>WNGE01003411.1_pt1 | contig 19276 bp, 14 predicted proteins | sample 5400651 | NCBI WGS metagenome assembly WNGE01 (sample SAMN13153370, study PRJNA577476) | soil metagenome | isolation source: 60 cm soil or saprolite under grassland replicate 2 | place: USA:California | collected 2016-06-15
CCGTAGCACCTCCATCGTGGGTTCGCCTGAGGCCCCGGCCAGGACCAGGTTGTCGGCCTGGCGCAGTGCAATCGCCGCATACGGCAACTTGAGCGCCTCCCGCACCGTCTGGATGATGCTGGGCAGCACCGCCTCAGGTGCCAGCGTGCCCTCCAGGCGCTGCATGAGCCCGGAGAGGACGCGGTACGGCTCGTCGCGCTGGCCGTACAGCAGGTGGTTGACCCCGCGCTGCAGGCGCTCGCGCAGTGGCTGGAAGAGCACCGCGATAAGTCCGGTGGCCAGCAGTGAGATGGCCAGGTTGCCGTTGGCCTGCAACTGCGCCCCGAGCCCACCGACGACCAGCATGTACAGCCCGACCACGCTAGCGGTCAGCGTCCCGTAGACCAGCGTGCGTCGGATAACCAGGTCAATATCCCACAGCCGATACCGCAGGATCGCCAGGCCAACCGCGACCAGCCACAGCAAACCAAGCAGGACTTCGACTGGCCGGCCGATCAGCGCATAGACCACGCTTGGGATACCCGGCGGGTTCAGTGCCGGGAAGGCACCGCGCAGGGTCGACGGCGCGAAGGCAGCTAGCACTCCCAGCACCAGGGCGAAGACGATCCACTTGGTCTGCTGGCGCTGGAGTGGCGAGTGGCGTGGAGACGCGGCGGTAGCGGTGGACCTGAGCGGCCAGCCCGACCGCATAGAAGCCGAATTGCACCCCCTGGTTGAGCGGGTCTACCGACGCGGGAGACGCAGTGCGAACAATCCCGCTGAGATTGATGTCCTTCAAGATTAAGGCAGCGAAGAGGACCGCCAGGATCCAGGACCAGCGAGGCACGAAGCGGCCATCGGGAAACAGAAGAAAGAAAGTCACGAAGATAGAAATCCATCCGAAGTTGGCGATCAGCTCGGCAGCCACGCGCCAGAGTGGATGGGCTCCGACGAGAGCATTGACATTGAGAACCGGGCTGGCGAACGTCACCATCGTGAGCGAGATCAGCAGCGCGAACCAATCGTCGGAGCGGCGCCAGAAGATCACCAGGGCAGCGAGGACGATCATCGGAAGCCCGACAATGTCGAGCGCGAACTGGTAGGCGGCGTACAGGTCCCGCGGCAGCCCCAGCTGTTCCAGAGTGCCTGGTTCGGCGGCCACCGCGGCAAGCGTCACCGTCGCCTGTTCGCTGGACCCAACATGCGCGAGGGTCTGCCCGGCCGCTCTGGTGATCGACACAGCGGGGATGCCGACGGGGATTTTTCCTGTCATGGAGTTGAGCGGTTCGTCGCGATTGTCGGCGACGATCACGGCGACGGCTCCGGCCTGTTCGGCGTTCCGAATCTTCTGGTCGAACCGACAGCCGCCGCGATCCATCAAGGCGATGGTGCCGCTGGAATTGATGAAATCCGGCAGATCGCTCTCGCACCCCGCGCCGACATAGGTCGCCGCGGCACGGATCGGACCGACTGTGTCGAGTGGGCGGCTAAAGAGTGCTTCCAGGGCCTGCTCGTCCCGTGCGCTGGCAGCTGGCCCGTCAACATGGACGGCCGCCCACCTTCGCGGCAGGGCGTTCTCGTCATCCAGGCGGTTCTCATAAATGGCAGGCAGTGTTGGCAGGAATAGCCCCAAGGTCAGGAGCACGATGATGACCCACAGCGTGCGGGCGACGAGTAGATAGGAACCCGGCAGGCGCCGCTGCGCCTCAGCGGGCCGGTCGGCAGGGACGCTCCACTCGGCCGACAGTGGATCGTGGTCCATAGCATCCGGGCCACCGGCCGTTGGCGACTTCACGCCACGCCACGCACGCTGGTAGCGATGCCTCTCGCGCGCGGGTCGGCCGCAAGGGCGCTCACACCAGCACTACTTGGAGACATGGATGGGCTCCGGCAGGGTGGCCTGGAGGACACACAGGTATCGGACGTTCCTCCGACCCCCGCGTGCGGAGCCTGATTCTGCCTCCGCCCCACCATGCCCGTCCAGACCAGCCGCGGCCTCTCATGGCTCGTACGCACCAGACTGAGCGGGTCGAGCCACTGGCCAGGCGAGTACATTGGCGCACAATTCGCTTGGTAGGGGTGGTTTCACAGTCGTTAGACCGCCTGTTCCCAGCATGGGCCGGCTGGCTTCCCAGGTGCTAGGGAGGGCTTCCCAGCCTGAGGGGAAATCTCGTCCCGGGAACAGCCGGGCGGTGGGCGGTCTACGAGTACGGCGATCGCCGCGGGCCCACGCTCCGCTCCTGAACGCCGTGCGCCCGGCACCCACCGCCTGACGCGCCGATCCCGGGCGGAGATCTCCCGGCGACCTGGGAAGCGGCCTCTAGTGCCCGGGAACACCGCTCGCGCAGCGTGGCTGCCAGGAGGAACCGAGCCCGTGAACCCGTCCACGATCCGCGGCTACCGCCTGGGTCCTGCCGAATTGGCCCGCTCGCCCGCGACGAGCCGGCGCTCCAGACCGGCTCATTCACCGATCCCCAGCTCGACACGACGGCGAAGGTGCCGACCAACCCGGCTTCCAACTAACCCAAACAGGAGACCACTGCCATGTCCACGCGTTCCTTTGTCCATCGAGCGACGTTCATCCTTGCATCGCTACTACTGATCGGCGCGAACTTCGTCAGTCCGGCTGCTGCCAATTCGCTGAACCAAGCCGCAGCCTTGCGCTGGCCGGCGTACATCGACACTGATCTGCAATTCGCAGAGTTCTTCGCCAGCAGCCACACGGTCATGGTGCGCTTCATGCCCCAGTATCCAAAGGCGTACCGCGGACCTCTGCTCACCGTTAGCCCCACCGGCACCTATCCGCTCGTCAGCTACCAGCTCAGCCTCGGCGACTTCTTCAACGACGGACAAACCAAGCAAGAGAAGCTGGTTCTGGAAGTCGGCGGCGAAACGAAGACTTATCTTCCACCGAGCGGTCTCCCCGCGGGTGTCTGGCAACACGTGGCAGTGGTCCGTTCGCCTCGCCTCGTCTACGACGGTGGCTTACTGAAGATGCACTGGTTGTTCAGTGTGTATCTCAATGGCCAGAAGCTCTGCGTGTGGCCCAGTTTCTACACCTGCCTTGAACTGGAATTCACGGCCAGCCCAGCCACGCCCGCCGGCAACTTGCGGGTCGGGCGCACCGACTCCTCGCGGGCGGGCAGTGATCAGTTCTACGGTCTTGTTGATGACGTGGCTGTGTTCAATAAGGCGCTTACCGCCTCCGAGATTGGCGCCATCTACAGCACTCCGCGGCTGACGGGCCAGGAGCCGGGCCTACTAGCCGGCTACACGTTTGATACGACCACTCCGTCGGGTGGCCAGCTGCCAGCCAAGTTGAGTCGGCCGACGCAGTTCAAGGCCGGCGTGGATTGGGTGTTCGTCTCGGAAAACCGCGAGAACAACCAGGACCGCGAGCACCTGCCCTCGCCATTGTTCCTTGCCCAGCCGGCTCTCCACCTGCCGTTCAAGCCGGGCCAGGCGTGGAAGGTGACCCAGGGGTACGCCTCCGGTGGCTCTCACAGCGGTGCGTCGGCCTTTTCGCTGGATCTGGTGCTCGGCCTGCCACAGCAAGCCGGCCAGCAAACTTCGGACAAGGTGCTGCCCAGCGCTTCTTATTACGCATACGCCAGCGACCCGTCATGCGGCGAGCCGGTGCATGCGTCAGCCGCTGGACAGATAGTCCAGGCGCGTGACGACGGTGGTGCCCCGGAGGACACCTCGGACCCGCAGGGAGACAGCATCAACAACGACTACGACGGCTGGGACCTCGTGCGGGTGGACCACGACCCGAGTCTCCCGGACGACGTGAGTTCGTACATGCACCTGCTGCACGGGTCGGTGACGGCTGAGTTTGGGAACGTGCTTGCAGCGGCGCCGAACTTCACCGTCTCACCGCCAGTGCCGGTGAGCGATGGCCAGCAGATCGGCGCCGTGGGGACGCGGAATGGCTGTCACCTCCACACTGGACTGCGCAACGCCTCTGTGACCAGGCCGGCAGGCTACTGGTCGTATGAAGCATGTGATGCCCAGAAAGGCAAGGACTGCACCCAATCCGGCAATTGGTACTGGGTGACCTTTGGCAGCCTGGTCGAGGGCCAGATGGTGCGTAATCCCTTGGCTACGTAACCGCTTCGAGCGAGCCTGAGAGGACCTCCGGCACGCGCTTCGCCAAGCACTTGTCCGTGCGTGGCCACGGCTAGCCGTTGGCCACGCCTGATGCCCACAGATTGGGGCGGCACGCGATTGGGTTCGAGAAGGACGCCGACCGCGGGCACTTCGCCGCTGGGCGAGTGGAACCCCCGAGCCGCGTCGTGGTCGCTTGTTTGCCGCGGCCGGGAGGAAAGATCGTGCTCGAGGCGTGCAATGTGCGCGAAGGTTCAAGCGTCAGGACGGTCGCTTCGAACGCCGCCCGCGTCCTGGCTGATGTGTTCCAGTTCGACGGCGAAGTCATCCGCTGCAACAGTCGCCACGAACCCGCCGGACCCGGCCTCGACCACAGCCACCTGCTTGTGTTCACGCACCAGCCCGGGGTGAGCGCAAGCTGGTGCAATGGCTCGGCGCCAAGGCCTGGATCGCGACGCCTCCCAGCGTTCGTGTTCCGTCTGGCCGCGCATGCGCCTCCAGCGCGTGCACGCGTTGAGAGGGCGACGCGATCTCGGATGTCCCGTGACCTGTACCTTTATTAATTTGCCGCGGGATTTGGATGCCCTCAGAGGTGCACCCCCGAGGGCAACCCTGAGATTGAGGGGCCCGAAATAGAGCGGGGAACGGGGCTCGAACCCGCGACCTCAGGCGTCGTGCCGTTGTCATGATGAGTCTCCTGTCTGTCAAGGCTCTGACAGAGGCACACGAACCACGCTCCGGACGCGTAGTCTCAGCGTGCTTCGGATATTTCTCGGCCAGCGGCTTCTGCAACGCGCGCCCGTGGTCCGCGCGTAGCAGTTGTGCTACAGTCGTCGCATGGGCGAGGTGGCTTCACGCGAGCTGCGCAATGACACGCGTGGACTGCTGCGGCGCGTTGAGGCCGGTGAGCACGTCGTGATTACAGTCGGTGGCCGACCGGTGGCCGTGCTTGGCCCAGTTTCGGGCCGGCCGCGGTGGATGTCGAACGCCGAGTTCGTGCGGCGTTTCGCTGGCCGCCAGGCGGATGCCGCGCTTGCTGATGAGCTCCGGCAACTCGTCCCCGACTACACAGACGACCTGGGGTGACGCGCGCGCTCGCTGATACCAGCCTGTTCATCGCCCGCGAATCGGGCCGCACCTTGGCGCAGGTCGAGCTGCCAGACGAGTTAGCAATCTCTGTCATCACCATTGGTGAGTTGCGCGCTGGCGTACTGGCGGCAGCCAACGTCCCGACGCGCGACTTGCGCCTGGCCACGCTGGCCGAAGCGCTGGCATTCGATGCGGTGCCGATTGATCAGGTGGTCGCCGAGACGTGGGCGCGGTTGCGCCTCCTGCTTCGCGACGGCGGTTTCAGAATGCCGGTGAATGACTCCTGGATCGCGGCGACTGCCATGACACTCGGGGTCGCGGTGGTTACGCAGGACGATGACTACGTCGAGGTTGGCGGATTGTCGGTGATCCGCGTCTGAGCCAGTTGCGGCATGGCGCGGGCGCAGTGATGACTCACAGCGCCCGGTCGAGCTCCTGGCGCATGCGCTGAGGGAGGGAGGATGGCCCCCGAGCACGCTATGCCGTGGTCGCGTCTTCTCCAGCCGCATGGATCGAGGCGGGTGAAGCCGACCGGTGCTGTGGACCCGCGACCGCACTTTGTTAATTTGCCCGACCGTCTTGAGCACTCAACTCGCCACCCGCGAGCAACCCCAAGATTAGGAGACCCGAAATAGAGCGGGGAACGGGGTTCGAACCCGCGACCTCAACTTTGGGAAAGTTGCGCTCTGCCGACTGAGCTACCCCCGCGGCAGTTGGCTAGTATAACTCGCTGGTCTTAGATATTCGCGAGCCGGGCGCGGGCAGCGTCGACGAAAATTTTGGCCCGCTTGGCGGCGTCGGGTTGCGGCTCCAAACCGTCCAGGACCACGGCGTCGGGGCGAAAGTCGTGCAGGGATTCGTCGGTCTGGGCTGCCTGGTCCAGCAGGGCTGCAACCGTGGTGCCCTCAGGTTGCACCGACCACGCGTCCAGCAGGGAGCGGAGCGCGGCGCGCGCGGCCTCGGCGGCCTTGTTGGGGTCTGCCTCGGCTTCGACGAGGAGGTGCTCGGCGTCGCGCAGGCGGTCGAAGGATTGACTCATGGCTGAGTGGGATCGTAGCGCGGCAGGCCCAACACTTCCGACACCGTGCCGACTTTCCAGCCGCGCTCTTCGAACACATCGAGGATCGTCGGCAGTGCGGCGGCGGTGGCGTCCGACGCCACGTGTTCGACCACGATGTCGCCCGGCTGCGCGAACCGCAGCACCCGTTCGGCGACTGCGCCTGGCGTGGCGCGGGTGACCCAGTCGGAGGAGTCCAGGGTCCAGAAGACCGAGCGGAAGCCGCTCGCCGCCGCCACACCGAGCACCCGCGCGTTGCGGGCGCCGAACGGGGGGCGAAAGTACGGCCTGGTGTGGATGCCGAGGGTGTCCCAGACGATCTGATCGGTGTAGTCGAGCTCGAACACGATCTGGTTATCCGAGAGCTTCGTCAGATCTGGGTGAGTAAGGGAGTGATTGGCAATCTCGTGGCCATCCTCCTTGATCTGCTCGGCCAGTGTGGGGTACTTGGAGACCCAGCTGCCCGAGAGGAAGAACGTGGCCTGAACGCCATGGTCGTGCAGGACCTGGATGACCTGGGGGGCGGCGGTGCCGGCCTCGGCGCCTGCGTCGAAGGTCAGCGCGACCATGCCGGTTGCGGGATCGCCGCGCACGATCTCCGACCAGTCGTCCTGGGCGTTCGTTGCGCGCGGCCACGCGGTGGCGGTAACGGCGATCAGGAGTGCTAGCGCAGCGCGGTAACCAAAGATCCGAACGGGGGTAGCGACGCGCATGAGCGCAGCCGCCGCGAGGTGCACCTAGCTGGACTCCTCAGTGTCCTCCTCGGCGGCGAGGGCTTCGAGGGGCGTCTCTTCGACACCGACGTCCAGGTCGGCGGGCACCACCTCGGCCTCCTCCTCTTCCTCCTCCTCGCCCAGCTCCTCTTCCTCTTCTTCTTCCTCGAGCTCGTACCGCAGCACGCCCTCGCGGGTATAGGCGCGCACAGCACCGCCCTCGGGCGCCGCGGATGGTCGGAACGAGGGCCGATGGCCCATCGCTGCCGAGCGGTGGGTCTCGCGAATGATCACGTGCACCACCTGATCGTTGGCGCTGGTCACGAACACCGCGTACTGGTTGTTGATGTCCAGCAGACGGATCAGGTCCTGTTCGAGCTTTGGCTCGATGCGGCCGATGTCCCCGCCTGAGGCGTCCGTCACGACCACCTGGCTCCCGCGCCGCTCCAGCTGCAGTTGGTCGCCTGCCGACAACTTGGTCGTCGCCTCGCCACGCCGCAAATCTGTCAGCTGCGTAACCGTCGTCTTGCCCGACTCTTCGATGAACAGTCGTGGGTCGACCGGGCTCGGTGGCGGAGCAGCAGAGCCTTCAGCAGCCAGCTTGCCCAGTCGCTGCAGGTTCTTGGTGGCGATGCCGTTCAGCGGGTCGATCTTGACCGCCTTGGCGTACGCGTCGCGCGCCTCGCCATAGCGGCCCAGCTCGGTGAGGGCTTTGCCGAGGCGATTGAAGGCATCGACCTCGTTGGGGAACATGTCCAGGATCTCGCGATTGAGCTGGGCAGCTTCCTCCCAGCGATTCTTCATCGCCAGGCTTATCGCCTGCTCCGATTTGGTGCGCTTCTGGCGCACGCGATCCTCAGTCGGAAACGCAGCCATGGACCACCTTAGCGGCTGGGTACTTTGTGCACAGCAAGTGCCAGGGGAACGGCGGGACCGCTCAGTCTAGCGCCCGTAGGCTCGGGCTGCAACGTGATGTACTCACGAGTTGTTGGAAGCGGCACTCGCGCAGTGGGGTGCTGGAGAGGGCCGCGTGTCCGCCAGGCAAACGGTTTGACAAGCCGTTGGTGCGTTGCTAGGTTGAGGAGTGAAGGCCCTCGGGCTAGCTCTGCTTGTTCAAGTTCCGCCCATGCCGCGGACCCGCGGCCACACGGCGTCGACCAGAAGCGCTGCTGGGCGTCGCGTGTGCTCCGCCGCAGGAACCTTCTGTGAACAGCTATCGTTTTTCTAAGAACCAGCGCTCCCAAGGAGGGTTTCAGTCTATGCGTGGAGCAATGCTCGCGCGCCTGTCCTCGCTGACGTTGGCCACGACGGTGTTCGTGGCGGCTTGCGGTGGGGGTGGGGCCCAGCCGACCACGGCGCCGGCCACGACGGCCCCGGCCGCGACCAAGCCACCCGCCGCCGCTGCCGCCTCACCCGCGGCTGCCGCGAGCCCAGCAGCCTCGCCAGCGGCCAGCCCGGCTGCGAAGCCCGCCGCTTCGCCATCACCAGTCGCGGCGCCCTCGCCGGCGGCGAGCCCTGTTGCAGGCGCCAATCTCACCGGTACGATCCGCATCGTCTCCAGCCTGCCGCGCACCGGCACGCCCAAGGGCCAGACCGACACCATCGTCAACGCGTTCCGCATGGCGCTCGCCGAGCGCAACGGCAAGGTCGGCAACGCCACCATCGACTACGTCGACATGGATGACGCCACCGCAGCGCGCGGTTCGTGGGACCCCGCGCAAGAAGCGTCGAACGCCAACAAGGCTGGGCCCGACGCGGACGTCATGGTCTACCTGGGGACGTTCAACTCGGGCGCAGCCAAGATCTCGATCCCGATCCTGTGTCCGCAGAACCTGGTGATGATCTCGCCCGCGAACACCTATCCGGGCCTGACCAAGCCCACGCCGTACAACGCGCCCAACGAGCCCGACACCTACTACCCGAATTGCAAGCGCAACTACAGCCGCGTGGCGGCCACTGACGACATCCAGGGCGCGGTCGGCGCGGTCTGGGCGCAGCAGCTCGGCGCGACCAAGATCTACGTGCTGCACGATTCCGATCTGTACGGCCAGGGCATCGCCGAGGTGTTCAACGCTACGGCCAGGAAGCTCAACCTGAACGTGGTCGGCGGACCCGAGGGTACCGACCCGGCGGCGTCCGACTACCGTGCCGTGGCGCAGAAGATCCGCAGCGCGGGCGCTGACTTCGTCTATTACGGCGGTGTCACCGACCACAACGCGGGCAAGCTGTGGCAGGACCTGCGGTCTACGTTGGGCAACGACGTCAAGCTGATGGGGCCCGATGGCATCAACGAGGCAGCATTCGTCGATGCGGCGGGCGCCGCGGCCGAGAACACGTACGGCACGTTCCCGGGCGTGCCCGCGTCCAAGCTGACCTCGCAGAAGGGCCAGGACTGGTACCGCCGCTACAAGTCGCAGTTCCAGGGCGAGCCCGACCCGTACGCCGCGTACGGCTACGAGGCGATGAACGTGGCCTTGCAGTCCATCGAACGCGCCGGGGTGAAGGATCGCGCGAAGATTCGCGATGCGGTCTTTGCCACGCGCGACTACGACGGGGTGCTGGGCAAGTGGTCGTTCACCGACACGGGCGACACCACGCTCACCGGTATGAGTGGGCGGCAAGTCAAGAACGGCAAGTGGGACGACGACAGCACCGTCGCTTTGCAAGCCCCGCAATAGCGAGCCTTACACCGCCCTCGCCCCAACCCTCTCCCAGAGGAAGAGGGCGTAGTTAGCGCGGAGGCCCTCTTCTCTGTCCAAGGGAAGGGGGCCTCTGCTACGCTACCGTGCCACCGCGAATGCAACTGCACGAAGAAGTGCTGCAAGTGCTGCTGATCGGGATCGCCAATGGCGCCATCGTGGCACTGGTCGCGCTGGGCTATACGCTCGTCTACGGCATCATCGAGCTGATCAACTTCGCCCACGGCGACGTGTTCATGCTCGGGACCATGACCGCGCTGACGCTGATCACGTGGATTACCAGCACGTTCGGCGTCCGCAACCCCCTACAACTGCCACCGCCGCTGCTGGTGCTGTCGATTGTGGGCATGCTGATCGTCGCCGCGATGGTGTGCGCAACGATCAACGTGCTGATCGAACGGATTGCCTACAGACGCCTCAGGAACGCCCCGCGACTGGCGCCACTCATCTCCGCGATTGGCATGTCCTTCATCTTGATCAATGTCGGACTGATCTGGAAAAGCCCACGCCAGCTCAACTTCCCCGACGTGATCCCGCGCATCGACATTTTCCAGGACATCTTCGGCATCAAGACCGGCTTACTCTTGACGGTCAAAGACGTCATCGTTGTCGCCCTCGCCGTGCCGCTAATGATCGGACTGCAGCTCTTTGTACAGCGGACAAGGCTCGGTAAAGCGATGCGCGCGACCGCGCAGGATCGCGACGCCGCGTCGATGATGGGCATCGACATCAACCTGACCATCGCCCTCACTTTCCTGATCGGCGGGTTGTTGGCCGGCGCCGCGGGCAGCATCTACGGCATGTACAACAACTCTGCTTATTTCCTGCAGGGTTTTCGGAACGGGCTGTACGCGTTTACCGCCGCGGTGATGGGCGGCATCGGCAACATTCAGGGCGCGTTTCTGGGCGGTATGCTGATCGGCATCATCGCCGCCGTGTCTGACCGGCTGTTGGACCCGCGCTGGACCGAGGCGGTCGTGTTCGCGCTGCTGGTCGTGGTCCTTATCTTCAAGCCCACCGGCCTGCTGGGCGAGGAAACGACCGAGCGCGCATGAGCACCGCGGCCGCTAAACCCGCCAGCAAGAGCCGCCTGCGACGCAACGGCCAGACGCCCGGCACCGTGTTCCGCAATGCCTTCCTGGTCACGTTTCTGATCCTGCTCGCTATTTACCCGCTGCTCGACCGATCGCTCGGCTTCGGCAAGATGGGCTCGTTCCCGGCGATTCTGATCTACACCCTGCTGGCCCTGGGACTGAACATCGTGGTCGGCTTCGCGGGACTGCTCGACCTCGGGTACGCGGCGTTCTTCGCGATCGGCGGCTACACGGCGGCGTTTCTGACCTCGCCGATCAGCCCGCTGGCGCCCTACTTCCAGACCAACTTCTACGTGGCGATGACACTGTCGTTCATCACCGCCGCCACGTTCGGGGTGATCCTCGGCGCGCCGACGCTGCGGCTGCGCGGCGACTACCTGGCGATCGTCACGCTGGCCTTCGGCGAGATCGTGCCGCGTGTCTTCCTGAACCTCGACAAGTGGACGTACGGATCGAAGGGCATGAACCCGATCGGCCGGCCGGCGATCCCCGAGCTCATCGACGGGCAGATCGCGGTCCGCGAGATCACCAACTCAAATCAGCTCGAGTGGTACTACGTGATCTTCATCGTCGGCTGCCTGTCGGTGTTCGCGATTTACCGTCTGGCCAATTCGCGGATCGGTCGCGCCTGGATGGCGATGCGCGAGGACGAGCTCGCCGCTTCGGCGATGGGCATCGACCTGGTGCAGACGAAGCTCCTGGCTTTTGCCATGGGCGCCTCGTTCTCCGGGTTCGCAGGCTCGTTGTGGGCGAGCATGCTGCAGGTCATCGACCCGTTCCAGTTCGACTTCACGATCTCGATTGTGGTGCTGTCGATGATCATCCTGGGCGGCATCGGCAACCTGTGGGGCGTCATCTTCGGCGCCGTCGTACTTGGTTTCTACGATCGCATCCTGACCCAGGACGCCACGAACTGGATCCACAGCTTCGCGCAGGCGGTGCAATTGCCGGTGGTCACGGATCTACTGCTGCAGGTCGACCTGTCCCAGTTCAAGTACATGATCTTCGGCGTCGCGCTGGTCATTCTGATGGTGACGCGGCCAGAGGGGATTTTCCCCAATCGACAGCGAGCGGCCGAATTGCACGCCGAGGGACCCGAAGGGCTCGACCAGCTCGGCGAGGACGCGCTGGTCGATCGCACGCTGGGCGGCGTTCGCGCCTGAAGCGATGGCCGCGATTCTCGAGGCCCGCGGGGTCACCAAACGGTTCGGCGGGTTGATCGCCGTCAACAACGTCGATTTTGCGCTCGAGGAGAAGTCGATCTCGAGCCTGATCGGGCCGAATGGCGCTGGCAAGACCACGTTCTTCAACATGCTCGCGGGGCTCTATACCCCGACAGCCGGCGATATCCGGTTCAGCGGCACGCCGCTGGTCGGTTTGAAGCCGCACACCATCACCCGACTCGGTGTGGCGCGTACGTTCCAGAACATCCGCCTGTTCGGGACGATGAGCGCGCTCGACAACGTCCTGGTCGGGATGCACTCGCGGCTCAAGGCCAACGCATTGGATGCCGTGCTGCGCACACCGCGCGCGATCCATGAAGAACGCGAAGCGCGCGAGCGCGGGCTCGAATTGCTGCAGTTTGTTGGGCTGACCGGCAAGCACGAAGAGTGGGCGAGGAACCTGCCGTACGGCGATCAGCGGCGGCTCGAGGTTGCGCGCGCTCTGGCGACGCAGCCCCGGCTCTTGCTGCTGGATGAGCCAACAGCGGGCATGAACCCGCAGGAGACCGCGACCCTGACGCGGCTCATCGGGCGATTACGAGCCGAGATGGGGCTGACCGTCTTGCTGATCGAGCACGACATGAAGGTGGTCATGGGCATCTCCGATCGGGTGACCGTGCTCGACTATGGGCTGAAGATTGCCGAGGGGTCGCCGCGCGAGGTGCAGCGCGACCCCAAAGTCATCGAGGCCTATCTTGGTCGGGCTGCCACCGAGGGGACCGCCGCTTCCTCGGAGTCAGCTTCGTGAGCAGCCCTGTTGCCTCGACCTCGACGGCTGGTGCCGCGGCTGTTGCGCCCGCGGCGCTGGAGCTGCGCGGTGTACACACGTTCTACGGGCACATTCACGCGATCAAGGGCGTCTCGCTCGTGGTGCGGCCGGGCGAGATCGTGACCTTGATTGGCGCCAACGGCGCCGGCAAGACCACGACCTTGCGGACGATCTCCGGGGTCACCCGGAATCGCGAAGGCGAGGTGTTGTTGAACGGTGAGCGGATCGATCGGCTGGCGCCGCACAAGATCGTCGAGCGCGGGATCTGTCAGGCGCCGGAGGGGCGGCGCATCTTCAGCCGCATGACGGTTTTGGAAAACCTGCAGATGGGTGCGTTCGCTCGGCGGGACGTGGCTGAGATCGCTTCGGACCTCGAGCGGGTGTTGGTGCTGTTCCCACGCCTACGCGAGCGGTTGACGCAGAAGGGCGGCACGCTCTCGGGCGGCGAGCAGCAGATGCTGGCGATTGGTCGAGCGTTGATGTCTCGGCCCAAGGTGCTGTTGCTCGATGAGCCGAGCATGGGCCTGGCGCCGATGCTCGTCGAGACGATCTTCAACACCATCGTCGAGATCAATCGCCAGGGTGTCGCCGTGCTGTTGGTGGAGCAGAACGCGCAGATGGCGCTGAACGTGGCAAACCGCGGCTACGTTCTGGAAACAGGCCGCATCGTGTTGGATGACGATGCGAAGGCGCTGCAGCAAAACGAGCGGGTCCAGAAGGCCTACCTCGGCATCGAGTAGCGCAATGAAAAGAGCCCCCGACCTGGCGGCCGGAGGCTCTTGGCTAGTGCTTCGCTGTTAGAGCGTCAGCCCTTTTCGAAGCCGAAGGTGAGATCGGTACCCGCCAGGGCGCCTGGGCGGCACAGCCAGCCAGCGTTGCCTGGGCAGTACTGGTTGAAGAAGCGGCTCTCGTTCGACTGCTGCAGCAGGTCACCGGGGACGTTCTGGTTCATGAGGATCGCCTTCAGGTAGTCGGCGAGCAGAACGCTCTCGGTGGTGCTGGGCGCAGTGAAGTGCATGATCCCACGCTGGAAGCGCTGATACACGAAGTTCGGATTCGTGGGATCAGCCTGCGGCGTCGAGATTGGCGCACCCCAGATGGTCAACCCGCCCAGATTGTTGAACGTCTGGTTGAAGTTGACCTGCATACCGTTCCAGGAATCCGGAACGTTGGCCGTCACGAACGCGTTGATCTTCTCCGAGTACTGTGGGTCGCTGACCGGAGGCGTGTTGGCCTTCAGCGCGTCGTCGGGCCCTGGGAAGACGCTGCCGTTGACCCGCGTGTAGGGGAAGATCTCGGGGTCCAGCATATTGATCAGCGCGGCGCCCTGGCTCGGGCAGACCTGGATGATCTGGCGCTGGAAGAACTGCACCGGGCAGCCCAGGAACGTCACCGTGCGGGACGTCGGGTAGCCGAAGGCGCTGATGCCACCGTACTGGTTGAAGAACGCCCAGACCTGGTCACTCTCAACGCGATAGCCAGTCTGGCCGAAGTACCGCTCGTCATGGACGAGTGCCGGCGCGTTCGGCGCGGGCTGCGGAGCCGGCGCGGGGGTCGCCGTTGCAGCCGGCTCGGCCGTCGGCGCGGCGGTCGCGGCGGGGGCTGGGCCAGCGAGGACCGTGAAGTTCGCGTTGACTTCACGATTGCTAGTGGCGCCAGTGGCGGTCGCGGTGTAGGTGCCGGCCGCCAGCTGCGGGATCGTGAACGGCATGGTGACATTGCCCGAGGTGTCAGCCGTCACGGTGCCGATGGCTGGTCCATTGAAGTGGAGGTCGACGTTCTCGCCCGGCTGGAAGCCAGTGCCATTGATCGTGATCGCGGTGCCTGGCGCCGCCTGGTTGACCGAGAACGTGAGGGTCGCGGCGCCGAGCTGGACCGTGAACCCGGTCGAAGCGCTGGCGTTGCTGCCGCGGCCGTGGGCCAGGACACCGTAGTCGCCTGGCGCTACGCTGGGCACCGCGAAGGTCAGCGCAAAGCTACCGTTATCGCCAGCGGTTGGCTCGCCGACTGGCTGGCCGTTGAACGACACGTCGACGGTCTCGCCGCCACGGAAGCCGGTGCCGTTCGCGGTGACGCTTGCGCCGGCCGCCGCCTTGGTCGGCGACATGGTCAGGGTGGGGGATGGCGTGTTTGTTCCTGGCACCACAGTTCCCGTCGCCTGACCAAGCGCAGTGCCTGGCAAGATGACGAGCGCGCCGATCAGAAACGTCAGAAACAATACGAAGACGGAATATTGGCGTGAAAGACTCACACACTCACCTCTCAGTAAGGCAAGATTGGCCGGCCGGGTGAGAATGCACAATCTGCGCCAGGCGCACGTTTGCGTGACTGCGCAGTCTCGCGCCGTAATCGAATTGCAATGCCTGGGCCGATGCGAAACGCCTGGTCTAGGGGCTCCAGGGACGGCTGACCACCAGCACGAGCAGGGTGCCGATCGTGGCAACCGCGGCGTATTCGAGCGCGATCCGGCGATCCAACGTGCTGTTCCCTTCGGCTTCGACCAGCCCCGAAAGGACGTACAGGCCGAGCCACAGAGCGGCGCCGCCCACCAGGGGCAGCGTGCTCCAGTAGCCGATCGCCCAGGTGAGCTCCGCCAGGATCAGCCCAACGCCAGCCGACAGGACAACCCGGCGTGCCATTGGCAGTGGCGTGTCGCCCAGCAGGTACCACGTGGCCGCGGCGCACAACAGCGCAATCGGCGGCGCGATCACCAGCGCGCGGTCCTTCGTGCTGTAGATCAACACGATCAGCAGCAGCGCGACCGCGTACACCGCGACCCGCACCCCGACATACGCAAGGCCTGTGCGTGGCGGCCGCGGGGTCACCGACAGCCAGACCAGCATCTGCTCAGCCAAGCCGCTCCAGCGTAGCCCCACGGCGCTCCAGTGCTGCCAGGCGTTCGCGCTGCTCGACCAGGCGTTCGCGCTCGCGCTCGACCGTTTCGGGCGCGGCTTTGTGAGCGAAGTCGCTGCCCAGCAGCTTCTCCAGCCGCTCGACCTGGGCGCTGGCCTCCGAGAGCTCGCGCCCGGTGCGCTGGCGCTCCGTCCCGACGTCGAACAGCCCTTCCGCGGGCACGAGCAATTCGACGCCACCAGCGACGGTGGCAATCGAGCGCGCTGCCAGGTCCGAAGGGGCGCCACCCGGCGACTCGAGCACCGAGATGGGCTGCAGGCGGGTACCCGGCAGCGCAGACACCAGCGCAGCGTTGGCGCGCCAGAACGCCGCCCGCTCCGCGGTCGGAGCAGCGATCGAAGCCACAACCGCGCGCGCGGGCTCGATGCGATAGTCGGCCCGCAGCGTTCGCGCGGCACGCGTGAGCGACATGACATCCGACCACGCGGCCTCGGCCGATGGATCGCCCACTGAGGCAGGAGTTGGCCACGCGGCCATCATCAGCGCGATCGGACGCTGTGCCAGACCCGTCGTGAGCCGCTGCCAGAGCTCCTCGGTCACGAACGGCGCGAACGGGTGCAGCAGTCGCAGCACCTTGTCGTACACCTGGGCCATCAGGGCGCCATCCGACAAGCCATCCCGAGAGAGGATCTTGAAGGCCTCCACATACCAGTCGGCTAGCTCGTCCCAGATGAAGTCGTGGATGACCCGACCCGCCTCGCCGAAGTTGAAGTCACCCAGCAGCCGCGTCATCTCCGCGGTCACCGAGGCAACGCGGCTGGCGATCCAGCGCTCGGCCAGTGGCGCAGCAGGCCGTGGAACCGGTGCCTCGAGGGCCGAACGGCGCTGCTCCGCCGTGGTGTTGGCCATCACGAAGCGACCTACGTTCCACAGCTTGTTCACGAAGTCCCGCCGCGCATCCAGGATGCTCGGGGTCAGCGTGAAGTCGTTGCCGGGTGTGATGCCGATGCTCACGCCGAGCCGCAGGGCATCGGTGCCGTATTCGGCGATCAGGTCTAGCGGGTCCTGCACGTTGCCTTTGGTCTTGCTCATCTTCACGCCGCCCTGCGCGCGAATCAGGCCGTGCAGGTACACGGTGTGGAAAGGTGGCTCGTCCGTGAACTGCAAGCCGAACATGATCATCCGCGCCACCCAGAAGAACAGGATGTCGTGCCCCGTCTCCATCACCGAGGTCGGATAGAAGGTGCGCAGATCGTGCGTATCGTCTGGCCAGCCCAGGGTGCTGAACGGCCACAGCCCCGAGGAGAACCACGTGTCGAGCACGTCCGGATCCTGTTCGAAGTTTTTCGTACCGCACTTCGGACACGTCTCGGGTTCGTCGACGGCGACCCACTGCTCGGCGCAGTCAGGGGCGCGGCAGTAGTAGATGGGGATGCGATGGCCCCACCACAGCTGGCGCGAGATGCACCAGTCGCGGATGTTCTCCATCCAGTTGTAGTAGACGCGGGCGAACCGCTCGGGGATGATCCGGATCCGACCATCGCGGACCGCCGCGAGGGCGGGCTCCGCCAGCGGCTTGATGCTCAAGTACCACTGGTCGAGCAGCAGGGGCTCGAGCACGGTCTGCGATCGGAAGCAGTGGCCGACGCTGTGGGTGTACGGGTCCTGCTTGACCAGCTGTCCGTTGGCCTCGAGCTCGGAGACCAGGCGCGCGCGGGCTTCGCCAGTCGACAGACCAGCGTACGCACCAGCCTCCTGGTTCATGGTGCCGTCGAGGTTCATCACGTTGATTGCCGGCAAGTCATGGCGTTGGGCGATGTCGAAGTCGGTCGGATCGTGGGCAGGCGTGATCTTCACCGCGCCCGTCCCGAACTCGGGATCCACCGCCTCGTCGGCCACGATCAGGCCGATGCGATTGACGTGCGGGATCTGGACGTGCTTGCCCACGAGATGCTGGTAGCGGGCATCCTCTGGGTTCACGGCCACACCGACGTCGCCGAGGATCGTCTCGGGCCGCGTCGTGGCGACCACGATCGACTCGCCCTCGGCATCGGTCACCGGGTAGCGCACGTACGTGAGCGTGCCCTGGACCTCCTTGTATTCCACCTCGAGGTCGGACAGCACCGTGTGGCAGTCCTTGCACCAGTTGGCGATGCGGTGCCCGCGATAGATCAGCCCCTGCTCGTACAGACGCACGAAGGCGGTCCGCACGGCGCGGACGTGGTGCGGATCCATCGTGAACATTTCGCGCGACCAGTCCGCCGAGGCGCCCAGCTTTCTGAGCTGAGTCTGGATCTGGAGGCCATAGCTCTCCATCCACTCCCACATGATTTCGAGGAAGGCTTCACGACCGAGGTCGTGGCGCGACAGGCCGCGCTTCTGCTGCAGGTCGCGTTCGACCACGAGCTGGCCGGCGATGCCCGCGTGATCGCGCCCGGGTACCCACACGCTGGGGTCGCCCAGCATGCGATGCCAGCGGATCATGACGTCCTCGAGCGTGACGAAGAGCGTGTGGCCGTTGTGCAGCCCGCCCGTGACGTTGGGCGGCGGCATCGTGATCACGAACGGCGGCCGCTTGCCGAAATTCGGGTGGGACTCGGGTCGGAACAGCTGATGCTCGACCCAGAAGTCGTACCAGTGGCTCTCCGTGTCCGCCGGGTTGTACGGAGCGTACGTGCTGTCGGCGCTGGTTCTGGTGGTGGTTGTCACGGCTCTGGCTCACTTAAAGAGAACGACCCCGCTGTCGCAAGGACGAGCGGGGCCGACCGTGGTACCACCTTGCATTCCTCCCCGCATATACGGGGAAGCACTCTCGTCCGCGCTAACGGGCGGACCCGGCGCCACTTACTCGGTTCCTCAACCGCTCTGCTTCGACCCTTCGACAAGCTCAGGGTGAGCGGTTGGCGGAACGTTCAGCGGCGCAGCTCACGAGCGACGTTCGGCGCTTGCTCCACGGGACGAGCTCTCAGCCGCTGGCTCGTCTTCTCTGGCGTAGAGAGGCACGCCTACTCCTCTCGATCTCAGCCTCTTCTGTTAGAGGCGAGCATAACACGTCACGAAGTGATGTCTGGGCATTCGGGTCGTGGCATGTCGCGAGTTTGTTCGGCGCATCTGTGGAGACCGCTGAAAGCTCCGTCGAGCTACCTGAGAAGGCCCTGAACTAGCGCGCGGTCCAGCCGTTGTCGATGAGCTGCGCGGATCCGGTGATGCCCGCGGCGGCATCGGAACACAGAAACGTGGCCAGCGCCGCGATCTCGGACGGCTCCAGCAGCTTCCTTCTGGCCGCGGGGAATAGCATGATTTGCTCGACCACGTCTGCGCGCGAGATGTGGTTGGCGGCAGCAAGATCGTCAATCTGGCCCTCAACGAGCGGCGTGCGGACGAAGCCGGGGCAGATTGCATTCACGGTCACGCCCTTCTCGCCAGCCTCCAGCGCGACCGTGCGGGTGAAGCCGATCAGGCCGTGCTTGGCGGCGACGTACGCGGACTTGTACGGGGAGGCGACCACGCCGTGGATGGAGGACATGTTGATGATGCGGCCCCAGCCCTTGGCGTACATGTGCGGGATCGCCGCTCGAGTGAGCACGAACGGCGCGATCAATAGAACGCGGATCAGCGCCTCCCAGCGGTCTTCGGGAAACTCTTCGATGGGCGCGACATGCTGCACGCCGGCGTTATTGACCAGGATGTCGA
>WNGE01003259.1_pt1 | contig 19273 bp, 14 predicted proteins | sample 5400651 | NCBI WGS metagenome assembly WNGE01 (sample SAMN13153370, study PRJNA577476) | soil metagenome | isolation source: 60 cm soil or saprolite under grassland replicate 2 | place: USA:California | collected 2016-06-15
GGAGATTTCCTGCGCGAGCACCTGGGCGGACTGGCCGACGCTGGAGTAGGCCATCTGGGTCAGGTAGAGCTTGCGCTCCCGGCCCTGCTGGTCGATCACGAACAGGGCGGGGGTGTGGTCGATCTGGTCCTGCTCGATCTGGACGGCGATGTGGTACTTGGTCCAGGTGGCCTTCAGCTCGGCCAGCGAGCCGGTCAGGAAGTCCCACTGGTTGACCAGGCCGTGCGTGCGCGAGTAGGAGAGCACGTCCGCGGTGCTGATGGCGTCGGGGTTGGCGTCCACGCCGAGCAGCTGCACCTGGCTGCCGGCCGGACCGAGCAGCTGCTTGGCCTGCAGCATGCTCTGCGTGGTCAGCGGGCAGACGTTGGTGCACTCGGAGTCCTCGAACGCCAGCATGACGACCTTGCCGCGGAACTGGCTCAGCGACATCGGCTGGCCGAACTGGTTGCGCAGCCGGAAGTCCGGTGCCGCTTTCCCGCCGAGCGAGGATCCGAGGTCCAGGTTGGGGTTGTCCATCGCGGCCGTGTTCGGCCCGTGGGACGACGGGCTCCCCGCCCCCGAGCCCGACGGAGGGCTGGAACTACAGGCGGCCAGGCCAGGCAGCCCGCCGAGGACGCCGAGCAGGGCCACCGCTGACAGCGCGGCGCGCGCGCGGAACCTGTTCATGGCGGTAATCAGCCTACTGCGGGCAATTGGGTTTGGCCCCACGAACTACTACAGTCTGTAGGAATAAGTTCTTGCTGGCCACCGGGAGTTCCTGCGCGTTGACTGGTTCGTCGCCGACGATGACCGCCCCGCCGTGCCCCCAGAACAGGTAGCGGTAGGTCAGGTTGATCAGCGTGGTCACCCGGTTGCGCCCGCCCAGCAGGTAGACCAGGTGCAGGGCGAACCAGGCGAGCCAGGCGAGCGTGCCGCGCAGCCGCAGGCCGCCGGCCAGCTGGACCACGGCCGACCGGCGCCCGATCGTGGCCATGATGCCCTTGTCGTGGTACTTGAACGGCTCGGTGGCCTGCTTGCCCTCCAGCCTGACGATCTGCGCGGCAGCGTGCTTTCCCATCTGCAGGGCGGGCTGGGCGAGCTGCGGCGTCGGGTCGTCCGGGTTCACCCCGATGTCACCCGCGGCGAAGATCCGGTCCTGGCCCTGCACCCGCAGGTCCGGCCCGACCACGATGCGGCCGTTCTTGCCCTGCGGCAGGCCCCAGCCGGCCACCCCCGGGCCGGCCGCCACGCCGGCCGCCCACACGGTGATGTCGCTGGGCAGGTCCTCGCCGTGAACGAGCCGGACCTGGTCCGCGGTGACCTCGCCGATGCGGGTGTCCAGCCGCACGTCGACGCCGCGGTCCAGCAGCTGAGCCTTGGCGTACTCTTGCAGCTTCGGGTGGAACGGGCCGAGCAGGTGCGGCGCCATCTCGACCAGCCGGACGCGCACCCGGGCCGGGTCGACATCGGGGAAGGTGGCGCCGAGCACGGTGCGGCGCAGCTCGGCCGCGGTGCCGGCCAGCTCCACGCCGGTGGCCCCGCCGCCGACCACGGTGATGTTCAGGTCGCCGCTGTCCACGCTGAGCCGCTCGAAGCCCGCCATCACGTGGTCACGGAGCACGAGGGCGTCGGTCCTGGTATAGAGGCCGAACGTGTGCTCGGCCGCGCCTTTGATTCCGTAGAACGCGGTCGTCACCCCGGTCGCCAGGATGAGGTAGTCGTAGCCCATGTCGTGGCCGCTGCTGAGCTTGATCCGGCGGGACGCCGGGTCGATCGCGGCCAGCTCCCCGCGCCGGAAGATTGCCCCGTACCGCCGGGCGAAGCCCCCGGCCGGGTAGGCGACGTCGCCGGGGTTCAGCCCGCCGGTCGCGACCTGGTAGAGCAGCGGCTGGAAGGTGCTGTACAGATGGCCGTCGATCAGGGTCACCCGCATGCCAGCGCGGGTGAGCCTGGAGATGGCCGACAGGCCGCCGAACCCCGCGCCGCAGATGACCACGTGCGGCGCGTCGGGGTCAGCCCGACGTCTTCTTGCGATCGTCCTCACCTCCGGCTCCCCCGACGATGTCGTATTGGTCCCCGCGCTTCTCTACGTATAGCCGGAACGCATGGCGGTCTTGTTCCGTATACGGCGGCGGGGCAAGGCTTCGCGGCCACAGCCGGTGGGCCCGGACCACGTTGATCTGGACGGCGTACAAGGTGAGCTGGGCCTGCAGGTAGAGCCAGGCGATCAGCCCGAGCACCAGGGCGAACGTGCCGTACAGCGGCGAGGCGTGGGCCAGCTGATGCGAGATGAAATAACTGCCGAAGGCCTGCAGTACCTGCCAGATGACGGCGCTGATGGCCGCGCCGGGCCACAGCTGCCGCCAGGTGATCTCGCTCGCGGTGCCGAGCCTGAAGCCGAGCCAGAACAGCCCGAAGTTCAGCACCATCGATACTGCGTAGAACAGCACGGACTGGCCGGCGCCTGGCAAGATACGGCCGGCGCCGGCCGCGATACCGGAAATGATCGTGGTGCCGATGAAGCCCACCCCGATCACGATGATCAGCGCGGCGCTGCGCAGCGCGGACCACGGGAACCCGGGGCGGCGGGCGAAGGGGATCTCCCACGCCGAGTTGAGCGCGTTCTGCAGCGAGTTCGCCACCCCCAGCGCCCCGATGAAGATCCCTATCACGGCGACGGCGAGCGCGATCCCCTTCCCGCCCAGGTGGCCGATGCTCCCCTGGAGTTGCGGGCCGATGACCGGGTACTGGTCCACCGCGGCCTTCAGCACCTTCTGCTTCAGCTCGGGATTGTTCTTAAGCACGATGTCCAGCACGGTCACCAGGAGAAGCAGCAGCGGGAAGATCGCGACCAGGGCGGAGTACGCGATCAGCGCGGCCAGGTTGCCCGCCTGGTCGTCGCCGAACTTCTTCCACACCGCGACCGGGAAGGCCAGCCAGACGTGCTGCTGCTGGTACTCGTCCACGGCCCGGAGGAGCCTTTTCAGCTTGTTCATCGCGAGGAAAACGTACCCGGGCTCAGCGCATCCATCCGCCGGAAAGCCGATCGCGTTATCGCAGGCCATCACGGTATTGCGGGGAATGTGCTACAGGTAGGTGCTACAAGTTGAGGGCGACGAGCTCGGGCCGCATGCACCCCTGGGCGGGTTCCCGGGTCCCGGCCGGGGCCGACGGGCTGCCGTCGGGGTTCGGCGTGGCCGTGGTGGAGGAGGCGGGAGGGATAGAAGTGTTCGGAGGGGACGAAAGGGTCGGGCCGGTGGCGGTGCCGGAGGGGGGCGCGGACGGCGGTCCTGACGCCGGCGCGGACGTGCTCGGCTGGGCCGGCAAGCGGGGCGCCAGCTGCCGGCAGGCCGCGATGACCACCAGGTTGCCGGCCTGGTCGGCGCTGCCGCCGAGGCCGCTCAGGTCGACGAAGTAGTGCGGCCAGGGCAGCCCGGGGGCGGCCAGCGTGACCCGCTGCAGGGCGAGGGCGTAGCCCCAGGCGTCGCCGCTCGCGCCCTGGTCGAGCCCGAGCGCCACGCCGTTCCTGACCACGTACACCCCGGCCGCCCCGTTGACCGCGGAGCCCGAGGCGGTCGCCTTGACCTTGCCGGTCTGCGGGTCGACGCCGACCAGGTTGGAGCCCTCGGTGAGGTAGATCCGGCGCGGGCTGTGATCGATGCCTTCCGGCACGGCTCCGTGAGCCGACCATAGCCGCGTTCCGGTGGTGCCGTTGTACGCGGTCACCCCGGCCGCCGAGGAGAACAGCACCACGCCGTCGAAGGCGCCGCTCAGCATGCCGGGGAAGGACAGGCCCTCGATCGGGCGGACGACAAGCTCGGATCCGGTCGCCAGGTCGATCCGGTGCAGCGCCGAGGCCGGGGCCGAGTCCACGAACCCGCCGGGGGATTCGGCTACGTAGAGCCAGTTCCCGTCGGTCCGCCAGGCTTGCGCGACCGGGCCGGTCGGACGCTGCCAGCGGACGTGCCCGGTCGTGTTGTCGTAGCTGGTCACCGCCGCGGCCCCGACAACCACGGTGTATTTCAGGCTGGCCGCCACCGCGCCGCCGAACGTCGCGGCCGGGTACCGGCCGGACTGGGCGCCGTCCGCGCCGGAGAGCACGACCTCGGCACGCCGCGCGGCGCCGCCATGCTGATCTCCGGCGGCCGGCCGGTAGGAGACGCCCGCGGTCACCTCGCCCGGCCAGGCGCGCACCGACACGATGGCGGCCCCGGCCGGGAAGCCGGTCAGCGTGTCCTGCCACACCAGTGCGCCGGTCCGGGACGAGTACGCGGTCACGGTGAGCCCGGCGCCGACCGCGGCGAGGCCGCCACCGACCGCCGCGTAGGCCAGGCCGGCCGCGGGCACAGTGCCGGCGAGGCCGGGGGCCACGTTCCACGCACCGGACAGCGGGGTGGTCCACCTCACCATGCGTGGGACCGACCCTGACGCAAAGGCCCGGCAGCCGGATCGGCAGGCGGTCGCGGGGGGAACCCCGGCCGCGCCCTGGACGGGGTACGGCACCAGGGCGACGCCGAGCAGGGCCGCGGCCAGTACCAAGCGCCGCAGCCGGGGCGACTTCCCCGCCGTGCCGAGGCGGATCCGGCCGAGGACGCCGCGCCTGGCCCGGCGGCGCAGCTGGCTGAGGAGCCGGCCGAAGTGCCGGCGGGCGGACCCGCGGCGCGGCCGGCCGGAGATCGCGCGCCCCCGCTGCTGCCTCACACCCACTACCGTAGGAGAACTCCGGCGGACAGATGACGCCGATAACCCCAAACTTGACCAGCCCGGTGCGGTGCCCGCCTGCTGGGCTGGCAGCCCGGGCCGCCGGAGCGGCCGCCGGGCCTACCGATAACGTGGGACCGTTCATCTGAGGGAACCAGTCGGAGGTAGTCAATGTCCAGCCCCAGCCGCCCGCCGCTCCCCTACGACTTCATGCCCCCGGTCCCGTCGTTCGGCCTGCGCAGCGACGACGTCGCCGACGGCGAGATGATGTCGGGCAACCAGGTCTTCGACGGGTTCGGCATGACCGGGGAGAACATCTCCCCGTCGCTGCACTGGTCCGGTTTCCCCGCGGAAACCAAGAGCTTCGCGGTGACCTGCTTCGACCCGGACGCGCCGACGGGTTCGGGCTTCTGGCACTGGATCGTGCTCGGCATTCCCGCGTCGGTGACCGAACTCGAGACCGGCGCGGCGGGCACGAACGGCTCGGGGCTGCCCAAGGGGGCGTTCCACGTCCGCAACGACTACGGCGCCAAGGACTTCGGCGGCGCGGCCCCGCCGGCCGGGGACCCGCCGCACCGCTACGTGTTCGCGGTGCACGCCCTCGACGTGGAGTCGCTGGACGTCAACGACGAGATCTCGCCGGCCGTGGCAGGCTTCAACCTGCGTTTCCACACCATCGCCCGGGCCGTGATGATCCCGGTATTCGGAATCTGATCAGGATGGGCGCTCGCCGCACCGGGCGGCGTCATAGCCGGGCAAGCTGGCCAGCTGGGCTAGCAGCCACGGCGAGGTGAGCACCTTCAGCAGGCCCTGGACCTCGCGGGACGCGGCGTGCTTGGCCGGCAGCAGCAGGTCGAAGTGCTCCTCAGCCAGCGGGATGAAGTCCAGCCCGTAGGCCAGCGCGGCCGGCTCGCTGGACACGCCCGCGTCGGCCAGGCCGCCGACGATGGCCGCCGCCACCTGCAGGTGGCCGGCGGCCAGGCTGTCGTAACCGGGCAGCTGGGAGGGCTCGAGGCCGAGCCGGAGGCGCTCCCGGTCGAGCAGCGTGCGCGCCTGCGCTCCCGGCTCGCGGTTGACCAGCCGCAGTCCCTGCCTGGCCACCTCGTCCAGGCCGCGGACCCCGGCTCCGGGCCGGACCACCAGGCCCTCGCGCCAGGAGGCGAACCCGACCACCTCGGCGCCGCCGGGGATGCCCGGGGTGTCGTCGCCCTCTCGCGGGCCGACGCGGTGCACGCCGGCCGCGTGCACCAGGCCAGCCGCGGCCAGGCGCAAGGCCTCGGCGCTGCCGCACGGCCACCAGGCGAACGCCAGCGGCGGGTCGAGCAGCGCGAGCGGCGTCTCGAGCAGCGGCAGCGCCGGATCGCAGCCGGCCACTACCACGGTGGGCCGCGGCGGCCCGATCGGCCGCACCGCGACCTGGGCCCCTTGGCCCCCTGAGGCCCCTTCGCCCCCTGAGGCCCCATGGACTCCTTGGGCCTCCTGGGCCCCTTGACTCCCGCCGCGGACCGTCAGGCCGCCCGCGGCGCCGAAGCCGAGCCGGGCGGCCAGGTCCGCGTCCAGCGGCAGCGCGACGAACGTATCGCCCACGGTGGCCAGCGCGACCCGGGAACCGGGGGCGCTGACCGGGGCGACCGGCCGGGCCAGCACCGGATCGCCGGGTTCGCCGGGGCCGAACAGCTCCTCGACCGTCATGCCGAGCGCCCGGGCCAGGCCCAGGGCGACTCGCAGCGAAGGATCGGAATGACCGGACTCGACGGCGGACACCGCCTGCCTGGTGACGCCGGCTACGCCGGCCAGCTGCTGCTGGGACAGGCCGCGGGCCTGCCGGGCCAGCCGCAGCCGCGTCCCGTCCGGCTGAGAGCTCTCGGTCATGTCCCCACCTCCCCTTCGCGGGTTATCTGCTCCTTACCTTATGGTGCGTCCCGAGAGCTTGACTGGCCGAGCGCGTTGACTGGCCGAGCACGTCCGGAACCACAACGCTGTGGCACCGTCGTGATCCTGACCACCACGATGTGGCTTTGTCGTGGTTCGGCTTGGGCGCGTTGAGCCTCACTTGCATCGCTCCGGGATAGTGCCCACATCAGGCGTCACAACTTTCACAGCGTTTGTGATTGGGGGTCAAAACACCCCTGATCAGGGGTGTTTTGACCCCCAATGATCCGCTTGGCCGCCGTGGCCCGTTCCGGCGAGGCGGGTGTGACTGCTGTTGCGACCTGCGCAGCGGCAGTAAGGATCGCGGATCTTCGCCGGGGCTAACGGCCGCCCCGGCTCATACGACGCGCCCTGCGGCCAGACGCTCCAGGACCAGCGCGGTCACCGGCTCGCCGGTCCGCGTGACCGTCTCGAGGGCGGCAGAAGAGTCCGGGTCGCCGCGCCGGGAGACAACCTCGGTGACGAGGCAGCCGACGTGGGCGCGGGCCAGGAGCTGGTCCAGTTCTGGCTGATCGGCGAGGTCGCCGAGGATGGCGGGGTCGGCCTCGCTCCACGTCAGCGCGTCCACCGCGGCGACGGCGAGGGCCAGCCCGGCGGGCCGCCAGTAGGGCGAGAAGTCAATCACGGCGGGCGGCTGGCCCGGGGCGAAGAGCACATTCCCGCCGAGGTCGCCGTGGATCAGCTGGGCGGGCAGGCGCACCGGCCGGAGCGCCGCCAGCAGGCTCCGCAGCTGCCCGGCCAGCGGCGCGGGCGCCGCCGCCAGGACGCTACCCGGATCCTGCTCGCCCCACGCCACCTGGTCCCCGGTCGTCCACTGGCTGCCGTCCCGGCCCAGCCAGGGCGGCGCGGGCCGGCCGGCCAGCGCGGCGTGGAACGCCCGGCTCGCCGCGATCAGCCGGGGCCAGAGCGGGGAGAAGCCAGCCCAGGAAGCAGGCTCGCCAGGCAGCCATTGCCAGGCCACCCAGGCGCCGGCCAGCGCGTCCTGGGCCACCCAGTCCCCGGCGGCCCCGTCCCCGGCGACGGTGCGGAGCGGTCGCGGCACCCGGAAGCCAGGGTCCCGGCGGGCGGCCGAAGGGACCACGGGGACCACGGGGTCCAGGGGGCCCTCGGGGCCCAGGGAGTCCAGGTCGCGGTACAGGTCGGCGGTCCAGCGCGCCACCCGCGGGTCGCCGGCCGGCTTGAGCACTACCTCTCCGGCCCGCCAGGCGGTGCCTTCGCCACCGGGCAGCGAGACGGGATCGGCGCTGGCGCCGAAGGAAGCGAGCACTTCCGGACCCGGGCGCATACCCGCAGCCTATGATCCGGGCATGGAGACGCAGATCATCGACGTCCGCACCGGGGGCCGCGAGACGGTCAGGGACATCACCGGCGAGTGCGCCGAGTTCGCCGCCGCCGCTTCCGGCGGGGGCGACGGCCTGCTGCACGTCTTCGTGCCGCACGCGACCGCGGGCCTGGCGCTGATCGAGCTCGGCGCGCGCAGCGACGACGACCTGCTGGCCACCCTGTCCGACCTGCTGCCCGCCGACGACCGCTGGCGGCACGCGCACGGATCCCGCGGGCACGGCCGGTCGCATGTGCTGCCGGCCTTCGTCCCGCCGTACGCGACCGTCCCGGTGATCGGCGGCCGCCTGGCCCTCGGCACCTGGCAGTCCATCGCGCTGGTCGACCTCAACGTGGACAACCCGGATCGCCGGGTGCGCCTGTCCTTCCTGGGCTGATGCGGATACTGGTCGAGGGTTCGGGGGGAAGCGCGGGCTGGCCGCAGCCGGGTTGCCGGTGTGCCTCCTGCCTGCGACAGGCCGCAGCCGGGATCTCACGGATGCCGTCGACTATAGTCGTTGATGGACGACTGCAGCTCGGATCCGGGTACGAGGGCACCAGGCCAGAAATGGAACGTCATGAAACCGGGAATCCAGTGCGTTCTGACGCAGTGAAACCCGAGGTTCATGGCGTTGCCAGGGGCGCTGGGCAGGTGGCCGGGGGCGCGGGCGGCGCGGGAGCGGGCGGCGCGGGAGCGGGCTATCGGGTGCGGTGGGTGCCGGACCTGCGGGACGGGGGGCGCGGGGGCTGGGATGTCACGGGGCCGGACGGGGGGAGGCTGCTCTATCCGGCCGGGCCGGGGGCGCGGCCGGCGCCGCCGGAGGGTTCGGCGCCCTACGATGTCGCGTTCCTTGACCTGCTCGGCGATCCGGCCCAGCTCGGCTGGCTGCGGGCGCGGGGGCTGATCACCGCGGATACGGTCACCGCGGTGGCGTTCGCCGACCACCGCGTGCCGTCGGAGGCGGAGCTCGCGCGGCGCTGCGGGTTCTGGCGGGTGCGGCTGGCGGGCGACGGGGAGGCGATCGACCCGGCCCGTTCGGTACCTAAAGACCGGGACGTTGCCGGCGGGACCCGGCGGGTGCTGGTGCTGGGCGGGGCCCGCTCAGGCAAGTCGGAACGGGCCGAGCTGCGGCTCGCGGGCGAGCCGGATGTGACCTACGTGGCCACCGGGAACCGCGGCGCGGACGACCCGGACTGGGCGGCGCGGGTGGCCGCGCACCGGGCGCGCCGGCCGGCCTGGTGGCAGACGGCGGAGACCACCGACCTGGCCGGCCTGCTCGGCCGCGCCCGCGGGGCGCTGCTGATCGACGGGATCGGCACCTGGCTGGCCGCGGTCCTCGACGAGTGCGGCTGGGAGCTGCGGGACGACGCGGCGCGGGACAAGCTGGCCGCCCGCCTGGCCGAACTGACCGGCGCGTGGCGGCAGACCCGTTGCCACGTGGTCGCGGTGAGTGACGAGACCGGGCTCGGCGTGGTGCCCGCAACCCCGGCCGGGCGGCTGTTCCGCGACCAGCTCGGGCGGCTGAACCAGGCGCTGGCGGCCGAGTCGGAGGAGGCCGAACTGGTCGTGGCCGGACGCGTCCTGCCCCTGGGGGAATAGCCGAGAATCCAGTAATTGAACAGAGCCGGATAACGGTCCGATGACAATCTGTGCGTCGACTGCGTGTTACCCGGGCATCCTGCCCTGATGTCTGCTTCGGCCGCTGGCGGCCCTGGCCCGCGGGCCGCTACGGTAGTAGGACCTGTGGCCGGCGATGAGGTGATGACGAGTATGGCACGCGTGGTGGTCATTGGCGACCTGATGACTGACGCGGTCGCCCGTGCGACGCTGCCGCTCGCCCGCGGCAGCGATACGCCCGCGAACGTGACCATGCACGGGGGCGGTTCCGGGGCGAACATCGCCGCCTGGATGGCGGCCGACGGCGGCGACGTGGCGTTCGTGGGGCGGCGCGGCGCGGACATCGCGGGACGTAACCGCGACATGGAGCTGATGGGCTACGGCGTCGACGCCCGGCTGGTGATGGACCCCGAGCGGCCTACTGGCACGTGCGTGGTGATGGTCACCCACAAGGGCGAGCACACCATGCTCTCCGACCCGGGCGCGAACGCGGCGCTGTCCCCCGACGACCTGCCGCACGACTTGTTCGTGCCAGGCGCGCACCTGCACGTCTCCGGGTACACGCTGCTGTCGGAGGGTGCGCGGGCGGCCGGGCTGGCCGCGATCGACTACGCCCGCCGGACCAACATGACCGCGTCGGTGGACGCGGCGTCCGCCGCCCCGCTGGAGCGGGCCGGGGCCGAGCCCTTCCTCGAGCTGTCCTCCGGGGCCGTGCTGCTGTTCGTCAACGCCGCCCAGGCCAAGGTGCTCACCGGCCGGGAGGACCCGGAGCAGGCGGCCCGCGTGCTGACCGCCTGGTATCCGCACGTCGCGGTCAAGATGGCGGCCGACGGCGCGCTGTTCTACGCCAACGGCCGCCCGCCGGTGCGGGTGCCGGCGCCGCCGGTGGACCGGGTGGTCGACGGCACCGGGGCCGGGGACGCGTTCATCGCCGGCTTCCTGCCCGCCTGGCTGGACAAGAAGCCGCCGGGCGAGGCGCTGGCCGGCGGCTGCCGGCTAGCCGCGCACGCGCTCGGCCTCATCGGCGCGCGCCCCGTCTTGTGAGCGCTCAACCACCCTTCCTGGCGGAGCTTTTCTCGCTCGACGGCCGCGTCGCCGTGGTCACCGGCGGGTCTTCGGGGATCGGCGCGGGGATAGCCGCGGCGCTGGCGCGGGCCGGGGCCCGGGTCGTGCTGGTGGCGCGGGACGCCGGGCGGCTGGAGGAGTCGGCGGCCGGGTTGCGCGCCTGCGGCGCTGAGGCGGCGTGGGTCAGCGCGGACCTGGCCGAACGGGCCGAGGTGGCGCGGGCCGCCGCCGCGGCAGCCGATGCGTTCGGCCCGCCGGACATCCTGGTTAACTGCGCGGGGATCAACCTGCGGCCGCCGCTGGGGTCGCTCACCGTCGAGGACTGGGACGCGACCATGGCGGTCAACCTGACCGCACCGTTCCTGCTCGGCCAGCGGTTCGGGCCGGACATGGCGGAGCGCGGCTGGGGGCGGATCATCAACGTGACCTCGCAGCAGGCGGCGCGGGCGTTCGGCAACAGCGGCGGCTACGGGGCATCCAAGGGTGGCCTGGCCGCGCTGACCCGGTCCCAGTCCGAGGCGTGGGCCCCCTCCGGGGTGTGCTGCAACTCGCTATGCCCGGGGTTCGTGCCGACCCGGCTCAACGCGCACGTGGCCCGCGACCCGGAGCGGTCGGCGGCGATGGCGGCGCGGACGATGACCGGGCGGAACGGGTCGCCGGAGGATTTCGCCGGGGTGGCCGTGTTCCTTGCCTCCCGGGCCAGCGACTACGTCACCGGCCAGACCCTGTACGTGGACGGCGGGTTCTCCGTCACGTAAGCGGCCCGGTACTCCAGCGGCCCGGTACTCCAGCGGCCCGGTACTTCAGCGGCCTGCGTAAGCGCGGCGTTGGCCTTTTCTGTCGGCGGGGCACGGCAGAATGTCGGTATGGCAGGACGACGAGGCGGTACCACCGCGCCCCCCGAGGATTTCGAAGAGAATATCGTCGACATCGACGTCGCCGAGGAGATGCGCGGCAGCTACCTCGAGTACGCCTACAGCGTCATCTACTCCCGGGCGCTCCCCGACGCGAGGGACGGCCTCAAGCCGGTGCAGCGCCGGATCCTGTACCAGATGAACGAGATGGGGCTGCGCCCGGACCGTTCGCACGTGAAGTGCGCCCGGGTGGTCGGCGAGGTGATGGGCCGGCTGCACCCGCACGGCGACTCGGCCATCTACGACGCGCTGGCCCGGATGGCCCAGCCGTGGGCGATGCGGCTGCCCCTGGTCGACGGGCACGGGAACTTCGGCAGCCTGGGCGGCGACGACGCGCCCGCGGCCATGCGGTACACCGAGGCCAGGCTGACCGCGGCCGCGATGGAGATGGTCGCCTCCATCGACGAGGACACCGTCGACTTCATCCCGAACTACGACGGCAGCGAGCAGCAGCCCGACGTGCTGCCGGCGGGCATCCCGAACCTGCTGGTGAACGGCACGGCCGGGATCGCGGTCGGGATGGCCACCAACATGGCGCCGCACAACCTGGGCGAGGTCATCGCGGCGGCGCGTTTCCTGATCAAGCACCCGGACGCCTCGCTCGATGCTTTGATGCGCTACGTGCCCGGGCCCGACCTGCCCACCGGCGGGCGGATCGTCGGCCTCGACGGGATCAGGGAGGCGTACGAGACCGGGCGCGGCATCTTCCGCACCCGGGCCACCGCGTCTGTGGAGCAGCTGACCCCCCGCCGCTCCGGCATCGTGGTCACCGAGCTGCCCTACAGCATCGGCCCGGAGAAGGTCATGACCAGGATCAAGGACCTGGTCCAGGCCAAGAAGCTGAACGGCATCGCGGACCTGAAGGACCTCACCGACCGGCACCGCGGGCTGCACCTGGTGATCGAGGTCCGCAGCGGGTTCAACCCGGAGGCGGTGCTGGCCGAGCTGTACCGGCTGACGCCGATGGAGGAGACGTTCGGCATCAACAACGTGGCCCTGGTCGACGGCCAGCCGCGGGTGCTGGGGCTGCGCGAGCTGCTGGAGATCTTCGTCGCGCACCGGCTGGACGTGGTCCGGCGGCGCACCGAGTACCGGCGGCGCAAGCGGTCCGAGCGGCTCCACCTGGTCGACGGCCTGCTGGTGGCCTTGCTGAACATCGACGAGGTCATCCAGGTCATCCGGTCGTCGGATAATGCGGCCGCGGCCCGGGAGCGCCTGATAGCCGTATTCGAGCTGTCCGAGATCCAGGCGCAGTACATCCTGGACACGCCGCTGCGCCGGCTGACCCGCTACGACCGGCTCGAGCTGGAGCGGGAGCAGGACGAGCTGCGGGCCGATATCGCCTCCCTGACGGCGATCCTGGAGTCGGACGAGCGACTGCGCGAGGTGGTCGGCGGGGAGCTGGCGGAGGTGGCGAAGAGGTTCGGCACGCCGCGGCGCACGGTGCTGCTGGAAGGCGGTTCGGAGGCGGCGGCGGCGGCCGCGGTCCCGCTCGAGGTGGCCGACGACCCGTGCGTGGTGCTGATGTCGGGCACCGGTCTGGTCGCCCGGGCGGCCCTTTCGTCGGGTGATGATTCCGAACGGGCCCTGGTTCCTCCCCCCGCGGAGGCTTCACGCACCGCCCACGACGTGATCGTCGCCTCGGCGCGTGCCACCGTACGCGGCACCGTGGGGCTGGTGACCTCCGCCGGGCGGCTGATCAAGCTCAACGTGCTCGAGCTGCCCGCGATGCCGCCCGGGGCCGGCGCCGTGTCGCTGGCTGGGGGTACGCCGGTGACGGAGTTCGCGTCCTTCGACCGGGGCGAGACGGTGGTCGGGCTCGCCTCCGTGGACGGCCCGGCGGGCGGTTCTGGGGTCGGCCTGGTTGGGGCATCAGGGTTCGGCCTGGCGCTGGGGACCGCGGAGGGCGTGGTCAAGCGGGTGCTGCCCGACTACCCGCAGAACCGGGATGAGTTCGAGCTGATCACGCTGAAGGCCGGAGACCGGGTGGTCGGCGCGGTGCAGCTGTCCGGTGAGTCGGACGAGCTGGTGTTCATCACGTCGGACGCTCAGCTGCTGCGATACGCGGCCTCCTCGGTCCGGCCGCAGGGCCGGGCGGCCGGCGGCATGGCCGGGGTGCGGCTGTCGGCTGGCGCGTCCGTGGCGTGGTTCGGCGCGGTATCCGCGGATGCGGCGGCCGGGACCCCGTCCGGGCCGCCGGGGAGCTACTCCCCCGCCGTGGTGGTCACCGTGGCGGGCAGCGCGGGCGCCCTGCCGGGCACCGGGGCCGTCAGTGTCAAGGTCACCCCGCTGCACGAGTACCCCAGCAAGGGCCGGGCCACCGGCGGGGTGCGCTGCCACCGGTTCCTCAAGGGCGAGGACATGCTGGTCATGGCGTGGGCCGGGCCGGCCCCGGCGGTGGCCGCGACCGACACGGGCGCTCCGGTCCCGCTGCCGGACCCGGTCGGGAAGCGGGATGGCTCGGGTACCGCGCTCGGCCGGCAGATCGCCGTCCTCGGGGGTTCGGCCCGGGTGGTGTAAGCGCGCTGGCGTCTTAGCGCGCCGAGGTCGGCATTCCCGGGGCGGTCACCTGGTGAGGAATGCCGATGGGCGCGGCCTTCGGGTTGCTGTGCGCGGCCCGGACGAGCTCGGTCAGCAGGTCGCGGGGACCGGCCGACGCCTCGTCGGCGAGCTGCCACTTCTTGACGATCTCCGCGCCCTCCGGGCCGGGATCGAAGGCGCCGCTGCGGAAACACCCCATCGCCTGGAGGGCCAGCAGGTCGGGGTCGTCCTCGGGCATGCCCTGCAGGTAAGCGGCCGCATCCAGGAGCGAGACGACGCTGCGCGCCACGTGCAGCGCGCTGGCGCCCGCGCTGTCGAGCCGCCACCACGCACGTGCTTGCAGGAATTGCGCAACGAGTATCGCCTTGGTCACGGAAGGTGATGTTAGCAGGACTTCCGTGTGATAGCCCTGATTCTTACGTGTCGATGCGTGACGGGTCGAGTTCGGCGGCGCCGCCGACGATGAAATCGCGGCGCGGAGCCACCTCGGTCCCCATCAGCAGGCTGAAAATGCCCGCCGCGCCCGCCGCGTCCTCGATCCTGATCCGGCGCAGGGTCCGGCGCCTGGGGTCCATGGTGGTCTCGGCGAGTTGGGACGCGTCCATCTCGCCCAGGCCCTTGTAGCGCTGCACCGGCTCCTTCCACCGCTGGCCGCGCCGCTCGAGCTCCAGCAGCGTCCGGTTCAGCTCCGCGTCGGAGTAGGTGTACCGGTACTTGTCCTGGCCCTTGCGGGTGCTGGTCAGCTCGATCCTGTGCAGCGGGGGAACCGCGGCGAAGACCCGGCCCGCGTCCATCATCGGCCGCAGGTACCGGTGGAACAGCGTCAGCAGCAGGGTGCGGATGTGCGCGCCGTCCACGTCGGCGTCCGAATTGTGCGTAAGTAGTCCGCCGGTGCCTGAGATGAAGTTCTCATCTTCTGGGACGGACAAGTCGTAGACGTCGCCGTCGTAGTGCAGCCGCCTGATCGCTCGGATCGGCAGCGCTATCAGCTCCTCCGAGATGGGCTCGTATCCTGCGCGTGTCGTCGGGCGTGCTATATGCGCTTCATAAGCATCAGCACATGGAGCGCTGCGCCACAACCGCCGTAGCCGCGTCAGCGCCTCTTTGCCGGTCACGTTGACGGTATAGCTCGGCCCAGTAGCCACCTCCTGCCCGCGTATCTGCGACTTCGCGCCCGGGCGCCGACTCAGGCCCGCCACGACACCCAGCTGACCCAGCAGGTAGAGCAGGCTGTTCGCGATGTCGGTCGAGCTGGTCGCGAAGGATAGCTTCCGCCCGGAACGATCCTTGGTCCCGTCCCCCAGGAAGAATCCTTCGAGAAATGCGAGCTGACCGTTCTCGTCGCAGTTGAGCAGCAGGTCGGGAAGGCGCTTCCGGGATGCATGTTCCCCCATACCCATGGCCTTGACGACCCGGGCCAGGACAGGAGCGTGCACGTACAGGTGACGTGCGTTCGGGATGTCCGGTCGCCTCGCCGCCAGCACCGGACGACGGCCGACCACGGTAACGATGGCGGCGATGAGGGCGTGCATGTACCCGTCGTCGTCCGCACCGAGCGAGAAATTGAGGCGCGCGCCGCGCGAACTGATCGACCCCTCCGCCAGGTGCCAGCCGAGCATGTAGCACAATTCCTCCGTGACCGGCAGGAACCTGCGGATCGCATCTGCACGGTGCGCACGCGCGTAGAGGACCACATCGCGGCCGTCATCCTGGGAGGCCAGCCAGGACAGGTCCTCCTCGCTGAGATCGGCGAGCCAGGCGGCGGGCGCGACGAGGCGATAGAGCTCGTTGCGCGACGTCGTCGCGGACCACTGCTCGACGAGCGACGCCATGACCTCGGCGGCGTCCGGCCATGGTTCTCCGACCTCAGTCAGGTAGCGCCGGAAGACAGGCTCCGGCGGCATGGAACGGCATGTCTCGAACTCGCTGATGCTGCACGCCTGCCGGTAGCCAAGCTTCTCGGCCATTTCAGCGCCGGTGATTCCCTGTGCCTTCCGTGCCCAGGCGAGCCGGGCCCACTCGGACTGAGGGAGCCGGATCCGTCGGCTATCCCGGCGCAGGTGAGCGGGCTGCCGAGCGGCGGCCTTGGTGGCGAGCAACCTGCGGACGGCCTCCCCTTCGATCCGGATGGCGTCGTCGTGCCCGGTCTGGTGGAGCAGAGCGGCGAGGTCGATCTCATGCTGCGGCGCGGGGCGCGGCAGCTGGCGTGGCGCTACTACCAGGTCGCCGACACACAGCTCACCGGCGGGCCTAAGAGCAAGCTCCCCGTCTTCGTAGGTGAAGACGGAGTGGCCCCCCGTCACGGTGACGCAACGACCATAGGCCGTCTTGATCTGGTACATCTCGCCGCGGTGGTGATGCCGGATCAGCTGTTTCAGCGGGCTGATCCTAGTAGTCCGGCGGGCCAGGTCGACGCTCACGGTCTCGGCGATGGCCGTCGTATCGCCTGAGCCGATGATCTCATCGATCGCGGGGCCTATCCGGCGAAGGGTGAACCGGCCGTCCCGATCGGTGAGCAGGACCGGCTCGCCCGGCGCAACAGACATCAGGATGACCCGCTGGTACCGGGCCGAATCCAGGTCGAACGAGCTGCCCGAGCCCGCCCCGATCACCTGGATGATCGAGGCGCACTCGGCGTTCTTGAGCATGTCCGCCAGCGAGGCCTTCTGCACGTTGAGGATCTTGCCGCGGATCGGCAGCAGCGCCTGGAACTCCGAGTCCCTGGCCAGCTTGGCGGTGCCGAGCGCGGAGTCTCCCTCGACGATGAACAGCTCGCTCCGGTCGTCGGACGACCGGCAGTCCACCAGCTTGGCCGGCAGCGACGAGCTGGCCAGCGCCGACTTGCGGCGCTGGTTGTCACGGTGCTCCCGGGCCGCGATGCGCGCCTTCGCGGCGGAGATCACCTTCTCGAGTACCGCGCGGGCCTGCTGCTTGGCGCCGCGCGGGGGGCTCTCGAAGTAGGCACCGAGCTGCGCGCTCACCACATCCGCGACGATCTTGGCGGCGGCCGGGGTGCCGAGCACCTCCTTGGTCTGCCCCTCGAACTGCGGCTCGGGCAGCCGGACCGAGACGATCGCGACCAGGCCCTCGAGCACGTCCTCCTTGATGACGGCCTTGTCGCCGTTCTTCAGCAACCGGGCCGCCCTGAGCTGCTCGTTCAGCGTGCTGACCATGGACCGCTCGAAGCCGGTGACGTGGGTGCCGCCGTGCGGGGTGGCGATGACGTTGACGAACGAGCGGACCACGAGGTCGTATCCGCTCCCCCACTGGAGCGCCACGTCGACCTGCATGTCCCGCCCGACCTCGGTCGGCGTCATGTGCCCGCGGTCATCGAGCACCGGGATGGTCTCGGTGAAGCTGCCCGAGCCGGTCAGCCGCAGCACTTCGGTGACCGCCTCGCCCGAGCCGAGGTGGGCGCAGAACTCGCTGATGCCGCCGTCGAAGCGGAACGCCGCCTGCTTGACCCGCTCCGGCTCGGCGTGGTCGCCGTTGGGCGTGCCCGCGGGCGGCTCCTCGCGGATGCTGATGGTCAGGCCGGGGACCAGGTAGGCGGTCTGCCTGGCCCGCTCGGTGAGTGCGTCGAAGCTGAACCTGGCGTCCTTGGTGAACACCTGCCGGTCCGGCCAGAACCTGATCCTGGTCCCGGTGGCCCGCCTGGTGACGCGGCTGAGCCGGCGCAGCCCCGACTTCCTGGTGAAGCTCGCGGCCGGGCCCGGCCCGTCGAACTCGCCGGTGACGCCGCGGCGGAAGCTCGCCGCCCAGGTGTGTCCCTCCCGGTCCACCTCGACGTCCAGCCGCGCGGCCAGCGCGTTGACGACCGAGGCGCCGACGCCGTGCAGGCCGCCGGAGGCGGTGTACGAGCCACCGCCGAACTTCCCGCCCGCGTGCAGCCTGGTCATCACCAGCTCCACGCCGCTGAGCTTGGTCTTGCGCTCGGCGTCGACCGGGATGCCGCGGCCGTTGTCCCTGACCTCGGCCGAGCCGTCCGCGTGCAGCGTGACCTCGATCCCGGTGCAGTAGCCGGCCAGCGCCTCGTCCACGGCGTTGTCGAGGATCTCCGCCAGGCAGTGCTGCAGCCCGCGGCTGTCGGTCGACCCGATGTACATGCCGGGGCGCTTACGGACCGCCTCCAGGCCCTCGAGGACCGACAGGTGCCGGGCGGTGTAAGCGTCGGTCGCGCCGGGAGCCGGGGGCGTCCCGGATGAGGCGGTGAGGGTGGGCACGAGCGGCCGGTCTCCTTCCGAGGCCCGCACGGGCCTCATCGAAAATAGTAGCGTTCCGGGCCGTATGCCCCTGGCAATGCCACGCGGCCGGACCGCCCCAAAATCCCAGACTGACCATGACGAATGCATCAACCAGCAGGTATCTGGGTACATGTCCAGGTAGAGACACACGGTGCCTGTGTGCCAGCGGTACTGCCCCCGAGTACCGGTGGGACGCAGGCATCGTGCGTCACATGGCAACAGTCCGGGGCCACGCTCGGCCTGCGAGTGGTTTTCGCTTGTGGCGTACACCACTCGGAGTGGGGAACGCTGAAGCCTGGGTATGTGTTGTGCTGAGCTGTAAGGGCAGAAGCTGAAGCCAGAAGGCTGAAGAGCCGGAGGCATGACGCGAAGGAAGGCGACGTTGACTGGAGCGATAGCCCCCACCAAGCCGCTGACCGCGTTGGACGTCTGCGATCGTTGCGGCGCCCAGGCGTATGTTCGCGTGCTGCTCGCTAACTCAGGAGAGCTGCTTTTCTGTGCGCACCATGGCCGCCAGCACGCCAAGGCGCTGGCCAAGGTCGCCGTCGACATACAGGACGAGAGCAACCGCCTGTCTGAGCCGCAGCCGCAGTAAAAGAGCGGGTCAAGCCAGACCGGCAAGGACGCCGGCGCCAGTTCGGTTATTGGCGTCGGCTTCTTTGTGCCCGCAAACACGCGGGTACGCGCGGGCCCGGGTGCGGGGATTTCCGGGGGTCCGGCGGCTGGGGCTGGGGTTCCTTAGTCCAGGTAGTCGCGGAGGACCTGGGAGCGCGACGGGTGGCGGAGCTTGGACATGGTCTTGGACTCGATCTGCCGGATCCGCTCGCGGGTCACGCCGTAGACCTTGCCGATCTCGTCCAGCGTCTTGGGCTGCCCGTCGGTCAGCCCGAACCGCATCGAGACCACGCCGGCCTCGCGCTCCGACAGCGTATCGAGCACCGAGTGCAGCTGCTCCTGCA
>WNGE01003830.1_pt1 | contig 19273 bp, 16 predicted proteins | sample 5400651 | NCBI WGS metagenome assembly WNGE01 (sample SAMN13153370, study PRJNA577476) | soil metagenome | isolation source: 60 cm soil or saprolite under grassland replicate 2 | place: USA:California | collected 2016-06-15
CCGTCAGACTCACGTTTCGCCCTTTTCGACCGCCGCGGTGGGGGGTCTGGGGGGAGCTGCGCCCGCTCCCCCCAGCTGAGGTCGAGCTACGCGAAAGCGCAGCTCGACCGGGAATCGCTCTGACTCGCCGGGAACTGCGTTTGCGAGCACGAGAAACGGCGAAAGGCGAGTCAGATGACCTTCTCGTACACCGGCCCGAACGGCTTCCGCGGCAGGTAGCGCCCCGAGCCCGGCTCTGCCCTCAGATCGCCGTCCGCCCACACATGCCGCCCGCGGGCGAGCGTATGCACGACGACGCCGCGCACCTCGCGGCCCTCCCAGACCGAGAAGTCGGTGTTCTGGTGCTGCGTCCTCGCGGACAGGGTCCTCGTCCGCGCCGGGTCGAGCACGGCGACGTCGGCGTCGGCGCCGATCTCGAGCGAGCCCTTCTGCGGCCAGAGGTTGAAGGCGCGCGCGGCGTTCGCGGACGTGAGGGCCACGAACCGCTCCGGCGTCAGGCGCCCGCGGTTCACCCCGAGGTCCCACAGCACGTGCAGCCGGTCCTCGATGCCGCCGCAGCCGTTCGGGATGCGCGTGAAGCTCGCCTGGCCCGCGCGCTTCTGCGCCTTCGTGAAGCAGCAGTGGTCGGTGCCGGTCGTGCTGAGCGCGCCGCTCTCGAGCGCCTGCCACAGCGCGGCCTGGTGCTCCTTGGGACGATACGGCGGGCTCATGACGTGGCCCGCGGCGACGTCGAAGTCGGGGTGCTCGTAGACCGAGGCGTCGATGGCGAGGAAGCCGGGGAGCGTCTCGCCCACCACCTTCACGCCGCGCTGGCGCGCCCGGCCGATCGCCTCGGCCGCCTGCGCCGCCGAGACGTGCACCACGTAGAGCGGCACCTCCAGGACCTCGGCCATGGTGACGGCGCGCACCGTGGCCTCGCCCTCGAGCTGCGGCGGGCGCGAGAGCGGATGGCCCCGCGGCCCGGTGACGCCGCGCGCGACGAGCTCGGACTGGAGATGAGCGATGAGCTCGCCATTCTCCGCGTGGATCTGCGGCAGGGCCCCGAGCTCGCGGCAACGCAGGAACCCCGCGACGATCTCCGCGTCCGAGAGCATGAGCCCGCCCTTGTACGCGAGGAAGAACTTGAAGCTCGCGACGCCGTGCGCGCGGACGAGCGGCTCCATCTCGGCGGCGAAGCGCTCGCCCCACCACGACACCGTCATGTGGAGGCCGTAGTCCACCGTCGCGCGCGCGGCCCAGCCCTGCCACCGGGACAGCGCCTCGAGCGGCGGCTCGCCGCGGTCGGGGCCGACGAAGTCGAGGATGGTGGTGGTCCCGCCGGCCGCGGCGGCGGCGGTCCCGGTGAGGAAATCGTCGGCGACGACGGTGCCCATCGTCGGGAGCTGCAGGTGCGTGTGGGGGTCGATCCCGCCCGGCAAGACGAAGCAGCCGCCCGCGTCGACGAGCTCGGCGCCGGCCGGCGCGTCGAGCCCCTCGCCCACCGCCGCGATGCGCCCGGCGCGGCAGATGACGTCGGCGCGCCGCCGCCCCGCCTCGGTCACCACCGTCCCGCCGCGAATGAGGGTGTCCGCCATGCCGGCATTGAAGCACGCGCGGCGGCGAAATCGTCAAGCCGGGCCGCCGGATCGCTCCCGCCCGGGGCGGCCTCCCCGTCCCTTGAACGCATCCCGCCTTCGCGCCAATACTGCCGCGTTGACGTCGTCGCTCCTCATCGGTCCCGACCGGACCGGCCGCACCGTCGCCATCGCGGACGGGATCGTCGACGCGACGGCGCCGGTCGGCGCGCGCACGCTGCGCTGCGCGGGCGGCGAGATCGCGCCCGGCGCGGTCTGCGCGCACACGCACCTCTACAGCGGGCTCGCCCGCTACGGCATGCCGGCGCCCGCGCCGCCGCCGCGGACCTTCCTCGAGATCCTGGCGCGGGTGTGGTGGCGGCTCGACCGCGCGCTCGACGCCCAGGCGCTGCGGGCGGCCGCGCGCGACCACGCCGCCCGCGCGCTCCTCGCCGGCACGACCGCGCTCGTGGACCACCACGAGTCGCCGAACCTCATCGAGGGCTCGCTCGACGTCGTCGCCGGCGCGTGCGAGAGCGTCGGCGTGCGGGCGCTCGTGTGCTACGGCGCGACCGAGCGCAACGCCGGAGCGGAGGAGGCGCGCCGCGGCCTCGCGGAGTGCCGGCGCGTCCGGGGCACGCCGCTCGTGCGCGGTCTCGTCGGCCTGCACGCGAGCTTCACCGTCTCCGACGAGACGCTGCGCGCCGCCGGCGATCTCGCCCGATCGCTCGGCACGGTCGTGCACGTGCATGTCGCGGAGGACGAGGCCGACGTCGCGGACGCGCGCGCCCGCGGCGCCGCGGGCCCGCTCGAGCGCATGCTCTCGGCGGACGCGCTCCCCCCCGGCTCGATCCTGGCGCACGGGGTCCACCTCGACGCGGGCGAGGTCGCCCTCGCCGCCGAGCGCTCCCTGTGGCTCGTCCAGAACCCGCGCTCGAACGAGGGGAACGGCGTCGGATACCCGCGCGCGCTGCGCCACGCGGCGAAGGTCGCGCTCGGAACGGACGGCTGGGACGCGGACATGGCGGTCGAGGAGGCGGCGCTCTTCCGACTCGCGCGCGAGCACGGCGACCCGTCCGCCGCGCGTCGCCTCGCGGCCGGTCACGCGCTCGTCGCCGAGCGCTTCGGCGCCGCGCCCGAGCCGCTCGCGCCCGGCGCGCTGGGCGACCTGGTCATTCGTGAGGACGGGCGAGTCCGGCACGTCGTCGTCGGCGGGCACCTGGTGGTGGAGGACGGCCGGCTCGTGGCCGAGGACATGGATTCCATCGTGGCGGCGGCGCGGCACGAGGCGGCTCGCCTCTGGGACCGCATGGCCACGATCTCGTAGCCAGCTCGGAAGAGACGAAAGGGAGCGCATGGCGCGGCTGGGACTGGAACGCACGGTGGTGGACGAGGAGGTGTACGCGCGCACGCTGGGGCGCTTCCGCGAGGCGGGCGTGGTGCTGCCTACGCTCGCCCAGCTCAGGGATCCGGCCACCATCCCGGCGCCGATCCGCGCCGGGCTCGCGTCGGTCGATCCGGACGGGCCGCATCCGCTGAACCTCTTCCGCGTGCACTGGTTCAACGACGCGTCGCGCCGCGGCATCGCCGCCGTCCCCGAGCACGTCGAGCTGCCGCCGGAGCTCACGGGCGTGCCGGCGCGCATCGTGCTCGCGCTCGGGAACCGCTTCCCCATGATCCACGCGCACAAGGTGCTGGCGGCCTACGGCTGCCTCGTCCCGCGCGTCGTGACCGGGCAGTTCGACCCGACGCGCCACCGGGCGGTGTGGCCGTCCACCGGCAACTACTGCCGCGGCGGCGTCGCCATCTCGCGCATCCTGGGCTGCCGCGGCGTCGCCGTGCTGCCCGAGAACATGAGCCAGGAGCGGTTCGACTGGCTCGACCGATGGGTGGCCGACCCCGGCGACGTCGTCCGGACGCCGGGCTCCGAGAGCAACGTGAAGGAGATCTACGACACCTGCGCGGCGCTCGACCGCGACCCGGCCAACATCATCTTCAACCAGTTCTGCGAGTTCGGGAACTACCTCGTCCACCGCACCGTCACCGGCACCGCGATGGAACGGCTCTTCGGCGCGCTCGCCGAGGGCCGGCCGGGCACGCGGCTCGCCGCCTACGTCTCCGCGTCCGGGTCGGGCGGCACGCTCGCCGCCGGCGACCATCTGAAGGCCCGCCTCGGGGCGCGGATCGTCGCCGTCGAGGCGCTCGAGTGCCCGACCCTGCTCTACAACGGCTTCGGCGAGCACAACATCCAGGGCATCGGCGACAAGCACCTCCCCTACATCCACAACGTGATGAACACGGACCTCGTGACGGGCGTGAGCGATCGCGTGACGGACACCCTGCTCGTGCTCTTCAACACGGAGGAGGGGCGGCGCTACCTCGTCGAGCGGCGCGGCCTCGCCGCGGGCCTCGTGGCGAAGCTCTCGGGCTTCGGGCTCTCGTCGCTGTGCAACCTCGTCGCGGCCGTGAAGACGGCCAAGTACCTCGACCTCGGCGAGGACGACGTGATCGTCACCGTCGCGACCGACGGCGCGGCGATGTACGGCAGCGAGATCGCCAAGGTGACGGCGCGCGACTTCGGCGGCCGGTTCGACGCGGTCGCGGCGGGCGAGGTCTTCGGCCGCTCGCTGGCGGGGACCGCGATCGACCACCTGCTCGAGCTCTCGCACCTCGACCGGAAGCGCATCTTCAACCTCGGCTACTTCACCTGGGTGGAGCAGCAGGGCGTCTCGGTGGAGGAGTTCAACGCCCGCTCTCGCCAGGCCTTCTGGGACGGGCTCCTCGACGTCGTCCCGGCCTGGGACGCGATGATCTCGGAGTTCAACGCGAGGAGCGGCGCGAAGGTGCTCGCCGCATGACCTCGAAGGTCCGGTTCGCCTGCCACGGCTGCGGCGCGGCGGTGGACGCCTCGCGCGCGCTGCCGTTCCGCTGCCCGGCCGCGGACGCGGCGGGCGACACGGACCACGTGCTCGTGCCGGAGGAGCGCGGCGACCCCTTCCCGGCCGGTGGCGAGCCGGATCCGTTCGTGCGCTACCGCGCCCTGCTCTCGCCCTACCGGCTGGCACGCGCCGCGGGGCTGCCCGACTCCGCCTGGTCGGAGATCGCGGGTCAGCTCGATGACGCGCTCGTCCGCGCCGGCGGCCGCGGCTTCCGCGTGACGCCGCTCGCCGCACGACCCGAGCTGGCGCGGGCGGCCGGCGTGGCGGGCCGCGTCTGGGTCAAGGACGAGACCGTCAACGTCTCGGGCTCGCACAAGGCGCGGCACCTCATGCTGGTGATGCTGTACCTCCGGGTGCTCGAGGCGGCGCGCCTGCCCGCGGCGGAGGGCGCGCGCGGCCGTCGGCTCGCCATCGCATCGTGCGGCAACGCCGCGCTGGCGGCGGCGGTCGTCGCGCGTGCCGCGGAGTGGCCGCTCGACGTCTTCATCCCGGCCGGCGCGAGCGCGGCGGTTGTGCGGCGCCTCCAGGACCTCGGCGCGCGCATCGCGGTGTGCGGCCGGCGCGCCGGCGAGGCCGGCGATCCGTGCTTCCTGCGCTTCCGCGAGGCGGTCCAGGCGGGGGCGATCCCGTTCGGCGTGCAGGGATCCGAGAACGGGCTCGCCGTCGAAGGCGGGCGGACGCTCGCCTTCGAGGTGGCGGAGGGCCTCCGCGCCCTGCAGGCGGCGCCCACCAGCCTGTTCGTCCAGGTGGGCGGCGGCGCGCTCGCGAGCGCGCTCGCGCAGGGTTTCGCCGTCGCCGCCCGGCTCGGCGTCCTCGAGCGCCCCCCGCGGCTCATGGCCGTGCAGACCTCGGGCTGCGCCCCGCTCGAGCGCGCCTGGCGCCGTCTCGGGACGACGACGCTCGCCGAGGCGGCCCGGACCCGATCCCGTTTCATGTGGCCCTGGGAGACGACCCCGGCGAGCCTCGCGCACGGGATCCTCGACGACGAGACCTATGACTGGTGGGCGATCGCGGACGCGATGCGCGCCACCGGCGGCGGTCCCGTCGTGGTCGGGGAGGACCTGGTCGCCCGGGCCCATGCGCTCGCGCGAGAGCACACGGGGATCGCCGTCTCCGCCACCGGCACCGCCGGCCTGGCGGGCGTGCTCGCCGGGAGCCCTGACGGCGACGCGCTGGTGATCTTCTCGGGCGTGGAGCGCTGACGACCATGGCGCAGGGCGTGCGCTTCGTCCTCGACGGGAAGGTGAGGGAGCTCGTGGACGTCGACCCGACGCTCACCGTGCTCCGCTGGCTGCGCGAGGTGGAGCACCGCTGCGGGACGAAGGAGGGCTGCGCCGAGGGCGACTGCGGCGCCTGCACGGTGGTCCTCGGCGATCTCCACGAGGGCGAGGTGCGCTACCGCGCCGTGAACGCCTGCCTGCTCTTCGTTCCCGCGCTCGACGGGAAGGCGCTCCTCACCGTCGAGAGCGTCGCCGGCGGCGGGGCGCTCCACCCCGTGCAGCGCGCGATGGTCGAGTGCCACGCCTCGCAGTGCGGCTTCTGCACGCCCGGCTTCGTGATGTCGCTCGTCGCGCTCTACGAGAGCGAGCCCACCCCGTCGCGGCAGCGCCTCGACGACGTGCTCGCGGGCAACCTGTGCCGCTGCACAGGGTACCGCCCCATCGTCGCCGCGGGCCGGCAGGCCTACGAGTACGGCGAACCGCGCCGCCTCGAGGACCACAAGGCGGAGATGGCAGCGCTGCTCGCGTCGATCGCGCGGGAGGGAACGCTCTCGCTCGAGCACGAGGGCCGCCGCTTCTTCGCCCCGCGGACGCTCGAGGCGCTCGCGGAGCTCGTCGCGGCGCACCCCGGCGCGCGGCTGCTCGCGGGCGGCACCGACGTGGGCCTGCTCGTGACGAAGGAGCACCGGGCGCTCGACACCATCATCTCGCTCACCGCCATCCCGGAGCTCGCGGCCGTCGCCGTGAGCGGGACGCACGTCGAGATCGGCGGGGCGGCGACCTACACCGACGCCCACGCCGTCCTGCAACGACACCACCCGGATCTCGGCGAGCTCATCCGTCGAATCGGCTCGGTCCAGATCCGCAACGTGGGCACGCTCGGCGGCAACGTCGCGAACGCGTCTCCCATCGGCGACACGCTCCCGGCGCTCATGGCCCTCGACGCGTCGCTCGTGCTCCTCCAGGGCGCGGCGCGCCGCGAGGTGCCCGTCGACGGGTTCTTCCTGGGGTATCGCAAGACGGCGCTCCGCCCGGGCGAGATCATCGAGCGGATCCGCGTTCCGGTGCGGTCGGCGGACCGCCAGTTCCGCGCCTACAAGGTGTCGAAGCGCTTCGACCAGGACATCTCCGCCGTGTGCGGCGCGTTCACGATCGCGCTCGCGGAGGGCCGCGTGCGCGACGTCCGGCTCTGCTACGGCGGCGTCGCCGCGACGCCGGCGCGCGCCCGCGCCACCGAGCGCGCCCTGGTGGGGCGGACCTGGGACGACGCGACCGTCTCGTCCGTTCTGCCCGTGCTCGACGGCGAGCTCGCGCCCATCTCCGACATGCGCGCGAGCGCCTCGTATCGCCGGCTGGTGGCGAGGAACCTCCTGCGCAAGCTCCAGCTCGAGACGGCGCCCCGCGACGCGGCGCCGCCCGCGGCGACGCGCGTCCTCGCCGCCGCGGAGGAGGCGTGATGCGCCGGCGCGTCGAGCCCGGAAGGGAGCCTGCGGTGCACGCGGCGCTCGCGCACGACAGCGCCGAGCGGCACGTCACCGGCGCGGCGCGCTACGTGGACGACCTCCCCGAGCCGCGCGACCTCCTGCAGGCCTTCGTCCGCCTGAGCGAGCGCGCCCACGCGCGCGTGACGAAGCTCGACGTGAGCGCCGTCGCGGCGTCGCCCGGCGTCGCGGCCGTCATGACCGCGCGCGACCTCCCGGCGTCGAACGACATCGGGCCGGTGCTGCCGGGCGACCTCGTCTTCGCGGACGGGCTCGTCGAGTACTGGGGTCAGTCGCTCTTCGCGGTCGCGGCGGAGAGCCTCGACCTCGCGCGCGCCGCGGCGTTCCGCGCCGACATCGGCTACGAGGACCTCCCGGCGATCCTGACCGTCGAGGAGGCGCTCGCGCAGCGGTCCTTCGTCCTGCCGACCCAGGTGATGCGGCGCGGCTCGTCCGCGGCGGCGCTGGCGCGAGCCCCCCGACGGCTCTCCGGCAGGCTCGCCCTCGGCGGCCAGGAGCACTTCTACCTCGAGGGGCAGGTGGCGATGGCGGTGCCGCGCGAGGGCGGCACCATGCTGGTCCACGCCTCGACGCAGCATCCGAGCGAGGTCCAGCACGTCGTCGCGAAGGTGCTCGGGATCGCCGCCAGCGCCGTCGCGGTCGAGGTGCGGCGCATGGGCGGCGCCTTCGGCGGGAAGGAGACCCAGGCCGCGCCGGTCGCCTGCGTCGCCGCGCTGCTGGCCGCCCGCACCGGCCGCCCGGTGAAGCTGCGGCTCGATCGCGACGACGACATGATCTTCACCGGCAAGCGCCACGACTTCGTGGCCGAGTACGACGTCGGGTTCGACGCCGAGGGGCGCATCCGCGGCCTCGACCTCGTGCTCGCGTCGCGGTGCGGCTTCTCGCCGGACCTGTCGGGCGCCGTCAACGACCGCGCCATGCTGCACGCGGACAACTGCTACTACCTCGAGAACGTCACGATCACCTCGCACCGGTGCAAGACGCACACGGTCTCGAACACCGCGTTCCGCGGCTTCGGCGGGCCGCAGGGGATGATGGCGATCGAGCACGTGGTGGACGAGATCGCGCGCGCGCTGGGCAAGGACCCGCTCGACGTCCGCAAGCTCAACTTCTACGGCACGAAGGACCGCAACGTCACGCCGTACCACATGAAGGTCGAGGGCGATGTCCTCCCCGGTCTCGTGGGCGAGCTGGAGCGGACCTCCGAGTACGCGCGGCGCCGGGAGGAGATCGGGCGCTTCAACGTGGCGAGCCCGTGGCAGAAGCGCGGGCTCGCGCTGACGCCGGTGAAGTTCGGGATCGCCTTCACCGCCCTGCAGATGAACCAGGCGGGCGCGCTCGTCCACGTCTACACGGACGGCAGCGTGCACCTCAACCACGGCGGCACCGAGATGGGCCAGGGGCTCCTCATCAAGGTGGCGCAGGTGGTCGCCGACGAGCTCGGCGTCGGCGTGGACCGGGTCCAGATCACGGCGACGACGACGGAGAAGGTGCCGAACACGTCGGCCACCGCGGCGTCTTCCGGGAGTGACCTCAACGGCAAGGCCGCCCAGGCGGCCGCGCGCACGATCAAGAAGCGGCTGGCGCGCTGCGCCGCGGCGCTGCTCGGCGGGCGACCGGAGGACGTGGTCTTCGCCGGGGGCGAGGTGCGCTCGGGCAGGCGCAGCGTCGCGTTCGCCGAGCTCGCGAAGGCTGCCCACGCGGCCCGCGTGTCGCTCTCCGCGACAGGCTTCTACCGGACGCCGAAGATCCACTTCGACCGGCAGCGTCACCGCGGGCGTCCCTTCTACTACTTCGCCTACGGCGCCGCGGTCTCCGAGGTCCAGATCGACACGCTGACGGGCGAGTACCGGCTGCGGCGCGTGGACATCCTGCACGACTGCGGCAGCTCGCTCAATCCCGCCATCGACCTGGGCCAGGTCGAGGGCGGGTTCGTGCAGGGCATGGGCTGGCTCACGAGCGAGGAGCTCTGGTGGGACGCCGCCGGCCGGCTCCGTACGCACGCCCCGTCCACGTACAAGATCCCGGCCTGCGGCGACGTCCCCGAGGACTTCCGGGTGACGCTGCTCCACGCGAGGAACCGCGAGCCGTCGATCCACCGCTCCAAGGCCGTCGGCGAGCCACCGCTCATGCTCGGGATCTCCGTGTTCCACGCGATCAAGGACGCGATCGCGGCGGTGGGCGAGCACCAGCTCGCGCCGCGGCTCGACGCGCCCGCGACACCGGAGCGGGTGCTCCTGGCAGTGGAGGACCTGCGCGCGCGGCTGGCCGGATCCACGCTCAGGGAGGCGGTGACATGACGGAGTGGATCGCGGCGCTCGCCGAGCTGGCCGCGTCGGGGCGCCCCGGCGTCCTCGTCACCGTCCTCCACGTCGACGGCTCGACGCCGCGCGACGCGGGCACGAAGATGGTGGTCACGGCGGAGGGGCTCCACGGCACGATCGGCGGCGGGCACCTCGAGCTCTCCGGGATCGAGATCGCCCGCGAGCTCCTGGCGGGCCGCGGCGCCGAGGGGAGCGACCCGCTCGTGCGCGAATTCCAGCTCGGGCCGGCGCTCGGCCAGTGCTGTGGCGGCGTCGCGAAGCTCCTCTTCGAGACGATCGTGCCCGCGAGCTGGCGCGTCGCCGTCTTCGGCGCGGGCCACGTGGGGAAGGCGGTCGTGAGGCTGCTCTCGGACCTCCCGTGCCGCGTCTCGTGGATCGACGCGCGCGAGGCCGAGTTCCCGGCGGCGCTCCCGCCGCACGTCGAGCGCGTCGTGGCGGATCCGCCCGAGGACGCGGTGGGCGACCTCCCCGCGGGCGCGGACGTGCTCGTGATGACGCACAGCCACCAGCTCGACTACCAGGTCGTCGAGGCCGCGCTCAGGCGCGGAGACTTCCCCTACGTCGGCCTCATCGGCTCGAGGACGAAGCGCGCGCGCTTCGTCGCGCGCCTCGCGAGCCGCGGCCTTCCCGAGGAGCGCATCGCGAGCCTCACCTGCCCCATCGGCCTCCCCGGCGTCGGCGGCAAGCTCCCAGCGGAGATCGCGATCGCCGTCGCGGCCCAGCTCCTGCAGCTCCGGAGCGTGGTGAGTCCCCTCGCGCTTGCCTCCGGCGCTCCTGATTCGTGAGCACGCGATCGAAGCGAGCGCGCCGGGGCGCCGACGGGGAAGCGGCGGAGGCCGCGCCCGGCGGCGCACGGGACCCGGGCCTGCAGGGAGGGGCGCTGATCGGGGCGCAGGCGCTGGAGGCGCCTGCACGAGCTTTGCTCGGCGGGGAGAGGGCGCAGCCCCCTTTGAAAGACGTCGTGGCCGACCGCCCGCGGATCCTCTTCGTCGGGATCAACCCTGGCCTCCGCTCCGCGCAGCTCGGCCACCACTTCTCCGGGCCGGGGAACCCGTTCTGGCGCCTGCTCCACGCGGCCGGGCTGGTGCCGGCCGCGATGACGTACGAGCAGGACCGCGAGCTCCCCCGGCTCGGCCTCGCGCTCACGAACCTGTGCCCGCGGCCGACGCGCAGCTCCGCCGACCTGACGCCGGCGGAGCTGGTCCGCGGCGCGCGCACCGTGGCGCGAAAGGTGGCGCGCCTGCGGCCGGAGGTGGTGGCGTTCGTGGGCGTCACCGTCTACCAGCGCTGCGTGCGCGAGGCCCGGACCGCGGGCGCGGGCGCCAAAGAGGGCACGTTCGCGGGCGCGCGGGTATTCGTGCTTCCCAATCCGAGCGGCCTCAACGCGAGCTACCCCGGGTTCGACGCGAAGCTCGTCTGGTTCCGGCGCCTGGCCCAGTTCGCCGCCGGCGCGGCGCGCTGAGGGACACCGCGCCCGCACCCGTCGCGGGTGGTGCCCGTCCCGGCGTTCGCGATAGAGTTCTTCGACCCCGATCGGCCCTCCAGGAGCCTCGACATGCAGAAGACGCTGTTCGCCCTCGCAGCGCTGCTGTTCGCCTTCAACGGGAGCGCCGCGGCGCCCAAGGCCAAGGTGCGCATCGCCCTCATCGTGGAGTCCACGGTGGACGACAAGGGCTGGTGCCAGGCCATGCACGACGCCGTCTCGGCGGTCCAGAAGAAGTACGGGCCCGCGCTCGTCGAGTACAGCTACAGCGAGAAGATGAAGCCTGTGGACGCCGGCTCCGCCGCGCGCCAGTACGCGTCGAAGGGCTTCGACATCGTCATCTGCCACGGCGCCCAGTACAAGAACCTCGTCCTCGAGATGGCGGACGAGTTCCCGAAGACCAGCTTCGCGTTCGGGACGAGCGCCGACGTGGGCCCGAAGAACGTCTTCACGTACATGCCGCAGAGCGAGCAGACGGGGTACCTCAACGGCCTCATCGCGGGCATGACCACGAAGGCGAACGTGGTGGGGGTGGTGGGTCCGGTCGACGGCGGCGACGCGGCGCGCTACGACCGCGGCTTCGTCCTGGGCGTCAGGGCCGTGAACCCGAAGGCCGAGGTGAAGGTGGCCCACACCGGCAGCTTCGGCGACTTCGTGAAGGCCTCCGAGCTGGCGCACACGCAGGTGAAGGCCGGCGCGGACGTGCTCACCGGCTCGTCGCAGCAGGCGCTCGGCGCGCTGCGCGCGGTCGCGACCTACAAGGACCGGCCGATCTGGTGGGTCGGCCAGGACACCGCGCAGCTCGCCACGCCCGAGGGCTCGAAGGTCATCGCGGCCGCCAGCTACGACTACGTGCCGGTGGTCGAGGCGCTCGTCGAGAAGCGCCAGGCGGGCGTGCTCGGCGGCGAGAACCTGCCGCTCAACTTCGCCAACGGTGGCTTCGTCTACAAGTACAACGAGGCGATCGGGTCCGTCCTGTCCAAGGACGTCCGCGCCAAGGTCGACGCCTCGAAGGCGAGCATGGCCGCCGGCACGCTCCCGCTCGACTGGAAGAGCATCAAGTTCTGACTCGCCTTTCGCCGTTTCTCTTGCTCGCAAACGCAGTTCTCGGCGAGTCAGAGCGATTTCCGGTCGACCTGCGCTTTCGCGTAGCTCGACCTCAGCTGGGGGGAGCGAGCGCAGCTCCCCCCAGACCCCCCACCGCGGCGGTCGAAAAGGGCGAAACGTGAGTCTGACCGCAGCGCGCCCCATCCAGCAGCTCGAGCTGGAGAGCATCACCAAGCGGTTCCCCGGCGTCCTCGCCTGCGACGGGGTCTCGCTGTCCGTGCGCCGCGGCGAGCCGCTCGCCCTGGTGGGCGAGAACGGGGCCGGGAAGTCGACGCTGATGAACATCCTCGCCGGGCTCTACCAGCCCGACGCGGGGCGCATCCTGCTCGACGGCGAGGCGGTCCACTTCCGCACCCCCGCCAGCGCCCACCAGCGCGGCATCGGCATGGTGCACCAGAACTTCATGCTGGTGCCCAACATGACGGTGGCCGAGAACGTGGCGCTCGGGCTCTCGTCGCTGCACGCGGGCCTGCGGCTCGACATGGGGGAGGCGCGGCGCCGCGTGATCGAGGTCGCGGAGCACCACGAGCTGCCGGTGAACCCGGACGCGCACGTCTGGCAGCTCTCGGTCGGCGAGCAGCAGCGGGTGGAGCTCGTGAAGACGCTCTGCCTGGGCGCGCGGCTCCTCATCCTCGACGAGCCCACCTCCGCGCTCACCCCCCAGGAGACCGACGACCTGCTGGAGCGGCTGAGGCGGATGGCCGCGGAGCTCTCGATCATCTTCATCAGCCACAAGCTGAACGAGGTGAAGGCGCTCTCCGATCGCGTCACCATCCTCCGGCACGGCGCCGTGGTCTTCAGCGGCAACACCGCCGACCACTCCACCGCGGAGCTGGCCGCGCTCATGACCGGGCGCGAGGTGACGGTGGCGCGCAACGAGGGCGCCGAGGCGGGCGGCGAGCCGATCCTGGCCACCCGCGACCTCCGGGTCCGCGGGGACCGCGGCCACCTCGCGCTCGACGGGCTCGACCTCGAGCTGCGCCGGGGCGAGATCCTCGGCCTCGCCGGCGTCTCGGGCAATGGCCAGCGCGAGCTCGCGGACGCGCTCGCGGGGCTCAGGCCCGTGGAGTCCGGGAGCATCCGCTTCGACGGCGAGGAGATCGCGAACCGCGCCCCTCGGCGCATCATCGACCTCGGGATGGGGTACGTGCCCGAGGACCGGCACCACGAGGGCGTCGTCCCCTCCTTCTCCGTCAAGGAGAACCTCGTCCTCAAGGACTTCGCGAGCGACCGCTTCAGCAGGACGTCCCTGCTCAAGCTCGCCGAGATCGACCGGAACGCGAGCGGGCTGCGAGAGCGCTTCGACATCCGCTGCTCCTCGACCGCGGTCGCCACCGGGTCGCTCTCCGGCGGGAACATCCAGAAGGTCATCCTGGCGCGCGAGCTGGCCCGCGCCCCGAAGGCGCTCGTCGCGGTCTATCCGACCCGGGGCGTGGACATGGGCGCGTCGGAGCTCATCCACACCCAGCTGCTCGCGCTCCGGAAGGCCTCGGCCGGCATCCTGCTCGTGTCGGAGGAGCTCGAGGAGATCATGAACCTCTCGGACCGCATCGCCGTCATCTACAAGGGGCGGATCCTCGAGGTGCTCCCGTCGCGCCAGGCGACGCGCGAGAGGCTGGGGCTGCGCATGGCGGGGATCGCGGCGTGAGCAGGTTTCGCCTGCTCTACGTCGGCGGCGTGGTGGCGATCGCCGCCGCGGCCGCGGTCGGCGCCGGGGCGCTGGTGCTCTTCGCGATCGGCGCGAGCCCGTGGGCGACCTACGCGACCATCGTGACGGGGCCGCTCCAGGACCTCTTCGGCGCGACCGAGATCCTGGTGCGCGCCGTGCCGCTGACGCTCGTCGCGCTCGGCATCGCCATCTCGTTCCGGAGCGGCATCCTCAACATCGGCGCCGAGGGGCAGATCATGATGGGCGTCCTCGCGGCCTCCGCCGTCGCGCTGGGACTGCCCGGGCTGCCGCGGATCGTCCTCCTGCCGCTGTGCCTCGCCGCCGGCGCCGCGGGCGGAGCGCTCTGGGGCGGCATCGCGGGCGTCCTCCGGGCGAGGCTCGAGGTGAACGAGATCCTGAGCACGGTGATGCTCAACTACATCGCCGCGCAGGTCTACACGTTCCTCCTGCGCGGGCCGCTCATCGATCCGAACGAGCTCATGACGGGCTCGGGCACGCCGCAGTCGATGCGCCTCCCGAAGGCCGCCTGGCTCGATCGCCTCGTCCCGGGCACCCGCCTCCACGCCGGGCTCGTCGTCGCGCTCGTGCTCGCGGTGGTCGTGTGGCTCCTCCTGTGGAGGACGACGCTCGGGTTCCGGATGCGCGCCGCGGGGTCGGCCAGCAAGGCCGCCCGCTACGCCGGCATCCACGTCGAGCGCTCGCTCGTCGTCGCCATGCTGTTCGCGGGGGGCTTCGCCGGCCTCGCCGGGGCCGTCGAGGTGCTGGGCGTGCACCACCGCGCCATCGAGGGCATCTCGTCCGGCTACGGCTTCGCCGGGATCGTGGTGGCGCTCTTCGGCGCCCTCCACCCCGCCGGCATCGTGCCGGCCGCGGCCTTCTTCGGGTTGCTCCTCGTCGGCGCCGACATGACCCAGCGCTCCGCGGGCGTGCCGGCGAACATGATCCTCGTCCTGCAGGGCGTGATCATCCTCGCGATCGTCTCGGCGAGGATGGTCATCAACAACCCCTACGCGCAGGAGCGCGCCGCGAGGCTCGTGCGCCGTCTCGCGCGGCCGGGCTCCGGCGGCGCCCCTGTCGAGACGGAAGTCCAGCCGTGAGCGCCGCCCACATGGTCCACGACGTCCTGTCGCTGGGCGTCTTCTTCTCGGTGGCGCTGCTCCTCGCCGCGCTCGGCGAGATGTTCAACCAGCGCGCGGGCATCTTCAACCTCGGCTGCGAGGGCATCATGTGCATGGGGGCGTTCCTCGCCTTCCTGCCGCCCTACTTCATGAAGACCGGCGCGCTGGCGCCCTTCGCCAACCTCGCCGGCATCGCGGTCGCGGTGGTGGCGGGCGCGCTCCTCGGGGTCCTCTTCGCGCTCGTCACCGTGACGTTCCGGGCGCCGCAGGGCATCGCCGGCATCGGGTTGCAGATGCTGGGCTGGGGCGTGGCCGGCACGATCTTCCGCCGCTTCGTCGGCGGCGTCACCGGCGTCGAAGGCATCGCCGTGTGGCCGGTCCCGGGCCTCTCGCGGATCCCGTTCGTCGGCGGCATCCTCTTCAACCAGAACCCCCTCGTCTACTTCGCGCTGCTCGCGGTGCCCGCGAGCTGGTACCTGCTGCAGAGGACGCCCTGGGGCCTCCGGGTGCGGGCGGTGGGCACGCACCCCCGCGCCGCGGACACGATGGGCATCAGCGTCATCCGGGTGCGCTACCAGGCGCTCATGCTCGGCGGCGCGATGGCCGGCCTCGGCGGCGCCTACCTCTCGCTCTGCCAGGCCAAGATGTTCGCCGACGACCTCGTCGCGGGGCGCGGCTTCATCGCCGTGGCGCTGGTGTACTTCGGCCGGTGGAGCCCTTGGGGCATCGTCGGCGGCGCGCTGCTCTTCAGCCTCGCGCAGGCGTTCCAGCTCTCGATCCAGGTGAGCGGGATCAAGTTCCCGTACGAGTTCGCGGTCATGCTGCCCTACGCGATGGTCATCCTCGTGCTCGCGCTGGCGAGGAGGTCGCGCATGCTCGGGCCGGCGGCCCTGGGCAAGGCGTACGACCGCGAGCGCCGGGTCTAATTCAGGGATCGCGCGCGGGGGCGCGGAGGAACCGGCCCAGCTCCTGATCCATCCCGAGGACGTGGTCGCGCAGCCAGCGGGCGAGATCGATGGCGAGGTTCGTCGCGAGCCACGGGCTCGTCGGGTCGCCGGCGTGGTGCGACTCGATCGCGACGAGGTCTTTCACGAACCGCGCGTGCGCGGCTGCGTGCGCGGCCGCCCCCGGATAGCGGACCGCCGCCATCTCCGCCTGCTCCGTGCCGAAGTGCTCGACGACGTACGTCCGCAGGAACGCGAGCGTCGCGCCCACCTCCGCCCGACGGCCGGCGCGGAACGCCTCGACGAGCCGCGCCACGCGGCTGAACAGCTCCCGATGCTGCTCGTCGATGCGCTCGACGCCGATCTCGTACTCGCTCCGCCACTCCATCCGAGCGCCTCGCTCCGTCGTCCTCGAGAAGCCCCGGACCTTGCCGCATCCGGGCGCGCCCCGCCATCGGGTGAGCACGGGACGCCGTGGACGCCTCCGGCGACCGCGCTCCGGACGCTCAGTTCAGGAACTTCGGCGGCTCGACCTCGATGCCCTCGATCGGCTCCCGCGCCGCGAAGCCCTTGTCGAGCGGGTGCCAGTGCGCGACGGCGGGCTCGCCCAGCTGCCAGCAGAGGAACACCGGCTCGTCCTCGCGGAGCGCGTAGAAGTCCACCAGCCCGGCCTCGATGTCCTTGAGCACGCAGCCGAGCGCGTTGACGCGCTCGACCGCGGAGCCGACCTCGCCGGCCACGCGCTCGAGCTCCTCCGCGTGCGCCTGCTTCCCGCCCGGGGCGGGCTCGCCCCGCTGCAGGATGGCCATCGCCACGTCCGCGCCGCCGACGGCGCGGATCGCGTGCTCGAGCTCGGCCCGCAGCCGCGCCAGATCGCCGAGCGCGAGCTCGAGCGTCGGCAAGAGCGCGTTCGCCTCCTCGAGCGTGAAGATGCGGGGCCCGTCGTCCATGGGCGGACGATAACACGGGCCAGCAACGCCACGAGGTGGTCAGCCCGACTCGGGCCATGCCGTGGCCTCGTTCAAGGCCTCGTTCCCCAGGCTGGCGGGCGCGGTTCGCCTGGTCGGCTAGGAGCCGCGAGCGCCTCCGGCGCTTTCCACTGGCCTTCCGTTGAACGCGAGCGCCGGGGTGGCCGCGGGCGTCGCCGCGCGCGGTCAGGAAGGGCCGCCCGCTGCCCCGGCTACGCCGATAGCGGAGAAACGACGTGATGACAGTCGGGGTGCGCGGGGACGCGGACCGGCGGCGTCCCCACGCCCGCCTCGTAACCCGCGACCAGGGCCTCGTAGAGATCGCAACTCGATGCGTTCTTCCGGCGACGGTCGTCGCGCACTTCCCGGCAGGGGTTTCCTGCGGCGAGTGGTGGACAACACAGGACTGGGCGCCCGCGTCGGTTAGGGCGTCCAAGACTGCCTGGTTGTAAAGCGGCTTCTGCGGTCGCAGAATCTTTCGGAGACGACGCGCCGATAAGCGCTACCCGCGGCCGAGAGCAGCGAACCCCGTCTCGTCGATGATCCTGATACGGGCGCCCTTCGCGATCATCTTTTCAGCTTTGCGGTGCTTAGTGCTCTTCTCGTGACCCGCGAGCTTCCTGGCGTCCTGGTCGCCAACGACCAGGAGCGTCGTACGCTTCGTGACGGCATCAGCCACGTCGCAGCCCAGTTTCTGCGCCAGCTCCGCGGCCTCGCGCCGAGGCATGTCTCGCCGTAGAGCGTGCCGTTCGGGTCGCCTTGGCGGGCGATCTTCCCGGTCTCGTCGCCCCCGATTCGCTGCGCCGACCGCTTGAGCCAGCCTGCGATGTCGAGACCGGAGCGTTCGATCGCAGCGAGCAGGACGTGAGCCGCGGCCTTCGCGTCCTCGAGCGCGTCGTGGGCCTGGTACTCGTACGCGAGAAAATCGCAGACGTTCGCGAGACCGTACCCAGACTGTGCGAACTCAGGCCACTGCCGCCGCGTCACCCTTGCCGTATCCAGCCACTCGCAGGAAGGGAGGTGCAGGCCGTACTTTTCGAAGGCTTGGCTGAACGCCGTGCGGTCGAAATGCGTGTAGCAGACGACGACAGCGCCCTGCAGCGTCGTGCAGAACTGGGCAGCAACGTCCGGGAGCTTCGGTGCGCCCTCCACCATCGTGTCGTCGATACCGTGGATGGAGATGTTGATGGGGTCGAAGAAGTCTTCGGGATCGACGTACGACTTCCACTCATGGGCGAGCAAGCCGTCCCGGTAGGCAGCGACGCCGATCTGGCAGATCGAAGCCAAGCTCGCGTTCGCGGTCTCAACATCGACGGCCACGAAATCGCGCACGCTAGGCACCGACAGTCTCCTGCCTAGCAACCGCCTCGTATTCGAGGCCGAGAAGCTGCCTGCGCTTGTTGTTGGCGACGAACACGACCACCACCCGGCCTTCGATGAAACTCATCTGGCCGTAATATCGGTAAGCATTCGCTGGGCGCGTCCGCCCGACCTTGATGCTCTTCGGGCGGCCCGGTCGCTGGTCTGCGAGCTGCGGATCGGTCTTGCCGTGGCGCATCGGGTAGACCCGGAACGCCGCACCGAGCGTCATCGGCATTTGAAACGGCATCTCTCCGCTCCCCTCCCCCGAGCGCAACACGGTAGCACCCGTGGTGAGGAGGGCAAGACCGATGTCTCGGTACGGGAGACCGCTTACGGGTGCGACGGGATGCGCCTACTTCCGGCGCCGGTAGGGCCCGCGCCGGGGTGCGCGCGGGTAGCCCGGTAGAAGGCGCGCGAGCACTCCGACGTGCAGTACCGCTGCTTGGTCGAGTAGAGCGGCTTGAAGCCTCGAAGGCGGCGCTTGCGGCTCGCTGCTCGCCATCGTGGGCGGTCCTCATCATTCCACGCATCCCGACTGAGCGCGGCGGAGTCGCGCGTTCGACGCAGATTCCGATCCTTGCGTGAGCCGGGGCGGCTCTGGCAGGAGAATCGGCTTCGGCAGTGAAGGAGGGCGGCCGCTCGGCGACCGTCGCCGCGCCGGACGTCGGTGGTCGTCCGTCGGGCGTCGCTCGCGTGGCGGTGCCCGCCCGTTCGAGACGGTCCTGCGTTGTCCGGCTCACGGGGACGCGCGGAACGCACTTCAGAACGATGCCGCGCGCCGCCGGTCACGACGTCGCGGAGGGCTCGAGAAGAAGGCCGGGCTCGGCGAGCTGCTTGCCGCTGGCACTTATCCCGGAATAAGAACTTTCACCCGTCCGGGGCTCGTTGCGCCGGAACCGGGCCATGTGCGCGCGCCCGAAGGTCGCCTCCGCGTCGAGGATGTTGTGGCCGCGGCAGCGCAGGGCGAGGTTGTCGACCGTCGATGGACCGCCGAGCGCCGCCTCCACCACATGGTGCAGCTCGAGGTTCCACGTGCTCACGCAGCGTCGTCCGTCCGGGCCGATCCAGCCGCAGCGGCCCTGGT
>WNGE01003260.1_pt1 | contig 19271 bp, 21 predicted proteins | sample 5400651 | NCBI WGS metagenome assembly WNGE01 (sample SAMN13153370, study PRJNA577476) | soil metagenome | isolation source: 60 cm soil or saprolite under grassland replicate 2 | place: USA:California | collected 2016-06-15
CGAGGTCGCCGCGGTTCCGGGCGACCTCGTCATAGGTCAGCTCGATGGGCGTTGCCCCGCTCGGAGGGTGCAGCGCCTCGCCGAGCCGGAGCCGCACGCCGTAGCTCTCGCCCTCCCGCCCTCGCCCGGCCTCCACGACGGCCTCCACGCGGGGATTTTCCCGCTTCGCGTGCGAGCTCACGAAGTTTCTGAGCCAGCGGGCCACCTCGTCGTAGTCACCCCCGGAGAACGTCGCACTCCCCTTGGTCAGGGCGCCAACTCCACTCGGAGGGGGGCTTTGCCCCCCTTCCGAAGCCTCCCCCCAAGAATCGTTGCGCCGGCCAAGCCGGCGCTCGAAAGTGGAACACTCCCACGTGCCAGGCGAGCAACGGATTGGAAATTGCGCCGCCCACCGTTGAATGTTCCGCTTCGAGCGCGGGCTTTGCCCGCGCAACCGATCCCTGGGGGAGGATTCGGAGGGGGCCGTCGAGGCCCCCTCCGAGAGAACGAAGCAGATGGGCCCTTTGAAGATGCCTGCGACCTCGTGTTCGTTTACGGCACCCTGATGCGAGGCTTCCCGCTCCACCGGCTGATCGAGGGGCGAGCCGAGTATGTCGGGAGTGGAACGACCAAGGCTCGGCTTCTCGATCTGGGAAGCTACCCCGCGGCGGTGCCCGATCTTCACGCCACCGTCGTGGGCGAGCTGTATCGGCTGCGTGAAAGGGGACTCTGGAGAGTGCTGGACTCGGCGGAGGGACCCCAGTATCATCGCGAAGGGGTCACGATCCGGATGGCCGATGGCCGGGAGGTCGCGGCTTTCATCTACTTGTACGTGGGCCCGCCCGACCGGGGTGTTCCCATCCCGGGCGGCGATTACCGGGCCCACGCGCTCGCGCGCTCCATCCACCGCAGCCGCTGAACCGAGGAGGCGACAATGCCGCTTGAGCCGGCCACGCTGATCAAGGACGACCAGGAGCACTGGATCCACCCGCTACATCATCCGAGTGACCACCTCGAACCCCTGCTGCTGGTGCGCGGCCGCGGCGCCCTCATCACCGACATCCAGGGGCGGGAATACCTCGATGGGCTCTCGGGACTCTGGAACGTGAACGTGGGCCACGGGCGCGAGGAACTGGCCCAGGCGGCCGCCCACCAGATGAGCGAGCTGGCCTACTACTCCGGATACGTGGGGTCGTCGAACATCCCGGCGATCCAGCTCGCGTCCAAGCTGATGTCCCTCGCCTATCCCAACCTGCAGGCCGTCTTCTTCACCTCGGGCGGCGCCGAGTCCAACGAGTCCGCGTTCAAGACGGCGCGCTTCTACTGGAAGGCCAAGGGCAAGCCCGACAAGGTCAAGATCATCGCGCGCGCGCTCGCCTATCACGGCGTGACGCTGCAGGCGATGAGCGCCACCGGCATGGCCCCCTACTGGAAGATGTTCGAGCCCCGCGTCCCCAACTTCGTGCACATCCCGACCTGCTATCCGTATCGCCAGGAGGGCGCGCAGCCCGGCGAGACGGCCGGCCAGACGGCGGCTCGCTTGCTGGACGAAGCGATCGTGCGCGAGGGGGCCGACACGGTGGCGGCCTTCATCGCCGAGCCCATCCACGGCGGCGGCGGCGTGCTCTATCCCACCGACGATTACTTTCCGCTCGTGCGCCAGGTCTGTGACCGCCACAACGTGCTCTTCATCGCCGACGAGGTGATCACGGGCTTCTGCCGGACGGGCCGGTGGTTCGCCCTCGAGCACTGGAACGTCCTGCCCGACATCGTGTCCTTCGCCAAGGGCGTCTCCTCCGGCTACCTGCCGCTGGGAGGGATCATGGTCTCCAAGGCCGTCAAGCAGGCCATGGACGACGTCACGCCGGACGACCGCTGGATGCACGCCTACACGTACTCCGGCCATCCCACCTGCTGCGCGGTGGGGCTCAAGAACCTCGAGATCATGGAGCGCGAGCGGCTGTGGGAGCGCGCGGCGGCGATGGGCACGCGGCTCCACGAGGGGCTCAAGGCGGCCCTGGGCGACCACCCGCACGTGGGGGACATCCGGGGCGGCAAGGGGCTGCTGGCCGCCGTCGAGCTGGTGGAGGATCGCGCGACCAAGGCTCCCTTCGCCGCCGACAAGAAGATCGGGCCGCGGGTGCTCCAGGAGATGACCAAGCGTGGCGTGGTCACGCGCGCCCGCGCAGAGCACGTGTTCTTCGCGCCCCCGCTCGTGGTCACCCAGACCCAGGTGGATCAGCTGGTCTCGGCGGCGCGCGACGCCATCAAGGCCGTCACCGGCACCTAGAAGGATCGCGGATGCGTCAGCGGTCGGCCGTGCGCACGTTCCGGATGGTCGCGTAGAGCACGAGGTCGTACACGATCTTGAGGCCGCCCCCCACCAGCAGGGGCGCGCCCAGCGAGATGCCCTGCATCACCCAGCCCGCCAGGGTCGGGCTCACCGACTGCGCGAGGGTGCGGCTCACGTTGGTGAGACTCGCCGCGGCCTCGCGCTCGTGGTCCTCCACCGCGAGCATCAGGAAGGTCTGGCGGGTCGGCACGTCCATCTGGGAGAGCAGGTGGCGAGCGAGGAGGAACGCGACGGCCAGGTCGAGCGTCGGCGCGAAGGCCACCCCGATCAGCAGGAGATTCGAGAACAGGTGGGAGAAGACCATGGTGTTGACCAGCCCGAGCCGTGGCGCGATTCGCGCCGCGAGCAGGAGCGAGAGCCCCGACAGCATCTGGGCGCCGAAGAAGATCCACCCCAGCTCCGCCAGCCCCGCCCCGAATCGCGCGTAGAACCAGTAGGCGATCAGGCTCTGGAGCACGAAGCCGCCCGCCAGCGAATCCAGCGCGAACAGCGCGGCGAGCCGGCGCACCAGCGAGCGGGATGGGGCGCCGGCGCGCGCGCCGGCGGCGGCGACCCGAGGCGGCTCGGCGCGCATCAGGCCATAGGCGGCGATCTGGACGAGGCCGCTCGCGAGGAAGATGCCGAACAGCAGCGGCGGCGACGCGGCCGCCTGGCCCACCACGGAGGCGCCCAGCCCGGCGGCGGCGTAGCCGGTGAGGTTGTAGAGGCTCAGGATGGTGTTCAGCCGGTCGCGGGGCGTGTCGCGCGTGACCACGACCTGCTCCAGCGAGAGAAACGGGCCGGTCTCTCCGGTGCCGACGGCCAGGTTGCCGACCATCGCGGCGGCCACCACCACCCACGGCTCGCCCGTGAGCAGGAAGAGGCCCGCCGACAGGACGATGAGCGCGGCCTGAGCGAGCAGGGCGGCGCGCGGCCCATAGCGTTCCGCGGGCCGCCGGATCGCGAAGGTCATCGCGGCGCTGGCCAGCAGCGTGAGCGTGACCGCGACACCCAGCTCGCCGGCCCCGAACCCGAGCCGCGTCAGGTAGACGGGGAACAGGACGCCCAGGAAGCCGTAGCAGAAGGTGCGCGTCGTCTTCGCGACGAAGACGAGCCGGGCGTTACGACCCATCGAGCGCGCGGCAGTAGGCGTAGAGCGCGTCGTAGACGGGGAACTGGCGCGCCATGTTCTCGTGGTCGTCCCGGCTGATCTCGCGGAAGCCGCTCGCCACCGCGTAGAGTCCCCACGCCTCCTTGGCCAGATTCCGCGCGTCCGTATCCGCGCCGCGGACGATCCGCGCCAGCGCCTGCAGCGCCGGCTCGGTGAGGTGGTACTTCTCGAGAAAGGCGTCGAAGGAGCACCGATCGCCGTGATGGCCCAGCTCGACGCCGGGGACGTCGAAGGGGATGGCCCCTTCGCGCCGCGCCGTCTCCGTCACCAGATCGTCCGGCACGAACAGGAACTCGGCGGCCGGATCGACGAAGCGCTGGATCAGCCACGGGCAGGCGATCCGATCGACACGGGCTTTCTTGCGCGTGACCCACTTCATCGCGATCTCCTTTGCGGGGGCGGATGTCGCTCCCCTGGTTAGTGGCCGGGCGCGGGCGGTCTCATCGAGCGCGGCTCTGAGACCCCGCGCCAGCTTGACGGCGTCGTGGTTGGCCTTCAATGGAATATGGTCTGCAACATGTGTTGCAAGGCTATACTATCTGTTTCTACGAGTCAATGGTCTTGCCGGCCTGAAGAGGTTGACAAGTGATGTCATCATGTGTTTAGTATGTAGTCTATCCACGGAGGTGCAGCATGAACACCCTGGAGCGACTGCTACAAGACGACTTGAACCACCTCATCGATCGCATGGCGGCCACGACGCGCCCCGGTCTCGTGACCGGTTGCGGAGAGCGGCGTCCCGATCTCCTGGCCCAGTTCGCCGAATCTGAGACACGGCTGTCGACCGCGCGGCAGAGCTTGCTCCGAGACTATGCGGCGTGGCGCGACGCGCTCGAGGAGTGCAGCGATCTCTGGGCTCTCGCCGACCTGGCGGCGGCGCCCGCGGCGGATGACCGCCGCGCCGCCTAGACTAGGACTACAGACAGCACGCCTTTCTGAGCGGCCCGCCTGGCGCCTTTTTCGGCCTTCCCGTGCTAACCACCGAAGAGGCGGCCGCGCCAGCCCTCCCTGGCGGGGCGTGTCTGCAATCGCGCTCTCGCGTAGGCGGCCTGGTGGACCTCGAAGCGCTGCCAGTAGTCGGGCAGCCGGCGGGCGAGAAAGACCTGGCCGGCCAGGAGGCTCTCCCGTGGTCCCTCATGGCCCGCCTCCGCCTGCTCCATCTCGGCGCGCTCCTCGGCGGCCAACTCGTCGCGAAACGCGCTGCCGACATGACTGAGCAGCTCGACGGCCGTCTGCTCGAAGTCCCTCCGGTCCGCCTCGCTCGACGTCTCCGGGGCGGGACGGCCCTGGCGCTGGCGCAGGTCGACCATCAGCTTGAGCCCCGCCAGCTCCACCGCCTCGACGATCCGCTCGCGGAGTTGCGCTTCGATCCGCTCGACGAGGCCGCGGGGGTCGTGATGCTGGTGCGGGAAGGCGCCGGGAAACGGGCTCGGGCTCACGAGCCGCCCAGGAGCCGTCCGAGCCCCTCGCCGAAGGGCTCGCGCGCCATGCCGACGTCGGCGTGGAGGCGGGCCGGATCGGTCACGGTCTCTTCTTCCAGCATTCGATCTGCTCCCTCGTGAATCGTAGCACGGCGATTTCCGCGCGGCGCCGGAGGCGTTGCCCGGTATGATGGGGCCCATGCGACGGCGCCTCGTCCCGCTCCTGCTCCTGGCGCTCTGCTCCGCGCCAGCCGCCGTCGTCGCCCAGGCGCCGGCATCGAGGCATGAGGAACCGTGGGCGCCCCCGCCGATTTGGGCGGAGCTGGATTCGGCCGCGCGCGACGCGGTGGCCGCCGGCGAGGTGCCGGGGGCGGTGATCCTCGTCGGTCGGGGCGAGCGGGTGCTGTACCGGAAGGGGCTCGGTTCGCGCGCGCTCGTGCCGGCCGTCGAGCCGATGACGGTCGACACGATCTTCGATCTCGCGTCACTCACCAAGGTCGTTGCCACGACGCCGGCCGTCCTCCTGCTCTGGGAGCAGGAGCGGGTGGACCTCGATGCCCCGCTCGGGCGCTACCTCAAGGAATTCAACACGCCGGCCTTCCGGGACGTGACGGTGCGCCGCTTGCTCACGCATTCGGCCGGCCTCAGCGATGTGCCCTCGCGTGAGGCCATGGCGCGCCGCTTCCCCGAGGCCGCCCGCCTCCAGGCGCGCGCCGGACTGGCGGTGACTCCCGGGACCACCTTCCTCTACAGCGACACCGGGTTCATCCTGCTGGGCGAGCTGGTCCGCCGGGTGAGCGGCGAGCCGCTCGACCGATTCGTCCAGAAGCGCTTCTACGCGCCGCTCGAGATGCGCCACACGACGTTCCGCCCGCCCGATTCGCGGCGGCGGCTCATCGCGCCGACGGAAGCCATCAACAGCGGGATGCTCCGCGGCGTCGTGCACGACGGCAACGCGCGGCTCTTGGGCGGGGTGGCGGGCCACGCCGGGCTCTTCTCCACGGCCGATGACCTCGCGCGATTCTGTCGGATGCTGCTCGCGGGTGGCGCGCTGGACGGCCGGCGCTATCTCAAGGCGGCGACCGTGCGCGCCATGTTCACGCCCGAGGCCATCGGCGAGACGACGCGGGGGCTCGGCTGGGACATGGCCTCCCCGTATTCGCGCACCCTCGGGTCCTTCTTCCCCATCGGCTCCGCGGGCCACACGGGATTCACCGGCACCGCGATCTGGCTGGACCCCGCGAGCCAGGGCTACGAGATCATTCTCACCAGTCGCGTCCACCCGTACGGCAAAGGCAACGTGTTCGAGCTGCGGCGGCGCATCAGCGCGGCCGTCGGCACTCGCTTCGCGCCCGTCGGGGAGCCGCCCGAGGCGACCATCTCGACGGAGACCGGCACGCCGGCCGCCGACGAGGCCGAGCCCCCCGGACCGACCGTGACCGGGCTGGACCAGCTCCAGGCGGAGGGCTTCGCGCGGCTGCGCGGCCGGACGGTGGCCCTCGTGACCAACCAGACGGGCATCGATGCCCAGGGCCGGCGCGCGATCGATCTGCTGGCGGCGGCCTCGGGTGTCACGTTGCGCGCCGTGTTCTCGCCCGAGCACGGTCTCGACGGGCAGCTCGACGCCACGGTCCCCCACGGACGCGACGCGGCGACCGGGTTGCCGGTCTGGAGCCTGTACGGGCCCACGCGCCGGCCCTCACCCGAGATGCTGGCGGGCATCGACACCATCGTCTTCGATATCCAGGACGTCGGTGTTCGCTACTACACGTACCTGACGACGCTGGTGTACGTGCTGGAAGAGGCGGCCCGTCGGCATATCGCCGTCGTCGTCCTGGACCGCCCCAATCCCATCACCGGGAGCGTGGTCGAGGGGCCGGTGATGGATCCCGATCTGCGGTCCTTCACGGCTCCGCATCCGATCCCCGTGCGCCCGGGGATGACCATCGGCGAGTTCGCCCTCATGGTCGTCGCCGAGCGCAAGCTGGCGGTCGAGTTGAACGTGATTCCGCTCCAGAACTGGCAGCGCGGCCAGTGGTTCGACCAGACGGGCCTGCCGTGGGTGAACCCGTCGCCCAATATCCGCTCGCCGCTCCAGGCGCTGCTGTACTCGGGGATCGGCCTGCTCGAGTCGAGCAACCTCTCCGTCGGCCGCGGCACCGACACGCCGTTCGAGGTGGTGGGGGCCCCGTGGATCAACGCGCAGGAGCTGGCCGACGCCATGAACGAGAAGGACCTGCCGGGGGTGCGGTTCCAGCCCGTCTACTTCATGCCCTCGTCGAGCGTCTATTCAGGGCAGGGGCTGGGAGGAGTTCGGCTGGTGGTGACCGACCGCGACACGCTCCGGCCGGTGACGGTGGCGCTGACGCTGGCCCGTGAGCTGGTGGATCGCTACCCGGCGCAGTTCCGGCCGGCTGCCATCCAGAATCTGCTCGTCAACCGCGCGACGATGTGGTCCTTCCTGCGCGGCGACCCGATGGCGCGCATCCGGAGCTGGGCGGAGGCGGCGCGGGCCAGCTTCCTCCAGCGCCGCGCGTCGTACCTCATCTACTGATACTGACCTGCCGGCGACGCCTCAGGGCCTTTCCACGATGCGGACGCCCGGGATCGAACGGACCTTCCCTGCGCTCTTCCCCGGGACGCTGACGGTGGCCGGCTCCCCATCGCTCACATACCGCTCTCCCGGATGCCGATCGAAATACGTGAGCCAGCCGCCAATCTCGATCTCGACGGCCTGGATCCTCGGCAGGTGGTAGGGATCGAAGCCCTTCGCATAGGGGGACAGGGCGGCGCCCCCCGCCACCATCAGGATCGCGTCGTGGCGATAGGCGGTGCCGTTGACAGCACCCGTCTCGGCCCAGCGAGTCTCACGCGGGTAGCCCCCCATGGGAAGGGCGAGGGTGCGCGGTCGATAGCCGGGCACGTGGCGCTGGATCCATTCCTGGGCCGTGGCGATCTGCGTGCGAACGACGGGCTCGGGATACCGGCTCAGGTTGGCATGCCAGAGCGTGTGGTTGCCGATCTCGTAGCCGTTGGTCGCGAGGTACGTGAGCTTGCGCGTGGCCAGCGCCGGCTGGTTGAAGAGGCGGTTGGGAGGATCGGCCCCCGGGAGCACATAGAAGGTGGCGGCACGGCCGAACTCCGGGTGGGCGCGCGCGAAGGCCTCGATGATCCCCACGGCGCAATCGGCATCGATCACCCACTCGCCCTGGCGCTCGACGTACCGGAACTGTCCGGGCGACGAATCGTCGAAGGTGAGGATCACGGGTGTGGTGCCCGGCGGCAGGAGGATCCGGCCATCGAGGAAATCGTTGAGCCCGATGAGCCGATACCCGCGCTCCCAGAGACGCTGCATGTCGCGCCGGAAGTTGTCGGGGGTGCGCGTCCAGCGGTTCTCGGGGTGGTCGATCTTGTGGTACTCGAGGATCATCACGCGGCCCAGCTCATTGGGTGGCAGGGGCTCGGCCGCGGCCGGACGCGCGCACAGCACAGCGACGGCCAGCACTACCGCCCGTGTCACGCTCCGCGCCGGCATCATTCGGCGATCCTCTTGGCGGTGAGGGCCTTGGGATGCAGAGCGTCGGCGGTGTAGTCGTTGCGCGGGTTCCAGAGCATCCAGCCGATGCCGCCGCCCTCGGTGGCGCCCCGCATCTGGGCGCGGATCTCGCGGACGCCGAAGATTCGCTTGTCGAACGCGTAGTCGCGGAAATCCTGGAGCCACGGCCGCACCTGGACGGTCGTGTGCTGGGAGCGCTGGCGGATCAGCCGGACGCTCTCGCGGACCACCTCGTAGGGGTGCGCCACCGGGTTGCGGTAGCCGGGGATGCCCAGGTGGTAGCCGGAGGGATAGACCATGGGGCAGATGTAGTCGAGATAGGGCGCCAGCTCCTCGATCCGCTGGCCGACATCGGTATCGTTGGGGTTGAAGGCGGTGTAGCCGAAGAGATCGGCGGCGAGGAAGACCCCCGTGGGCCCCAGCTCGCGGCGCGCCTTCGACAGGAAGGCCGCGATGGTCGGCAGCCGCGTCGTCGAGTTGTTGGGCCGCGAGTACCGCGCGGCCGACAGCTTCCCGTCGGTGGGAAAGCGCACGTAGTCGAACTGGATCTCGTCGAAGCCCTTGGCGGCGGCTTCCTTGGCGACGGCGATCGCGTAGTCCCAGACCTCTTCACGGAAGGGGTCGACCCAGGCGAGCTTCTCGTTGTCGACCCAGGGCCGCCCGGTGCGCGTATCGACGATGGCCAGGTCCCGCCGGTGATTGGCCAGGACGTTGTCCTTGAACACGACGATGCGGGCGATGGTGTAGATGCCCTGCGCCTTCAGCGCGGCGATCTGCGCGTCGAAGTCCTTGATGATGACCGGTCCCAGCGCCCCCGCCTCCAGCGCGGCGGGCACCTCGGTCCGGTAGGGGATCAGCCCCCGGTCGCCCTTGACGTCGATGACCACGGCGTTGAGCTCGGTGCGCTTCACCAGCTCGAGCACGCGGTCGCGGATGCCCCGGTCGGCGACGCCGTAGTAGGTGAGATAGGCGGCCCTGACGGCCTGAGGACGAAGCCTGATGGTGGGCTCCGCGCTCGCGAAGGAAAGCTGCTTGCGCTCGTAGCCGGGTAGCTTGACGTTGGCGACCGCCGATTGGCCGGACGCGAGCTGGAGGCTGAACCGCCCCTCGGCGTCGCTCACCGCCTCCGCCGCGCCCGCGCGGATTGCGACGCCACGCAGCGGCGCGCCGCTCTCGGCATCCAGCACGCGCCCCTGGATGAGTTGCGGCGCCAACTCGACCGACTGGGGAGCGGGAGAGGAGGAGGCCGGCACCGCCGAGACCGGACGCGCGCCGGTGAGCGCCGGCCCGGTGAAGGTGACAAACCCAGCGAGCCCCGAAAGCAACACCGCTCCGACAGCGCCGTACGACACGCGCCGACGACTGTGAGTGCCCGGTGCGGGAGCGGGATTCATCCTCATTCTCGAACTTACGTCGACTCATGGCCCGCCACCTAAATTTATTTTTCGTCAGGCGCGCTACAATGCCCTTGATGACAGCGAATCGCTCTTCCGGAGATCGGACGGCGGGATGTGGGGCCGCCGCCCGGCGGTCGTTGAGGGTCAATGGCCTCACGCTCCGGGCGCTCGAGTGGGGGGCGCCGGGCCGGCCGGGCCTCTGCTTCCTGCACGGGGGCTCTGCCCACGCCCACTGGTTCGACGCGGTGGCCCCGGCCTTCGCCGACCGGTATCACGTCCTCTCCCTGGACCAGCGTGGGCACGGCGAGAGCGACTGGCCCCCGCCGTCAACCGATGGGCCGGCCTACGCCACCGAGAACTTCGTCTCGGACCTCCTGGGCGTGATGGAAGCCCTCGGGTGGAAGGAGATGACGCTCTGCGGGCATTCCATGGGCGGGCACAACGCTATGGCCTTCGCCGCCTGGCATCCGGATCGGGTCCGGGCGCTGGTTGTCGTGGATAGCCGCCCGGCCATCCCGCCCGACCGGCTGGACCGCATGCACCGCCGGGGTCATCGGGGACCGCGCCGTCACGAGACCCTGGAAGCGGCGCTGGCGAGCTTCAGGCTGCTGCCGCCGGAGACCTCGGCCGATCCGGCCTTGCTCGACCATCTGGCCCGGGAGGGCATCGTGCGGCGCGAGGGCCACTACCTGTATCGGTTCGATCCGGGCTGCAACGGGAGGCGGCGGCCGGTGGACGCCTGGTTGCTGCTCCATCGGATCACGGCTCCCACCCTGCTCGTGCGCGGGGAGCACTCGCCGGTCCTGCCGCGTGCCATGGCCCAGGAGATGGCCGGGCGCATTGTTCGAGCACGGTGGGAAGAAATCCCGGGGGCGTATCACCATCTGGTGCTGGACCAGCCGGCCACCTTCATCGCCGCGCTGGACCGCTTTCTGAGCGAGACCGGAGGCTGAGCGGCGGGGGCGGTGCCCCCTGCGGAGCCTCTCCCCAGGACGCAGCGCGAGCCGCAGGACGGCCGTGGGCTGGGCCCCACGCGTCCGAGGCGAGCAATCCGGAGCCTGCGCCGGTGAAGCCGGCCGCCAGACCCCATCACGGCGCCCCTCTCCAACCCGGGCTGAGTTGCCGCTCCCCCGCCGAGGGGGAGCGGGGCTTCAGTCTCGCACCCAGGACTCGGCCAGCGGGATCTCCCAGACGGCGCGGCGACGCCCCGCCGAACTCTCGGAGGCAGGCGCCAGGCGGAGAAGCTCCTCGATGTCCGCCCGCCGGTAGAGGCGCTGGCGCTTGATGCCCTGGCGGTAGCTCCGGAGCAGGCCCCGGCTCACGTAGGCGTAGAGGGTCTCTCGCTTGACGCCCAGGAGGCGGGCCGCCTCCTGGCTCTCCACGTACGCTTCCCCGTCGATGACGATCATGCCCGCCAGGATGCATCCTACCAGGCCCTCTCGACTCGTACCGCCTGGATAACATGAGTCTAGTCTCATCAAGTCTAATTCAGTATAATCAACATATCGGGGCGAAACCCGCCGGCGGGCGCCCCGGAGAGGAGGACGACATGGACACGATGTGGAAGGACGGACTGGAGGACGTCATCGCGGCGCGCTCGGCCATCTGCCAGATCGACGGCGCGGGAGGGCGGCTCTATTATCGCGGCTACGAGATCGGCGACCTGGCCGGGGCCCTGAGCTTCGAGCAGGTCAGCTTCCTGCTCTGGTCCGGCGAGCTGCCGACCCCGGGCGAGGCGGCCTCGTTCGCCGCCCGGCTCGAGGGCGAGCGCGCGCTGCCGGAGCCGGTGCTCGCCATGCTCCGCGGCCTGCCGCGTGACTGCCACCCCCTGGACGCGCTCAGGACCGCGGTCTCATTGGCGGCGGCCCTCGATCCCGACGTGGGTCATGGCGACCGCGAGGCGAACCTGCGCAAGGCCTTCCGGCTGATGAACCTCGTCCCCGCCGCGGTGGCCGCCTGGCAGCGGATCCGCACCGGCCGCGAGCCCGTCGCGGCCCGCCGGGGAGGTTCCCACGCGGCGCACTTCCTCTATCTGCTGGACGGGCGCGAGCCCCCGGCCGACGTGGCGCGGGTGATGGACGTGATCCTCACGCTCCACGCCGAGCACGAGCTCAACGCCTCGACCTTCGCCGCGCGGGTGGCGGTCGCGACCCTGGCCGACCTGCACGCCGCCGTCGTGTCGGCCATCGCGACCCTCAAGGGGCCGCGTCACGGCGGCGCCAACGAGGACGTGCTCGAGACGCTCCTCGCGATCGACGATCCCGCCCGCGCCGAAGCCTTCATCGAGGCGCGGCTCGGCGCGCGGACCACGCTGTCCAAGCACGACCGCGCGGACCCGAAGGCCCGCGTTCCCGGCTTCGGCCATCGCGTCTACAAGGTGGACGACGCGCGGGCCCGCGTGCTGCGCGGCATGGCCAAGTCGATGGCGCAGGCGACCGGGCGCGCCCGTCTCTTCGACGTGGCCGAGCGTGTCTACGACGCCATGAAGGCGCGCACCAACCTGCCCGTCAACGTGGACTTCTTCTCGGCGGTGGTCTACGACGCCCTCGGGATCCCGCCCGACTTCTGCACCTCCATCTTCGCTGTCGGCCGCGTCGCCGGCTGGTGCGCCCACGCGCTCGAGCAGTACGCGGACAACCGGCTGATCCGCCCGCGGGCCGCGTACATCGGACAGCCGCCGCGGCCGGTGCCGGTCGCGTGACGGGAGCCGGCTTCAGACGGCGTAGGGGAGGGGGTCGGCGAGGCCGGCCTCGGCGAAGCCCTTCTTCCGGAGCAGGCAGGCGTCGCAGAGGCCACAGGCGCGGCCCTCGGGCCGGGGCTCGTAGCACGACCACGTCAGCCCGTAATCGACGCGGAGCGCGACGCCGCGTCTGATGATCTCGGCCTTGCTGAGCGTGATGAGGGGCGCGTGGATGCGGAATCGCCCATGGCCCTCGACGCCGGCCCTGGTGGCGAGGCCGGCCAGCCGCTCGAAGGCCTCGATGAACTCCGGCCGGCAGTCCGGATAGCCGCTCGCGTCGAGGACATTGACGCCGATGAACAGATCCCGCGCTTCCAGCACCTCGGCCCAGGCGAGGGCATGGCTCAGGAAGATGGTGTTCCGCGCCGGCACGTAGGTGATGGGGATCCCGGCGGCGATGGCCTCGCCGCTCCGCCCCTTGGGCACCTCGATCTCGGCCGTGAGCGCGGAGCCGCCGATGGCGCGGAGGTCGAGGCGCAGCACCAGGTGCTCCTTGGCGCCGAGGGCCCCGGCGAGCCGCCGCGCGGAGTCCAACTCGCGGGCGTGGCGCTGGCCGTACTCGAAGGAGAGCGCGTGGCACTCGTAGCCCTCGGACCGCGCGATGGCGAGGGTCGTCGCGGAGTCCAGCCCTCCCGACAGGAGCACGACCGCCTTGGCCGGCATCAGACTCCTCGCCGCGCTCCCCAGAGCAGCACGTGCAGTCGCGGGGAGAAGCGGAAGCCGTGCCGCTTGCACGCCTCCACCACCCACGGCGCGCGGGCCAGGAAGTCCTCCCGGCGCAGCGCCTCGGGCTGGAGCAGGAGGCGTTCGCGCGGCAGAGCGAACCGCTCGGCGAGCTGCAGCACCTCGGTCACGTCCCGCTCGTCCACCACGACGAACTTCCACCAGGCGTCGCGGTCGAGGAAGGCCCGGATGGCCGGCGGATTGATGCGCCGGCTCTCCTCCACCCCGGAGCCCTGGAGCTTCACCGACACGTTCCACTGGATGGCAGGCGGGGCGCCGGCGGGCGGCGGGAGCGTCCCCGAGGTCTCCACCTCGAGGGTGAAGGCGCGCTCGGCCAGGGCCCGGGTCAGCGGGAGGAAGAGCGACGATTCCAGCGGCTCGCCCCCCGTCACGACGGCGCGTCGGCACGGATACGCGACGGCCTCCGTGACGATCACCTCCAGATCCACGGCGTGACCGCCTCCGGGATCCCAGGAATACCTGGTGTCGCACCACGCGCAGCCGACCGAGCAGCCCTGCAGGCGGATGAACACCGCCGGCGCTCCCGCCGTCGCCCCCTCGCCCTGGATCGAGAAGAAGGTCTCGGCGACGCGGCCGGGGGCGGCGGAGCCGTTCACGTCTGGCCCCACGAGAGCCGACAGGTGTGGCAAGGCAGGGAGACGCATCGGCCGAAGGGGCAGGAGACGGTGGTCAGCTCCATGACGTCAAGCCCATACTAGCGCGCTCCATCCGCGCCCGCACGCTCGGCGTCGAATGCTCACGCGATGCCGGTGTGAATGGTGACCGTGCCCATCCCGACCCGCCGGCACGTGACGCCGCGCAGGCCGACCGTCCCCATCAGCCGCGACAGCTCCGCGGGAGCGAGGAACCGGTCCACCGACTGGGGCAGATACGTGTAGGCTTCCCGGTCGCCGCCGACGAGCTGACCGACCCGCGGCACGACCCGGTGGAAGTAGAAGCGGAAGAGCGGGGTGAAGCCCGGGAAGGTCGGCTGGGTGATCTCCAGGGCGACGACCCGGCCGCCCGGCCGGGTGACCCGCCTCATCTCGGCGAGCCCCATTTGCAGATCAGCCAGGTTCCGCAGCAGGAACGCCGACGTCACGCACGCGAAGGTGCGGTCGCCGAAGGGCAGCTGGAGCGCGTCGGCGGCGGCGAGGAGGACATGGCGCCCCCGGCCGTCCGCGCGGTCCAGCTTCTCGCGCGCGATCCGCAGCATCCCGAAGGCGAAGTCGGCGCCGACGATCACCCGGCGAGGGTGGATCTGGCGCAGCTCGAGGGCGAGGTCGCCCGTGCCCGTCGCCAGGTCGAGCGCGGGGCCCTCGGGCGCGGCGATGGTCTGGCGCGCGGCCACGCGCCGCCAGGCATGATGCATCCCGAAGGTCATGAGACCGTTCATCAGATCGTAGCGCCCGGCGATGCGCGAGAACATGTCGCTGACGAAGCGCGCCTTGTCCGGCCCCTCGCTGAACGGCTGGAACTTCACGCCCAGCGCCCCGCGAGCACGGCGGCGAACAGGATCACCGCGATGTACCCGTTGACGTTGAAGAACGCGACGTCCAGGCGCGAGAGGTCGGTGGGCGAGACCAGCGAGTGCTCGTAGACGAACAGGGCGGTCACCGCCAGGACGCCCACCCAGTAGGCGGCGCCGAGCCCGACCATCCAGCCGAGCGCCGCGAAGGCGGCGATCGTGAGAGCGTGGCATACCCTGGCCGTGCGGAGCGCGGCGGCGATCCCGAATCGCGCGGGGAACGAGTGAAGCCCTGTCGCGCGGTCGAACTCCACGTCCTGGCAGGCGTAGATGAGATCGAATCCGCCGATCCAGACCGTCAGCGCGAACCAGAGCACGAAGACGGGCGGGTCGAAGGCCTCGCGGACGGCGATCCAGCCACCCGCCGCCGCGATCCCGTCCGTGAAGCCGAGGACCCAGTGGGTGAGCCACGTGAAGCGCTTGGTGTACGAGTAGCCGATCAGGAAGACCGCGGCCAGCGGGGCCAGCGCGAGACAGAGCGGGTTGAGCCTCCACGCGGAGAGGAAGAGCAGCGCGGCCGAGGCCCCGGCGGCGGCGGCGACCTGGCCCGGCGTGAGGAGCCCCGCCGGCAGATGACGGCCGGCCGTGCGCGGGTTCCGGGCGTCGAGGACGCGATCGGCCAGCCGGTTCACGCTCATGGCGAGCGTCCGCCCGCCGACCATGGCCAGCGTCACCCAGACGACGACGCGCCCACCCGGCCAGCCGTGCGCCGCCAGCACCATCGCGATGTAGGCGAAGGGCAGGGCGAAGACGGTGTGCTCGAACTTGATGGCGTCGAGGAAGTGGCGGAGTCGCTGTGAACGAAGCAGGCTACAATCCGTACTCGGCCCAGCGACGGCTCACGAGCGTCCGGATCTCCTCGCTCATGACGATCTCCTCGGGCCATGGCTGACCGATCCCGTCCGTGTCCGTCTTCTCCGTGGCGTCGATGCCGAGCTTGCCACCGAAGCGGTGACGAAGGGCGGCGTGGTCGAGGTCGTCCATGGGCCCCTCGACGAGGACGAGGTCGCGCTTGGGATCGATGTTGCCGGTGACGCGCCACGCGACCTCCGACAGGTCGTGCACGTCGACGTGCTCGGAGACCACGACGATGGTCTTGGCCAGCATCATGAGCCCGAGCCCCCAGAGCGCGTACATGACCTTGCGCGCGTGCCCGGGGTAGCGCTTCTTGATCGACACGATCACGAGGTTGTGGAACACGCCCTCGGCCGGCATGTTCATGTCCACGACTTCGGGCAGGAGCAGCCGCACGATCGGCAGGAAGATCCGCTCGGTCGCCTTGCCGAGCCAGTAGTCCTCCTGGGGCGGCCGTCCCACGATGGTCGTGGGGTAGATGGGGTTGCGCCGCCGGGTGATGGCCCGGAGATGGAACACCGGGTACTCGCGCGCCAGCGAGTAGTAGCCGGTGTGATCGCCGAACGGCCCCTCGAGCCGGCGCTCCGCTGGATCGACCCAGCCCTCCAGCACGATCTCGGCCTCGCCGGGGACGTCGAGGTCGACGGTCTTGCCGCTGACCATCGGCACTCCGGAGCCGCGCAGCCAGCCGGCGAACACCATCTCGTCGATGCCGGGCGGCAGCGGGGCCGAGGCTGCGTAGATGGAGCAGGGGTCGCCGCCGAGGGCGATGGCCACGTCCATCGGCTTGCGCGCCTCCTCGGCGAGACGGTGGTGCTCGGCGGAGCCCTTGTGGGTCTGCCAGTGCATCCCGAGCGTCCGGTCGTCGAAGACCTGGAGGCGATACATCCCGACATTGCGCGCCCCGGTCACCGGATCGCGCGTGAACACCATGGGCAGCGTGATGTAGCGCCCGGCATCGCGGGGCCAGCACTGGAGGATCGGGAGGGCGGCGAGCGAGGGGTGGTCGCTCTCCACCACTTCCTGGCACGGAGCGGAGCGGACGTGCTTGGGACCGGCCTTGGCCAGGTCGAAGAGATCGCCCACCTTGCGAAGCTTGTCGAAGAAGGAGCCGGGCATCTTCAGGTCGAGGAGCTTCGCCACGCGCCCCGCGAGATCGTCGAGGCGCTCGACCCCGAGGGCGGCCGCCATGCGCCCGGGAGCGCCGAAGGCGTTGATCAGGACGGGCATGTCGAAGCCGCGCACGCTCTCGAAGAGGAGGGCGACATTGCGATCGGACGGCCCCTTCGAGACGCGGTCGGTGATCTCGGCGATCTCCAGATCGCGCGAGACGGGGGCGGCCACCCGCATGATCTGCCCGTGCTTGTCCAGGTGGGCGATGAACTCGCGAAGATCGGCGAAGGCCACGGCGCGCTCGGCCCTCACTCGTGATAGTAGAGCTTCACCAACCACCCGGCGATCAACGGGAACGCGAGGCTCGATGCCACCCGGATCGTCACGAAGCGCCACCCCATGAACGGCGCCTCCCACGCGATGATGCGCTGCATGCCGAAGAGGGACCACGACGTCATGTACGCGACCAGGGGGCCGAGGGCCATGCCCGAGTTGGCGAGGACGACCAGGAGCGGCACGCTGACCATGGGCCCACCGGGCGTGAGCACCCCGGCCACGCTCGCCATCAGGATGGCGGTGAGCCCCGAGCCGTGACCGAAGTACCGCGCCACGGCTTCCTGCGGGATCACCACCTGCAGCATGCCGGTGAGGATCAAGGCGGGAACGAGTCGCGGCAGGATGAACCAGATGAGGGAGAGCCCGGTCTTGGCGCCGATCCAGGGCAGGCCGGGGTCCTTCCAGTACGCGACGAGGGCGAATCCCAAGGCCAGCGCGGTCAGCATGAGGGTAGGGAGATCGAAAGGCGCGCCCCGGGACATGCGCGCATTATATACTGCCCAGACGCGCCGTAGGTTGTGCGGGCCGAAGGATCGTGCGTCTTGACTTTCGCCGCCACGCTCACGTAGGGAGGAGGAGCCATGACGAAGGCGGACCTCGTGGCGGCCATGGCGAAGGCCTCGGGCGGATCCAAGGTCTCCGCGGAGCGCGCTCTCAACGCGTTCCTGGACGAGGTCTTCGACGCCCTCCGGAAGGGCCGGAAGGTGACCATCGGCGGCTTCGGCACCTTCCTGGTCACGCGGCGCGCCGAGCGCAACGGCCGGAATCCCCGGACGGGCAAGGCCATCATGATTCCGGCCTGCCGCGTGCCGCGCTTCAAGCCCAGCCGGTCGCTCAAGGGGGCCGTTCTCTAAACCCGCGCCTTGACAGTCCCAAGCGCCCCTGCGTAGAATCGCTGGGACGCTGGGAGATCGTCTAATGGTAGGACGCGGGGCTCTGGACCCCGTAGTGGAGGTTCGAGTCCTCCTCTCCCAGCCAGTTGTCTTCGTCCCACCCGGCGGCCCCATCGTCTAGAGGCCTAGGACACGGCCCTCTCAAGGCTGAAACACGGGTTCGAATCCCGTTGGGGCCACCACATTATGTTCGCTAACTTTTCTCGCGCCGTATTTTAGGAACTCTCGAAAGCTCCTCGGAGCGCCGGTGCTCGTGCGGCTTCAGCTCGGGGTAGCCAAGGCTCAGTGGAAGCCGCTCGGCACGCAAGGCTCGCCGCCGAGCGACACCGCAGCAGATCAAGTTGCGCCGGGTCGATGCGTGGTGGAAGATCTGTGCTGCCACGATGAACCCGAGAATCGAGTGAACTGAGCGTGAGGGGATGTGTCGTCCTTATTTGTACGCTTGTCGTCGGGATCGTCGTGAGCGCGGCCGTCGCCAACAGGGGTCCGGCGCTGGTTGTTCCGTACTTGCCGAAGGCTGTCAGCGGCCCCAGCCCCGCTGAACATATCGACGGTCAGGTCGTACGCAAGCAGCGTGACGGGAACCGGCTCCTCGTGAAGATCAGCACCGTGCAGGGGCCGATGCTCGTCACATTCACCCAGAAGGTGGCCGACCTCGACGTGCTGCTGGACAGCGGCGATACGGTGACGCTTGGCACTCCGGGCTACGCGACGTTCGTCGACGATCCAATCCTCGAGCGAGTCAAAGAGCCGGGACGAGCGCAGTCTCCGTCGCCGGCAAGCACGCAGCCTTCCACTCGGTAGCCATCGTGACGACCGTCGCCGACACCAAGCGCCGCCTGTGGACCGAGATCGATCGCCGGCGCGACGAGCTGGCGCAGCTCTGCGCCGATTGCCTGAAGGTGCCCGCCGAGAATCCACCCGGCGACACCACCGCGATCGCCGATCACTACGCCGCGATTCTTCGGCGCCGCGGTCTCCCCGTCGAACGGTTCGAGCCGAAGCCGGGGATCGTGAGCCTCGTGAGCACGCAGCCGGGACGCAGCGAGCATCCGCGGTTCGTGTTCAACGGACATCTCGATCACTTTCCGGCCGACGATCCGAAGCTCTGGTCGTTCGCGCCGTACGGCGGCGAGATTCGCGACGGGAAGATTCTCGGCCGCGGCGTCGGCGACATGCGCGGCGGGCTCACCGCCTCGTTGTTCGCCTACCTGCTCGTGCACGAGC
>WNGE01007189.1_pt1 | contig 19268 bp, 16 predicted proteins | sample 5400651 | NCBI WGS metagenome assembly WNGE01 (sample SAMN13153370, study PRJNA577476) | soil metagenome | isolation source: 60 cm soil or saprolite under grassland replicate 2 | place: USA:California | collected 2016-06-15
CTGACCCGCCGCCTGCTGCGCGGCGGGCACCGGGTGGTCGCCTGCGACCGGGACCCGGCCGCGGTCAAGGTGGTCGCGGACCATGGCGCCGAGACGGCCGCGAGCCTCGAAGAGCTGGTCGGCAAGCTGGCGCCGCCGCGGGCGGTGTGGCTCATGCTGCCCGCGGGAGAGCCCACCGAGAGCAACGTGACCGCCCTGGGCGACCTGCTCGAGGCGGGCGACGTCGTCATCGACGGGGGCAACTCCAACTTCCGCGACTCGGTGCGCCGCGCCGACCTGCTTGCGGCCAGGGCCGTCCACTTCCTGGACTGCGGGACCTCCGGCGGCATCTGGGGCGAGAAGGACGGCTTCTGCCTCATGGTGGGCGGTCCCGATCCCGCGTTCGCCCAGGTCGAGCCGGCCTTCGCGACGCTCGCCCCCGGGGGTGGGCACGCCCACGTCGGCCCGGCCGGTGCCGGCCACTACGTGAAGATGATCCACAACGGCATCGAGTACGCCCTGCTCCAGGGCTACGCAGAGGGCTTCGAGATCATGAGCGCCTCCGACTACGACCTCGACCTGTCCCGGATCGCCGAGCTGTGGTGCCACGGCAGCGTGGTGCGCTCATGGCTGCTCGACCTGGTCGCGGCCGCCTACGCGCGCGACCCCGGGCTCGAGGCGCTGACCGGCTACGTCGAGGACTCGGGCGAAGGCCGCTGGACCGTGCAGGAGGCGCTCGACAGGGACGTGCCCGCACCCGTCATCAACCTCTCCCTGCTGATGCGGCTGCGCTCGCGCCAGCAGGACTCCTACGCCGCCAAGGTGATCGCCGCCCTGCGCAACGAGTTCGGCGGGCACCCCATCCACCCAGCGAGGACGAGGACGCAGCAGTGACCGACGCCGCTGACAACCCGCTCCAGGTAGGTGAGCGCTTCCGCGCCACCCCGCCGCCGAACGCCATGGTCGTCTTCGGCGGCTCGGGCGACCTGGCCCACCGCAAGATCGTCCCGGCCCTGTACACCCTCGAGCTGAACCGCCTGCTGCCGCAGCATTTCGCCGTGGTCGGGGTGAGCCGCAGCCCGTACTCCGACGACGAGTACCGCGCGGACATGCGCAAGGCGGTCGAGCGGTTCTCCCGCGTCCAGCCGATCCAGCCGCAGGTGTGGGAGTCGTTCGCAAGCCGTCTGTACTACATCACCGGGTCGACCGACGACCCGGCCACCTACGGCAGGGTCGGCGACCTGCTCGAGCGCTTCGACCGCGAGCACGGCACCGACTGCAACCGCCTGTTCTACATGTCGCTGATCCCCCGGCTGTTCCCCGGCGCCATCAAGGGGATCGGCAAGTCCGGCATCGGCGGGCGCGGCTACGACCGCGGCTGGTCGCGCGTGGTGGTCGAGAAGCCCTTCGGCCACGACCTGACCTCCGCCCGGGAGCTCCAGCGGCTGGTGACGGAGGTGTTCCCCGAGCAGGACGTCTTTCGCATCGACCACTACCTGGGCAAGGAGAGCGTGCAGAACATCATCGCGCTCCGCTTCGCCAACGGGATCTTCGAGCCGGTCTGGAGCCACCACTACGTGGACCACGTCCAGGTCACCGTGGCCGAGTCGATCGGCATCGAGCACCGCGGCAACTTCTACGAGACCGCCGGAGCTATCCGCGACATCATCCAGAACCACGCGCTGCAGCTCCTTGCGCTCATCGCCATGGAGCCGCCGGCCACCTTCGAGCCCGAGGAGGTGCGCAACGAGAAGGTCAAGGTGCTCAAGGCGCTGCGCCGGATGGAGGGGGCGACGGTCGACCGGAACGTGGTGCGTGGCCAGTACGCCCACGGCTGGGTCGACGGCCGGCCGGTCCCGGCATACCGGGAGGAGCCCGACGTGGCGCCTGACTCGGTGGTCGAGACCTACGTGGCGGCCGAGTTCCTGGTCGACAACTGGCGCTGGGCGGGCACCCCGTTCTTCCTGCGCACCGGCAAGCGCCTGCCGAAGCGTGCGACGGAGGTGGTGGTCCAGTTCAAGGCCGCGCCCCACCTGCCGTTCGGGGAGGCGGCCCAGGAGGGCCTGGAGCCGAACGCCCTGGTGCTGCGCATCCAGCCCAACGAGGGCATCACCATGAAGCTCGGCGCCAAGGTGCCCGGCCCCTCCATGCAGGTGCGCTCCGTCAACATGGACTTCTCCTACGGCACCTCGTTCGCGGCCGACCTGCCCGACGCGTACGAGCGCCTGCTGCTCGACGTGATGGTCGGCGACCCGACGCTGTTCCCGCGCTGGGACTCGGTCGAGGAGGCGTGGCAGATCATCCAGCCGATCCTCGACCGCTGGTCGGCGACGATGCCGCCGGAGCTCCCCAACTACGAGGCCGGGGAGTGGGGCCCCAAGGCCGCCGACGAGCTGATCGCGCGGTACGGCCACGGCCGGCGCTGGCGGCGGCCATGACCGGGATGATGATGCTCGGCTGGGCCTTCGAGGAGGTCCCCCCCGCCGACATCGAGAACGTCCTGGCGCGCCAGCGGCAGGAGCACGAGGACAGCAGCGGACCGCTGATGCGCGCGAGCGTCAACAACATGGTGGTGGTCACGCAGACCCGCAGCGCCGGCCAGCGCGCCCTGGCCACGATCGAGAGCCTCGGCGCCCGGGCGCCGTCGCGCTGCGTGGTGCTGATCGTCGAGCCGCCCGCGGACCGGGCACGGGTGCGCTCCTGGGCGCGCGTGGCGCACCACCGCCGTGCCGAGGGCGGCTCCGAGGTGGTCTGGGAGGAGGTCATCGTCCAGACCAACGTCCACCCGCGCCACCTGCCGGCAGTGGTGCTGCCGCTGCTCCTGCCCGAGCTGCCGGTGTTCACCTACTGGGAGGGCACGCCGCCGCTCGCCGAGGAGGTGTTCGAGGAGCTGGCCTCGGTCACCGACCGGTTGATCGTCGACGCCGCCACCTTCGCCGATCCCGTGGCGGACCTGGCCCGCCTCGCACGCGCCGCGCAGGGGCTCCGCCCGGCCCTGTCCGACTGCGTCTGGGGCCGGATCACCGCCTGGCGGGAGCTGCTCGCCCAACCCTTCAACGGGCCGCCGCTGCGCGGCAGCGCCCGTCGCACGCGGCGCCTCCAGGTCGACGCGGTCGAGCCGGCCGCCGGTCTGGAGCTGACCGGCTGGCTGGCCTCACGGCTGGGTTGGCGGCTGGAGGACGTGCGGGTGGTCGACGACCTGCGCGTGGCGCGCTATGCGACCGAGTCGGGCGCGTGCGAGGCGCGCGTGGCCAGCACGCTCGGCTCCGCCAGCCTCACCCGGGTCGAGCTGACCGTGGACTCCGACGAGGGCGAGGCCACCATCAGGGTCGAGGCGACGCCGAGCCATCTGGTGGCCACCGTGCGGGCTCCCGGGCACCCTCCCGCCCGGAGGTTCGGGGTCGGCTCCGAGCAGACCCCGCTGGCCGGCGAGCTCGACGTGTTCGGGCGCGACCGCGTCTTCGAGGGGGCACTGGTGCCCGCGGCCGCCCTGGCGGAGGCCGGGGAGCAGCGATGACCCCGAGCAGCTGAAGGGAGGGTGCACCGATGAGCCGGGTCGAGGTGGTGGCCGACGCCGGAGAGCTGGCCGAGGCGGCGGCGCGTGCGGCCCTGGCCGACCTGGAGGCGGCGGTCGACGCCTACGAGACCTGCACCTGGGTGCTGACCGGGGGCAGTACGCCGCTGGCCGCCTACCGGCGGCTCGCCGGTCACGACCTGCGCAGCGCGGTCGAGTGGGGCCGGGTCCGGGTGGCCATGGGCGACGAGCGCTGCGTGCCGGCCGGCGACCCGGAGTCCAACTGGGCGCAGGCGGCCGCCGCCCTGCTCGACCACGTCCCCGTCGGCGACGACCAGCGCCTGCGCATGCGCGGCGAGCTCGGCCCGGAGGAGGCCGCCGCCGACTACGAGGCCGTCCTCGCCCGCCTCCCGCACCACAACCCCGCTCCCGCCGCGGCCCCGCGGCTCGAGGTGGTCTGGATCGGGGTCGGTCCCGACGGGCACTGCCTGTCGCTGTTCCCCGGTCGCCCGGAGGTCGAGGTGCGCGACCGGCTGGTCGTGCCCGTCCGCGGCGCGCCCAAGCCCCCGCCCGACCGGCTCAGCCTCACGCTCGCGGCCCTTGCCGGCGCCGAGCGGCTGCTGGTGCTCGCCACCGGTGCCGCCAAGGCCGAGGCCGTCGCCCGCGCCCGCGCCGGCGACCAGAGGCTGCCCGTCACCCGGGCGGTGGCGGCCGTCGAGCGCGCCGGCGGGGCGGTGACCTGGCTGCTCGACCGCGCCGCCGCCGGAGCATGAGCGCCCCAGCGAGCGCCGGCCCCGCCGATCCGCCCGGCCCCGCCCGGCGCGGTCAGCCGTGAAGCCGCCGGCCCGCCCGCTGTCGCACCCATCCGGTATGGTCTGGCGGAGATGCCCGACACGCTGACCATCGACCAGGCGCGGCGGCTGGCCCTGGCTGCGCAGGGGCTGACCGGCCCGGCCCGGCGGCCGCGGAACGGCCAGGCCGGGGCAGCCTCGCTGCGCACCGCGCTGCGCCGTCTCGGCGCGATCCAGATCGACTCGATCAACGTGGTCGCCCGCAGCCACGAGCTGGTGCTCGCCGCCCGGGCCGGGGCGCACGACCCGGCGGCGTTCGAGCGCCTGGTCTACCGTCGCCGCGCGGGCTTCGAGTACTGGGGTCATGCGGCGTCCTTCCTGCCGATCGAGACCTTCCGCCTGTTCCTGCCGCGGATGGCGCGGATGGCGGCGCAGACCCGCGGCTGGTGGGCCGACACCCGCAGCAGGCACGGCGACCTGTACGAGCCGGTCCTGGACCGCATCCGCGACGAGGGGCCGCTCGCGGCCTCCGACTTCCGCGTGCCGGGCGGGCGCCGGCGCGGCACCTGGTGGGACTGGGCTCCGGCCAAGCACGTGCTCGAGGACCTCTTCGACAAGGGTGTGCTGATGGTCCACGACCGGCTCCGCTTCGAGCGTCGCTACGACCTGGCCGAGCGGGTGCTCCCGCCAGGGCTCGACCTGTCCGAGCCGACCCCGCACGAGGCAGCGGTCGAGCTGGCCGTGCTGGCCGCCCGCGCGCTCGGCGTCGGCACCGCCGGGGACCTCGCCGACTACTTCCGCCTGCGGCCGGAGCACGCCAGGCCGGCGCTGGCCGAGGCGCTGAGCTCGGGCCGGCTGCAGCAGGTCACCGTGCAGGGCTGGGCGAAGCCGGCGTTCATGGAGCCGGGCACGCCCGTCCCGCGCCGGGCCGAGCACGCACCGGTGCTGCTGAGCCCGTTCGACTCGCTGATCTGGTCGCGGCAGCGTGCCGAGCGCCTGTTCGGCTTCCGCTACCGGATCGAGGTGTACGTGCCGGCCGCCAAGCGTCAGCACGGCTACTACACCATGCCGGTTCTGGCCGACGGCCGCCTGGTCGCCCGCGTCGACCCAAAGCACGACCGCAAGGCCGGGATCCTGGTGCTGCGCGGCCTGGCGGTCGAGGAGGGCGTGGCGACCGGCGAGGCGGCGGCCGCCACCGCCGAGGCCGCCTGGCGGCTGGCCTCCCACCTCGGTGCCGGTGACCTTGCCGTCGGCGACGGCATGCCCGGCCGGCTGGCGACCTCGCTCACGGCGGCCGTCCGTGCGATCGAGGCCTCATAGCCCTCCGAGGGCGCGGCAGGCACCGCGACCGCCGCCGCAACCGGTATCGTCTTGGGAGGCGGCGCACGCCGAGCACGGGTGACGGTCTGGGGGAAACGGGTGCTGGGTAGGGGGCTGTTGCTGGGCCGGATCTTCGGCTTCCCGGTGCGCCTGGATCTCTCCTGGTTCGCCGGCCTGGTGATCTTCGTGGCGCTGAGCCACGACGTCTGGTCGCCACGGGTGACCGGCCCGGGCGCCGTCGTGCTGTCAGTGGTCTTCACCTGCGCGTTCTTCGCCTCGGTCCTGGCCCACGAGCTGGCGCACGCGCTGGCCGCGCGCGTGCTGGGGGTCGCGACCGTGGAGATCAGCCTGCTGGTGTTCGGCGGGGTCGCACGGATCGTGAGCGAGCCTGCCGACGCCGCCGGCGAGGCGCTGATGGCCATGGCCGGCCCGCTGACCTCCGTCAGCCTCGCCGGCCTGCTGTGGCTGGCCAGCCAGCTCGTCGCCGGCTGGCCAGGGGACCTGATCGCGCTGCTGGGGCTCGCCAACCTCGTCCTCGCCGCCTTCAACCTGCTGCCGGGGTTCCCGCTGGACGGCGGACGGGTCGCCAGGGCCGTCGTGTGGCGGCTCACCGGGCGCCGGCTGCTCGCCACCCAGGTCACCGCCTGGTTCGGCCGGGGGCTCGCGCTGCTCCTGGTCGCCGGGGGCGGCATCGCCGTCGTGGTCGCGCACACCCCGCGCTACCTGCTGCACGTCGCCCTCGGCCTGTTCCTGTGGCACGCCGCCAGCCAGGGCGAGCGCGCCGCCCGCCACGCCGAGCACCAGCGCCGCGACGAGCTGGCCGCCCGCCCCGAGGCCTGAGCGGTGTGCGCCTTCTGCCGGTCCCGCGAGCGCCTGCTGGGCGCCGGGGCCGGGGGGCGCGCGCTCCCCCTGGTCGAGGTGGGCCGGTGAGGCCGCTCGAGCCCGGCGAGCGGGTGCTGCTGCAGGACGGCAAGGGCCGGCGGTACCTCGTCACCCTGCAGGCGGGGGGGACCTTCCACACCCACCGTGGGCGGCTCGCCCACGACGGGCTGATCGGCCGCGCCGAGGGCGATGTGGTCGCCACCGACCTCGGCCAGCGCCTGCTGGTGCTGCGGCCGACGCTGGCCGACTGGGTGCTGAAGATGCCCCGCGGCGCCCAGGTGATCTACCCCAGGACGCTCGCGCTGATGGTCATGACCGCCGACGTGCGGCCCGGTATGACCGTGCTCGAGGCGGGGGCCGGCTCCGGGGGCCTGTCGGTCGCGTTGTTGCAGGCACTGGCGCCCGGCGGGCGGCTGGTCTCGTTCGAGATCCGCCCGGAGTTCGCCGCGCAGGCCCGCCGCAACGTGGAGGCGTGGTTCGGCAAGCCGCCCGAGTCCTGGGACCTGCGCGAGGGCGACGTGGTGGCCGGCATCGGCGAGGTCGGCACGGTGGACCGCGTCCTGCTCGACCTGCTGGAGCCATGGCTGGTGGTGCCGGGCGCGGTGGACGCGCTCGCCCCGGGCGGGGTGCTGGTGGCGTTCGTGGCCACGGTGCCACAGGTGATGCGCACGGTCGAGGCGCTCGAGGCCAGCAGGCGTTTCGGTCTTATCGAGACCATGGAGGCGATCGTGCGCCCCTGGCACGTCGATGGCCTCGCGGTCCGCCCCGAGCACCGCATGGTCGGCCACACCGGCTTCCTGGTCTCGGCCCGCCGCGTCTCCAGCCCCTGGGGACCCCCGGCCCCCGTCCGCTGACCCCGCCGCGCCCGACGAGCAGGTGCAGGCGCCTCCCGGCCACCTCGACGACGCGGCCCCGGCTCCTGCCCCCCGGCTCCTGCCCCCGAGCGGTCCCTGCAAGGCGGATCTCCACGGCGGTCGCCGTGCCGCTCGGCTGGTCGCACCGCGCCGCCGGCGCTCGGGTCGCTTGCGCGAAACCAGATTCTTCTTGTGGTGTGGCGGCGTCGGGGTACCCTGTTCGATCGTGGGCCGGCGTCGGGGTCAGCTCTGACCTGGGGCGGTCGCGTCCAAGCAAGGCAACGTACCTGCTCAGGGGGACTCTACTGTTTAGGTGCGCGGGGCGGGTAGCATGAAGGGGCCACGCGCGTGTCCCCCGAAAGGTCGGCAGGCGACGTTGGCAGTCCGGCTCGGCGCTACCCCGCGCGTCGAGGGGGCCCGAGGAAGCTCGTCGCAAACGGACACTGGCAGTCCCGATGGAAAGGCGGATAGGGTATAGGCAACTCTACCTACGCGTTTGGAACGCCAGGACTAGTCACCGTCGCTGGTAGCCCTCTCCACCAAAGGGGGGACGCACGTGAAGGACGCCGATCGCCCGAGGCAACCTCGGTCACGTCGTGACCCTGAGCAGAGCCAGAACGCCGAGGACGTGCTCGAGGCTGGCGAGCTCCGGCGCCAGATCCAGTTCCTCGAGGAGGAGACGGCCCTGCTCCGGCGCCGGCTGCAGGACTCGCCGCGCCAGGTCCGCGTGCTCGAGGAGCGGCTGCTCGAGACCAAGGGGCAGCTCGCCCAGGCCCTGTCCCAGAACGAGCGGCTGGCGGCGACCTTGCGCGAGGCGCGCGAGCAGATCCTCGCCCTGAAAGAGGAGGTCGAGAAGCTCACCGCGCCCCCGTCAGGGTACGGCGTGTTCCTCAGCGTCAACGACGACGGCACCGTCAACATCTTCTCGGGCGGTCGCAAGCTGCGGGTGAACGTCCACCCGCAGATCGACCCCAAGTCGCTCCAGCCGGCCCAGGAGGTCATGCTCAACGAGGCGCTGAACATCGTCGAGGCGTGCTCCTACGAGGTCCAGGGCGAGGTCGTCAGCCTCAAGGAGATGCTCGGGCCGGACCGCGCCCTGGTCATCGGCAACGCCGACGAGGAGCGGGTGGTCCAGATCGGCGAGCCGCTGCGCAACCGCACCCTGCGGGCCGGCGACGCGCTGCTGCTCGACACCCGCTCGGGCTTCGTGCTGGAGCACCTGCCCAAGCCGGAGGTGGAGGAGCTCGTCCTCGAAGAGGTGCCGGACGTCTCCTACCAGGACATCGGCGGCCTGTCAGGGCAGATCGAGCAGATCCGCGACGCGGTCGAGCTGCCGTTCCTGCACGCCGACCTGTACCTCGAGCACCAGCTCAAGCCGCCCAAGGGGATCCTGCTGTACGGCCCGCCGGGCTGCGGCAAGACGCTGATCGCCAAGGCGGTGGCCAACTCGCTGGCCAAGCAGGTCGCCACTATGACCGGCCAGGAGAGCGGGGGGCGCAGCTACTTCCTGAACATCAAGGGCCCCGAGCTGCTGAACAAGTACGTCGGCGAGACCGAGCGACAGATCCGGCTGATCTTCCAGCGCGCCAAGGAGAAGTCCAGCGAGGGCATGCCGGTGATCGTGTTCTTCGACGAGATGGACTCGATCTTCCGCACCCGCGGCTCGGGCGTCTCCTCGGACGTCGAGAACACCATCGTCCCGCAGCTCCTCAGCGAGATCGACGGTGTCGAGCAGCTCAAGAACGTGATCGTGATCGGCGCCTCCAACCGCGAGGACATGATCGACCCGGCGATCCTGCGCCCGGGGCGGCTGGACGTGAAGATCAAGATCGAGCGGCCGGACAAGGAGGCGGCGGCCGACATCTTCTCCAAGTACCTGCTGGCCAGCCTGCCGATCGCCAAGGACGTGCTCGACCAGCACCCCGCCCGCGAAGCCTCGCTCGGCGCGATGATCCAGGAGACGGTCCAGCGGATGTACTCCGAGGCCGAGGAGAACCGCTTCCTCGAGGTCACCTACGCCAACGGCGACAAGGAGGTCCTGTACTTCAAGGACTTCAACTCGGGTGCGATGATCGAGAACATCGTCAGCCGAGCGAAGAAGATGGCCATCAAGAGGTTTCTGCAGACCGGCGAGAAGGGAATCCGGACGGAGGACCTGTTCAGCGCGGTGGCGGACGAGTTCAAGGAGAACGAGGATCTGCCCAACACCACCAACCCGGATGACTGGGCGCGTATCTCGGGCAAGAAGGGCGAGCGTATCGTCTACGTGCGAACGCTCGTGGGTGGCAGCTCCAAGGACTTCGGACGCGCCATCGAGCAGGTCAACACCGGCCAGTACCTGTAGGCTGACCAGAAAGGACGCTCGCGGGCGCTGCGTGAGGGCAGCGCCCGCGCCGTCTGGTGGCGGCCCCTGGGGCAAGTAAGGGGGACGGATGGCCATCACCAAGGTCATGGGGATCGAGACCGAGTACGGGATCACCGTGCCGGGCTCGCCCGACTCCAACCCCGTGCTGGCATCGAGCCTGCTCGTGAACGCGTTCTCCGGGAGGGGGCGCAAGGTCCGCTGGGACTACGAGGAGGAGTCGCCGCTGCGGGACGCGCGCGGCTTCGAGGCGCCGCGCGAGCCGGAGGTGCCCAGCGAGGACGACCTTGGCCTGGCCAACGTGATCCTGACGAACGGGGCGCGCTACTACGTGGACCACGCCCACCCCGAGTACTCCTCGCCCGAGTGCCTGGACCCGCGCACGCTGGTGGTCTTCGACAAGGCGGGGGAGCGCATCCTGGCGGAGTCGGCCCGCCGGGCGGTGGAGCTCGTGCCCGGCGGGCGCCGCATCCAGGTCTACAAGAACAACACCGACGGCAAGGGCACCTCCTACGGCACCCACGAGAACTTCCTGGTGGACCGCGCCACGCCGTTCGCCCGCATCGTGCGGGACCTGACCCCGTTCCTGGTCACCCGCCAGGTGTTCGCCGGCGCCGGCAGCCTGGTCCGCGACCCCGCGGACTCCAGCGTCGCCTTCCAGCTCGCCCAGCGCTCGCAGTTCTTCGAGGTCGAGGTCGGCCTCGAGACGACGCTCAAGCGCCCCATCATCAACACCCGCGACGAGCCGCACGCCGACCCGGAGCGCTACCGCCGCCTGCACGTGATCATCGGCGACGCCAACATGAACGAGGTGGCCACCTTCCTCAAGACGGGGACCCTGGCCATCGTGCTGTGCATGATCGAGGACGCCGCGCTGCCCGGCGACGAATGGCAGCTCGCCAGCCCCGTGCAGGCCCTGCGGGCGATCGCCAGGGACCCGGCGCTGCGCACCACCGTGGAGCGCAAGGACGGGCGCCACCTCACCGCCTGCGAGATCCAGTGGCTGTACCTGGACGCCGCCAAGTCGTACCTGAAGGACCGCGAGGTGCCGCACTGGCAGCTCGAGGTGCTGGGGCGCTGGGAGGCGGTGCTGGCCCAGCTCGAGGAGGACCCGCTCAAGGCGGACCGCACCGTGGACTGGGTCACGAAGTACCAGCTCATGCAGCAGATCGCCAAGCGCGACAGCCTTGAGCTGGCCGACGCCAAGCTCCAGCTCGTCGACCTGCAGTACCACGACGTCCGCACGGACCGCGGCCTGTACTACCGGCTGGCCGCCTCCGGCCGCGTGGAGCGCCTGGTCGCGGAGAAGGAGATCCTCCGGGCGGTGGCCGACCCGCCGCCCGACACCCGCGCGTACTTCCGGGGCCGCTGCCTGGCCAACTACGCCTCGCAGATCGCGGCCGCCGGCTGGGACGCGATCATCTTCGACATCGGCCGCGAGACGTTGCAGCGGGTGCCGATGCTCGAGCCGACCAGGGGCACGGCCGTGCACACCGCGACTATCCTCGACTCGAGCCCGACCGCCGAGGACCTCATCCGCAACCTCCAGGGTTAGCAGTGACACGGGACCCCGCGGACCGGGGGGCGTCGTCCACAGGGGCGGCCGCAGCAGGGATTCCCGTCGGCCCGGCGTGACACAATCATCGAGCCATAAGGAGGGGACGATGGCCAAGGACAGCGGCGGCGCCGAGCAGAAGCGACGCGCACACGGCAAGCAGGAAGCCGAGGAGCCCGACGTTCAGCCTTCGGCTGAGGTCAAGGAGAAGGGCGAGGAGCTCAAGGAGGAGCTCGACGCCCTGCTCGACGAGATCGACGACGTTCTCGAGGAGAACGCTGAGGAGTTCGTGAAGCAATACGTGCAGAAAGGGGGCGAATAACCCCTTTGAGGGACCCGTTTTCAGGTCCACCCCTCTATAGCCCGTCCTTCGTCGATGCGCTGCGGGCCTATGCGCCCGAGCTGCTGACCCCGCCGGCGCTGCCGCCCGGGGTCACGCCGGAGGTGACCCACGGCACCACGGTGGCCGCCATGCGCTTCGCGGACGGCGTGGTGGTCGCCGGCGACCGGCGTGCCACCGAGGGGATGGCCATCGCCCAGCGCGATATCGAGAAGGTCTTCCCGGCGGACGACTACTCGGCGGTGGCCATCGCCGGCGCGGCCGGTCCGGGCATCGAGATGACCCGTCTGTTCCAGACCGAGCTGGAGCACTACGAGAAGGTCGAGGGCTTCCCGCTCTCGCTGGAGGGCAAGGCCAACAAGCTCGGCCAGATGGTGCGCTCCAACCTGCCCGCGGCCATGCAGGGGCTGGTGGTGGTGCCCCTGTTCTGCGGCTATGACGTGCGCCGCGGGATCGGGCGCATCTTCCGCTACGACGTCACCGGCGGCCGCTGGGAGGACGCCGACTACCACACCCTCGGCTCCGGCGGGCGTGACGCCCGCGGCAGCCTCAAGAAGCGCTACCGTCCCGACATGGAGCGTGCCGTTCTACGTCTCCCCGGAGCAGTGGACCAAGGACAAGGCGGACTACGCGCGCAAAGGGATTGGACGCGGCCGCCCCCTGGTGGTGCTCGAGTACACCGACGGGATCGCGTTCGTGGCCGAGAACCCGTCGGCCCACCTGTACAAGCTCTCCGAGCTGTACGACCGCATCGCCTTCGCGGCGGTCGGCCGCTTTCCTGAGTTCGAGAACCTGCGCGTGGTCGGCGTGCGGATCGCCGATATCCGTGGCTACACCTATGGCCGCGAGGACGTCACCGGCCGCGCGATCGCCAACGCCTACTCGCAGATGCTGGGCCAGATCTTCATGGAGCAGAACAAGCCCTATGAGGTCGAGCTGTGCGTGGCCGAGGTGGGCACCGACGGTGCGCCGAACGCCCTCTACCACGTCCTCTACGACGGGACGGTGGACGACCGCAAGGGCTTCCTGGCGATGGGCGGCGAGGCCGACGACCTGAACGGCGAGCTCCAGCGCCGGTTCCGCGAGGGCATGAGCCTGGACGAGGCGATCCGCCTGGCCGTCGGGGTGCTGCGCAGGGCCGCGCCGCCCGGCGTGCCGACCTCCCGGCTGGAGGTGGCGGCGCTCGAGCGGCGCCGGCCGCGGCGCTCCTTCCGGCGGCTGCTGGACGAGCAGGTGGCCGAGGTCATCGCGGCGGGCGAGCCGTCGGGCAGCGCGACCGGGGCCAGCGGCACAACGGGCGGATCGAGCACGGCCGGCGGCTGACGTGAGCACCGAGGGGCCGGCGCCACCCTCCTCGACCCCGCCCGGATGGCCGAGCTGGCTGCCGCCGCCGGTCCCTCCCACGCCGCCACGGCGCCCCAGGCGACGGCCGCTGCTGGTCGCCGCGGCCGTCGTGGTCGCGCTGGCGCTGGTCGGCGGCACCGTCGCGGTCTGGGGCGACGGGCGCGGCACGAGCACGCCGAGGTCTCCCGGCACGCCCGCGCCAGGGGCCGGCGGGGCGGGCGGCCGGGGAACGGCTCCGACCGGCGGCAGGTCGGGGGGCGGGTCGGCCGCGGCCGGCGTGCGCGGCGTCGAATCCGAGGTCGAGCGGCTGCGGGACCTCGGATTCCTGCGGCCGGTGCCGGTCACCCTGGAGTCGCCGGCCAAGGTGGCGGAGCAGTTGCTGCGCGAGCTCGACCGCCAGACCGACAAGGCCGACCTCGAGCGGCAGGCACGCGCGCTGGAGCTGCTCGGCGAGCTGCCGGAGGGCACCGACCTGTACGGGCTGCTGCGCTCGGTACAGGCCGAGAGCGTGCTCGGCTTCTACGTGCCCGGCAAGCCGCCCGCCAAGGGCAGGCTGTACGTGCGCTCCGACCGCGGCCTCGACCCGTACGCCCGCGTGGTGCTCGCCCATGAGCTCACCCACGCGGTCACCGACCAGCACTACGACCTCAGGCGGGCGGACAAGCTCTCCACCGCCCACGCCGACGACCGCGCCACCGCCTACACCGGCCTGGTCGAGGGCGACGCCACCGTCATGATGCAGCTCTACCGCGACCAGGCGCTGTCGCCCGCGGAGCAGGCGCAGGCGGACCGCGTCGGCGCGGCGCAGGCCACCCCCAAGCTGGACGCGGCGCCGCCCGCGCTGCGCGAGTCCCTGCTGTTCCCCTACGCCGCCGGCGCCGCCTTCGTGCGCGCGCTGTACCAGCGCGGCGGCTGGGGAGCGGTCGACCGCGCCTACCGCGACCCGCCCGCCTCCACCGAGCAGCTCCTGCACCCCGAGAAGTACCTGGACGGGCGCGACCAGCCCCAGGCCGTGCCCGAGCCGGACCTGCGCGGAGCGCTCGGGCAGGGCTGGCGGCCCGGGACGCGGTCGGAGTGGGGGGAGTTCGACACCCGCCTTCTCCTCGAGGGGCAGCTCCCGGTGACCACCGCTGAGCGCGCCGCCGCCGGGTGGGACGGCGGCGGGCTGCGCACCTTCGAGCGGGGGGGCCGCACGGCCGTGGTCCTGCGCACGGTCTGGGACTCGCCGGCGGAGGCACGCGAGTACTGCACGGCCATGGCGCGCTGGGCGTCGGCGCGGTTCGGCGCGCCGACCGGCGCCAACCGCTGGTCCGGGGCGCTCCAGCAGGGGGCTCTGGCATGCGGTGGCAGTCGTGCAGCGTGGCTGTCCGCACCTGACCGGGTGACGCTCGACCGTCTGGTCAACGGTCTGGGCGGCCCCTGAGCCGAAGGTCCAGCAATGGCGGGAAGGTGGAGGTGGTTGCGCTCGGGCCGGCTTCACCGGCTCGTGCTCGCCGGCCTGGCCGGGGCGCTGGCCGCGCCGCTGCTGGCGGCGACCCGGCCGGGCACGCCGGCGCCGCTGTTCAGCGCGGGGCTGCTGGGCAACGAGCGCGCGCTCGAGCCGGTCCCGCCGGACGCCGCCCGGGGGGCGGCCTACATCGCCGGCAGCAACGTGCTGGTGCTGGCCGACGGGCGCCGCCGCTACCTGCCCCCCGGCGCGACCGCGGCGGTCACCGTGGCCGCCGACGACCCTGGCGCGGCCGCGGCGGTCGTGGCCGACCGGGCGTGGCTCGCCCAGGGCGCGGTCCCCGGCGCCACCCCGGCCGAGCGCGAGGCGGCCGGCCGCTCGCTCCTGGACCTGCGCCTGCTGGTGCGTCCCGGCGGCGCGGCGCTGGCCGCCCAGACCCCCTACTGGGCGTACGTGTGGCCGCGGGACGCGAGCTTCGTCGCGGCCGCCTTCGCGGTCACCGGCCACGGCAGCGAGGCCGCCGACGTCCTGGGGTTCCTCGCCCGCACCCAACTGCCCGACGGCACCTGGCCCGCCCGCTCGCACCCGGACGGCACGCCCGTGGCCGACGGCCGGCCGGCGCAGCTCGACGCCACCGGCTGGGTGGCGTGGGCGGCATGGCTCGCCGGCGGCCAGCGGCGCGATCTGGGGACCGCCCGGCGGCTGTGGCCGATGGTGCGCGCGGCCGCCGACGCCGCCGCCCGGTCACTTGGCCGTGACGGCCTGCCCCCGCCCGGTCCCGACTACTGGGAGCACCGCGAGCGCCAGCCCACTCTCGGCACGGCCGCCGTGCTGCGGGCTGGCCTGCGGGCCGCGACCGACCTCGCCGCGGAGGTCGGCGAGGCCGCGGCGGCGGCCCGCTACCGGTCGGCCGCCGCCAGCCTGGCCGGGGCCATCGAGCGCTTCTTCGCCGGACCGGCCGGCTACGACCGCTACCCGGTCCGGGCGCCGCTCCCGCCTTCGGCCCCGGCCCCACCCGGAGCGCCGCCCCCACCCGGAGCCCCGGACCCGCTCCCGGCGCTCGCACCGGCAGCGCTGCCGGCGGCGGTCGCGTCGGCCCTGGCCTCGGCGGCGTCGCGGGCCTGGAGCTGCTCGGACAGCAGGACCTTGAGCGCCGCCGCCACCGGGATGGCCATGAGCGCGCCCACCAGGCCGAGGGCGGTGGCGCCGATCAGGCCGGCGAGCAGCACGGCCGCGGCGCTCAGGTTGACCGTCGAGCGCAGGATGCGCGGGGCGATCAGGTAGTTCTCGAGCTGCTGGTAGACCACGAAGAAGGCGGCGACCAGCACGGTCGTCGGCCACAGATCGGTGGCGAACAGCGCCAGCAGGACCGCGATGACCGCACCGAGGGTCGCGCCGATCATCGGGATCAGGTCGCACAGCGCCACCACGAACGCCAGCGGCACCGAGAACGGCATCCCGAGCACGATGAAGGCCACGAACGACGCCAGCCCGGCCACGAGCGAGATCAGGAGGTTCCCGATCATGTAGTCGCCGACCTTGTCGATCACCACGTCGACCATGCGGCCGAGCTGGGCGCGGTGCCCGCGCGGGAACAGCCGCACCAGGCCGTGGCGCAGCCGCGGCAGGTCCGCCATGAAGTAGATGGTGAGCACCAGCACGGTCAGGGTCGAGAACAGCGCCCCGAAGAGCCGGCCGGTGAAGCCGAGCAGGCCGCCGCCGAGCCGCGCCGGCGCACCGGAGATCAGGCTCTGGATCTGCCTGGTGAGGTTGAAGCGGTCGCTCAGCTCGCGGAACCGGGCCGAGCGGGCCTGGAGCTGGCTCAGATAGCCGGGCAGGTCGTGGACAAGCTGGCGGAACTGCTCGACCATGGCCGGGATCACCGACACCAGGAACGCCGCGACGAGTCCGAGCGCGAGCACGAAGATCAGCGTGACCGCGAGCCCCCGGCGCATGCCGCGGCGCACCAGCCAGCGCACCGCGGGGTCCAGGCTGATCGCCACGAACAGCGCGATGGACGCACGGATCAGCACCGTCCGGGCCGTGTAGACGGCGGTCGCCGCGGCAAGGGTGGCGATCACCCCGAGGCTGACGAAGATACCCCAGCGGAACAGCACCATCGGGCGCAGCCGCGGCTCGGCCTCCCGCTGCTCCCGCTGCTCCCGCTCGGCGGTCCCGCCCGGCGGCGGCTCGGGAGGGTTTGGCCTGGTCATGCGTGGAACGCTACTACGCTGGCCGCGGCCCGCGCAGCAATCGACGCCGCGGACGCCAAGGATTCCGATGACCCGGCGGTCCGGCGCGAGTAGGATGAGCCAATGGACCGGCGCATCTTTGGCCTCGAGAACGAGTACGGGGTTACCTGCACGTTCCGTGGGCAGCGCCGGCTGTCCCCGGACGAGGTCGCCCGCTACCTGTTCCGCCGGGTGGTGTCGTGGGGACGGTCGTCCAACGTGTTCCTCGAGAACGGCGCCCGGCTGTACCTGGACGTCGGCTCCCACCCCGAGTACGCCACGCCCGAGTGCGACTCGGTGCTCGAGCTGATCACCCACGACAAGGCCGGCGAGCGCATCCTCGAGAGCCTGCTGGCCGCCGCCGAGGCCCGCCTGCACGAAGAGGGCATCGCCGGCCAGATCTTCCTGTTCAAGAACAACACCGACTCGGCCGGCAACTCCTACGGCTGCCACGAGAACTACCTGGTGTCGCGCTACGGCGAGTTCCAGCGCCTGGCGGACGTGCTGATCCCGTTCTTCGTCAGCCGCCAGATCCTCTGCGGCGCCGGCAAGGTGCTCGCCACCCCGCGCGGCGCGGTGTACTGCATCGCCCAGCGGGCCGAGCACATCTGGGAGGGCGTCTCCTCGGCGACCACCCGCTCGCGGCCGATCATCAACACCCGCGACGAGCCGCACGCCGACGCCGAGCGCTACCGCCGCCTGCACGTCATCGTGGGCGACTCGAACATGTCCGAGTGGTCGGCGTTCCTCAAGGTGGGCGCCACCGACCTGGTGCTCGCCATGATCGAGGAGGCCACCGTCCTGCGCGACCTGACGCTCGACAACCCGATCCGCGCGATCCGCGAGATCTCCCATGACATGAGCTGCCGGCGCAAGGTCCGGCTGGCCAACAACCGGGAGGCGAGCGCGCTCGAGATCCAGCGCGAGTACTTCGAGAAGGCGGCCCGCTTCGTGGACCGGCGCGACGCCGGCGAGACCGCCAAGAAGGTCGTCGACATGTGGGGTCAGGTGCTCGACGCGCTCGAGCAGCAGGACCTCGACGCGATCGGCCGCCAGGTGGACTGGGTGACCAAGTACCTGCTGATCGAGCGGGCGCGGGCCCGCCACAGCCTGGCGCTGTCGCACCCCAAGATCGCGCTGATCGACCTCACCTACCACGACGTGAACCGCAAGCGCGGGCTCTACTACCTGCTGGAGCGCAGCGGCGCCGTGGAGCGGGTCTGCGACGACCGCGCCATCGACCGCGCCACCCAGGAGCCGCCCCAGACCACGCGGGCACGGCTGCGGGGCGAGTTCATCCGCCAGGCCAAGGAGCGGCGGCGCGACTACACGGTCGACTGGGTGCACCTGAAGCTGAACGACCAGGCGCAGCGCACGGTCCTGTGCAAGGACCCGTTCCGCGCCTACGACGACCGCGTCGACAAGCTGATCGCCTCGATGTAACCGGGGTGACGGGGCGGAAGCGAGCGCCGGCAGCGGCCGGGCTGCTCATCCCCACTGGGTGAGGGGACCGCCCGTGGGCAGCAGCACCTGGAAGCGGGTGTCGCCCGGGGGCCGGCGGCGAGCTCGCCGTGGCTGAGCGCGGCCAGCTCCTCCCACAGGCGCGCCAGCCGCTCGTGCAGGATGGCGGTGGCGCGGGCAGCGGCGGTCGCGGGGTTGTTCAGCTCATGGGTGAGGCCGGCGGTGACCGTGCCAAGGGCGACCAGCCGCTCGCGCGTGCTCACCGTCCGCTGCGTGGCCAGCCCCTGGGAGGCGAGGCCCTGCAGCAGGTGCGTCGCCATCGGGAACCACTCCCGCACCGCCCGCCCGAAGTCGGTGGCCGGCAGCTCCCAGAAGCGGCAGCCGGTCACGGCGCGGAGGCTGCCGCCGTACGAGGGCTGGGTCGGCGCGTCCAGGTAGGCCAGGAACGCGCCGGCGTAGGTGCCGCGGTAGTCGGTGCGGTTCATCTCGATCTCGGTGCCGCCCGCCCGCACCGACAGCGACAGCGTGCCGTCCAGCAGCACGAACAAGCGGGTCGCGGGCTCGCCCGCGGTGTACACGGTCACGCCGGCCGGGTAGCTCCTGACCTCGCCGCGCTCGGCGAGCCAGGCGAGCTGCTCGTCGCTCAGCTTCGCGAACAGGAACAGCTCGCGGAGCGAGTCAGCGCCGAGCCGCTCGGTCACTGGGCCTCCAGGTAACGGTGGACGAGCTGGATCGCCATCGCCCCCTCACCGACCGCGGAGGCGACCCGCTTCACCGAGTTGGCGCGCACGTCGCCGGCCGCGAAGATCCCCGGCACGCTGCCCTCCAGATAGTAGGGGTCCCGGTCCAGCGGCCAGCCCGTCGGCCGCTTCCCGCCGACCAGCAGGTCCGGGCCGGTGAGCAGGAATCCCTTGGGGTCGCGCTCGACCACGCCGTCGAGCCATTCGGTGCACGGCGCCGCGCCGATGAACACGAACAGGTAGCTCGCCGGCACCTCCTTCACCGTGCCGGCGCACGTGTCGCAGAGGCTGAGCCGCTCCAGGTGCTCCCGGCCCGCCGCGCCGACCACCTGGGTGCGGGGTCGCACCTGGATGTTGGGCGTGTCGCGGATCTGGCGGATGAGGTAGTACGACATGGACCGCTCCAGGCCGTCCGCGCGCACCAGCAGCGTGACCCGCCGCGCGTGCC
>WNGE01003261.1_pt1 | contig 19267 bp, 14 predicted proteins | sample 5400651 | NCBI WGS metagenome assembly WNGE01 (sample SAMN13153370, study PRJNA577476) | soil metagenome | isolation source: 60 cm soil or saprolite under grassland replicate 2 | place: USA:California | collected 2016-06-15
GCGCAGTGGGGTGAGCAGGCGAATAGATGCAACGCCCAGTTCTTGCACGGAAGGCTGCGACGTAGATCCGACAGGCATAAGCGGGAAGGTGAGTGCGTCATACCCGGGGAGATCTGGCGGTCTGCCTGAGTGCTACTGACATCGAGAGGTGTTGGGAAGGATCGCCAGAAGTCAGCCGAGGCCATAGTAGCGGTCGCGAGATCGCGAAGGGCCGAACGTGAAACACGGGAGTAGGACAGCAGACCTCGATGCGAGCCAATAAAGCAGAAGCGCACGCGAGTGCGGCCCACAGCGGCGAAGGCAGGCGGAACCCGCCGGGATCGGGCGTGGGTGCCGAGGCTGGTTCGGCGGCTGTTGGGCAAACGAAACCGGAAGTGCCACGGCAGATGGAAGCCGTGGTGGAACGCAGCAACATGCTGTGTGCCTATGAGCGCGTGGTGGCGAACGAAGGCGCGCCGGGAGTCGATGGACTCACGGTGGCTGAGTTGAAACCGTGGCTCAAGGCGCACTGGGCGAAAGTAAGACAGGCGCTGTTGGCAGGCGAGTACATGCCGGCGGCGGTGCGCAAAGTGGAAATACCGAAGCCGCAAGGCGGGGTACGGACACTGGGCATCCCGACGGTGGTGGATCGTCTGATTCAACAGGCGCTGCATCAGGTGATGCAACCGCTGTTCGAACCCGAGTTTTCCGAGTCGAGCTACGGCTTTCGTCCCGGACGCAAGGCGCATCAGGCGGTGGAAGCCGCCCGGAGCTACGTGGCGGAAGGGAAGCGATGGGTCGTGGACCTGGACTTGGAGAAGTTCTTGGATCCAGCCTCATACTGCCCCCAGACTCATGAAGTAGTTGCAAATAACATGGGTTGATCGTCTACAACTCTGATTCGCAAGCCCTTGCGTCGTCCGCACGTAACGAGCATGGCCTGAAGCTCGCCGCGCTTTACACGCTGCAACACGGTTTGCCGCGACACCCCAAGTTTCATCGTTGTTTCCAGCATGGGCAGATACTCCGGCGGAGCCTGCTCCACGATTCGCGCTCGCAGTTCTTCGGTGATGCGGATCTGCCACGGCGCGCCGGGAGTAACCTGTTCCCCAGCGATGAAGCCTTCGGCCAGCCAACGATGGATGGTGGAGGTGTTCATGCCCAGGATCTGCGCGGCCTTGCGGATAGGGACGACTTCTCCCAGGGGAGGCTGCGCCAGTGGCTGGAAACGCGGGATGCCGCGATAGCGTCGCAGACTGCCGACCTGATTGGCGGTGAAGCGTTCCCCGGTTGCGGTCTTGCGCCCCTGACGATTCAGGATGCCTGCGATGACCTCGTCCGGGTACAAGGCCGCCAGGCGGGGTAACAGCGAGATCGTGTCTTCGCTGGTGCGCAGACCGCGTGGCTGGGAGCGCGGTAGTGGAAGGTCGATTTCGGTAAGCTCGCCACCTCGCCAACGCAGCGTCAGATGGGCCCGATGTTCGGGGCGATGGACGGCCACGATCACCTCTTCCAGCAGCGTGCGCAAGAGTTCCTTTCGATCGCGCTCCGTAGTGGTGGGTGCCGTCCAGACCTTGCGTAGATCGGAACCCAGAGCACGGATCCTGATTTTCTCTTCCGGGCTGAGTGTGCGCGGCCGCTGCTGCTGCCGGCGTTCGAGCTCTGCCTCAGCCGCCGCCAGATCGCGCAGCCGTTGCTCCCATTCGGTTTCCAATCCGCGCGCCACCAGCCTGTTCTCCGGTTCCACCGCGCGATACTGGCGTTCGGCACGTTCGGCCTCATAGCGCGCACGTTCTACCGCCAAGCGCCATTGCCCGAGCGCGGCATCGTGATCCGCTTCCAGTTGCCGCATAGCCCGTTCGGTAGCTTCCACCGCAGCCGGCGTCAACGCCTTCAGAAACGCATCCGTCACCGCCTGATCGATCTGGATCCCCCCGACGTTCAGACAATAGACGCCTCGTCCCTGGACGATATCTTTGCCCGAGCAGTGATAGCCGGGCGACGCGTTTCTGCCGCGATAGTGAGTATGCAGATGGCGGCCACACTTGCCGCAGGTGGCCAGACCTTGCAGCAGCGCGGCGCCCTCTCTCACGGCGCCGCCTGCCTGATGAGGTTGGGGATGAACGTTGGCATCGATGCGGGTCTGGTTGGCCTGGTAGGTTGCCCAGTCGATGAAACCGGGATGGTGATCCGGAAGAAGCACCGCCCACTCGGCCAGGGGTAGATGACGCGTTCGTCTGCGGAACCTACCCTGTTCATCGACGTAACGTTCATGGCGGCACTTTCCGTAAGCATATGCGCCAGCATACACCGGATTGGTGAGCACATGATGGATGGCCGTATACGTAGGAGCAACCCAGCGGATCTGGCTCTTCATACTGGCGCGCAACGGGAAGGAAAGTCCTTCGGAACGAGACCAGAGCCAGACTTTGCGGGCCGATCCCAGTTCCGTAAACTTCGAGAACACCGTGCGAACAGCGCCAACCACGGCCTCGTCGGGATGGAAGCGAACTTCGCCCTCCTCTTCGCCCCACACAAAACCCACGGGCAGACCACGGCGCAGTTCGCCGCGAGCGGCCTTGTTGCGGATTCCGCCATCCAGTCGGGCGCGCAGGATGTGAAGTTCCGCCTCCGACATGGTGCCTTTCAACCCGAGGATCAGACGATCGTTGAAAAGAGCCGGATGATAAATCCCATCGCTGTCTCCGATCAGCGTATCCGTCATGCCGCATAGATCGAGCAGGCGATACCAGTCGGCGTTGTTGCGCGCCAGACGGGAGACTTCGAGTCCCAGCACGATGCCTACGTGCCCCAGGGCCACTTCCGCGGTCATGCGGGCGAATCCGGAGCGCTTCACCGCTCCGGAGCCGGACAGGCCCAGGTCTTCGTCGACGACGATCACCTGTTCCTTGGCCCATCCCAGCTCGCAGGCCCTTTCCACCAAAGCGTACTGCCGCGCTGTCGACTCCCGGTTGTACTCCACCTGCGAAGGGCTGGACTGGCGGATGTAGACGAAAGCCGCGCGCCGCGTATGACTGAGCTTTACTTTTCCGGATTCATTCATGGTCCCTCTCCTCGTCCTGGGGCGGGGTGGCGTTGGCGATCAGCCGTGCCAGCATGTCGATGGCCAGTAGCTGTTGCTCGGCCTGCAAGGCTTCCCAGCGACAGCTTTCGTCGAGAAGCAGATCGAAGAGACTCGGATGGTTTTCCTGCAAGGGGGCTCTCCTTCTCAGCCGCCTCGCTTGTAATGGCCGCAAGGCGGTTGAGGAGAGCGTCTGTGATAGCTCGTGCGTGAAGCAAGTCTTCTATGGAACCCAGCGTGGCTGTGGCCTGCACAGAGAGAGCTTGTTGAGGCCGAGTTACAGAGACAAAATCTGTCCAGTCCGCAGGGATCAGAGACTTACTGCCATCGGGCAGGATCAGGGTGAGATACAGTCGCCCTTTGCGATGCATCGTCCCAAGAACGTTGAGCGACCTGCCTTCGAACGGATGACGAGCACGGACAACGGTGACTCTCTCGAGAAGGTGCTGATGATGGGTAGTGTGTCGTGTTTTCCTTCGACACGATTCCGCACATGGAATTATTAAAGTCCGTGGCGCGGCGCATCGTGGATCGGGACGTGCTACATCTGATCAAGATGTGGTTGAAGGCTCCGGTCGAGGAACGGGACGAGAACGGCAAGCGGCGCATGACGGGAGGACGAAGCAGTCGACGTGGAACCCCACAGGGCGGAATCGTCAGCCCCATGCTCGCGAACCTATATATGAACCGCTTCCTCAAGCACTGGCGGATCACCGGGAAGAGCAAGGTTTTCCGCGCTCAGGTGGTCACGTATGCGGACGATTTCGTGATTCTCAGCCGCGGACATGCGGCGGAAGCACTGGATTGGACGCGCAGCGTGATGACGCGGCTCGGCCTTGCTTTGAACGATGCGAAAACCAGCATCAAGGCAGCACGCAAGGAGAGCTTTCACTTTCTGGGTTATACGTTCGGGCCGCATCGCTACAAGCCGGATGGACACTGGTATCTGGGAGCCAGTCCGTCGAAGAAGAGTCGACAGCGCATCAAGCAGAAAGTGGGAGACCTATTGAGACCCGTAAACGTTGGAGAGTGGGAAGAAGTGCGCGCTCGCCTCAACCAGATTCTGCGAGGCTGGTCGGCCTACTTTTCCTACGGCTCTCGCGCCACGGCATACCGAGAAGTCAACAATTACGTCTCGGATCGCGTACGGCATTTCCTGAAACGCCGCCATAAGGTGCAGTCGCGAGGCACCGAGCACTATGGCTATCAGCGGATCTTTGGCGAGCTCCAAGTCCTTCGGCTTGGCCCGCCGCCGCGAATTGTGTGAGCCTTGCGGTGAAGTCCATCGGCAAGCCGGATGCTCGAAACGGGCACGTCCGGTTTGATGAGCGGGGATGAGAAACGGGACGTCGCTTCGGCGTCAGTACCCGCGCTCGTCCTCGACTCTACAATGGTTTTGGGAAGGGCACGGCTTCGGCCGTGCCGCCCGGAGCCAAGAGACACGCGGGCTTTTAGCCCCTAGCTAAGCTAGGGTCCTGGCAGTTTACTGCTTCGGTTCATTATGCGATGGTCTCTGGTTTTCTCATTTCCAGTTGCTGGTTTCCACAAACGTGTCCGCGATCAGGAAGTCCGACAAGCAACTGGAAACCAGCAACTAGAAACTGCTTTCGATCCAGCCCCCGCCTACCACCACATCCCCATCGTAGAAGACGGCTGCTTGCCCCGGAGTAATGGCGCGCTGCGCTTCGTCAAAGGTCGCCAGGATTTGGTCTGGCCCCTCAGACTCAATCACCGCGGGAGCGGGCTGGTGCTTGTGCCGGACCTTGACCGTCACTCGCATTGGCTCAGGTAGGTCGGAAACGGAGATCAGGTTGACGCGCCGCGCCCGCAGCGTGCGCGAGTAAAGTTGTTCGTCATTCCCCACCACAACCTGCCGCGTATCGTTCTTGATTTGGATCACGTAAAGCGGCGAACCGGTCGCCACACCCAAACCCTTTCTCTGTCCGACGGTGAAATTATGCACGCCGCTGTGCTCGCCGATCACGCGCCCATCGGAAGTCACCATTTCCCCGGCAGTCTCCAGCGGCGCGCCTCCCTGCTCGGAAAGGTAAGCGTCCAGAAATGCCTTGTAGTCTCCGCCGGGAACAAAACAGATCTCCTGCGAGTCCGGCTTTCCGGCGATGACCAATCCATGTTTCCGCGCAAGCTCTCGCACTTCAGGCTTGGTCATATCTCCCAGGGGAAATAGCGTCCGGCTCAACTGCTCCTGGGTCAGCCCAAAAAGGAAATACGTCTGGTCTTTCGCCTTGTCCGCCGGACGCTTCAACAGCCAACGTCCATTCTGCTCATTCCACGCGACTTGAGCGTAGTGGCCGGTCGCAACTTTGTCGGCGCCAATCTGCCGTGCCACAATCAGAAGCTGATCAAACTTCAAGTGATTGTTGCAGAGGCTGCACGGGATGGGGGTGCGCCCGGACAGATACTCCTGCACAAAGGGTTGCACCACGTCCCGCTCGAAGCGCTCCTCGTGATTGACCACGTAGTACGGAATGCCGATGGTCTCGGCCACGCGCCGCGCATCGTACACATCGTCGAGTGAGCAGCAGCGCCCCTGCACCGACTCGGGCATACCCTCGTGCCCCGCCAGCCGCCGCTGATTCCAAAGCTGCATAGTCAGCCCAATGACGTTGTGTCCCTCGGCGCACAGGATGGCCGCGACGGTCGAGGAGTCGACTCCTCCCGACATGGCGACCGCAATGGTCTGGGGAGACATGTTGGTATTGTAAAACGGGACGGAGTTGTGAGGAGGGTTGGCATTCCTGGGGGTGCCGACTAGCCCGCGCTCGGGGTTGTAGTGGGATATAATTTAGGTGTGACTCAAGAAGCCCGTGAACTTCTGCAAAAGGCGCTCGCCTTGCCTGAGAACGAACGCGCGGAACTGGCTGGGAACTTGATCTCGAGCCTGGATACAACAGTTGATCAGGAGGTTGACGCCGCCTGGCAACAAGAGGTCGTGCACCGTCTGCACGAGGTTCAATCCGGCAAAGTGGAAACTATCTCTTGGGAAGAGGTTCAGCAGAAGGGACGTACGCTGCTGCATGGCAAGTAAGCCGCTTCGATTTCATCCTCAAGCGGAACAAGAGTATTTGACAGCGCTGACTTGGTATCGAGAGCGCAGCCTGATCGCAGCGATTAACTTTGAAAGCGCTTTTGAACGGGCGGTAGGAAAAATCAGGGAAGCTCCCCAGCGCTGGCCAATCTACTTCAAGGATTTCCGAAAATACACTCTCCGCCAATTTCCCCTCAGCATCGTGTATCAAGAATTCTCTTCTGAGATCGTGTTTTTGGCCGTCGCTCATGGGCGCCGTCAGCCAGGCTACTGGAGGGATCGGGTGTAATGTGCGCAGCCCCCTATGAAAACCGCGAGACGCAAAGAGCCGGGCACATGATCTTAAGAGTTGACAGCTGTTTTGTTGTAAACCGGTGACAATTCCCGCAGCTTGGCCACAGTGCCTGGAACGAGATCAAGCGCAAAGCCGACATCCTCCGCGCTGTTTTGCTTGCCCAGGCTGAAGCGGATACTGGCGCGCGCCTGATCTGGCCGCAAACCCATCGCCGTTAGCACGTGCGAAGGCTCGATTGCGCCCGACGAACACGCGGCTCCGGTTGAAACTGCCAGCCCTTTCAGATCCAGCGCGATCACCAGCGCCTCGCCGTCGATCCCCTCAAAATAGATGTTCGTCGTGTTCGGCACTCGCGGCGGGTGCCCCACCCAAGCTTCGCTTGGGTGGGAACTTGCAGCCACGCCATTCACACCGGTCGACTCGATTGTCAGCAGTTCCCTTTCCAGGCGGTCGCGCATGGCGGCCATCTTCTGATCGTCGCCACGCCCAAAGCCGGTGCTCGCCAACCCGGCCGCTTTGCCGAGCCCGACAATTCCCGGCACATTCTCAGTGCCCGCGCGCCGCGAGCGCTCGTGGCGGCCACCGTAAAGCATCGGCTCAAGCCGCGTTCCCTTGCGTACGTACAACGCGCCCACTCCCTGCGGCGCATGCAGCTTGTGGCCTGAGATCGTCAGCAGATCGCAGCCGATCTGGTTCACATCGATCGGGATCTTCCCTGCCGCCTGCACCGCATCGGTATGAAAGTGAACATCAGCCTCGGCCGCTACCTTCCCGATGTCATCGACCGGCTGAACAACTCCGGTCTCGTTGTTGGCCATCATGATCGTGACCAAACTCGTATTGGACCGCAATGCCCGCTTCACATCGTCGGGGTCGACGAGCCCGCGGCCGTCCACGGGAACGTATGTGACCTCGCATCCCTTCTCTTCGAGATGCTTGGCAGCGCTCAGCACGGCGTGATGCTCAACCGTCGAGGTAATCACGTGATCGCCCGGCCGCACCACTCCAAACATTGCCAAATTGTCAGACTCGGTGCCGCCGCTGGTGAAGACAACTTCGGACGCGCGACACCCCAGCAATCCCGCGACCGACTCGCGCGCACGCTCGACCGCCGCGCGTGTCTCCTGTCCATGATGATGGATGGAAGAGGCGTTGCCGAAGCGCTCGCCGAAGTAGGGCCGCATGGCCTCGAAGACCTCGGGCAGCACGGGCGTGGTTGCGTTGTTGTCGAAATAGACCCGCTGCATGGTGTGTTTCTATTGTACCGATGAACCCCGCGCAGCGTGGATACTGCCTTCGACCGGTTCCCGTTACTTGAGAGCGCTGACGCCGGCCGCCGCACACTGGCCGTCATGCTCGCTGGCGTCGCCGGAGAGGCCGATGGCCCCGACGAGTTTACCGTCCCCGATGATTGGCAGGCCGCCCTCGACCGGCTCGGCGCCTTTCAGTCCCAGCACGCGCAGCCCGGCCCCGCCGCCCGCCACTGCATCCTGAAAGGCCTTGGTCGGACGCTTGTAGAGGGCCGCCGAACGCGCCTTGTCGATGGCTACCTCGGCGCTGCCCAGTTGGGTGTTGTCCATCTTCTCGTAATAGACCAGCGTGCCGTTGGGATCTACCACGGCCACCACCATCAGCCAGCCATTCTTGCGCGCCTCGGCCAGTGCTGCTGCGGCTGCCTTCTTGGCCGTCTCCACGTTTACCGGGGGGCCGATGGGGGTGAGATAAGTTGAAGCAGCGGGTGGCGCCTGGCCAACGGCGTAACCAGCGCACAGCACAAGCATCAGCACCATGAGCGACTTTAGGACACGATGTGCAGTCATCTTGCTCCTCCTCTGGCGTTTGGAAAAATCACAAGGGATTCCGAGGGCCCACAAAAAGGCGGCCATTATACTATTCGGGCAGAGATTTCCAGCTTGCCGGTATTAACGCCGGGACTCTCACTGTTAGCCGTCGCGCGTCCCTCACCCGTAGTATTGAAAGTCACTCCAAAATTCAGGCCAGCTCTGCCGTAGTCCGCGGCAGACGTAGATATCGGGATGATCGCTGGTCTCCTCGTTCTCAATCCCGTATGGGTTAGGCGTGTGCCCAGCCAACTCGCAGGCAGAAAAATTGCGATCCAGAAAACCGCGCGAGATACCCAGCACGATCAGCGTCTCAGGCGGCGGGTTGCCATAGCCCCGCGCCCAAAAAGAATTGATACCGCTGATGGCCTGCGGTAATTCGTAGCGCGGACCATACAGGTTGATGGCCCCCGCCTCTCCGTAATTGCCGGCCAGGATGCCGATGCGGGTACGGTCTTGCGTGGGCAGCGCGTCGCGAATCTGGGCAACCGTTTGCGTCAGTCCGGGCCAGCCGACCTCTTCCCGGAAATCGCCCTGGATCTTGACCGCACGCTTCCACCAGGCGGAGTTGACCGGCGCTACCGGTAGTGTAAAGGCGATTGCGAGGGCGATGTCAGCAAGCAATTCAGTCCACGCAAGGGCACGCACCGCGGACGCCAACGAAGGTCGCAGAGATCGAAGCCACGGCTCGCCCCAGACACTGCCCGTCGCATAGAGCATGGGATAGGCGGCGGCCAGGTAGTATCCGCGTCCTTTCGCCACCACGAACAGCAGCAGCGGCACCAAGTACATCCAACCGAGCATACGAAAGCGGCGGCCAGTGGGGGCAAAGAAAGCGTAGTAGAGCCCGGCAAGCCAGAGTGGAATCGCAAACAGCGTCAGCTTCAACTGATCGGGCAGGAAGTCTTTCGTGCGGCCCCAGCGAATATCCCGCTCGTGGATCTGGCGCAGGAAGTCGAGCGAAATAAAATGATGTTGCGCCTGCCAAATCAGGTTCGGCAGGAATACGACGATCGACAACGCAACGCCCGCCCAGAGCCACTTGCTGGCAAAGTAACGCCGGGCATTCGTCGCCACAACTCCCGCCACGATTCCAAGGACGAAAAAGCCCATGGTGTATTTCGTCATCATGCCCACGCCGATGGCGCTGCCAATGGCCAGCCACCAGCGCGGATCGTCCGCCTTCACCAGGCGAACGACGAAGTAGGCGGCCAGTACCCAGAACATGCAGTCGAACGGGACGTACTGCATCAGCGCGCCACCCGCGAAGGCAAATGGAACGGCGGCCGTTGCGGCGACCAACTGAGGGCCACGCCCTCCGCCCATCTCACGGGCCATCAGACCCGTTAGCAGAACCGCTACGGCTTGGGCCACCGCCGCGAAGAAACGGAAGCCGACCAGCGACGTTCCGAACAGCGTCAATGACACGCGTCCGAAGAATGGGGTGAGTGGAGGATAAGCGACGTAGCCCCATGCCAGGTGTCGCGCATCCTCGAGCGTGGCCAGTTCGTCCCGACGAAATCCATACCGCCCGCCGGTCAGCAGATGAACAACGACGGTAGCCAGCGCCAGGCAAACAAGCGCGGTCACGTCACGCGAGGAAGGAAGTTGGGTGCTTGAGGGCGGGTTGCCCGATACGGGACCGGCGGGGACGGCCATCGGCGGATTCAATTCCGGCATAGTACCGATTCGACGTTCGACAAAAAGGGGACGTTTATCGCACGGAAGGATACCAGTGAATGGGCGGTGACGCGGGAGGAAATTGTTGCCCTCGGGTCGCCGGCGCTACGTTTAATGAGTTCGCCCTCCGCCGGACCCTCGCCTGGATAATTCATGCGTAAAACGACGCTCTGGGTGGAGCAGGGCTTTCAGCCCTGCATTTAGGATCTGCATTGTGAAGAGCGGCTTTCAGCCGCCGAGGTACGTCCTGCTGGGGAGTCCGGTAACTTACCTCAGGGCTGAAGCCCACATGTTTCTTGCCCGTTCCTGCAAGCTTGAAGGCCTGCTCCACCCGGGTCGTGAACCATGCAGGCTAGCGTTTCTGCATGCTGACGTACTTCTGAGGATACGGCGGTCCGATGTAGTCGGCCCGTGGCCGGATGAGCCGGTTGTCGTCCAGTTGCTCGATGACGTGTGCCGTCCAGCCGCTGACCCGCGACACCGCAAAGAGCGGCGTAAACAAGTCCAACTCAATGCCGAGCGTGTGGTAGGTGGAAGCCGAGTAGAAATCGACATTGACGTTGAGCTTCTTGTCGGCTTTGACGAACTCCTCGATCTTGCTCGAGTACTCGAACCACTTGGGATTGCCGCTCGAGTTGCCCAGGTCGCGCGACATCTGCCGCAGGTGCGTCGCCCGCGGGTCTTCGGTGTGATAAACGCGATGTCCAAACCCAGGCACTTTCTTCCTTTGCGCCAGCATGCCTTTGATGTAATCCACCGGATCGGCGCCGTTGGTGTCGATCTCCCTCAGAATTTTGAAAACCGCCTCGTTCGCGCCGCCGTGCAGCGATCCCTTGAGCGTGCCAATCGCCGAGGTGACTGCGGAGTGCATATCCGAGAGCGTGGCCGCGGTCACCCGGGCGGCAAAGGTCGAGGCGTTCAATTCGTGGTCGGCGTGCAGGATGAGCGCGATGTCGAGCGCCCGCTCGGCCGTCGCCGAGGGCGCCTTGCCGTTCAGCATCAGCAGAAAATTGCCCGCGTGCGAAAGTTCCCGGTCGGGCTCCACCATCGGCTTCCCTTTTCGAATGCGGTCGTAGTTCGCCACGATCATGGCGATCTGCGACGTCAGGCGGATCGCCTTGTCGACGTTGGCATCGCGGTCGTTTTTGTTGTATTCGGGATCGTAAAAGGAAAGCGTAGACACCATCGTCCGCAGCACGTCCATCGGGAGCGCGTGCTTGGGCACCAGTTGCAGACGGTAAAAAATCGAGGCGTCCAGCTTGCGCTCTTCCGCCATGCGCCACTTCAGCGCCTTGAGTTCGTCCGGCTTGGGTAAACGTCCAAACCACAGCAGATAGCAGACTTCCTCAAAGGTCGAATGGTCCGCCAGGTCGTGGATATCGTATCCGCGATAGGCGAGCACTCCCTGTTCGCCGTCGATGTAGCAAATGCTGGAGGTGGTGGCCGATACCCCTTCCAATCCTTTCGGAGCGTGCGTGGTCGTTACGCCGGACATAATTCCTCGCTGAGGCGGGCCGATGAAGATTTGATGCTCGTTCCCGGCAGACTGGGAGCGGCATCCTTTTCTCTTTTATACGACAAAGCCCGGCGAGTTTCCACCGCGCCGCTTGGCCCTAATGAGCCCGCCGCGTATAGTGGAACGTTCGCCGCTTGCTGTGCAGAGCACGATTTCCTGTGCTGGAAGCCCGGTCTAGGACGAATCCCGGAGACATTCATGAGACCCAAAGCGCTGTTTTTCGGCTTACTCCTCGCACTCGCACTCGCCCCGCCGCTCGCCCGCGCCGACGAAGGCATGTGGCTGTTTAACGCATTTCCCAAAGACCATGTCAAAGCGCAGTACGGCTTTCTGCCCACGCAGGAATGGCTCGACCACGTGCGCCTTTCGTCCGTGCGCTTCAACAACGGCGGTTCGGGTTCGTTTGTATCGGCGGACGGCCTGGCGTTTACCAACCATCACGTCGGCGCCGACTGCATCCAGAAGCTCAGCAAGGAAGGCGCCGACTACATGAAGACCGGCTTCTACGCCAAGACCCAGGCGGAAGAAGGCAAATGTCCCGATCTTGAATTGAACGTGCTGGTGGGAATTGACGACGTTACGGGGAAAGTGAAAGCGGCGGTACCCGCGGCGATGTCGGTCGCCGAGGCAGGCCAGGCGCAGCGCGCCGCCATGAGCGCGATCGAAAAGGATTGCACGACTTCCACCGGACTGCGCTGCGACGTGGTCACGCTCTACTCGGGCGAGGTCTTCAATCTCTACAAGTACAAGAAGTACACCGATGTGCGTCTGGTGTTCGCGCCCGAATTCGAGATCGCCTTCTTCGGAGGCGATCCCGACAATTTCACCTATCCCCGCTATGACCTCGACATCTGCTTCTTCCGCATCTATGAGAGCGACAAGCCAGTCCATCTTGAACACCACCTGCAATGGTCGCAAGGCGGCGTGAAGGACAACGGCCTGGTCTTCGTTTCCGGCCATCCGGGCAACACCGAGCGGCTGAAGACCGTGACCCAGGTGCAGTTCCTGAGGGACGTGGATTATCCGTCGCGGCTCGCCAGCTACAAACGGCGGATTGATCGGCTGAACAAGTTCAGCGCGGAGTCTCCGGAGAACGCACGCATTGCGAGGGAGGACATCTTCGGCCTCGAGAATTCGCAAAAGGCGTTCATCGGTTATCTCGATGCAATCCGCGACCCGGCCGCGATGTCGCAGAAAGACCAAGCGGAGCGCGCCCAGGAGAAGCAATACCTGGAAAAAAATCCCGGCGCGCCCAACCCGTGGGAAGAAATCGCAGCTGCGGTGAAGGTGGAGCGCGAGATCTATGACCGGCTTACCTATGTCGAGCGGGCGCGGGCGTTCTACTCCGAGCTCGCCGTCCTTGCCCGCAACCTGGTACGCGCGGCCGCTGAGAAAGCGAAACCAAACGGGGAGCGGCTGCGCGAATACCGTGATTCGGCGCTTCCTTCGCTCGAACAGCGCCTCTTTAGCACAGCGCCCGTCTACAAGAACCTGCAAGCCGTGACGCTCGGGACATCGTTTGCCCAGATGCAGGAAACCCTCGGAACCGACGATCCCGCGGTGAAGGCGGTGCTGAACGGAAAATCCCCCGAGGAAGCCGCGAAAGACCTGATCCGCGGGACCAAGCTGGAGGATGTTGCCGTCCGCAAGCGGCTTTATGAGGGCGGACAGACGGCGGTCGAAGCGAGTACCGATCCTTTGATTGTTCTGATGCGGAACGTCGATCCGCACGCCCGTGCCGTCCGCAAGCGCTTTGATGACGAAGTGGATGCGATCGAGCGGCGCGATGGAGCGCTGATCGTCAAGGAGCGATTCGCGCAGAGCGGCTTCTATCAGCCTCCCGACGCGACCTTCACGCTGCGCTTGAGCTACGGCGCGGCCAAGGCATACATGGAGAATGGGAAGAAAATTCCCTACTTCACCACCCTCGGTGGCGCATACGAGCACGCCGCCGAACACGGCAATCAAGACCCGTACGAACTGCCGGAACGCTGGATGAAGGCGAAATCGAAACTGAACCTCTCAACCCCTTTCAATTACGTTTCCACCGCAGACATTATCGGCGGAAATTCCGGCAGTCCCACAGTCAATAAGGCCGGCGAAGTAGTAGGAATCATCTTCGACGGAAATATCCAGTCCCTGGCCAACAATTTCTTCTACGACGATGTGCAGCAACGGGCCGTGCACGTGGATTCGCGCGGAATTCTCGAGGCCCTCCGCAAAATCTACGGCGCCGCAGCACTCGCGAATGAACTGACGGGTACGGCCGCTTCGGGGGGTGAAAAGGCGGCGGCAAAGGCCAAAACAACCGGGAAACCCTAAGGAGCCTCTGAACAAGTGTGGCGCGGACACTCCTGTCCGCATAAAGCCAGCATTGAGCACGCCTGTTCGGTGCAAGCCAATACTTGTCCAGAGGTTCCCTAAGTCTTCCGCAAAGGGACACAGAAGAGCGTAGTGACTACCCACGGCTGGCAGCCCTGGGCTGTACTCTTACGCCGCTGTCGTGGCTAGTCAGCGCCAGCCATTGATCGATCCTCAGAAGGGGATATCCTCATCCGTAATGGGCCCGGCCCCCGCCGCAGCCGGCTCGGCTTGCGGTGTGCTCTGATCGAAGTTGTTGCCTCCGGAGGAGGCCGCCGCTCCGCGCGATCCCTGTTCTCCACCGCCGCTCCCCTCGCCCCGTCCGCCCAGCAGGACAAGGTCGTGCCCGATGATGTTGGTCATGTATTTCTTCTGGCCGGTCTGCTTGTCGTCCCAGGAATCAGTTCGGATGCGGCCTTCAATATAGACCTTGCCTCCCTTCTTCAGATACTCCCCGGCGATCTCCGCTAGACGCTCCCAGAGCACGATGTTGTGCCACTCGGTACGGTCCTGCCACTGGCCGTCTTTGTCTTTGTAGCGCTCGTTGGTCGCGAGCGAAAACTTCGCTACCGGTTTGCCTTGCGGTGTGTACTTGATCTCGGGATCTTTTCCCAGGTTTCCGAGCAGGGTGACTTTATTGACGCTTTTCATGAGTGCAGGCTCCTCCGAGAGGCTCACTATAACAGAATTGGGCCTCCCTCCGGCGGTGTCGGATGCACAGTAAATTTGTGATCAATCCGCCAGCGCGAAACGGCACTTTTGAGACGGGCTGAAGGGGGTGGAAAAATCAGAACGCAACGCGTGGTGACCCATTGCAAAGCAACAAAAGGACAGGAAGGGAAGCCGAGGGATCGCTAAAGTTCCTTCGTGTACCTTGGTGTCCTTGGTGGTTAGTGCTTCTCTGTCAGGGCGCTCTGCAACTGCGCTTCAGGCGGCACCGCGGTCCGTCGCGCACGCCTGAGCTCCTCTCGCCCTTGCGTCTTCTTCTCCCGATACGACCGCGCCAGCTCCAGATAGATCCCCACATCGCGCTCCAGGTCGGACTGCGTGCCGTCAAAATAGAAATTCCGGATCGGAAACCCGCCCAGATCCTGGCTCAGCCGCGGATAGATTGCCTCGCTCACGATCCCATTCATGCAGGTGAACGGGCTGATGTCGACCACGCCGTCGGCGCCCTTGCGCGCCAGATATCCCGCCTTGCCCACGCTCATCACCATCTCGCCCCCGATCCCAGTATTGGGCAGGTAAGGACGCGCCAAGTCCATCAGTTCGGCGTAGCTTGGTTCTTCGTAACCCGCGAAGTCATCCTGGAAGACCTCCAGCAGCGCGTGCTCATCCTGGCGCTGGATCCGGGTGCGCAGCACGCATTTCAACATGGCGCGCGAGAAAATCCGCCCCTCCAGCCGCAAGAGGCGAGCTTCTTCTTCGTTGGTATAGGTCACCCATTCCGCGATGTCACTGATCCAGCACTCCGCGCCCTGTTTTTCCAGGCGGCGCACCAGGTCGCTGTTCGAAAAAGTGTTCAGTCGACAGAAGATCTCGCCCACGACGCCGATCAAGGGCCGTTCCTGCGTCTCCTCCACCTCGACGCACTCAAAACGCCCTCGCGTCCGCTCCAGCGAATCCACCAGCGCTTCCATCTGGCAATCGAAATTGGAGCAGCCCTGCTCAATCGTCCGGCACAGATCGTCCACCGAATCCTGAAATGCGCGGTCCGCCGCGCCGGGCTTCCGTTCATACGGACGAGTCTTCAGCAGCTTCTTGCGCAGCAGATCGGAACTCACCAGCGCGCGCCACGCACCCCGCACGAACGGCGTCCCAAATTCGCCGATCTCCGAGTAGCCATGCTCGTTGCTCGGTGAAAGCACACCCACCTCGGCGTGCCCCAGATCGATCAGCAGCTTCTTGAGGAACGTCGCATATTGCCCGAATCGGCAGGGTCCCTCACCGCTGGCCATAAAGAATATCGTGCGTTTCGCGTCGAAGCCCGGCTGCTGGGTGATTTTGACGAAGTCGCCCACCGTTACTTTCGCCGGATAGCACTCATCGCCGCTGGTGTACTTGCCGCCCAGTTCCAGCGTGCGCTCGTCGGACGGTGGGGTCGTGTGCGCCTCGATCCCCATCCCACGCAACACCGCGCAGAAGGCTTGCGCGCTGCCTTCCGCCATGGCGGGCACGTAAATCACCTTGCCGAACAGCGGATGACTCTTCGGCACCGTTTTCCTTACGCAGGTATGGTGGAGGATGGACATCCCAGGAATCCTTTGCTGTCGAGATAGGCTTCGCACCGCGTCAGGTAGCCGGCGTCGTTGGAGTGCGCATCAAACTGCAAAAACAGTGCCGGCTTGCCCGCCGCGTCCCGCAAATACAGCTTGATGTAAGAGTCCGGCCCGCACTTGAAGTTCGAAATGAAGATGACGTGCAGATTCGGAGCGCGCGCCGTGAACTTCGCCGCGGCCAGGATCTGCCGTCCGGAACTCCAGAACATATTCGAGTGAATGGAGCTGATGTCCTCGCCCGGCGTCGGGATAAAATCCAGAGGAATCACGTTCACCCCGTAGAGCGAGCGAAGTTTCCGCGGAATGTCGCAGTTCATGCTGCGGTCGTACATGTTATAAGCGCGCCCCACCAGCACGATCGCTGGTTCGCCGGTGCGCCCAACCTGTTGCAATGCCTCTCGGCCCGCCAAAAGCAACTCCTGCTGAAACGCCGCCTGCGCGGCATACGCCGCTTCGGCGGCCCGATCGCTGCCGCGATCCATCCAACCGTGTTCGCGCGCGAAGGATCGCAACTGCTCTTTCACCGCTTTCTTCGCCAGGCGGAAATGAACCGTGGGAGCCAGCAGACGCTCCCGCACGTCTCCGAGCCCGGCCGCCGAGCGGAGCACGAACGGCAAGGTCTGGTTCCATGGGCACAGGTAGGACTCCACGGAATTCGGCGTTGGAGACTCCATGTTGACCACGTTCGGAACGAAGACAAACTCTGCGCCCGCCTTAAACAGCGCCTCGACATGCCCATGTGCGACCTGTACCGGAAAACAGGGCTGGGCAATCGCGAGTTCTTCGCCGCGCGCGGCAATCGCGCCATCGCTTGCGGGAGAGAGCACGATCCGACACCCCATCTCCTGCAGGTAAGTGCTCCAGAAAGGGAAGCGGTCGTAGAAAAACATCGCGCGCGGAATGCCGACCACGCGCTCGCCCGCCATCTCCGGCTGCCAGGTCTTAAGCAGCAACTGCTCGCGAACTTCCAGCAGGTCGGCAATCACCGGCTCGCGATCGGTCCGAGTGCGTTTGCGGAATTTGTCGGAACACTTGTCGCCCCAGTAGGTCTTGTGCCCCTCGATGACGAACTCCTTCATCTCGCAGTCATTCGAGCACGCGCGGCAGACAAAGTCGCGGCTGGTATAGTCCACGCGGTTCAGGTCGTAACCACGGAACCGGCTGCGCTGGTTCGTTCCCATCATGCGATCCCTGGCCAGCAGCGCCATCCCAATCGCGCCGATCACGCCGTTATGCGGAGGCACGATGATCGGTTTGCCCAGGATCTTCGCGAACGCCGCCGCGACGGCATCGTTGTAAGCTGTGCCACCCTGGAAATAGATCACGTCGCCGATCTTGCGGCCGCGAACTACCCGATTCAGATAGTTCATGGCGACCGAATAGGCGAGACCCGCGCACAAATCCCCCGCCTGCGCACCGTCCAGCAAGGCCGCCGTCAGGTCGCGATCCATAAACACTGTGCAGCGTTCGCCCAGCCGCGCCGGATGTTTGGACGCCAGCGCCAGGCGCGCGAACTCGCCCTTGATGGAAATCCCCAGCTTCTCGGCCTGCTCTTCGAGGAACGATCCGGTGCCGGCCGCACACGCTTCGTTCATCGTGAAGTCGACGACAATCCCGCGATCCAGGCGAATGAACTTCGAGTCTTGCCCGCCGATTTCGAAAATCGTGTCCACCAGATCTGTGCCCATCAACTCGCAGACATGGGCAGCTCCCGTCTTGTGGGCCGTGATTTCGTCGTTGACGGTATCGGCTCCGACCAGTTCACCGATCAACTCACGCCCCGAGCCCGTGGTGCCCACACCGCGAATGTGCAGGAACGCACCGAGTTTTCCCTGAATTTCCTGCAGACCGTCGTTCACGACTTCGATCGGCCGCCCGGCCGTCGGCAAGTAAATTTCCTTGAGAAGCTGCCCGGCGGCATTAATCACCACCAGGTTCGTGCTGACCGACCCAATATCAATTCCGAGATAGGCCTCGATGATCGCCGCCGCAGACCCAACGTCAGCCGTCACAGCTTCACGTCGCAGCAGCCGAACATTTTCCAGCGACAACGGTTCACTGTGCGCCACTTCGGGCGCGCTCAATTCGTTCAGTTGCAGCGCTGCGATGGAAACGCTCGCCTGCGCCGTGTCTTCGGCTGCGACTAAGGCCGCGCCCAACGCGCTCAAGCAATAAGGCAGCTGCGCGTGCACCACATCTTCCGGCTTCAGGTGGAACACCTGCGCGATGGCGCGCTGCACCGCCTCGTTCAGCGCCACGCCGCCAACGAACAACACCGGGGCCACCACCGGCCTCCCTCGAACAATGCTCGACTTGAAATTGCGGGCAATGGCTTCGCACAATCCACGCAGAATCTGGCCGGTCGAATATCCGCGCTGCTGGGCATGAATCATGTCGGTCTTGGCGAACACCGAGCATCGGCCGGCCACGCGCGCTGACTTTTCCTCGACGCAGGCGGCTGCCGCTGCCTCCTCTACCGAGTAGCGCAGACGCGACGCCTGCTGATCCATGAAGGATCCCGTCCCCGCCGCACAGTCGCCGCTGGACTGGTAATCCACGATCCCCACGTGTCCGCTCGCATCGGCCGGATCGAGGCGCAAGTAGCGCGACGACGCGCCCCCCATCTCGAAGATCGTCCGCACTTCGGGATACATCGAGCGCACGCCCTTGGCCAGCGCCCGAAATTCGTTCTCGTAGCCGCAGCCCAGCAGGTTGGCAACCCGGCGCCCGCCCGAACCGGTGACTCGTATGCTCTCGATCACGTTGGCTCCCGCCCACTGCTGCAATTCCAGCAGCAGGTCGTACGCGGCTTGCAGCGGATTTCCCTGGATTCGCCGGTAACGCGACACGAGAAATGTCTTGTCCGCTTGCGGACTTCCGGTGGGGAACGCGAGCCGCACAAATTGCTCGCTTACTTGCCGTTCGGGAACTTCCTGGTGGCCGTTCGAAGAGCACAGCGCGGCCAACTTCAGGCTAGTGGCGCCGATGTCTAATCCGACGCACAGATTCATGCCAAGCCTCCAAGCGCCACCGCGAACTCGAGAATGGGACTCGCGCCTGCGGGACTCAGAACCCAAGTTGGGCTCGGAAGCATGTTCTTATTCTTAACAACCATTCGTCCGTGATGGCCGTCACATCGTCATGTTCATAGCGAACGTGTGGCGCGGACACTCTTGTCCGCGAAA
>WNGE01006815.1_pt1 | contig 19264 bp, 18 predicted proteins | sample 5400651 | NCBI WGS metagenome assembly WNGE01 (sample SAMN13153370, study PRJNA577476) | soil metagenome | isolation source: 60 cm soil or saprolite under grassland replicate 2 | place: USA:California | collected 2016-06-15
ATGCGCCTGTGGCGACCGACAACGGCAAGCCGATCACCGGTTGGGTGAGATCGGATTTCGTCTTTGCGACAAAGGTCTTCGACGCCTCGCTCGGGCATCGCGGCCAGAAGGCGCAACCCGCGATCGAGCCTGACAGCGCCGAGTACAAGCTGACGGTGCGCGACACCGTGCTGGGCGAGCGGCGTGTGATTCCGCGCGGCGAATGGCGCTTCGCGCGTATCGTCAATGGACATCCCGTCGATGGTCAAACCGTCCCCGATCCGACATACATCTATCTCAAAGGCGGTTTCGAGCCGGGCAAGATTTACGAGGTCGTCTATCGCGCGCATAACCCGACGGTCGTGGGGTTGGGCCTTGCGGCGACGCGCGACCTGGCGTCGTATTTCAAATACGAGCGTAACGACGTGGCCTCGGTCAAACGCGCTCTGGCTTTCGGCATCTCGCAATCCGGCCGCTACCTTCGCCACTTCGTCTACCAAGGCTTCAACGCCGACGAAAAAGACCGGCAAGTCTTCGACGCCGTCAACCCGCACGTCGCGGGCGGCGGCCACGGCAGCTTCAATCATCGCTTCGCCGAACCGTCCCGCGACGCCAGTCCTTTCTCGACGTTCTTCTATCCGACCGACATTTTCCCGTTCGCCGATCTGGAGCAGACCGACCCTGAGACGGGCGAGAAAGACGGCATTCTGACGCTGGCGATCAAGCAAAAAGTCGCGCCGAAAATCTTCTACACATTTTCGTCCTATGAATATTGGGGGCGCGCGGCGTCGTTGATTCACACCAGCGTCGACGGCAAAGCGGACGCGCCGCTGCCGGAGAACACGCGCATCTATTATTTTGTCGGCGGCCAGCATGGGCCGGGCCAGCTCCCGCCGAACAAAAATCAGACTCAGAACCTGACCAGCCCGAACGACTATTCGTGGTCGATGCGAGCCTTGCTCGTCGCGCTGGACGCGTGGGCGAAAGAAGGAACGCCGCCGCCGCCGAGCCAATACGCCAAAATCGCCGACGGCTCGCTCGTCAGCCCGCAGGCCGTCAACTTCCCTAAAATCCCCGGAGTCAATTTCCCGCGCTCGATTCACGAAGCCTGGCGCGTCGATTATGGTCCGGAGTTCAAAACAAAAGGCCTCATCGCAAACGAACCGCCGCGCATAGGAAAGCCGTTTCCGGTGATGGCGCCGCAGGTCGATCAGGACGGCATTGACCTCGGCGGAATCAGAATGCCCGAAGTCGCCGCGCCATTGGCGACATATAGCGGTTGGAACCCTCGCGACCCGCAGACCGGCGCGCCCGATCAGTTGGTCGACTTCGCCGGTTCATACATCCCCTTCGCAAAGACAAAGGCCGAGCGTGAACGCTCGGGCGATCCGCGACTCTCTCTCGAAGAGCGATACACGAGCCGCTCCCACTATCTGGGCCTTGTGGCGGAAGCGGGATTGAAGCTGGTCAAAGGCGGCTACCTGTTGGATGAAGACTTGCCGGCGTTGATCGAACGCGCCGGGCAGCATTGGGATTACGCTGCGAAGTGAAGCCAAGATCGTCGAGTATGGATGATCGAGGATCGAGGATAGAAGATAGACTGTCCTCGATCTTCCATCTTCTATCCTCGATTCTCGATCTTCCTCCTGAGGCGATTCCATTTAGGCCCCTGTTTATACGATATGGTATGTATGCTGAACCGCTGGTCCTTTCAGTAAAATTCATCACAAAGTCATATGTCATTTGAGAAGAATGATTTCTGCTTGCCCTTGAGGGACGATTGCGGTGTGGTACGCCGGTCGCAATACCTGTCTGGCGAAAGGAGACCTGGAATCAGTTGCACTCACGCATTCTGATAGACACTCAGGGGATTAGCTAAATGTACATTCAAAATATAAAGAAGTACGCATTCTCGTTGGCTCTTGCAATAGGCTTTGTGATCGCTCCTGGTCTATCGAGTCTATCCACCGTCCAGGCGCAGGGTTGGGGATGGGGCCGTGACCGTTGGGATGACCGCCGGGATGACCGCCGGGAACGTAGAGAAGAGCAGCGGGGCTATCGTGAAGGATTTGACAAGGGACGGAGAGACGCTCGCAGTCGCAGGCGTCCTGACTTTGATGACTATGGCCAGTATCGCCACGGTAGCCGTGATTACCGTGAGGGATTCCGTAGGGGCTATTTTCAGGCCTATCGTGAATATGCCCGCTACGATAGAGGTAGATGGTAATCGGCTTAACGCATACATTGAGGCCGTAAAACAGAGAACTTAAAAGCCGCCGACTGAAAAGTCGGCGGCTTTTTAATTTGCCATCTACCGCGCGCTGGCAGTATTTGACGATGACCTACCTCGACCGCCTTATGTTTCAGGTTGACGACGGGGACGCGATGAAGAATTACGCGGATCTTTCCGAAGAAAATCGGAAAGACTATTTACATCACCTTCAATCTCTGTTTTTAGATGGCAATCGTTTGATCGATGTGCGCCGGCTGCTGAAAGGGTAGGCGGCAGAATTCTTAACAAAACAATCCTTCTGTAGCGAGGTGAAATGAAACGCTTATTCCTTTGCGCAATCCCATTGATATTCCTGATGGGGATCGGCGTCTATAGCGAAGAACCACGCCCAGGCAATGGAATCAAAATCTACGCGATAGTCACCGAAGCGCTTTGCTCGGACTGTTTAAGAGTCCGGCCGGCACACCCCGAGAATGATGGCTATTGTATGTGCAAAGGTTTGACCGCCGACAAAATTGCTGTAAAGATAGGCGCCGAAGCCAGAGGGTTCGCAAATTTAGGGCAAGCTTTGAAGATGAAGCCTGCAAGAGAATGGCAGGCAATTTCAGCATTACGGTTGAGCCTGCATATAGAAGCGCAGTATCATTTTTCCCATGTTGCGACGACTTTACATAAATAACTTTCGGTGCCTAGAAAATTTCCATTTGCCGGTCATGGATCATTCGTCTGTCCTTCTTATTGGAAAAAACGGCTCGGGCAAGTCAACAGTTGGAAGTGCGCTAGAAATTCTACAAAAGATCGCTCGAGGTACGAACCGAGTAAATGACCTTGTGAAACCGAAGGACTTCACTCGTGGACAATCAGACGTGCCTATGCGATTTGAAATTGAGATTGTATTGGATGCTGAGATCTACGAGTACGTCATTGCTTTCGAGCTTCCAAAAGAATTCAAAGAACTGCGCGTATTCGAAGAGAAACTGATGGCTGGCGGCAAACCTGTCTACAGCCGAAAAACTGCACAAGTGCAGCTTGCACAGACGGGCAAGAATGCTTCCTTCGGGATCGATTGGCATATGGTGGCTTTGCCTATAGTTCAGCAACGGTCAGAGAAAGATCCCCTATTTATTTTTAAGCAATGGCTCTCTCGTTTACTCATCCTTCAGCCGATACCCAGATTGATCATAGGTGACTCCGAGCAAGAGACTTTGCAGCCGCATCCTTCAGTTAGAGACTTTGGCGCATGGTTTACGGCGTTAACAACGCAGTACCCGGCCGCTTATGGCAAGATTGACGGCTATCTCAAACACTTGATGCCAGACCTGAAGGACATCCAGAATCCGCTGATCGGCAAAGACTCTCGAAACCTGATGGTTCAATTCTCCAACGAGAAGGGAAGCTTCAGGCTTCCCTTCATAGATCTGTCGGACGGCGAGAAATGTTTTATGATATGCGCTCTGGTTCTTGCCGCGAACGAGTTCTATGGCCCTCTGCTTTGCTTCTGGGATGAGCCAGATAACCATCTTTCCCTGGACGAAGTCGGGCACTTTGTTTTGGCTCTACGCAAAGCGTTCCAATCTAACCGTGGCCAGTTCATCGCGACCTCACACAATTCCGAGGCGATCCGCCGTTTTTCCAAAGAGAATACGCTTTTTCTATATAGAAAGAGCCATCTTGAGCCCACGATCATCCGTCCGCTAAGCCAAATCCAGTTCACCGGAGATATTATCAACGCGATGATTCGCGGCGACGTAGAACCATGAGCGTCAACAAGTTTCACCCACACATCTTGGTGCTTCCTGAAGATGAGGCCAACAGCGATATAGCAAACGGCTTCCATCTTGAGGTTAACGCGATTCGGCAGATGCAGGTGCTTGAGGAGGCGGGCGGTTGGGGCGAAGTTCTGAACCAGTTCCACTCAGTCCACGTTGTTGAAATGGACCGTAATCCGTACCGATTTATGGTTCTGTTGATCGACTGCGATGGACAGGTAGAGAGGCTGAACAATGCGAGGGAACGCATTCCAGAACATTTGAAGAATAGGGTCTTTATTCTTGGCGTATTGAGCGAACCCGAAGCCCTTCGACCGGATCTAGGATCTCTCGAAACCATCGGTAAGAAGATAGCGGAGGATTGCCGCGACGAAACCGATGCGATTTGGAACCATAATCTCCTTCGACACAATGTAATCGAGGTTGCTCGTCTACGCCAGCATGCTGGCGATATCTTGTTCTAGTCCATTTGAACGATGATGCCTTTGCGACTCAATCGGCCTGGCCATCCTCTACCCTGACGCCTTCTTCAAGTCTAGTGCATAGATTTGCGCCAAAATGCCAGCGCCAGCAACGCTGACTGCGCTGGGCCAAGCAAAGTTTCCAGGGACACTCCATTCGGTCAAAAGAATTCGGGTGAATTCTTAACGAAAAGCGCATTTTGTAGAGGCTCTCATCACCGTTCCTGGCGATGGCGCGCCATCTGCGCTCAGGCGTGAAGACTTGAAGAGTCTCCAGCATTCATTGAATGCGGTAGCCGCTTGCGTACGGATGCGCACATAAATTCTTAACAGAAGGCTTGAAACGAATTGATTCTAGTTGTCCTCTTCTCATAGAATGCGCAAAACAGGATACTTTTGCACACATTTATGCGCACACGATGAAAAAGAAACTGAAGAACAAAATAGAATCAAAGCTAAGCGGGACAATTCCGTCAAGGAAGAGCGCGCAAATGAAACGGCTCTATACTGTTCCCGAACTCGTTGGCCTTACTGGTATCACCCGTAAGCAAGTTGCTTACTGGGAACATATCAACCTCCTCAATCCTCGAATGCGAGAACCGAATGCCCGTGCTGGCTCCCCTTCTGCGTTTTACGCGCCAGAAGAGATCGTGAAGGCACTCGTTATCTGCGACCTGAAACGAGCGGGCTTCTCTCTCCGCCAGATTCAACAAGTGGTCCACAATTTAGAAGAGTACGGCATCAGACTGGACGGATCGGAAAACTACCTTCTAACAGATGGATATTCGGTCTACTACGCTAACAGTGACAACGAAGCTGTAGACATCCTGAAGCATCATCGTCAACGGCTACTTTTGGTGCCTGTCCATGAACAGGTCGAGAAACTCAGGAGAGCAGCATAAGTTTCAGGACGCCTTAGTGCGTTAACAAAGTAATCGCCCCCGATCACCGCACACGCGGTTGATTCACGAGTGCGAGGTTCTATGAACAGTAAAAATGGCCACTTGAATGCCGCTGACCTGCGGCCCCATCTTATGAATTGCGGCTATGAGAAGTCGCAACTGGTGGCAAATGTCTCATTAACAGAAGGACGTCAGGTTTCGCTTGCTGCATTTGCTCATTCCCCGCACGACTCGCGATCAGCATGTATAGCAGTCGTTGAAAGCATTTCCGACCCTGAAACTGATGTCGCTGCCTGTCGCGGTCTTGGAGCGCCGTTGGTCTTTACGTGCCGCTCAAATGAATTGTGGTTTTGGAAGCAGCGTGCCGACAAACCACAATTCGTGAGCCGTATACCAGAGTCAACCTTATCTCGCTTCTTCGATAAACATCGGACAGAGTTCTCACCAGAGTCTGTTTACAGGGCAAAAACTTGGGCGCGGTTCGATAAATACTATCAACTCGACTTCGTTGATATGGGACTGATGCCCGTAGTGGAAGCAGAAGCTGGGCGCAGACTATCTGAGTTCATTGAAAGAGTAGTAGTCGAAACAAAATCTCGGCTCGGCTGGAAAGAAGTTTCTGAGGAACAAGGGCATTGGTTACTGAAGGCGAACTTCTGGCTTCTCGCAGCAAAAATCCTAAAGGACAAACATGTTCCGGGATTTATCACCCTCGACTTTGAAAATTTGGACAATGTTTTTGCCCGCGTTGCCAAGCATTACGGATCCGACGTACCTGTGACTCCAGGATCGAAGCGACAAGCGTCCGCACTTCAAGAGTCCGCCCGTGAAATATCAAGATTCGGTTCTCTCGCGCTGGTGAGCACAGAAGCGCTTGCGTATTTATACGAAAGAGCGCTGATTACACAAGAGACCCGCACCGAGCTTGGGACGCACAGCACACCGGCTTATCTCGTTGATTACATCGTCGGAAAATTACGGCCATGGATTGAGGCAATGGACATTGAAGGTCGTCAAGTTTTCGAGCCTGCGTGCGGTCATGCCGCTTTTTTGCTGGCGGCTATGCGGCTCCTCCTCGAATCAACTGCAATTGACTCATATTCTCCTTCCGAGCGACATAATTATCTTCGAAATAGACTGCATGGCAGTGACACTGATAGTTTTGCCCTGGAAATAGCACGCCTTTCATTGACTCTTGCTGACGTTCCCAATCCTAACGGCTGGGATTTACAGGAAGCGAATATGTTTAGGGGCGATCACTTGGCTAGGCGCTCGCGCGAAGCTGATATTATTTTGGCAAACCCTCCTTTCGAGAATTTTTCGCAAGGTGAACAACTCTTATCTGCTACAGATTCGACCGCCAATCGATATGTGAACAAGGCCGCCGAGATGTTGTGGCGAATAATAACGAATATGAACCCTGGCGCGGTATTCGGAATGGTTTTGCCACAAGGCATTCTTCACAGTAAGAATGCCGCATCGTTGAGACAATTCCTAGCAACAAACTTTGAAATCAGTGAAATTTGTCTCTTTCCAGATAAGGTCTTTACTTTCTCTGATGTGGAATCTGCTGTAATTCTGGGGCGGCGTTTGCCGCAAGGGACAGGAAATAACAAACCAATCCTCTATAGACATATACGTGACTCTGACGCCGCGAAATTTAAGCTGACTTATCAATCAACACGGGAGTTTGAAATTCAACAATCGCGTTTTTCGGATCTGAACAAATGGAGTTTTTTCGTTCCATCCTTGTTGGGAGAAGTTTGGGAGTTCTGCCGGGAGATGTCAAAATTCGGCGATATTGCTGAAATAGGGAAAGGGCTAGAGTTCCTTTCAACGAGCAATCCTTTGTTTCCTAAAAACGCAATCACCGTATCCCTTACACAATTCAAAAACTCAGTACAAGGGTTCGCGCGACTTCGCCCTTCCTTGTTAACACATCAAAAGCCAGACACAGTCTGGCTAAACCTTTCCCCATCAGTTATCAGTTCCCCAGGTCTTGGAGCTACGACGGGAATGCGGCAAGTCCTACTTAACTACGTGCGTGTTAGTCGAGAGGAGTGGCGGCTGAAGGCATTTCTGGATGAAAAAGGGCATCCTGTCACAACTAGCTTTCTTGTTGTGAGGCCAAAAGATAGGAAGATACCGATAGAAGTATTGTGGGGGATATGTAATTCACCTTTCGCAAACGCATTTTCGTACTCTCATTCTACAAAGCGACAGGTGCTTGCAGGATTGATGCGACTAATGCCAGTGCCTGATGTCAGAAGTAAAAACCTGGCCCCTCTTCTAAATGCCGTTAAGGCTTACTTGAAGACCGCAAGTTCGGAAAATATCTTGATCTCCCCTGACTTTCAAGACGAACTTAAAACGCTTCACTGGCGTGTTGATGCCGAAGTCCTTCGGCTTTATGAGTTACCTCCTCGCCTTGAGCGACAGTTGCTTAATTCATTTTCCGGGGTGAAACGTCGAGGTGTTCCATTTGAGCAGTACGAATACTTCCCCAAAGAATTCAAAGAGTCTTTGACAGTAAGCGAATTGCTGATGATTACGGCGGATTGGGAGAAAACCAACGAGCGGCGCGCGGAACTTATTTTCAAAAAGGTCAAGAAGAGCATCTCTCCTGAAGAGAGCGCTGAACTCGACGAACTACAGCGGCTTACAGACGCCAGAATCAGATTGATAGCCCCACTTCCCATCATAGAAATGGAAGCGGCCTAAAAGGGAGGGTGATGTGCGAAGGAAATTAAAAGGGACGCCCAACCCGTTTGCTTACTCTGCGACACCTATTAAACGAAAGCACGGACCAGTTGGGTATCAAAATTATGAATCGTATAGAGATTGGTTGCGAGATGACTTCTCATTCAGATGTGTTTTCTGTCTGAGAAGAGAACAATGGGAGATAATGCGGGCGGTGTTTGTTATTGATCACTTTATTGCGCAGTGTAGAGACTCTCTAAGAATTCTCGATTACGAGAATCTCCTTTATCTCTGCAGTTCGTGCAACGCTTCCAAGAGCTATCACCTCGTGTGCGATCCCTGCGATGTGGCTTTGGGAAAATGTCTTAAGGTTCATAAGGATGGAACCATTACTGCCAAGAATGAAGACGGGCAACTTTTAATCGACCTCCTGCGATTAGACAATGAAGACTACACACAGTTCCGATATAGGACCATCCGAACAATTCAAGGTCTTGCACAGCTGAAAGATAGAGAAACTATCTTGCTGTGGCTCCGCTATCCGGAAAATCTCCCCGACCTCAACCAGCTCAGGCCACCCGGAGGCAATAGAAAACCAAAAGGCATCAGAAGGTCACACCATGCTCGACGACTTCGCGGCGAACTGCCCGAAATGTACTAGAGGGCTGTCTGAACAAAATGTTTATTCTGACCAGAATCGAATGAAGAAGCCCGCGAAACCGTCAATGTTTTCGCGGGCTTTGCTGCGCCTGTCGGCTTCTGTAAGGTAAAGAGTATGGAAACACTGACTGTAGATCGTCGCGTAAAAGACTTTCCGACCGACGCCGAGATCAAACAGTTCTTGGATTCAGCCGGGAAGGGAAACCACGGAGAGCGCAAATATTGTAAACTCCGTCGCGTTTATTACTGCAGCGAACGGAGGTTATGATGTCAAGAACACAAGACCAGAGCCTGCTCGATGCCCTGCTGGACTCCTGGGATCGGAACAACACAATCCTGCTCAACCTGCTTCGCGCCCTGCCGGAGGGCGGGCTGGAGGCCAGGGTGATGGAGGGCAGCCCGTCCGTCGCGGAGCTGTTCACGCACACCCACTTTGTACGACTTGTGTTCATCTCCGAAGATGCCCCAGAGTTCGCCAGAGATCTGCCCGAGGAGGAGTGGAGGGATGAGCGCGACCCCGGTCGCATTGCGCAAATGCTGGACGACAGCGCCAAGGCGGTGCGCGACGCGGTCAAGAGCCGGGTGGAAGCAGGCCAGGACATGAACCTCCACTACGACCACCCGATCCTCCTACTTCAGCACATGCTCTGGCACGAAGGCTATCACCACGGCCAGATCAAACTGGCCCTCAAAGCGACGGGCCGCCCCGTGACGGATGAAGAGGCTGGGCCGGTTACGTGGGATGTCTGGATGCGTAAGAAGTGAGCGGCCGGCTGACGGCCTACAGCCACGGATTCAGGGTGTCAGAGTTGATTGATGTGCGCCTCGAGGAGATCGACCTTCGAACAGCCCGGATGTAGGTTCGCCTGCTGAAAGGCAGTTTGAGCGCCAAACATCCGGTCGAGGGATACGATCTGCGCGTGCTCCAGCGTTTAGATGGAGAGGATGTCAATTGGTTCTCGCCCCAAACACTACCCGAAAACCGAGGTCCTCTCTTTTGACGCCTGGTGGACTCCCACTTCGACTGGCTGAGCGACAGTCATTTGCTGAACAGCGAAAGGAACCTCCCCGCATGACACGGTAAACTGAATTTCTTCTGCCTGACCTTGCGCTACCGTCGCCTGGAGCGCCAATGTAATTATCATCGAAGATGAAGAAATCATCTTCGCACCATTCCCACAGATTGCCGTGCATATCAGATAGCCCGAAGGCGTTGGCTATGTTGAGGCTGCCCACTTCAATCATCTCTCCTCGACCTTTGCTCATCGGCGCCGAACCATACGGAAAATAGCCGCTACAGTTGACATAGGTCGGTGTGATGGTCGGCCCAAATGCGAAGGGGGTCGAAGTCCCGGCTCGCGCCGCATACTCCCATTCAGCCTCGGTCGGCAGGCGATATGGCCTGCCGGTCCGCTTCTCCAGGCGCTTGCAGAACTCGACCGCTTCTTCCCAACTCACCCCCTCCATCGGATGTTTCATCGAGTGTTTGTAATATGTCGGATTCTTATTTAGATCGATCTTCACTTTAGGCATTCTTTCCACCTGGCGCCACTGCCCCAGCGTAACCTCGAAGCGGCCCATAAAAAATTCCTGCACTGTGACGGAATGTTGCGGTCCTTCGTTGCCCTCGCGCTTATCTTCACTCTCCGGCGAGCCCATGAGGAAGGCGTCACCCGGAATCTTCACCATCTCGAGGGGAATGCCATTGAGATTTTCAGTGAAACACTCTGCCCGTAGATTACGGGGGGAAATCTCATTTCCATCCAGGTCAAGCGTCACTGTCTTAAAGTCGAACTGGGGCAATGGCTCATTGATACACTGTAGCCCACGGCAGTTTTGGCGAATCGCTTCGATCAGCGTCTTGCTTGCCCCTGCCTGCTTCAACTCCTGTTCGATCTCCGGCGTCAAACGAAAGTCCACACCGTCTTCCTTTACGGTTTCGACCAGTTTCCGTTCCGGGATGGCCGCCTTTTTGAATCGACTCAGCACGTTCAGCACCACAGTTTTTGAAAGAGGTTTCTTCTGGTCCAATGCGATTGACTGACTTTGAGAAGCGCAGTTGAAAGGACTCGAAACGAGTAGCCAACAAGCCGTCAATGTTACGATGGTTACCATATTTCGAAGAATTCTATCCATAGCGATCACATCCTTATCTCTACATTCGATAATCTGGCGCATGAGCTATAAACTGGCATAGTGCGGAGTTACTATGGTTGTGACCTATTACGCTCTTCCTCAATAATCTTGTCGGCCTTCTTATTCTCGTCCCGCACGCTCTTCTGACTCTTTACAGCCGGTGTCTGACGTGGGGAGGACATGCTCCTTACTGTCGGAGCAGGTGTTGAAGTAGGGGATGGTTCAATTCTGGGCTTTTGATCAGTAGGAGAAACAGAAGGGCCGGCGCTCTGAGACGGCTGCGCCGGGTTAACACCTATCTGTCGCTTCCAAACCCAGGCCACGACAACCAAAAACAGCACAGCAGCGGCGACGGCTATCCATTTTACTAATTGCGGTCTCCGCTCAGTTAAGCTGGTTGGCTTCGCAGCGGTCAACGACGGGCGGCGAGGCGCTGTTAGTCTCGCTTGCGCTTGAGGCTTTAGAGATGGCTTTTGAAGCGGCGCCTCGCTTTCGACAGCATCGATCTTCGAAGTTTCCTCACGTTGCGCCTGCGCGGACGTCGGCGCCTGTCGCCGTTCACCGGATTCAATCCGGTTCCACTCTTCGAGGAATCTGCCGACCTGCCATTGCTTCCGGTAGAGCTTGAAGACGATCTCATAAAACGGCCCGTGACGATCCCCGATCGCCATGATGGCTTTGGTGAAGATCTCTATCGGAAGGAATGATCTGATTTCGATTATCTTTTCGGTTAATAGCCGCTGCTGTTCGCCGATCGACATCCCGCCGGCCCTGGCGATGATCAGATCCTCGCCCTTCACGTTGAGCGCCCAACGCATCGGTTCCTGATAACCTTCGCTCTTGACCTTGGTATAAACGTATTGGTACAGGTCATCCATGCTGACCAACCCGTCATCGTTCGCGTCGGCGGCGCCCTGCCTGATGCCAGAAATGATGTGCTTGGTCAACAGGCCATAATCATCGCCTTCGCGCTCTTGCGCCGTCTGCGAGGCGGTTGAAGCCGTCAGGATATAAACGCCGCTACCACGCGCTAGCTCTTTGAGATTTTCGTCTATGCTCCCTCTGATCGTAAAAGACTTGCCCGCCGCCCCGCCATAACAGCAATCAAGGATCAGCATGATCTTCCGGCACGATGACTGCGAGATCATCACCTGCAACTGATCTACCGGGATTGATGTTGCGATCAGATTGTTGATTTCAGTGTTGGCTGTGGCTAAGTAGAGGTGGCCCGGTAAATCTGTCTCCCCATGCCCTGAATAGTAGATCAGGACATGGTCATGGCTGCTGGCCTCAGCTAAAACCTTCCCGATTCGGCGCGTCACCACATGACTCTTGGCATTTTTGAAGACGAATGGCTCCTCGAACGCCCCCAACTCCGCTGCAGCCATAATCTCGCGCATACCGTCAACGTCGTTCTCCGGGCATTTTAACGGGGTCAGTTTCGGTTCTTTGTCGAAGCTGCTGCTGCCGATCAGGACAGCGTACCGCCGCCCCTTGCTCATTACGCCTCCTCAAAGGCTTCTTTGATTGTCTGGACCAGCTTCGTCATATCATCGCCGCGCAGGTCATCGGCTTTGATCTTCACCTTGTCGCCGCCTTTTGTCTGAAACTCGAACTGCAAGGACGGCTTGCGCTGCACATAGACTTTGAGCACATTGACCAGGGCCACGATCGCGCCGCTGGCGCCGACCGCTTTGATCAAAACTTGGCCGATGATTTCGATATCACCCCTCGTTCCGGGTCCGGCAGATCGTTCGGCGAGCGAAGATTCGTCGTGCAAATCCAGGCACAACCGGCGCGTCAGTTCTTGCAGGGACTCGTCGTCCAGATCGGGAGCTGAGATTGACATCGGTATGAACATCGCTGATTCTCCGAGATTATGGCCTGGGGCTGGTACGCAGATCGGGTTGTGTGTGGGTCTTCGATTTGCCAATCGAATTGGCGCCGGCGCCCATTTCCATGAGACGGCTCCGGATCGTAAGTCCACGTCAAGATCACAGGTTCAATTATGGAGCTTGCAGGTCCAAAACTGTTTCTCTCCCCAATGGGACGAGCGCCTTTGATCGGGGGCAGTATACCACAAGGGTTCACCACACGGTCAGATAAACGCGAACCGCTTCGAAGCGGTCCGAAGGTCTCTGGCGCATGTGACGTCTCGATGAAAGGCGACGTTGGCGTGATGAAGAGTAGGCAGGGTAAAATTGCTCAACTGTTCATCGCGTCTGGATCGCGTCGAATGGCCAGGCTTGTTTGTCGTGTGCGCGACACTCAAGCCGAAACACCCCGCGGAACGGAAACAGTCCCACTCCGCAAGAGGCGGCCCCCCGAGACAAACGGCATTCAATCTGCTTCAGTCCCACTCAATTACGCCGGCTCCGAAGCGGCTGCAAAGTGGAAAAAACAACGTCAGTTTCAATGTGATTCAGTTGGGCGCAAGAGAGCTTACATGACCTACCTATTCATCCTTATCGGCTATGCGGCTTTGATGATCGTGTTCGGCGTAATCCTTTCCCGCCGCGTGCATAAGAGCGGCGATTTTTTTGTCGCCGGCAGGGAATTGAACGCCGGGCTGATCTTTTCGACATTGCTCGCGGCCAATATCGGCGCGGGTTCGACGGTCGGCGCGACGGGGCTGGGCTATCACGACGGCTTGTCGGCCTGGTGGTGGGTCGGTTCGGCGGGTATAGGGTCGTTGATACTCGCTTTCACGGTCGGGCCGAAGATCTGGCGCATCGCGCGGGATAACAACCTCTACACGGTCGGCGATTATCTCGAATTCCGTTACAACCGGACGATGCGCGGGCTGGTCGCGGTGTTGTTGTGGGTCGGGTCGCTGGCAATCCTGGCCGGACAGTTGGTCGCGTTGGAGCAGATATTCAAAGTTACGGCGGGCTTGGGCAGAATCGCCGGCTGTTTGCTGGCGGCGGCTGTGATCACCGTCTATTTCGCCGCCGGGGGCTTGCACGCGTCGGCGCGTGTCAACGTCGTCCAGATGATAGTCAAGTTGGCCGGCTTCACGTTGGCTTTGGTCTTCCTGCTGGCCGCAGCGGGTGGCTGGAGCGCAATCCGAGCCGGCGTGTTGGCCGGCGCCGGCGCGCCCGATGCGGAAAGATATTTCAATCTGATTGGCGACGGATGGTCGGGCGCGCTCGGTTACATCGCGCTGCTTACGCCGTCCTTCATCGTTTCGCCGGGGCTGTTGCAGAAATTGTTCGGCGCGCGTGACGAACGCGCCGTGCGGCGCGGAGTGGGGTTGAACGCGCTGGGCCTGCTCGCTTTCGCCATCGTACCGGCGTTGATGGGGGTGATCGCGCGAGGTCAATTTCCGGGCTTGGGGAACAGGGAGCTGGCGCTGCCCGCTCTTCTGACAGGCTCGCTTCCAGTCTGGATGGGCGGGTTGTTGCTGGGGGCGCTATTTTCAGCCGAGCTGAGCGCGGCTGACGCGGTGCTGTTTATGCTCACTACCTCGCTCGGCAAAGACCTATACAAAACTTTTATCAGCCCCGAAGCCGACGACAAGAGCCTGTTGCGAGTGTCGCGGCTGACGGCGGTAGGCTGCGGGGCGATCGGCGCGGGACTGGCCGTCTGGTTCGGCTCGGTGATCGCCGCTTTGAAGATCTTCTACACGCTGCTCTCGGCGGCGCTGCTGCTGCCGTTGCTGTTCGGACTCTATTCGCGACGCGTAACGGCGCGCGCCGCGATCGCCGCGACGTTGGTTTCAGTGGCGGTGACATTCGCGCTCGAACACAAGGCCCAAGGTCAAGGTTATAGGGGACTGCCGTCGCTGATTTGGGGGACGCTGGCCGGATTGGTTGCGATGATTTTATTGATCGCGGCGCCCAAATTGGCGGCGACAAAAATGTAGGGGCGGGTATTCCCCGCCCGCGTCTGGGATCGAGGCTCTCGGGCAAGGACGGAGTTATTGTGATGACTATGGCGATTTGCAAATGCGTGTATGGGACGGCAAGCATTACGGTACGGGGAGCGTCAGCGACCTGAGCATCGATCAGAAGACCTCCAGATCTATGCTCAGGTCGCTGACGCTCCCCGTACCGCAGATCGCGCCACTTCCCCATACACGCAATCGAAACTGATCTAAAGACAGGAGAATATGTATCTCAAGCCCACCGGACCGTGAGAAGCTAGTCGCTGATCATTTCTCCGGCATCTGCGAAACGAACCAGGCGATAATCGCAATGAAGACAATCGCCAGGATTGCGATGACCGACACGACCCATCCGGGCTTGAGGCCGTTCGATTCGGTCTCGCCGGCCTCAGCCAGGGCTTCGGGCAAGCGCCACCCTTCGGAGTCGAACCGCAGGACGCCCGCGCGCGGAGGCTCTTCTGCGGCGGCGGGCGCGGCGGCGGATTGAGGCTCCTTTCGCAGCCTGAGCGTCCCGCCCTTGACCGCCTGGAGAAGTCGCCGCCTTCTGCGCTTCGTTCTTTTGTCCCGTTTCACAGCCATTTGATTTTACGGAAGTAAAAATAGAGCGCCAGCGCGATGACGAGCATCGAGGCCAACGCGCCGATGTAGCCGTAGCGCCAGCGCAGCTCCGGCATAAAGTTGAAATTCATCCCGTAAACTCCCGCGATCAATGTGACCGACATCAGGATGGTCGCGTAAGAGGTCAGCCGCTTCATCACGAAATTCGTTCGGTTGGCCGAGACCGACAGGTAAGCGTCCATCGTCGAGCCGACGATCTCGCGCAACGTGTCGATTGAATCGGCCACGCGGATGAGGTGGTCGTAAACGTCCTGAAAATAGATCAACGTCTCGCGCGAAAAGATCGGCTGCTCGCGCCTCAGCAGCGTGTTGAAGACGTCGCGCAAGGGGACCACGGCGCGGCGCAGGAAGATCAATTGCTTTTTGATTCTGAAGATGTCGTGCAAAGCTTCGGGCTGAAAGTTCTCGAAGATCTGCGCCTCAAGCTCGTCCAGACGTTCGGAAAAGTCGTCGAGCATCGGCATGTAATCGTCGATGATCGCGTCCATCAGCAGGTAGGCGGGCAGCCCCGTTCTACGCTCGGCCAGGTCGGCCCACTGCCTCCAAAGGCGCCGGGCCCTTTCGATGTTGCGGATCGGCTGGCTGTGAACCGTGACCAGGTAATTCGTTCCGAGGAAGACGCCCAATTCGCGCAGCTCCAACTGGCAGCCGGCTTGCATCTCGGCTTCGTAGAGGACGATGAAATAGTAGCCAGGATATTCTTCGACTTTGGGGCGCTGGTGTTGGTGGCGGCAATCTTCGATGGAGAGGGGGTGAAAGCCGAATTCGCGCGCCAGTTTGTCGAAATCCCCGCTGGTCGGATCCGCAACGTCAACCCAGATGATGTCGGACGGGTGGGCGCAATGATCGGAGATGTGGTCGGGATCACTGATTGGGGTGAATGTTTTCGTCGACCGGTCGAGTACGAGAGTGTTAATCATAGGTCTGAGGGAAGACGGAGAGATAGAGGGACCGCAGGGACCGCAGAGAAATAGAGAAGGAGGAACCGCAGAGGCAAATTAACGCTGCGGTCTCTGCGGTCTCTCCTTCTCTGCGGTCCCTGCGGTCCCTGCGGTCTCCTCGTCTTTATTAATTGGACGAATTGATCACCTGCCCGCCGCCCAATAGATCGTTGATTGCGCGGAGCCGGATTTTTTTCACCTCGCCGATCTGAGGTTCGACCGCGTCGCGCGATTCCAGCGGCAGCGCTCGCATGACCGATTCCATGTTGCGCGATTGTTTGAAGATTGCCTGCTCGATCTTTTTCAGGCAATGGTTGCGGTCTTTGTTTTTCGAGGCGAGCGCTTTGCGAGCGTATGTGTCGGCGTAAACGATCAACCCTAAATAAGCGTCCAGGTCCTGCGCCGCCTCGCGTATTTGATTCTCTTGCGCGAGCTGGAACGCGTTTTTGATGCGCGCCTCGGCGACCTTGAGAGCGGATTCGACATGAGGCTTCGGGTCCTGCTCCTTCAAGATTGACTGCTTTTCCATTTCGCTCAGCATTCCGGGCAATTGGCCCGGCGATTGGCCGGTCAATGACTGGCCGCCGACCTGCAACTCGGCGCAACCAAGAACGACTCCCACGAGCAATGTAAATATCGGTTTTAGCGCCATAACTGAATTCTTCCCAGCAATGAATGTCGGGTTGTTAATGATTCTGAAATGGGGAGAAGCTACGGCCAATAAAATATCATTCGGAGATTGCGAAGCCAATCAGGATCGGGCGGAGAATTTCATCCGTCGTCAGGTCCCTGGTCGGGTCTTCGCTCATCACTTGTTTCTTTCAGTCAACTACTCCATCTAAGCGCGAGGACGCGCTGTAGATGGAGCTTGCGGTTCCAAATTTCGTGCTTGACGCTTCTTCTCAGAAGAACGGACCGCTCCGGGCCGGTTGACTTCCTTCCGCGGATATTCGCAGAAGTAACGGCCCATCGCCACAAGGTCATGCCTCAAGGCGATCACCGTGACGACCTCTACGCCCGCCCGCGCGGCCTTGTAGCGGATCATCTGTTGCAACTCGGCGAAACTCCATTCGTGAACGCATTTCGCCTTGCCGGTCTCCCGAATCCCGTTGAGGTCCTCGAGGACGATCCGCTGATTGCTCGCTTGGGCGTCAGCCACGATTTGTTTGCTGACGCAGTGATTGGTGTCCGCGACGAAACGCCTCTCGCGGCCAGAGACACGCTTGAGCGCGCGTTTAGCGCTCCTGCTGCCGTTGGCCTGGAGAGATCGTCTCGTTCTTTTGTAGCAGGCTTTCTTATGGCGAATCCTCTTTGCCGTGTGGAATTTCTTGTCCGACGTTACCGCCACGCGGTTGACGCCGAGGTCGATGCCCAGACTGCCGGATGGCTTTTCGATTTCCGGCGCCGGAATCGTGATCGAAATATGCAAGTAGAAATTTCCCTTGCGATAGATCAGTTCAGCGGAGCCGAGTTTGCCTTGACACAGTTGCTTGCGCATCCTGGCCGACATCTGCAACTGGCCGGTCAGTCGGCCTTTCGGGCAGATCGTCAAGCTGGCGGTGTAAGAGTCCTGATCGAGAACCATCGTGCGGGCGTCGTATCGCACGGAAGAATGCGGCTTGAATTGATGGAGCTTATTCGGCTCTCTAACGTAAGCGCCGCTCACCTTCGCAATAGCGTTGATCACGTGTTGAGCAGGAAGGCTCGTTTCTCCTCGGATCAGGCGGTAGCCCTCGTGATGGATGTCGTATTTGCGATGGAGATTCTGCTCAAAGGCGAGTTCAGAAAGAGTGTTGCAAGCGCGATTGAACTCTTCCATGGTGGACTTGAGTTCTTGCTTCACTTCGGCAGTCACAACCAATTTCGCCTTTATCGAAAGGTGAACGCTCATCCGCCTAATATACGACAACTATTCTACTTGCGAAAGGAGCGGCGATTCCTCTCCACCCAAGCCTGAAGGCTATGGGTGGAGTATCCTCGCCGAAGAAAGATGAACTTCTGTTTTCACGTCAGTCGTCGCCTCGTAGGCTACAGTGAGGGCGAGCTAAACTCAAATGAGAGCGCGCGCATTGAGGCGCATCTTGACGGGTGCGCGCGTTGTCGTGGGCGCTTCGGGCAGATCCGTCAAAGAACGGACCTGATGCGGCGGTTGCCGTTGCTCGATCCGGCTGAAGAGTTGTGGGACGCCATCGCCAGGGATGTGTCTGCAAGCAGACGGTCTGAGCCGGTCAAAGATGCGGGCGCCGTGGAGACGTTCAACGGACTGCGGCGCCGCTTTGGCCATAGACGGCTCCTGCGCTCGGCCGCCATGGCAGCCGCCATTTTCATCATTGCCGGAGCCCTTTTGCTGGCCAATCGCTCCAGGTTGGCGCCTGACGGTCATAATGGAGAATTGAACCTGGCAAGCTATCTTGACTTAGTAGGCGCAGTCGCCACAGCCGAGCAGGCTTTGAGAGAATTTCCGGCCGCGCCAGGTTTCACCGAGGTACGCTGGCCGGAAGCCAGAACCGCTGTCGCTTTTCCAGCCATCGCTCCCGAAGTCCTGCCGGGTGGGTATAAATTGGCGGCGGCGCGACTCTACAGCCTCGGGAGCTTACGCGCCTTGCAGTTCAAGTATCGCAGCGAGCAGGACGCGCTGTGCGTGTTCCAACTGCCGTCCGGCTCGAAGTTGTCGTTCGGAGAACAGCCATCGGAACAATACCATACTGATGGCGTTTTCTGCTGGCGCGGGCGCAACAGGAATTGCGCGCTCTATCGTTTCGTACTGGGTGAGACTCAATTCGCGCTCATGATGCGCCAGACTGATCCGGCGGTCGTCGATGCGCTAATTCAGGCCTTCAAGGCTCAGGCTGGATTGGTCCAGGCCGGTTCTGTGTCAAACCGGCCCGACGATAACCGGCCATCGCCCCAAACAGCAGCCGAGTTCAATCTGCCTGACCCCGATGGGCGGCGGATAAGCTCGTCGGATTTGAAAGGCAG
>WNGE01003263.1_pt1 | contig 19259 bp, 21 predicted proteins | sample 5400651 | NCBI WGS metagenome assembly WNGE01 (sample SAMN13153370, study PRJNA577476) | soil metagenome | isolation source: 60 cm soil or saprolite under grassland replicate 2 | place: USA:California | collected 2016-06-15
GGGGCGTGGTCTTCGTATTCCTCTTCCAGCGGGGGCTCGTCGTGCTCGCGGGCCCGGTCCAGCCAGGACTCCCGTTCCGGGTCGCGGTCCAGCCAGGCGAGATCCTCGTCCCACCCGGGGTCCGCGGGAACAGGTTCCGGAGGCATGGAGCACCACCCGTTCGGAAGAATGATTGTTCTTCGAACATGATAGCGTATATCGTTCATGATCACCAGTTTATTCGCTGATTGGATACGTGATTCGAATAAAGAGATGGCTGGTGGTGGTGTGATTCAGGGGCAGGCTGGGGGCAGGCTGGGGAGCTGACGGAGGGAGGGTTGACGGCGGCCGCTGGGGCGACGGGACGGAATGGGCAGCGGGGCGACGGATTGCGAGGGAACGGGAGCGAAGGCGCGAGCGGGAGAACGCGAGCGGGAGAAATAGTGCATGGCCAGGGGGCTGTGGCTGGGTTATTGTCCTGACATGCCAGGGATCGTGATCGTGGGAGCCGGGTTCGGCGGCATCGGGATGGGGATCGCGCTGAAGAAGGCGGGTTACCACGACTTCGTGATCCTGGACAAGGCTCGTGATCTCGGCGGAACGTGGCGCGACAACCAGTACCCGGGATGCGCGTGTGACGTGCCGTCGCCGCTGTACTCCTACTCCTTCGAGCTGAACCCCGACTGGAGCCGCCTGTTCGCGCCGCAGCAGGAAATCTGGGACTACCTGCGGAACTGCGCCCGGAAGTACCGGCTGGACGAGCACATCACCTACGGCGCAGCGGTCGAGCGGATGGACTGGGACGACCGTGCCCGGCGGTGGAACGTCGAGACGGTCCAGGACGGCGAGCTCCGCAGCTACCGGGCGCGGGCGGTCGTGCCGGCCGCGGGCACGCTGCACCTGCCGTCGTATCCGGACATTCCGGGGGCCGGGGGGTTCGGCGGCACGGCGTTCCACTCGGCCCGGTGGGACCGCTCCCGCGAGCTGACCGGCAAGCGGGTCGCGGTGATCGGGACCGGGGCGTCGGCGATCCAGTTCGTGCCCGAGCACCCCGCGGACGTGCTCGTCTACGCCACCGGGTTCAAGGTGATCGAGTCCGTGACCAGCCTCAACGTGGCCGGGCGGGACGGACGCAAGCTCGCGCCTGAGACCCTGGAGGCCTACCGGGGCGTGACGGTGGCCGGTTTCCCGAACCTCTTCCTGCTGCTGGGCCCCAATACCGGGCAGGGGCACACCTCGGCGGTGTTCATGATCGAGAGCCAGATCCAGCACGTGCTGAGCTGCCTGCGCATCCTGGCCAAGGACAGCGCGGACACGATCGAGGTCAGCGAGGCCGCGCAGCGCCGGTACAACGACGCGCTGCAGCGGCGGCTGGCCCGGGCGGTGTGGAGCGAGGGCGGCTGCGACAGCTGGTACCTGGACCCGGCCGGGGTCAACCGGACGCTGTGGCCGGGCTTCACCGTCGAGTACTGGGCGCGCACCCGCCGGGCGCGCCGCGCCGACTACGCCGTCACCGGCTCATGAGCGCGGACAGGCCGGTCGTTCGGCGCCCGGACCAGGTGGCGGGGGCCGAGATCAGCCCCGGGGTGACCGTGCGGGACATGCTGAACGAGGACCATGGCTGCCGCGGGCTGCACCAGCGGCGGCTGGGGGTCGCCGCCGGGGCGCGGCTGGCCGGGACCGCCGGCGGGCGGGGGGAAGCCTGGTACGTGATCACCGGTACCGGTTCCCTGGGTACCGAACGGGCCGGGTCTGCCGCCCTCGCGCCGGGCACAGCGGTGTGGCTGGAACCCGGCCGCGGCTATGCGTGCGAGGGCGACGGGCTGGAGATCCTGGCGGTTACGGTCCGCGCGGGGTCGCCCGCGGCCGGACCGGCGCATCCGGTGGTGCGGCTGGAGGACCGCGAGCCGGAGCGCACCGGGGACCGGGAGTTCCGGGTGCTGCTCAGCGAGGGGCTCACGATCACGCAGTTCGCCGGCCTGATCCCGCCGGGCCGGGCGCCGGCCCACCATCACACCTACGACGAGGTGGTGCACGTGCTGGCCGGCCGGGGCGTGGTGCACCTGGACGGCACGGATACCCCGATCGGGCCGGGCACGTCGATCTACCTGCCGCCGCTGCAGCCGCACTGCCTGGAGAACACCGGCGCGGAGCCGCTGCAGGTGCTCGGGGTCTTCCACCCGGCCGGCAGCCCGGCCGCCAAGCAGGCCTCGTGAGGCGCCCGGCGGGCGGCGCGGGCGTGGGTTAAGCCTCCACCGGCCAGGTGTGCACGGGGTCGTTGGAGTGCATGTGCTCGATGTACCGCAGGGTCATCTGGCGCAGGGCCTCACGGCGGTCCAGGCCGCTGGCGCTGAGCCTGTCCACCGTGGCGATCTGCCAGGCGGCGCCGTTCTGGCCGGTCAGGCAGCGCTGCTCGATGATGCCGAGCAGCCGGTCGGCGCAGCTGGAGTCCACGCCCCAGTGGCCGAGGCCCTCGCGGGCCAGCGGCAGCAGGCGGCGCAGGATCAGCTCGGTCACCGGGGTGTCGCCCACGCCCGGCCAGTAGAGCTGGGCGTCCAGGCCGTTCCGGGCGGCCTCGTGCAGGTTCTCCGCGGCGGTGGTGAACGACATCTGGGTCCAGATCGGCCGCTGCGCCTCGGCCAGCGACCGGACCAGGCCGTAGTAGAACGCCGAGTTGGCCACCACGTCGGCGATGGTGGGGCCGGCCGGCAGCACCCGGTTCTCCACCCGCAGGTGCGGGGTGCCGCCCGCGTTGTCGTAGACCGGCCGGTTCCACCGGTAGATGGTGCCGTTGTGCAGGCTCATCTCGGCCAGCTGCGGCGAGGAGCCCTGGTCCAGCACGGCCAGCGGGTCCTCGTCCTCGCAGATCGGCAGCAGCGCCGGGAAGTACCTGAGGTTCTCCTCGAACAGGTCGAACACCGAGGTGATCCAGCGCTCGCCGAACCACACCCGGGGCCGCACGCCCTGCTCCTTAAGCTCGTCCGGCCGGGTGTCGGTGGCCTGCTCGAACAGCGTGATCCTGGTCTCGTGCCAGAGCCGCCTGCCGAACAGGAACGGGGAGTTCGCGGCCAGCGCCACCTGCACGCCCGCGATGGACTGGGCCGCGTTCCAGTAGTTCGCGAAGGAGTCCGGGCTGACCTGGACGTGCAGCTGCACGCTGGTGCAGGCCGATTCGGGGGTGATGCTGTCCATGTGGGTGAGCAGCTGCTCGGCGCCGTCGATCTCGATCCGCATGTCCTCGCCGCGGGCGGCGAAGATCTGCTCGTTCAGCACCTTGTAGCGCTCGTTGGCCGACATGGAGTCCTCGTGCACGTCGTGTTCGGCCAGCGTGGGCAGGATGCCGACCATGACCAGGTGGCTGCCGGTGGTGCGCGCCCTGGCGTCGGCCGCGTTGAGGTCGGCGCGGAGTTCGGTCTCCAGCTGGTCCAGCGCGTCGCCGTCGAGCATCCGCGGCGGCACGTTGATCTCCAGGTTGAACTGCCCGACCTCGGTGTCCCAGGCCGGGCTGGCGATCGCCTCGAGCGCCACGGCGTTGCGCATCGCCGGCATGCCGTGCTCGTCGGTCAGGTTCAGCTCGATCTCCTGGCCGACCGTGTTGGGGTTCTCGTCGAACAGGCGCTCGCGGAGCATGCGGGCGAACGCGTCGAGCGAGCGCCGCACCTTGTCCCGGTACTTGCGCCGGTCCTCGCCGCTGATCTTGATCGCCTGGATGTCACGGCCCACGTCCGGCCTCCGCTCAACGAGATAAACCGGCCATCTACCTCTCTAGTCCCCCTATTTGCCCATTCACACGCCGGCTAGGCGGGTGCTCTCGTCGCGGACCCAGAGATGGAGCAGGCCGCGCAGGTGGGCGATGAACTGGTCGTGCTCGTGCTCGGGGTAGACCGCCTGGACCGTGCGGACCAGCAGCTGGTCGAAGCCGGGGCCGGTCACCCAGTCCAGCACGAGCTGGTCGAGCCGGGCCAGGCTGCTGGCGCAGAAGTCCTGGTAGCGCTCGGCGTCGAAGTAGGCGTCGGCCAGCTTGCGGTACTCGCCCAGCTTCTCCCCGTACGACATGCCGGGCTCGTCGGCGATGGCGAAGTAGCGGTCGGTCTCCAGGTCGAGCCGGGCCCGGCGGCCCGTCACCAGCGCGAAGACGATCCACTTGACCAGGGCCTTTATCGCCCAGGGGAAGTAGTAGTGCAGGCTGGTCAGGGCGACGTCGGGGCAGGCGTTGGCGTAGTCGATGGGGTAGACCCCGGCGCCGGAGACCAGGGTCTCGCAGGAGTTGAACTCCCACCGGAAGAACGCGTTGACCAGCTTGGAGATCGTCACCACCTCGAGCCCCGCGTCCGGGGACAGGAAGTCGTGCTCCACCGCGTAGCGCAGGTGCATGGGCTGGTCCGGCTGGAACTTCATCACCATGGTCTCGGCGCCGATGGATAGCGAGCGGGCGAAGACGTCGTAGTCGATGGCCTTCTGCAGGTGCATCAGCATCTCGCCGCTGGCGTCGTAGGCGGCGTGCAGCTCGGCCACGTTGTTGATCCGGGACACGCCGCGCCAGGCCCCGCCGTCGTAGGGCTTCATGAACAGCGGGTAGCCGATCTTCTGGGCGATGGCGTCCAGGTCGAAGGGCTGGTTGTAACGGGCCGCGGTGTAGGCGTAACGGGCGTTGTCGATCGGGTTCTTGTACGGTACGAGCACCGTCTCCGGCACCTTGAGCCCGAGCCGCATCATCGCGCAGTAGGCCGCGTGCTTCTCCATCGACTGGAACGTGAACGGGCTGTTGAGCAGGTAGACGTTGTCCATCATGGCCACCTTCTTCAGCCATTCCCTGGGCACGTAGTACCAGTACGCGAGGCGGTCGATGACCAGGTCGTAGCGGGGCCGGTCGCGCAGGCTGAACGGCTCGATGGTGATCCGCTCGACGTCGAAGGCGTGCGGGCCGCCCGGTCCCTCGACCGGACCCAGCCGGCGCAGGATCTCGGCGAAGGCCGAGGGCCAGTCGTCCTCGGTGCCGAGCAGGAGCCCGATCGTATGCCTGGTCAATGGCTTCCTCCGGTCTTAGCAGAATCGCGGCAGGTGGTGGGCCAGCTGGGCGCGCCAGGAAGGCCAGTCGTGCGGGACGTCATACCCCCACAGGTCGAGTTCGTGCTTGATACCCTTGCCGGTGAGCAGCGCGGCGAACCGCCGGGTGCTGGCCAGCGCGCCCGTGGTGTCCTCCCACTGGCCCTGCCCGCAGACCAGCAGCAGGCTGACCTGGCCGCGCAGCCAGTCCAGGTGGTCACCGGAGAGCTGGCCGATGTAATCCAGCGGGTTGTTGAAGTACGCCTCGTTGCCGCGCTCGCCCCAGCCGTTCCAGGAGGCGGGGTCGTAGTTACCGGAAAAGCACATCGCCAGCGGGAACAGGTCGGCCCGCTTGAGGGCGAAGTTGGCCGCGTGGAAGGCGCCCAGGCTGCAGCCGAGCGTGACCACGTCGGCGTGGCCGCCGACGTCCTGGTAGATCCACGGCACCACGTCGCCGACGATCCAGGACTCGTACCGGCCGTGCCGCCGGGCCCGCTCCTCGAGCGGGATCTCATGGTTGGACCAGGACGCCGCGTCGTAGCTGTCCACGCAGTAGAGCTTGACCCGGCCCGCGTCGATCAGGTCCTGGACCGCGCCCACCATGCCGTTGTTCTCGAAATCCCAGGCCCGGCCGCGCTCGGAAGGGAACACGAGGACCGGGCGGCCCCAGTGGCCGTACCGGATGACGGTACCGGCGGCGCCCAGGGCCGCCGACCACAGCTCCGTCGCTGCCCGGTTCATCCGGGCACCCGCCGCGACGAGGCCCGGTGCCGGTCCCGCCGGCCTGCCCTGGCGTCCCGGCTGGCCCGCATCACCAGCATCGTGACGTCGTCGACATAGTGCTCCCCGGTGAAGTCGTTCATCGCCCGGCGCATCAGCGCCACCACCTCGTCGGGTTCGCGGCCGGCCAGGGCGGCCAGCTCGTCGGTGAGCCGGTCCTGGAAGTAGGTGTTGTCCGGGCCCCGGGCCTGGGCCACCCCGTCGGTGTAGAAGAACAAGATGTCGCCGTCGTCCAGGGCCAGTTCCTGGGTGGCAGGCTCGGAATCGGGGAACAGCCCGAGCGGCAGGCCGCCGCCGCTGGTCATCAGGGCCCGGCCGTCCGACCTGAGCAGCACCGCGGCCGGATGCCCGGCGCTGCCGAGCACCACCCGCAGCGAGTCTTCCTGCCAGGTCAGGTGCGCTATGTTGGCGGTGACGAAGCCGCCGTCCAGGGCGAGCTCCTCGGCCAGCACGATCTCGTTCGCGCCGGCCAGCACCTCGCCGGGGTCGGCGCAGCGCCGGGCCAGGACGCGGATCGCGTGCCGGGCCGCGGCGGTGACCGCGGCCAACTCCTCGCCCTTGCCGGAGACGTCGCCGACGGCCAGGCCCCAGCCGTCCGGGGTCCGGTACACGTCGTAGAAATCACCGCCGACGTCCGCGTCATCGGTGGCGGCCAGGTAGGTCACGGCGATCTGCACGCCGGGGATGTCCGGCCATCTCCTCGGCTGCAGGCTGGCGTGCAGCGCGTCGGCCGTATCGGCGCGGCGGCGGAACATCCGGTCGACGCGGATGGCCAGGCCCATCTGCTCGCCGAGTTCCTGCACCAGGGCCAGGTCGGCCATCTTGAAGTGCCCGTCCCTGGCCCGCCGGGCCAGGGTCAGCACGCCGTACCTGACCTCGCCGTCGGTCAGCGGCACGGACAGCAGCGACGTGGCTTCCAGCCTGGTCAGCAGCGACTCGCCGTCCACGTCCCGGCCGAGCGCATCGGCGTCATCGGCGTGGGCCACCAGCGCCGGGTGCCCGGACTCCTGCACGGTGCATGGGACCGAGCCCGGCGGCGGGTCGACCGCGGCGAGCGCGCTGGTCAGTTCGGTCAGCCGCGGATCGTCCGGGCCGGCCACGAACTGGCGCCGTACCCGGTACCTGCGGTCCATATCCACGATGACCCAGGCGGTGAGCTCACGGGCGATCAGCCGCGCGCACCGCTGCAGCGTCCTGGACTCGCTGTAGCCCTCGTTCTCCAGCAGCAGCCTCGCCACCGCCGTGACCAGGTCGAGCCGACGGGTGATGGCCTGCACCGCGCCCAGCTGGGGTCTGGCGGTGGTCTCGGCATCCGGCACGGGGACCGCGGGGGCGTCGCGGACCGCGATCAGCAGGGGATCGGACTCGTCCGGGTTGCCCTTCACGCTGACCCGGCCGATGACGAGCTCACACGGGACCAGGCCGTCCCCGGCGACCAGGCTGCACCGGATCTGGCGCGGCTTGCCGGTCCGGCCGACGGCGGTGAGCTGGGAGTTCACCGCCGCACGGGACGGCTGGGCGACGAAGGCGGTGAACGGCCGGCCGGTCGCGTAGCCGGGCTTGGCGCCGATCACGTCGCCGGCGGCACGGTTGACCCGCTGGACCGTGCCGTCGCGGGTGAGCAGGAACAGCGGCACCGGCGCGTCCTGGAACACGGCGCGCAGCAGGCCACGCTCGGTGTTGTCGGCGGGCACGCCGGCGGGTTCGTCGCGGCGAACCGGGGCGACCGCCCGGAGCAGGTCGATGGCCCCTTCCAGCTCGGTGAAGGCGGCCTCGAGCACGTCGCCGGGATCGCCGCCCTCCGATCTGGCCGCCTGGCGCAGCGCGGCGTACCGCGCCTCCAGGCCGGCTACGGGTTCGGTTGTCTCGCTCATGTCCGGCGCACCGCGACCATCAGGGTGCCGCCCCGGCGCCGGCCCGGCACTTGGCAGAACTCCTCGAAGACATGCTCGTGCAGGCCGGCCGGTATGCCAATGCCGGTATCGGCCACGCTGATCTCGAGCCTCGGACCCGCTATCCGTACGCTCAGCCGGACCTCGCCGTGATCGGTGTACTTGATTCCGTTAGACAGCAGATTACGCAGGATGCTGGTCAGGGCAACCTCGTCGGTCAGGATCGTGACCGGAGTATCCGGGTCGCCGTCGGCGCTGACGATCACCTCCACCGGCTTACCCTCGGCCATCGGCCGGGCCAGCCCGCGCAGCCGCAGCAGCTTCTCCATCCGGTGGGCGGCTTCGCATGTACCGCCCAACAGTACATCCGGGCTAACGGTCCCGGTATCGCGGCACGAGACCGGGTCCGGGAATACGATTCTGGGTGTCTACCCCGGTCCGAGCCGAGCCTGTGGGAGCGCAGAGTGGCCGAGCTACGCTTCTCGATGGAAGCCCACGGCGCCGCCGTGGTCGTGAGCGCGCACGGCGAACTCGACATCACCTCGAGCCAGCGGTTCGACGACTGCCTGTCCGAAGCCGCGGCAGCAAGCGACCAGGTGATCCTCGACATGTCCGCGGTGGACTTCATGGACACCACCGCGCTGGCCGTGATCGTGACGCACTGGCGGCGGCAGGCGGAAGAGGGCGGAGTGTTCCTGCTGGCCGGCGCGCGCTACCGCTACACCAAGGCACTGTGGATCACCGGCCTGGCCGAGCGGCTGCCGATGTACGACACCGTCGGGGAGGCTATCGCCGCCCTGGCCGGAACTGGCTCCGGGGCCGCGAACGGCCCCGGAGCCAGTGAGCCGGGTGAGCCGGAGGCCACCGCGGGCTAGCCGCGGCGGGCCGGTAACCAACGGTACCAGCGACCCCGCGATCCGCCCTCGCCGACGCGCACGGCGAACCCGATGAGCCAGATCACCAGCACGATGAGGGCGATCCACCACAGGACGTGAATCGCGAACCCCAGCCCGCCCAGGATCAGGGCGAGCAGGAGAACAAGCAGGATGATACCCATGAACTGTTTCCTCCTCTCTATGTGACCGCCACCAGATCGGAATCCGGTTACCCCGGAATCAGCGGTCCACACCAGTTCACGGCTTCAGGCTTTTACCCGCGTCCTTGACCTTCTCGCCGGCCTGCTTGACGTTGCCCGCGGCCTGGTCCGGCTGGACCACGTGACCGTCGACGAGAGCGCCTAGATCGCCCGCATCCGGTTGTTGCGGGCGTCGTGGCTGACCTCGGCCAGGCCGAGCTCCTCCAGCAGCGGCGGCAGGTACATGCCGAACCGGCCGCGGTAACCGCTGCGCAGCCCGTACCAGCCGCCGGCCGGGTTGTCCGCGGACCGGCCCCAGGCCTCCACCGTGCCGTCGGCGGCGGGCTTCTTCTCGTCGGCCGCGCCCAGCGGGACCCAGTCACCCCGGGCCTTCAGCCAGGCGTGCAGGTCCTCGATGGCCCGGAGCCGGTACTTCAGCGTGGTCGAGCCGACCTGGCAGACCAGCGCGGGCGGATCGGCCTGCTCGTCCCGGTACATGGTGTAGCTGGAGGTGCCCGGCGGTGTCTTGAGCTCCCACGGGTCTTCCTTCGTGCCTGCGGCCATTAGCGCTCCCCTTATTTACTGGCCTTCTTTACTGGCCTTCGTTGATTGCCTTGATGAAATGCGGTAGCAGGGTCTGCCAGTTCGCCTGGTTGCGGTCCCGCCACGACCTGGCGGCCTTCGGGTCCAGGCCCAGCCGCTCCCAGCCGCGATGCTCGATCTCCACCCGGGTGGCTTCGGTCCCCCGGGCCAGGAAGCGGATCTCCACCTCGGTGGCGTCGGCGCGGTCCCGGCCGAGGTACCACAGGTAGGCCAGCCGGGCCGGCGGCTGCCACACGATCACCTCGCCCCACTCGTGCTCGGTCCCGTCGGCGGTCCGCTCGTAGATCCGGCCGCCCACGCCGCCCTGCAGGACAACCTCCTCGGCGCGCCCGGTCATCGTGTGATCGGGCGGCCACCAGGCGCCGATGCCGGCGGTCCAGACGGTGAAGGCGTGGCCGGCGGAGCAAGCCACGTCGAAGGACATGCGCAGCGGAGCGGTCATCCGGCGTTCTCGGGCGTGTTCTCGGGCGGCACTGTGTTCTCGGGCGGCACTGTGTTCTCGGGCGGCACTGTGTTCTCGGGTATGTTCTCGGCCATCAGCCGGAAGCGCTGGGCGGCGTCGCCCCAGACCTGCTCCAGGTACTCCTGGACCGCGCGCAGCCCCTCGCCCCGCAGGTGGTAGATCCGGCTGGTGCCCCGGGCCTGCTCCGCGACCAGGCCGGCCTCCTTCAGCAGCCGCAGGTGCCTGGACACCGCGGGACGGCTGATCGGCAGCGCGGCGGCGATCTGGCTGACCGGCTTGTCGCCCTCGCTGAGCAGGCGCAGGATGTCACGCCGGTTCGGGTCGCCGAGCGCCTCGAACGGATCCCCGGCGGCATTGGTAACCACCAGGCTACCGTAACACAATGGTTACCGATGCACCAGGACCTCGGAGGGGCTTTCTGGCTGGGCTTTCTGGCTGGGGTCCGGCGCGGGGCGCGGGCGGCGGAAATCTTAACCACAACTGAACCGCTTAGGGGTTGGGTCCTAGTAAGTCGTTGGGCATGATTGAAACCAGAGTTCCTTGCTCAAAGGTGCGGGCCGCAACCCTGCAGCGGCCCCGCGGATGACCTGGAAGGGTCCGCGTCGATAGGGCAACCCTGCAGCCCTATCAACGCGGACCCTCTGCGTTTACGGGCCCGTCAGGTGGACACCACGACGACGATGGTGCGGCCGATCTTGATCTTGTCGCCCTTCTTCAGCCGCTGGGCCGCGAACATGCGGCGGCCGTTGAGCCAGGTGCCGTTGGTCGAGCCGAGGTCCTGGACGAACCAGAAGCCGTGGGCCGGCTGGAACAGGGCGTGGTGGCTGGAGGCGTGTTCGTCGCTGAGCACCAGGCTGCCCTGCCGGCCGGCGGTGAACTCGGTGTGGAAGACGTGGGTCTTGTCGCCGGCCTGGACGACGATCGACTGGGCGGAAGGGCCCTCGGTGAGGGTGGATTCACCCGAGCCCGTTACCGCGGTGACAGCGGCCCGCCAGGCCTTCTTCTCCTGGTCGCTGATGTCGTCCCAGGACGGGAGCGGGCCGGCATGAGCACCGCGGTGGGCATCGTAGGCGGTCTTGGCGAGACGGTCGAGATCGATACTAGCCACCAATCGATAATGCCAGAGCAACGGCCCGATGACGCCGCGGAAGGCCGGGGTTCTGGGATGATCGAGCCGCGGATCTTCCGCGAGCTGGCCGAAGCGACTGGTGGCGGCGGCTCTGGTCAGCGGCGGCCGGCCGACGGCAGCGCACCCGGCCGCCGCGGGGCCATCGGCGCGGCCGACACGACCACGCCGACGCAGGCCACCAGGAACAAGATGATGAAGCCGCCGTAGAACGTGAGGAACGCGGCGACCAGGGCGGGCGACAGCACGATCGCGCTGGTCCCGTAGGCCACGGCTTTCTTGCTGACCCGGGTCCTGGCGGGCGGGCGGGCGGCCGGCGCTGCCGGGCGTTCGGCCAGCACAGCGCTGGCCGCGGTCAGGTCCGCGTAGGTCCGCGCCGCGAGCGCCTGGCTCGTCCGCGCGGCGAGCTCGTCCGTGGTGAGCAATCCCTGGACGTACGCGGCCTTGAGCGCGTCGACCACCCGGTCGCGGTCGGCGTCGGACGCGCGCAGCCGGCCGATCGCCGCTGCGTGCGGGTCCCATGGACCTGTCGCCACGGGCACCTCCCCGGAACTGCTAATCGGGACAACTCGTAAAAGCGTAACCCGGTTGTCCGGCGGGTCATGGCTGGGTGCGATGAGTGCGGAGGGCTGCGGGCTCTATGAGCACGTCGTGCGGCCGGCCACGGGTGAGTGGTTCGAGGGCATCTGGCGCGGTTGCGATACCGCCTTGCCGGGCTCCCGACGCCATCACCCGGGCCGCAACGAAATCCCTGACTCCCCCCGAATGGACACCTGGATACCCCGCCGCAGCTAATTAATCGTTCATCCGCCGGCCGACAGAGGCGTATCGGGCGGCGCATGGCATAATCGTTATCTGTAGTGGGGGAGGTCAATGCAAGACGGACCGCGCATTCTGGTCGCTGCCGCACTGGGAAAGATCATCGAGCCCATTTTGCGGCAGTCCCTGACTGACGCGAAGGTGCGGATCGCCGAGGACAAAGACGCGGTCCTGCGCGCCATCGGGGACCGGCTGAGATTTGACGTGGCCGTCATCGACCTCACCTGGATGGACTATGCCGTCGAGTACTCGTTCGACGGGCTTGACGTGCTCGACGCCCTTCGTCACGCGGGCAGGCAAACGCCGGTAATCTTCGCCGCGCAAGGCCATGGGCTCGAGCGAGATCACCTGGACGAGGCGGTTGAGCAGCCCGAGGTGGTGGGCATCTACCGGAAGGCGACGGGCCCGGCACCGCTTATGGAGGCCATTGACATCGCCGCCAGCGGAGGCCGCCTTGATGTCTCCCGCTTTCCGCCGGGCAGCAGCCCGCCCGGCATCATGCGGATTCACGCCTATTTTAAGAAGGGCAGGGGCGCGACCGCGGCCCGGCTGGCCGGGGCGATCGCCTCGGGTCGTGCGGTCAACCACGAAACGCTCGCCAGCACCGCGCATGTCGGATATGACACGGCCGCCAAGCTCGTCGACTACCTTGGCCCGCTGATCAAAGCCCGGCGCGAGCATAGCCAGGATCTCAAGATGACGCCGGAAGTTGTATACCGATGGTGCGGTGAACACGCGCCGTACATTTTGAGCTGGTGCCGCCGCAATGGTTACGGCGACATTGCGACACGGATTACGGCGGCCCCGGCGGACGACCGCGGGCGCGACGCCCCGCCCGGCTGAGCATGCAAGTTCTTGCATGGACTACCCGGGACCAGGCAAGGATCTGCCCGATTACCGGCCGGTACGGGCGTTGCTTCGGTCTCAGGGATAATCTTGTTTTTCCGTGGCTGCCCGCGGAGGACCTGCAGCCCTGGAGCGCGTAATAGTGACGGAGCTCGCGCGGGACAGGGCTAAGGGCGATTGGGGGGGCGCCCCCGGCCCGCCTGGACCCCTACCGGTCCAGGCGGGCAGGGGGCTATCCGGTCGCCCGGTTCACGGTTCGAGTTCGACGGGATCGCCCACCGCGACCCGGCCCGGCTCCACGGTCGAGCCGTAGACGCCGAGCCGGTTGTCCCGTTCCCGCGCTATGGCGCGCAGGATCGCCGGGTCCCGGTGCAGCGTCACCGGGTCGATGGTGACCATCACGCACCGCTGGTCACGCAGGTCCACCCGCATCCGCAGCCCGCCGATCCGCAGCACGCGGCCGACCCAGGCGTCCTCGGCGAAGTCGGGCCCGGCCGCATCCACGAGCAGGTTGGGCCGGAACCGGCCCGCCGCCAGCCGGGTGCCGGTCAGCCGGCCCAGGCCGGCCAGGGTCTGTGTGGTCAGCAACGACAGGGGCAGCGTGTCGAAGATCCCGCGGTCCTGCTTGATCACGCGGACGCCGGGCCCGAGTTCGGCCGCGAGCGCGGGGTCGGCTACGTCGAGTTCGCCGCCGGAGGGCGTGCGTACCAGCGTCGCAGAGGCGTTGGGCCGGGCCCGTTCGGTATAAAAGGGCCGGTAGCGCGCCATCTCGGGCCGTTCCCTTATGGTCAGCCAGGGGAAGCCGCTGCGTACCTGCCCGTCCCGGACGAACGCCCACCGGCGATCACCCGCCAGGCCGTGCCACGAGACCTCGGCGCCGTCCAGCTCCTCGGCCGCCATGGATTTGACTGGATATCGGCGCAGCGCGACGACGCGGCCGACCACGGTCATGACCGCCTCCATTGACTCGAAGGCGCCCTTACCGATGGCAGGGTGTCGAGCGTGGCGGATTCGGTCCGTCGCAGCGCCTCTCGACGCTGTTATTTTACGCCCGCGGGCAGGAAATCCGTCAGCAGGGCGTTCACCTGGTCCGGCGCATCCAGCTGCATCCAGTGGCCGGGGCCCTCCAGGCGCTCGTACCGCCAGGGGCCCGCCACGTTCTCCGCGGAGTCGGTCATCTGCGCCTCCGTGAGGGCGGGGTCTCCGGTGCTCCAGACGCCCATGACGGGGGCCTGCACCGGCGGGAGCTGCAGCGGCGGGCCGACCCACGACTCGGGCGGGACGTTGGCCCGGTACCAGTTAAGACCCGGTGTCAGCGACCCGGTCGCTTCCAGCTCGGAGACCACCTGGTCGGCGTCGGGATGCCCGGCCCAGGTCCGGAAGTTGTGCCAGTCGTCCTCGGTCAGCCAGCGCTCGGCGATGCCCGGGAACTGGAACAGCAGCATGTACCACGACTTCTCGCGCTGCCGGGGCGTGCGGCGGAAGGTGGCCGGGTGGCCGACCGAGAGCGTGACCAGGTGATCCACCTGGTCGGGCCGGAAGGAGGCGAGCGCCCAGGCTAGCGCGGCGCCCCAATCGTGGCCGACCACGTGCGCCCGGCCGGCGTTCAGGTCGGCCAGGATCGCTATGACGTCCCCGGCGATGTGCAGGAGCGAGTAGGCCTCGACGGCTTCGGGCTTATCCGAGCGCCCGTATCCGCGCAGGTCGGGCACGATGACCTGGAATCCCGCACCGGCGAGGGCCGGCACCTGGTGCCGCCAGAGCCGGCCGGAATCGGGAAAGCCGTGCAGCAGCACGACCGGCGGCCCCTCCCCCGTGACCTCGTACTCGATGCCCACTCCGTCGACGTCCACCCGGGCCAACGCGCCCTCCTTTCACCGGTTCGCGGTCCTAGCATGTCACTTAAGTGCTCCGCTATCCGCTAGGTGCGCAGCGACCTGAACGCCGCCCTGATCTCGGTCGCGAACAGTTCGGGCTGCTCCCAGGCGGCGAAGTGGCCGCCCTTGGCGGCCTCGTTGAAGTAGGTGAGGGTGGGGTATGACTGCTCGACCCAGCTGCGCGGGGCCGGGAAGATCTCGTCGGGGAACGTGGTGAAGCCGACCGGGACGGTGACCTGCGGAGGAGCCTGCCCGGCCGCGAGCGCCTGGGCTCGTCCGCTCTCCCAATACGACCGGGCCGCTGAGGCCCCGGTGCCGGTCAGCCAGTACACGGTGATGTTGTCGAGGATGTGGTCCCGGGTGAGGCCCCCGGACGGCTGCCCGTCGACGAAGGCGCGGGAGATCTTGTAGTAGGCGTCGGTGTCGTGGTCGAGCATCCAGGCCGCCAGGGCGAGGGGTGAATCCAGCAGGGCGTAGCCGATCGTCTGCGGCCGCGTGGCCTGCTCCAGGAAGTAGCCGAAGCCGCTCGCCCTGAAGGTGGCGATCGCGGCAGCCGCCGCGCGCTCCTGCTCGGACTCCACCGGCGGCATGGCGCCGCCCAGCGTCGTCACGAGCAGGTTCATGTGGATGCCGGCCAGCCCTTCGGGTGCCTGGCGGCCCATCGCGTCGGTGACCGAGGCGCCCACGTCGCCGCCCTGGGCGACGTAGCGGGTGTAGCCGAGGCGGCGCATCAGCTCCGCCCACGCCTGCGCCATGCGGCCGGGGTTCCAGCCGACCTCGGTCGGCGCGGCGGAGAAGCCGTAGCCGGCCAGGGACGGCAGCACCAGGTCGAACGCGTCCTCGGCGCGGCCGCCGTGCGCGGTCGGGTCGGTGAGCGGGCCGACCGACTCGAGCAGCTCGACGACCGAGCCGGGCCAGCCGTGCGTCATGATCAGCGGCAACGCGTTCTCGTGCCGCGACGTCACGTGGATGAAGTGGATGCTGGTGCCGTCGATCTCGGTCGTGAACTGCGGCAGTGCGTTCAGCCTCTTCTCGCACCTGCGCCAGTCGTAGTCGGTCGCCCAGTAGCGCGCCAGCGCCTGCAGCGTCGCCAGCTGCACACCCTGCGACCGATCTGCGACCAGCTCCTGGCCGGGCCAGCGCATCGCGCCGATGCGCCGCCGAAGGTCGGCGATCGCTTCGTCGGGCATGTCGACCCGGAAGGGACGGATTTCGGTTTCGCTGGACATGAGTCCCCACCTCCTCGGACTGTGGTACTGCCCACGATTGCAGATGGGCGGAGGTGTCGCGCCAGTGACATCCCTGGTCCGCACCCTGGCCGCATCCGGGCAACGACGTGGCGGACCGACCTGGCGTCCGAGGCTGGCTGGTCTCAGCTGTTGTCCGGCCCTGGGGTGGTGCGCCCGTTCCCGTCCTCTGCGGCGAGCAGGGCGAGGAACGGGCCGACCTGGAGTCCTTCCTGGGCGGGATGCCGGAACTGGCTGTCGTTCCTGACGGTGTACCGGGTGCGCCGCCCGGTGCGGCTGCGGGTGATGTAACCGGCGGCCTCCAGGTCAGCCACGATGGCCTGGACGGTGCGTTCGGTTAGTCCCACGGCGGCGCTGATGTCCCGGATCCGGGCCTCGGGGTTACGGGCGATCTCCACGAGCACGTGCCCGTGCCCGGTCAGGAGCGTCCAGCTGCCGCCGCTCTGGTCAGGGTCACCCATGCCTGCAGATTGTATAACTCACGAGAGAATCCTCGCGTGAGAAAACACGCGAGATTTATCTCGCGTTTCTATTGACAGCTTTCCGGCTGGGGTCGATCCTGGTAGTGCCCTGACCGGGGCAGCCGCCTCGCCTCCCGTCCCTCGCCCCCTTCCCCGGTACCGGTTACTTGCTACCCGTTATCCCTTACCTGCTACCTGCTACCTGCGGCACAGGCACGGCGGCGCGTCCCCGCGGCAGTTCGGCGCAGGCTTACTCACGACCACCGGAGGTGACGCAGATGCAAGACGGCAGGTTCCCCTTTGAGGTGATCGACGGCGTGCCCGTGGTAACGGCACCCGAGGAGATCGACATCACCAACGCCCCGGAGTTGCGCTCGGCCCTGCTCGAGGCGGCCGGGCACGGGCACGGGTCACTCGTGGCCGACTTGAGCCGGACCCAGTTCTGCGACTCCTCCGGACTTCATACCCTGCTGGCTGCGCACAAGCGGGCCACGGCCGCAGGCGGTGAAATGCTGCTGGTCATCCAGGGCAACGCCGTGCTCCGCGTTTTCACGATCACCGGCGTTGACCGCATAATCCCTAACTTCACGAGCCTGGAGCAGGCCCTCGCGCAAACGTCCGCCAACGGACCGAACGGGTCGAACGGACCGAACGGTCATCGGCGAGCCGATGGCGGACCTGAAAGGCAGCCCAGCGCTGGCGGAGTTGACGAAGGAGCCAGCTGATCGCGGGCGGGTGACTCGCCGGGCTTGATCTGCGGGCGAGATCGCCCCGAGTGCGCAGGGGGCCTGGGGTCGCGCCTGGCCGGGTTGTATCCTGGTAGTGCTGCTCCGGACCCTGGCAGACGGATCCGCGAAGTGCGCGGTGTACCCGTATGGCCTGGAGTCTCCGTTGCGTCCTCACATGCCGCATCCCGGTGCTGGCGGCGCGCCTCCGACCCTGGCCAGGCCCGGAGGCGCGTGGGAGTTGAGATGGCTGTTACCGCATCTTCCAGTGACCAGTTCCGTCATCTGGCGCTGTTCTACCACGGGCGTGGCGAGTACCTGGTGGCGCTCTGTGGCTTCATTCAGGCCAGCCAGGCACGCGGTGACGCGGTGTTCGTCGCGGTCCCTCACCACCACGCCCAGCTGGTGCACCAAGAGCTTGGTGACGACTCAGTGCACGTGGACCTGGTTGACATGGCCGAGCTGGGCCGTAACCCGGCGCGGATCATCCCGGCGCTCCAGGTCTATGCCGGTAAGCATGATGGTCGGCACGTTTGCTGCATCGGCGAGCCGATCTGGCCCGGCCGCACGGCCGCAGAGGTGCAAGAGGCGATCAGGCACGAGGCGCTCATCAACCTGGCTTTCCGCGACGGCCTGGTTACCGTTATCTGCCCTTACGACAGCGCCGGGCTTCCCGGATCGGTCATTGCCGATGCGGTACGCACGCACCCGGCCGTCATCAAGGACCGCCAGGCTACAGCCAGCGTCAGCTACCGGGGACCGCGGGACGTTCCGCCGCGATGTAACCGGGCTCTGTCCCGCCCCCCCGTGCACGCCGAGACGCTGGGCTACTGTGACGACCTGCGCCCGGTTCGCAGCTTCGTCACCAGCCGAGCCACATGTGCCGGGCTCACACCGTCGCGCATCCCCGACTTGGTGCTCGCCATCAGCGAGCTTGCCGCCAACACCGTGCGCCACACGGACGGCGGCGGAACACTACAGGTCTGGCAGACCCGGGGAGAGCTCATCTGCCAGGTGGCCGACACTGGCCACCTCACCGATCCGCTCGCCTGGCACCGGCCCCCGTCCGATGAGCTGCTGGGCGGCAACGGCCTGTGGCTCGTCAACCAGGTGTGTGATCTTGTCCAGGCCAGAACCGGCCAGGCGGGCACGACCATCCGCCTGCACATGAGCCTGAACGGGCATTCGCCAAGACGACACGCGCCGCGGCCGACGCGCTAGCGGCACGTCGCCCGGGACCGTCCATCGCCGGGCTCATTCAGGCCCGTTGCGCCGTGCCGTGACGAGAGCCGCGACGATGCTGGCGCGAATCGGCCGCCCGAGCCGTTCATAGATGGCGTCGTGTTCACGCTCGAGGGCTTGACGCTGGTCCGGCGAAATCCGGGCGTAAAACGACATCGTGCGAATAAGAGCGTTGAGTTCGTCGGGGTTCTGCTCGATCAGCTTGGGCATGACCGCCACCTGAACATCACCGAACAAGCGGCCGGCATCATCTTGCCCGATGTCGTAGCTGCCGAGCCAGGCCCATGCCTGCGAGACGTTGCCACGGCGTTGCTCTATCCCGGCGAGCGTGCCGTCGAGATCCCTGTAGGCCGGCCAGTTAGCGGCAGTATCCGGGGCGACTTTTCTCATGGCAGCGAGTACTGCCTGCTGGTCTTCCTCGCTACGCGGCTCCTCAAGCCCGAAGTACTGCACGAGGGCGAGCGTCCCGCCGGGAACAAGCACGTCAGCGGCCTTCTGCCAGCTGACCTCGGGGTCAACCCAGTGAAACGCGGATGCGGAGAACACGGCCCGAAACTGCTCGCGGGGAAGCGGTGCATCCTCAAACTGAGCGTTCACGAATTCCACCGCTCCAGCGTCTAGGTTCTGCCTGGCTAGGGCGATGAGGTTCTGGCCGGGTTCGACTGCCGTGACGCGCAGGCCCCGGGCGAGAAGGGCGCGCGTCAGCTGGCCGCTCCCGCACCCGACCTCAAGCACCTGATCACCGCGCCCGATCCCGGCGACCTCACAAGCCTGGTCGATGAGTTCGTCGGGATAAGCCGGACGGTGACGGTCGTACTCAGCCGCTATCTCGTCAAAAACCTTGCCGTAACCACGTGCGGTAGATTCTGGCCCCCGTGACATCCACTGGCCTCCGTTCATGCTCGTTACCTGGCCGCCGGACGTGGCCATGGCCAGGTGCCTAAGTGGGTGACCCCGTAAGTTCGTGATGGGTGTCAGGCGGCCTCTGCGAGGTCGGTTTGCCGCCTGGCGTCTTGTTCTTCGTGTTCTTTGATGCGGCGGAGCAGGTCCTTGAGGTCGTCAGCGGTGTATTTCCAGC
>WNGE01004951.1_pt1 | contig 19257 bp, 19 predicted proteins | sample 5400651 | NCBI WGS metagenome assembly WNGE01 (sample SAMN13153370, study PRJNA577476) | soil metagenome | isolation source: 60 cm soil or saprolite under grassland replicate 2 | place: USA:California | collected 2016-06-15
CGGCGGGCGGCTACAACGGCACCGGCCACGTCCAGGGCTTCCTGGCCGGCCGCATCGCGGCCGAGCTGGCGGCGACCGGGACCAGCCCCCAGGCCGAGCTCTATGCGCCGGCGCGAAGCACAGGCGGATGATGGGAGGGGTGTCCAGCAACAGCACGCTGCCGACCATGGCCTTCGGCCGCACCGGTCACCAGAGCAGCCGCGTCCTCTTCGGGGCGGCGGCCCTGGCCCGGGTCGATCAGGAGGTCGCCGACCGCACCCTCGAGGTCCTCCAGCGCTATGGCGTCAACCACATCGACGTGGCCGCCAGCTACGGCGACGCCGAGCTCCGGGTGGCGCCCTGGCTCAAGGCCAACCCGGGCGCCTTCTTCCTGGCGACCAAGACCGGCGAGCGCCGCGCCGACAAGGCGCGCGAGCAGCTGCACCGCTCGCTGGAACGGCTCGGCGTCGACCAGGTCGACCTCTGGCAGCTCCACAACCTGGCGGATCCCATCGAATGGGACACCGCCCTCAGCCCGGGCGGCGCGATCGAGGCGGCCGTGGAGGCGCGCGAGCGGGGCCTGGTGCGTTTTATCGGCGTCACCGGCCACGGCTCCCAGATCGCCGCCAACCACCGCCGCAGCCTGGAGCGCTTCGAGTTCGACTCGGTGCTGCTGCCGTACAACCGGATCACGATGCGCCTGCCTTACTACGCCGAGAACTTCAACGCCCTGCTCGGCGCCTGCAAGGAGCGCCAGGTCGCGGTCCAAACCATCAAGTCGATCGCCCGCGCCCCCTGGCTGGGCCGCCCCCGGACCCGCGCCACCTGGTACCAGCCGCTGGAACATCAGGAGGACATCGATGCCGCCGCCTGGTGGGTGCTCGGCGAGCCCAGCGTCTTCCTCATCAGCGTGGGCGACGTCGAGCTGCTGCCGCGGGTCCTCGATGCCGCGGCCCGCTTCGAGCGGCGGCCCAGCGACGACGAGATGGACGCTCTGCGCGCCAGGGCCGAGCCGCAGCCGCTGTTCGTCTGAACTGGCGGCCGTAAAGCGATGTCAACGTAGGATATACGCGCTTTGAGCCGGGTCCCGATCGACGAGGCCGGCCGGCTGGAGAGCCTCAACCGCCTGGACCTGCTCGGGAGCGCGCCGGAGGAACGCTTCGACCGCATCACCCGGCTCGCCCGCCGCCTGATGGGCACGCCGGTGGCGGTGATCGCGCTGGTAGGAGCGGACCGGGTCTGGATCAAGTCGGCCCAGGGCATGTCCCCGGCTGACCTGCTGCGGCCAGGCACCCACTTCGAACGCGCCCTCAACAGCCGCCGCCCCTACACCCACAGTGGCTCGGAGCCCGACCAGCTGGGGATGCGCAGCTTCGCCGGCAAGTCGCTGACCGAGCCCGCCGGCCACCGGATCGGCGTGATGGCCGCCATGGACCCCGACCTGCGCGAATTCGACGAGGACGAGCTCGAGCTGCTGGTCGACCTGTCCGCGGTGGCCGAGCGCGAGCTCGGCCGGTCCGCCTTCGACCGCCTGCTCGACGAGTACCGGGGCAATGCCGCCTGGGCCCAGAGCGTGATGGACAACGTCTCCGAGGCGTTGGTCACGGTCGACCAGGAGGCCCGCATCCGTTCCGTGAGCAGGGCCGGGGTGCGCATGTTCCAGCGCCCGGCCGGCGAGCTGGTGGGGACTCCGCTCGCCGACCTGCTTGCGGCCGAGGAGCGGGAGGAGCTGACCCGCATCGTGCGCGCCCACCTGGCCGAGTCCGGCCAGTCGTTCCGCGTCCACCGCGAGGTCACCGCGCTGGGCGCTGAGGGCACTCGGTTCCCGGTCGAGATCGACCTCGGCGGCTCCTGGCTGACCGAGGACGAGACCATGGTGGTGGCGGTGATCCGCGACATCACCGAGCGCAAGGACGCGGAGGCGCGACTGCTCCAGGCGATCGCGGAACTGGACCGCATCAGCAATGCCAAGAGCTACTTCGTCTCGCTGGTCGGCCATGAGTTCCGCACCGCGCTCACCGGCATCCAGGGCTTCAGCGAGCTGCTCGCCGACCAGGACTTCGATCGCGCCGAGGTCCAGGAGTTCGCGCGCGAGATCCACACCGAGAGCCTGCGGCTGACCCGGATGATCTCCGAGATGCTCGACCTCGAGCGCATGGAGTCGGGACGCATGCAGCTCAACTACGGCAAGGTCGATCTCAACCGCGTGATCGCGGAGGCCGCCGACCGCTTCCAGGCCACCACCCAGCAGCACTGGATGCTGCTCGACCTGGACCCCCAGCTCCCGCTCATCGACGGCGACGCCGACAAGCTGACCCAGGTCGTGTCCAACCTGGTCAGCAACGCCATCAAGTACTCGCCCAAGGGCGGCGACGTTCTGATCGTCAGCTCGCCCGACGGCGACGACGTTCGCGTCGCCACCACCGACCACGGCCTCGGCCTGCCGCCGGAAGCGTTGGACTCGGTCTTCGACCGCTATGCACGACACGAGTCCAAGGACCGGGAATCGATCACCGGCACCGGTCTCGGGCTGCCCGTGGTGCGCCAGATCGTCGAGATGCACGGGGGGCGGGTGTGGGCCGAGAGCGAGGACGGCAAGGGCTCGACCTTCACCTTCACGATCCCGATCCAGCGCGCGTCCCCGTGAGCGCCCGCATCGTGGTCGCCGACGACGACGCCACCATCCGCCGCCTGATGGGCGTCTTCCTGCGCACCCTCGGCTATCGGGGGGTGGTGGTCGCGGACGGTGTGCAGGCGCTGGCCGCGGTCGCCGAGGAGGTGCCCGACCTGGTCATCTCCGACATCCACATGCCGAACCTGGGCGGCCTCGAGCTGACGCGCCGCCTGCGCGAAGACCCCCGGCTGGCCCGGGTTCCGATCCTGCTCTTCTCGGCCAGCGTCTCCCAGGGGGAGGAATCGGTCTGGCGCGGCGCCGGGGCCGACGGGTTCATCCCCAAGCCGCCCACCCTGGCGCACCTGCGCGTGCGACTCGCACAGATGCTCGACCACGGCCGCGGTTAGACCGGCGGGCACCGAAAATCGCTTAAGCGATCAGGGCCGGGCGGTGAGGCCCGGTTCCGCCGGGCCGTATGAGTCCGTGATCCAGACGTTGGACACACGGCCTGGAACCAAAGGGAAGGGGGCACGCGGGGGGAACCGCAGGTTCCAGCCCGCGAAGCGATGCGAAGCGAGCGTTCACCAGCTTCCGCCCCCGCCGCCGCCAATACCGCCGCCGCCACGACCGCTGAAACCCGACGACCCCTTTGCGGCGGGCGTGTACACGATCGCGCTGTCGACCGTGGAGTTGAAGGTCTGCAAGGTGCTGGAGAAGGCGAGGGCGTTGAGCTGGCCGGCGCCCACGTACCAGCCGGCGGTGGCGGCCGCCACGTCGATGTCGTGAAAGGCACGCACCCACATCTCCACCACGCCGAACACGATCGCGAAGGGCAGGAAGGCGGAGAAGATCTTCTCCCGCTCCGCGAACTGCTGCTGATAGCGCTCGGCGGTGGCCATGTACATGCGAAAGCCGAGCGCCCGCATCAGGACGTCGTGCCCGGCTGCCGTCTTCTGCGGCATCGAGTGATAGCTGAAGGTGGCCGCGATCCCGATGATGGCGACCGCCACCCCCACCAGCCCGGCGCCCAGCCAAGCGCCGAGGGCCAGGGTCAGGACCACGCCCCCGACGATGGTGACGAGGCCGATGGCCACCCAGGCCGTGCGGATCATCGAGGGATGGTGGGTGAACCACTTGCGGGCAAGGGCGTCGCCGTAGAGCTGGCTCTCGGCACTGTCGAGGGTGCTCTTGAAGCTGCCTCGAACCGCGCTCAGGAGCACCTCGTCGCGGGCAGCGAAGAGGCCGGCGTAGATCGTCCGCTCGTACTGCAGGAGCTTGGAGAGGTCGGTGTTGGCGCCCTTCTTCAGCAGGTAGTCGCCGCGCGCGAACAAGCCCTTGCCGGGCGCCTCCTGGATGACCAGGAAGCCCCGAGCGGCGAGGTCGATGATGGATGCGGTCACGTCCTTGGTGTCCGCGCTCTCGTCGAGGATGAGGCCCAGCTGGCCGGGCCGCAGGTTGTCCGGCGGACCGAACTCGGGGACGACCGGGCGGTGGCCGAACGCGGGCGCCAGCTCGTCGGGGGCGTTGAGGTCGTGGTTGGTGTAGTACGCGGTCGTGTACTGGCGGTCGCGGGCGTGCAGCCACCAGTAGCGGCCGAGCAGCCCGAGGCCCGCCGCCAGGACGGCCAGGAAGAGGAGGATCGTGAGCGGGTTGATCTCGAAGTAGTCCACCAGGCTCCGCGGCGTCGCCTCCAGGATGGGGACCGGGTTGGGGATGGTCGCCTTGATGAGCGCGACCACGATCGTCAGCCCCTCGCCGGGGTTCAGGGCTCGGGTGGCGGTGAAGAGCGCGGTGTCGGCGGCGGCGTCGGTGCTGCAGGGATCGGTGGAGCCCCTGGTCCCCTGGTAGCAGGTCTGCCGCTGGAGGCTGCCGGCGGGCACGCTGACCGTCGCCATGGCCCGGGTGATGGGCACCGCCCACTGGTCGCCGGTCACGTTCCAGTACAGCTCGTCGTGGTCGGCGAAGGCGTTGAAGGCGCCTCTGACCGCGTACGTGATCAGGTACGTCTGGCGGCCGGTCAGGGTGCGGTTGGCGTCCCCGATCTTGATCTCCTCGTTGGCCCCGTTGCGGGAGGTGGTATAGGGCCAGGCGTGCTCGGCGCCGTCGGTTACCGAGCGCACGTCCAGCGCGAGCATGCGGTTGTTCTTCTGGTCGTAGCCGTAGACGACCGGGATGTCCCGAAAGATCCCGTGATGGGGTGCGCCAAAGGTGACGTCGATCCGCTCGGTCACGATCAGGCTGCCGTCGGCGCCGATCGCCATGTTGGAGGCGAAGCTGTCGATGCCCCAGTCGGCGGCAAGCGCGTTCACCGGCAGCAGCGCGAGCAGGGCCGAGCCGGCCAGGAGGAGGGCACCGGCTCCGCGTTTCACGGCGCTATATGGTGACGCCGTGCCGGACGTGATGTGCGAGTTTCCGCTGACCCGCCCCCTCGACCTCGCGGCCACGCTCTGGCCGCTGCGGCGGGCCGGCGGCCCCGACCCCTGCGTGCGGATCGGCGCCCGCGACGCCTGGCGCGCGACCCGCACCCCCGACGGCCCGGCCACCCAGCACCTCCGGCTGGAGGGGGGCCGGATCCTGGTGGAGGCCTGGGGCCCGGGCGCCGCCTGGCTCGTCGAGCGGGCGCCGGCGCTGCTCGGCGAGGAGGACGATGCCGCCGGCTTCGCGCCCGGGCACCCGCTCCTGAAGGACCTCGCCCGCCGCCATCGCGGCCTCCGCCTGACGCGCAGCTGGGCGGTGCTGGAGGCGCTGACCTGCTCGATCGTGGAGCAGAAGGTGCCGGGCGCCGAAGCCCGGACCGCGATCCGGCGCCTGGTGCGGGCGCTCGGCGAACGGGCGCCGGGGCCGCTCCCCGACCTCTACGTGCCCCCCGAACCGGGGGTCATCTCGCGCACGCCGTATGAGGTCTTCCACCGGTTCGGCATCGAGCGCCGGCGGGCCGAGGTCTTGCGCCGCGCCGCCTCCTACGCCCGCCGTTTCGAGGAGTGCGCGGTCATGGACCCGGCGGCCGCCACCGCCCGCCTGCGGGCGCTGCCCGGGATCGGGCCGTGGACCGCTGCCGAGGTGGTGGGAGTGGCGCTCGGCGACCCCGACGCGGTGCCGGTCGGCGACTACCACCACCCCCACATGGTCGCCTTGGCGCTGGCCGGCGAGGAGCGGGGCACCGACGAGCGGATGCTGGAGCTGCTCGAGCCCTACCGCGGCCACCGGGGCCGGGTGCTCCGGCTGCTGCTGGCGGGCGGGGTGGCGGCGCCCCGCCGCGGGCCCCGCCTGGCCCTCAACCCGCAGCTCGGGTTCGGGTCCCGGCGCCGCGTACACTCGAACTGAATCTCAGGAGGTAAGTGCATGCCGGAACCGGTTGTCGTCGCGTATGGCCGCTCGCCCATCGGGCGCGCTTTCAAGGGCTCCCTGATCGAGATGCGGCCAGACGACCTGGGCGCGTACGTGACCGGCAAGGTCATGGAGAAGGTGCCGAAGCTGGAGGCGGCCATGATCGACGACCTGATCTGCGGCTGCGGGCTGCCGGGCGGGGAGCAGGGGTTCAACCTCGGCCGCGTGATCTCGATCCTGGCCCGGCTCGACACCCCCGGCTCGACCATCACCCGGTACTGCTCCTCCTCGCTGCAGACCAGTAGGATGGCCGCCCACGCGATCCGCGCCGGCGAGGGAGACGCTTTCCTGTCGGTCGGCGTCGAGTGCGTCTCTCGCTACGGCAACGGCACCGCCGACCCGCCCGATGCCCAGAACCCACGGCTCAAGCCTGGCAACGAGGAGGAGTACCCCGACATCTACATCGCGATGGGCCAGACCGCCGAGAACGTGGCCCGGCGCGAGGGCATCTCGCGGGAGGAGCAGGACCGCTTCGCGATGAACAGCCAGAACCGGGCTGTCGCCGCACGCGAGAACGGCTTCTTCGACCGCGAGATCATCCCCGTTCCGCTGCCCAACGGGCAGACCTTCAGCAAGGATGACGGGCCGCGGCCGGGGACCACCATGGAGGTGCTGGCCACCCTCAAGCCCGTCTTCCGCGAGGACGGCACGGTGACCGCCGGCAACGCCTGCCCGCTCAACGACGGGGCGGCCGCGGTCGTGATCATGTCCGACACCAAGGCCCGGGAGCTGGGGATCAAGCCCCTGGCGCGGATCGTCTCCACGGGGGTGACCGCCCTGGAGCCGGAGTTCATGGGCCTCGGCCCGATCGAGGCCTCCCGCCAGGCCCTCAAGCGGGCGGGGATGACGATCGATGACGTCGACCTGGTCGAGATCAACGAGGCCTTCGCGGCCCAGGTCATCCCCTCTGCGCGGGCGCTGGGGATCGATCCCTTCGGGGACAAGCTCAACCAGCACGGCGGCGCGATCGCGCTCGGGCATCCCTTCGGGATGACCGGGGCCCGCATCCTCTGCACCCTGCTCAACGGGCTCGAAGCCAAGGACCGGACGATCGGCCTGGAGACCATGTGCGTGGGCGGCGGCCAGGGGATGGCGATGATCCTGGAGAGGCTGAACTAGGTCACGCAGAGTCCTCCCCGCTGGTCGGGGAGGTCCCTCCGGCGCAGCCGGAGGGGGAGGGGTGGATTACCCTTGGCTGGCCGCGTCCAGCTTCTGAATCTCCTCCTCCGAAAGGTGGATCTCCAGGGCCTTCCACAGCTCGCGCATCTGGTCGGGCGACATCGCGGCCGCGATCGGGCCGGTGATCCCCGGCTTGGCCAGCACCCAGGCCAGGGCGACCGGGGCCGGCGTGTCGCCACGCTCGCGCGCGACCGCGACCAGCGTCTCGACCACCCGCCAGCCGCGCTCGTCGATGTAGCGCTCCCTTACCGAGCGCGCCCGCGGTGACGCCGGCAGCGGGGCCTCGCGCCGGTACTTGCCGGTGAGGAAGCCGCCCGCCAGGGCCGCGTAGCCGAAGACGGCCGGCCCGAACTCGCGGCAGACCTCGGACAGCGGGCCCTCGAAGGCGAGCCGGTTCATCAGGCTGTAGGGTGGCTGCTCCACCTCGTACCGCGACCAGCCGCGCCCCTCCTGCATCTCCAGCGCCTCTCGCAGCCGTTGGGCCGGGTAGTTGGACGCGCCCAGGCAGCGCACGCTGCCTGCCCGCACGAAGCCGTCGAAGACCTCCAGCGTCTCCTCGAGTGGGGTCGCTGGGTCGTCCTGGTGCGCGTAGTAGAGGTCGACGACGTCGGTCTGCAGCCGCTTCAGCGAGGCCTTGAGGGCGCGCTCCAGGTGAGCGCGGTGGAGTCCCTTGTTCTCGGGGCCGGGCCCCATCGCCGATCCCACCTTGGTCGCCACCACCACCCGGTCGCGCACCCCTCGGGAGGCCATCCACTTCCCGATCACGGTCTCCGACTCGCCGCCGCGATGGCCGGGCAGCCACCTGGAGTACACATCGGCGCTGTCGATGAAGTTCCCGCCCAGCGCGAGGTAGGTGTCGAGGACCTCGAAGGAGGCCTTCTCATCGGCGTTGCCGCCGAACACGTTGCCGCCCAGGCAGAGCCGGCAGACCTCGATCCCGGAGCGTCCGAGCGGCGAGTATCGGGTGGCGGTCTCGCTCACTGCAACGAGTCCAGGCGTTCCTCGACCAGGCCGACCAGCTCGGCCATGCCGTCCTGGTCGAACACCAGCCGGGCCCCGGCCGCCGCGAACAGCTCGGGCAGCGGCCGCGAGCCGCCCAGGGCCAGCGCGCGCCGGTAGGCGGCGACGGCCCCGGCCTGGTCGCTGAGCGCGTTGCGCCAGACCTGGAACGCGCCCAGCTGCGCGATCCCGTATTCGATGTAATAGAAGGGGTACGAGAAGAAGTGGACCTGCTCGTACCAGCGGGCGACCTGCTCCTTCTCGCAGCCCTGCCAGTCGATCCCCTTCACGAAGCGCTCGCGGATCCGGACCCACTCCCGGTCCCGATGGTGGCGGTCGCCGCCGCTGCCGGAGGTGTAGATCCAGTGCTGGAAGGCGTCCACCGACGCGATGTGGGCGACCGACGCCAGCGCCTCCTCGAGGTGGGCGGCACGCGCGCGGCGCGCCTCGTCGTAGTCGTAGAAGCCGTCCTCGCCGTGGTCCAGGTAGGGCGCCCCCAGCAGCTCCATCGCCATCGAGGCGACCTCCGCCATCTCGGAGCCCGGGAACCACTGGAAGAGGTAGGGGAGGTCCATGGCCTCCAGGCTGTGGAAGGCATGCCCGGACTCGTGGAGCAGGGTGTCGACGTCGCCGGCCACCCCGGAGGAGTTGGCGAAGATAAAGGGCAGCCGGCGCACCGGGAAGGTCGTGCAGTAGGCGCCCGGGCTCTTGCCCGGCCGCGCCATCAGGTCCAGCTGCTCGGCCTCCACCAGCTTGCGGAAGTGGCCGCCAAGGATGGGGTCGACCTTCTCGAAGAGGCGGCTCGACTTCTCGACCAGGTCATCCTCGGTGGCGAACGGCCGCAGGGCGGGCCGGCCCAGCGGGTCGGGGTTGCCGACGTGGCTGTCCATGGCGTCCCAGGGCTTGATCAGGTCCCGATCCAGCTCCATCTGGCGCGCCCGGCGCTGGTAGATGCGGTCGACCGCCGGGACCACGGTCGCCGCCACCGACTCCTGGAAGCGGAGGGTGTCCTCGACCGTGTAGTCGAAGCGGTTCTTGGCCCGGTGCATGTAATCGCGGTAGTTCTCAAAGCCCGCATTGCGGGCCTGCTCCTGGCGCAGCTCGTACATGCCGTCGAAGATGTCGGCCAACTCGTCTCGGGCGTCGATGAAGGGCTCGAAGAAGGCCCGGTAGGCGCGCTCTCGGAGCGCCCGGTCGGCGGAGTTGGTGTAGGGCCGCAGCTGGGGCGGGACCAGGCGCTGGCCCTCCCACTCCACGGTCAGCGCGCCGGTGACCTTGCTGTAGCGGGAGACCAGCTTCTGCTCCTCGGCGATCAGCGGCACGTTGGCCTCGCGGAAGAGATCGATCCGGTTGCGCCAGCGGGCGATCGGCGGCTCCAGGTCGGGCCGCGAGAAGCCGCTGGCGACCAGCCTCTCGCCCAGCTTTACCCGGTAGGCCTCCAGGCGGGGCGAGATGTCGGCCGAGAAGCGGAGGTCGGCGGCCTCCTTGGCGGGATCGGTGGTGTCGCGGTCGTAGGCGGTCGAGGCATCGTTGTGGGCCTCCGCGAAGAGGGCCTCCAGGCGTGACCAGTCGGCCAGCCAGGCCTCGACCTCGGCATCGCCGTCGAACGGCCGGGCGGCCAGACCCTCGTAGAAGGGGGTGATGTCCTCGAGGCGGGCATCACGAAAGGCCAGCGCCGAGTCGGGGAGGTCTCTCACGCTCACGGACCTCAGGGTAGCTATCGTCCCTGGTATGAATTTCCGCGCGTACACGGCTGAGCTCATCGGCACCTTTGCACTCATCTTCGTAGGGGTAGGCGCGATCGCCGGCACGGCCATCGGCAAGGACCAGCCCGGCCTGGTCGCGATCGCCCTCGCCCACGGGCTCACGATCGCCGTCATGGCCAGCGCCACCCTCGCCATCTCTGGCGGCCATCTGAACCCGGCCGTGACCCTGGGCGCCCTCAGCGCCGGCAAGATCAGCCTCGTCAACGCCATCGGCTACTGGGTGGCGCAGTTCCTCGGCGCCGTGGCGGGCGCGCTGCTCATCCAGGTCGTGGTCCCCGGCGGCGCGCTGCACGCCGTCGGACTCGGCACCCCGGCGCCCGGCAACGGGATCGGCGGGCCGCAGGCGCTCTTGATGGAGGCGGTCCTGACCTTTTTCCTGATGTTCGTCGTCTACGGCACCGCCATCGACGGCCGGGCGCCCAGGCTGGCCGGCCTCTTCATCGGGCTGACGGTGACGCTGGACATCTTCGTGGGCGGTCCCATCACCGGTGCGGCGATGAACCCGGCCCGCTGGTTCGGGCCCGCGGTGGCCGGGGGCGGGCTCGGCAACTTCTGGATCTACCTGATCGGTCCGGCGCTGGGCGCCGTGATGGCCGCTCTGCTCTGGCGGCACTTCCTGGAAGAGGCGCCGGCGCCGAGCAAGAGCGAAGCTTCGGCTGTGTAATGATGTAATCACGATGAGTGAAGCTGTAGATCCCGCCGCCGTCTCCGCCTGGCTGACCGGGCGCCTGCCCGCCAACTGGTTCACCGGTCCCGCCGTGGTCACGATCGCCGAGGGTGGGCTCCAGGTCGTGGGCGCCCTGGTCAGCGTGGAGCTGCCGCCGGGGGCCGACGACGCGGCCCGGGCGGCCGCCGCCGCCGGCCGCATCGCCCGCTTCCGGGAGGACAGCCGCCCCGAGCGCATGGAGGTCGCCCGCGAGGCCGAGCAGAAGTTCGGCCTGCCGGTGACCTGGGGCGCCTCCAGCGGCGACACCAGCATTCTCTTCACGCCCGGCAACCCGAGCTTCCAAGGCCCGCCCCGCGCCTGGGGCCGGCGCGGAGACTATGTAAGGGTCTAAGTCCTCCCCGCTGGTCGGGGAGGTACCTCCGGCGGAGCCGGAGGGGAAGGGGTGGACGCGCCTACGCCGCCTTGCGTCTGGTCCGGGCGGTGCGCTTGAGGCGCTGTTGGAGGATCGCCAGCACGGCGGCCTCCTCGGGACTGAGGCGGTGGAGCCCGGTCTGGATGGCGGCCTCGGCCCGCTTCTGGAGGACCTCGACCATGGTCCCGTCCATGTAGGAGTCGACGATGGCCGGGTGCACGTAGCACTTGCGGCAGACGGCGCGCGTGTTGCCCAGCTGGCCGGCCACCTTCTCGATCGCCTCCAGCACATTGCGCTTGGCCTGCGCCTCGGAGTCGAACTGCTCCAGCTCCTGCAGAGCCTGCGCCGCCAGCACGGTCCCCGCCCAGGTCCGGTAGTCCTTGGCCGTGAAGTCCTGGCCGGCGGTCTCGCGCAGGTACTCGTTGACGTCCTCGGAGTCGATGCTGCCCCGGGTGCCGTCAGCGTCCCGGTACTGGAACAGCTCCTGTCCGGGCAATTCCTGGCATTGCTTGACGATCCGCGCGATCGCCCGGTTCTCGATTCCGACCTCGTGCTCTTTGCCACTCTTGCCGCGGAAGACGAAACCGACGTGGTTGCCGCGCACGCGGGTATGACGCCGGCGCAGGGTGGTCAGGCCGAAGGAACGGTTCTCTCGCGCGTACGCCTCGTTGCCGACCCGGATCAGGGTCGTCTCCAGCAGCCGGATCACCGTCGCCAGCACCTTCTCCCGGGGCAGCCCCCGCCGCTTCATGTCCCGGGCCACCCGCCGCCGTACCTTGGGCAGGGCCTTGGCGAAGTCGAGCAGCCGCTCGTACTTGTCCTCGTCCCGAACCTCGCGCCAGCGGTCGTGGTAGCGATACTGCTTGCGGCCGCGGGCGTCGCGCCCGGTGGCCTGGACGTGGCCGTTGGGTGAGGGCGAGATCCAGACGTCGGTCCAGGCGGGCGGTATGGCAAGGGCTCGAATCCGCACCAGGGTTACCTCGTCCCGGATCGGCTCGCCGTCGGGGCCCTGGTACCTGAAGTGCTCGCCGCGGCGGCGGCGGCGGAGTCCCGGCGCCTGGTCGGAGACATAGCGCAGGCCCGCATCGCGGGCCGTCTCCCGAGCCTCGTCCAGCCGTTCGTCCGCCACCTCGGGCAGCGCGGTCGCTGCGGGCAGCACCGGCCGAGGATAACCCCGCCGTACCATGGCCGAGCCTCATGAAAAGGCGGGGAGTTGCGATGGCCCTGGGCGTGGGGGTGCTGCTCGCGCTGGTGGCGGCGGCGAGCCGGACCCAGCTTTTCCACGAGTCGGAGCCACCGCTCTCGCCCGGGCTGGCCAGGCTGCTGGTCGATTTCTCGATCTACCTTTTCCTGGCGCTCGAGGTGCTGGTGGGCGCGGCCGTGGTCTGGGCGCTGTGGCCCAGCGACGAATACGCCGCGCCGGAGCTGAAACGGCGCCCGTGGTGGCACCTGCTCGTGCAGTACGCGCTGCTCGCCTTCTTCCTCAGCGCCGGCCTCCTGCTGGTCAACCGCTACCGAAGCCTCCTGGAGCGGCCGCCGCCGGTCGCCGCCGGGGCCGCCGGGTCGCCGGTGGCGCCGCCGCCGGGAACGCTCGCCGGGGCCCCGCCGGGGTTCGACTGGCTGGCCCTCGGACTGGTGGTGGCGCTGATGGTGGCGGCGTCGCTGGTGCTCTGGCGGCAGCAGCGGCGGAGGCTGGCGGCGCGGCGAGTGGAACGCGAGCTTCAGCGGTCCCTGGCGGAGGTGGTCGGCGACGCACTCGACGACCTGCGCGACGACACCGACGCGCGGCGAGCGGTGATCCAGGCCTACGCGCGCATGGAGCGCGTGCTCGCCATCCACGCCGTTCCGCGGCGGCCATACGAGACGCCGGTCGAGCTCCTGGCCCGCGCCTTGGTCGAGCTCGACATCCGGGAACCCGCCATCCGGCGCCTGACCGAGCTCTTCGAGTACGCCAAGTTCAGCCCGCACGCGGTCGACCCGGCCATGCGCGCCGACGCCCTGGAGTCGCTCGCCGCCATCCGCGAGGACCTGCTGGCGCCGCCTCCGCCGCGCCCTCCGCTGGGAGCGCCGGTTGCCGGCTGAGGAGCGAGAGGCCCCGGGCACCGCGGCCGGCTGGGCGGCCGCGACCGCGATCGTGGCCACGATCGCGATCGCGGTCTTCCTGGTCCTCCGCCTGCGCGCCACCGAGGTCGCGCTCCATCTCTACGTGGTGACGGTCGCCACCTGCGGGTTGGTGGCGCTCGCCGACCGGGCACTGCGCGGCCTCCGCTTCGACGACGGGCGCACCCTGGTCGCCCGGCTGCGCGGGCGCCGGCTGCGCCAGCGCCCCGAGCCCGTGCGCTCGCTCGAGGAGCTGGAGCACGCGGTCGACTTCGCGGGCACGACCGCCTTCGACGTCCACTACCGGCTCCGGCCGCACCTGATGCGGATCGCCACCCACCGGCTCGCCGCCCGCCGAGGGATCGACCTCGACGCCGACATGGCAGCCGCCCGGGCGGCCCTCGGCGATGAGCTGTGGGCGCTGGTCGACCCCGATCGCGAGCCGCCCCCCGAGCGCAACGCGCGCGGGCTGCCGCCGGCCGCCGTGCGGCGGCTGGTCGAAGCGCTGGAGGCCGTGTGAAAGGTCAGGCTATGAAAGCGGCGAGCCTGCAGGAGGTCCGCGAGGTCTCGCAGCAGGTCCTGGCCGAGGTCGAGAAGGTGATCGTCGGCAAGCGCGAGGCGCTGGAGCTGGTGCTGATCGGAATCCTGGCCGACGGCCACATCCTGATCGAGGACTTCCCGGGCCTGGCCAAGACCCTGCTCGCCCGCTGCTTCGCGCAGGTCTTGAGCCTCGACTTCAAGCGCATCCAGTTCACACCTGACCTGATGCCCTCCGACGTCACCGGCTCGTCGGTGTTCTCGCAGCGAACCTCCGAGTTCGAGTTCCGGCCCGGCCCCATCTTCACGAACCTGCTGCTGGCCGACGAGATCAACCGGGCGCCCGCCAAGACCCAGGCCGCGCTCTTGGAGGCGATGCAGGAGCGGCAGGTCACGGTCGAGGGGCGGCCCCTGCCGCTGAAGCCGCCGTTCCTGGTGATCGCCACCCAGAACCCGATCGAGTACGAGGGCACCTATCCGCTGCCGGAGGCCCAGCTCGACCGCTTCCTGCTCCGGATCGGCGTCGGCTATCCGTCCCGCGACCAGGAGTGGGAGGTGCTGGCCCGGCGCATGGGCCGGCGCACGGACGAGGTGCGCCTGGAGATGAAGGTGGCGGCGGCGCGCCTGCTCGGCATGCAGGCGGCGATCGAGGACGTGTACGTGTCTGACAGCGTCGGCTACTACATGGTCGACCTGGTCACCGCCACCCGCTCCAACCCCCGGATCCTGGTCGGCGCCAGCCCGCGGGGATCGCTGGCGCTGCTCAAGCTGGCGCGCAGCCAGGCCGCGCTCCGGGGCCGCGACTACGTGACCCCGGAGGACGTCAAGGCGGTGGCGGTCCCGGCGCTGGCCCACCGGCTGACCTTGCGCCCGGAGCTCTGGGTGCAGCGCGTCAAAGCCGAGGACGTGGTGCGCGAGTGCCTGCAGTCCGTGCCCACGCCGCGGGCGGACGATTCCGACCAGCGCACGGCGGCCCGCCGGCCGGCGGGTTGACCGCGTCATCGCGGGTCTGGGCCTACCTCGCCCTGGGGGCTGCCGGCCTGCTCGCCGGGCTGCTCCTGGGCCGGGTCGAACCGGTGGTCCTGGCCGCGCCCTTCCTGCTCACGCTGACCCTCGGCGTCTCCCTGGCGCGGGCGCCGCGCTTGCGCGCCGGCCTGCGATTGAACCGCGAGCGCGCGATCGAGGGCGACGAGGTGGCCGCCGCCGTGACCGTGGAGTCGGACCTCCCGCTGGAGCGGCTCGACCTCGAGCTGGCCCGGCCGCGCGGGCTGTGGCTGCTGGACGAACCTTCGGCGCTGGTGCTAGGGCTGCCGCGCGCCGGGGTCCGCGAGCTGCAGCTGCGCCTGCGCTGCGAGCGCTGGGGCGGCTACACCGTGGGCCGGGTGCGCCTGGTCGCGCACGACCGTTTCGGCCTCTTCCGGTTCGAGCGCCTTGAAGACCTGCGCCGGCCGCTCAAGGTCTACCCCGGCGCCGAGCACGTGCGCCGGCTGCTGAAGCCGGCGCGCACCCAGGCCTTCGCCGGCAACCTGGTGGCGCGCCAGAAGGGAGAGGGGATCGAGTTCGCGGACATCCGGGCCTTCGCGCCCGGCGACGCCCGCGCCGGACGCTGCCGCCGAGCTCGATGGTGGTCGCCTTCACCCCGCTGCTGGACGAGCGCTCGATGCGCGCCCTCTTCGACCTCAGCAGCCGGGGCCACGACGTGGCGGTGGTCGAGATCTCGCCGGCGGACTGGCTGGTCCCGGGCAGCCGGGAGGGCGAGCGCCTGGCCTTCCGGCTCTGGGAGATGGAGCGCGAGGCGCTCCGGGCCCGCTTCCAGCAGATGGGGGTGGCGGTGGCCACCTGGCGCCGCGGCAGCAGCCTCCTGGACGCGCTCGAGGAGGTGCGGGGATTTCGACGGCAGGCCCGGCTGGCGCGCGTCTAGCGGCGGCGACCACGGCCATGACGGTGGCCGCGGCGCTGGCCTGGTACTGCATCTACGGCGCGGCCGGGGACCTGGCCGCCCTGGTGGTGGTGCCGGCGCTGGGCGGGCTGCTGCTGCTGGGCGCCGGGCTGCTCAACGTCTGGGCGCCTTTCAACGCCCTGGGGGTGGCTTGCCTGGCCGTCGCCTACCTGGCGCTGCTCTACGTGCGCGGGATCGAGGTCGACGGCGCCGCGCCGGCGGTCGCCGCGGCGCTCCTGCTGGTCACCGAGCTGGCCTGGTTCTCGCTCGAGCAGGCGACCACCGCCGCCAACCACCCGCGCCTGCTGGCACGCCGCCTGGCGCTGATCGGGGGGTTGACGGTGGGCGCCGCCGGGATCGGCTACCTGCTGCTCCTGGTCGCGGTGGCCCCGCTGCCGGGCGGCGTCGCCTACCTGGTCGGTCGGGACCGCTGATGTGTTCGAGGGTGCACCCCCGCACGCATTGCGAGCCGAGATTGTGTTCGAGGGTGCACCCTCGACGTAATCAGGGTAGGCTTCGGACCTGAATCATGTTTCAGGAGCGCGGCGGCGGCCAGGCGATGCGGCGGGGCGCCTCGCGGACACCGGTGCCACCGCCGCGGACCGAGCGCGGCCGGCGCACCCGGAGCCGGATCCTGGAGGCGGCCGAGGAGGTCTTCTACCGGGACGGCTTCCACCGGGCCTCGATCGTCGACATCACTCGGGGCGCCGGGGTCGGGCAGGGCACCTTCTACCTCTACTTCCCGAGCAAGGAGGCGCTCTTCGTGGAGCTGGTGCGCCAGATGGGCCATGAGATGCGCCGCCGCCTGAAGGACGTGACCAGCGCCGCGGCCACCCGGGCGGAGGCGGAGCGGGCGGGGATCCGGACCTACCTCGAGTTCGTGGCCGAGCACCCGGCCACGTACCGGATCGTGCGCGAGTGCGAGTTCGTCGACCACGCCGAGTTTAAGAGCTGGTACGAGCAGCTGGCCGAGGGGTACGTGCCGGGGATCCGCGACGCCATGAAGGCGGGCGAGTTCCGGGAGCTGGACGCCGAGACTGTGGCCTACTGCCTGATGGGGATGGGCGACTTCCTAGGCATGCGCCTGGTGGTCTGGGACGGGCAGCGCAACGTTCCCCCCCAGGCCGTCGACACCGCCATGGAGGTGGCCCTGCACGGGCTGCTGCGCCAGGCCGCGGGTTCCGGCGCGCCCGGCCTCCTTGACAGCACCGGCCGCGGCACCCTAGACTCCGACAAAACCTGAATCAGGCGTCATGTCATTCAGGGCGGGCACCATGCGGCATCGGACAGAGGGAGTGAGCGACATGCGGTTTGGAATCCTCAAGCGATCCCTGGTGGCCACCCTGGTGACGGTGGTCGCCGCCTGCGGCGGCGCCTCCAGCAGCGGCACCAGTGAGCAGACGGTCAAGGACACGGTCAAGGTCGGTGTCGTCTACTCCAAGACCGGCCTCCTCGCGGCCTACGGCCAGCAGTACATCGAGGGCTTCCAGATCGGCCTCGCCTACGCCACCAAGGGCACCAACATCGTCAACGGCCACAAGATCGAGTTCACGGCACAGGACGACGCCGGCGACCCGGCCAAGGCCGTGAGCGCGGCCAAGGACCTGATCGGCCAGGGCTACAAGATCATCGCCGGCTCCACCAGCTCCGGGGTCGCCACCCAGGTCGCTCCCATCGCCGAGCAGAACAAGGTCCTCTTCATCTCCGGCCCGGCCGCCAGCGACGCCATCACCGGCATCAACCACTACACCTTCCGCTCCGGCCGCCAGAGCCAGGAGGACGTGCTCGCGATCAAGGGCACCCTGAGCGGCAGTCTCTCGGGCAAGAAGATCCTCGTCTTCGCCCAGGACACCGCCTTCGGGCAGGGCAACGTGGCGGCGGTCAAGACCCTGGTCGCCGACCCCAACAGCGCCACCCTGGACAAGATCCTGGTGCCCGCCAGCGCCACCGACTTCACGCCCTTCGCCAAGCAGGCCAAGGACGCCAAGCCCGACCTCCTGTTCATCGCCTGGGCGGGCAGCACGGCCACCGCGATGTACACCAGCCTCTCCCAGCAGGGCGTGCTGACCTCGACCAGCGTCGTCACCGGCCTCGACCAGCGCTCCACCTACCCGCTCTTCGCACCCCTCGCGGGCCAGGCCCAGATGCTCAGCCACTACGTCTACCAGGCTCCCAAGAACGCGGTCAACGACTACCTGGTCAGCGAGCTCAAGAAGCAGGGCAAGGTGCCCGATCTCTTTCACCCGGACGGTTTCGTGAGCGCGCAGATGATCGTCCGCGCGATCAGCGGCCCCGAGGGCGACAGCAACACCGAGAAGATGATCAGCGCGCTCGAGAACTACAGCTTCCAGGCCCCCAAGGGCGGGCAGCAGATCCGGGCCGCCGACCACGCCATGCTGCAGCCGATGTTCATCGTCAAACTTACCGGCTCCGGCTCCAGCCTGGAGCCGGAGGTGGTCAAGACCGTGAGCCTCCAGGACGCCACCCCGCCCGTCGCCAAAAGAACCTGAGCAGGAACCCCTGAGCCCGGGGCCGGCCCTCAGCACGCGTGAGCTGGGGCTGAAGATCGGCGGGGCGGTGATCGTCGACGGCATCACGCTGGCCGTCGAGCGCGGCGAGTTCGTGACGATCATCGGCCCCAACGGCGCCGGCAAGACCTCGCTCTTCAACCTGCTCTCCGGCCTTTACCACCCGACGACGGGCCGGGTCGAGCTGCTGGGCATCGACATCACCCGGCAGCCGCCGTACGCCCGCGCCCGGGCCGGGCTCGGCCGCAGCTTCCAGGCCAGCAGCGTGCTGCTCGGCCTGACCGTGCTCGAGAACGTGCGGCTGGCGGTGCAGGCGCGGCGGGGCGGCAGCTTCGCCTTCTGGCGCCAGGCCGCGCGCGACACAGGCGCCGTCGAGCGGGCGCGCGAGGTGCTGGGATGGGTCGGCCTCGACGACTGGGCGGCCCTGCCGGCGGGGCTGCTCGCCCACGGCGACAAGCGCAAGCTCGAGCTCGCGATCCTGCTCGCCGGGGAGTTCGAGGTGCTGCTGCTCGACGAGCCCACCGCCGGGGTGGCGGTCGAGGACGTGCCGGGGATGATCGACGTGATCCGGGCCGTCCACCGCGACCAATCCAAGACGGTGGTCATGGTCGAGCACCGGATGGACGTCATCGTCGGCCTCTCCGACCGGATCGCGGTCATGCACCACGGCCGCCTGCTGGCGCTCGACACGCCCGATCGCGTCATGGCCGACGAGGAGGTGCAAGCGGCTTACCTCGGTGAACCGCTTTGACCGCGCTCCTCACCGTCGGCGACCTGCACGTGCGCTTCGGCCAGTCGCGCGTGCTGCAGGGGGTCTCGCTCGAGGTTCCGGAGGGTGGCGTGACCGCGCTCCTGGGCCGCAACGGCGCCGGCAAGACCACCACCCTGAAGGCGATCCTCGGCCTGGTCCAGCGCGCGGGCAAGATCGAGCTCGGCGGCGCCGACATCTCCTCTGAGGCCACCCACCGGATCGTCCGTCGCGGGGTGGGGTACGTGCCCGAGGACCGCGAGGTCTTCTCCGAGCTGACGGTGGCCGAGAACCTGCGCCTGGCGGTGCGCGATCCTGAGCCACGCTACCAGCTGGTCCACGACCTCTTCCCCGAGCTCGGCCGGCGGGCCGGCCAGCGGGCGGGCACCCTCTCCGGCGGGC
>WNGE01004708.1_pt1 | contig 19250 bp, 20 predicted proteins | sample 5400651 | NCBI WGS metagenome assembly WNGE01 (sample SAMN13153370, study PRJNA577476) | soil metagenome | isolation source: 60 cm soil or saprolite under grassland replicate 2 | place: USA:California | collected 2016-06-15
CTCGTTTGTAGGATACGTTAATCGGGCGAATCCTCCCGTTGCCGAGATCCGGCGGAGGAGGGCTCGGGGGCCGCGCCGGGATTCACGATCCGCATCTCCCGCTGCGGGTAGGGAATCTTGATTCCGGCCGCCTGGAACGCCTGCCAGATCGCCCGATTGATCGCGCTCCTGACGTTGAGCTGGCCCCTTTCCGGATCAACGATCCAGATACCGAGCTCGAGGTCGATGCCGCTGTCGGCGAAGCGCACGATGAACGCCGCCGGAGGATTCGGCGTCTTCGTCACCCGTGGCTCTTTCGCCGCGGCCTCCTCCATCAGCTTCAACGCGAGATCGAGGTCGCTGTCGTAGCTCACCTGCACCGGGATGCCGATGCGAACGTCCTTCGACGTATACGAATGGTTGAGGACGGTCGTCGTCACCAGCGTGTCGTTGGGAACGATCGCTTCGACGCCGTCGAGGCTGCGCACGACAACATAGCGCGACGTCACGGCCGTGACGACGCCGTGACGATTGTCGACGGTGATCATGTCGCCCAGGCGGATCGAGCGGTCGAGCAGGATCGTGAACCCGGAGATGTAGTTGCTCGCGAGCTTCTGCAGGCCGAGGCCGATGCCTACGCCCACGGCGCCGCCGAACACCGTGAGCAGCGTGAGATCGATGCCGACGGCCTGCAGCGAAAAAAGCACACCGAGGACCAGCAACAGCGCCCGAAGCGCCTTGCCGAGGACCGCGCGCACGTTGCTGTCGAGGTGCGCTGCGCGTGCGAGCCGTTGCTCGAAGAGCCCCGAGAGCCACAGCGTGGCCGCGATTGTCAGCATCACGACAATCGCACCCTTGAGAATTTCATAGACCGAGACGTGCTTGCTGCCCAGCGGGATCTCGAGCGTGTCGAGCTCCGTGCTCACCTGCTGCAGGATGCCGGTGAAGTACAGCAGCACGAGCGCCCAGATCGCGAACGAAATCACGCGCTCCGACGCGGGCAGCCACGCCGGCGCGCCGAAAAGTCCGCGCAGCGCGTATACGATGAGGCGGATCAGCGCGAGCGCGACGATGAGCGGCAGCGCGATCGAGATGAAGAAGGGTGGGCGCCAGTGGCGGAACAGCGCAGCGGCAACGAGGAGCAATACGAGCGTCGTCAGCGGCAGCAGCAGCCGGTTCACGCCGCCGAGACCGGCTTTGACGACCGTGGCGCTCGAAGCGGATTTGAGGCTCACCCGGCGATCGAGCAGCCAGCCGAGCGCAAAGCAAACGGCAACGAGTGCGAGATCGATCCATCCCGCCGGTGTCGCCAGCGCGGACTCGTAGTGGCTGAAATCGACGGGTGTCAGCACGGCGGGGAGTCTACCGGAATTCGCGTAAGGCAATCTTCCGGGACAGCCTTGCAAGTGATATCCAATCCGTTGGTCCCGCAGTCCGTCGTCCCCGCGGAGGCGGGGACCCAGCGTCTTTCGAGCGAAGACACTGGATTCCCGCGTTCGCGGGAATGACGGCTGATTTGTGCTTACGTTCTTTCAAACATCGCGGCAAAGAATCCGTCGCATCCGTGAAGGTGCGGAAGGAGCTTCAGCATCGGACCCGTATCGAGCGCGATGCCGGCGCGCGCGAGCTCCGCGGCGGCATTGCCGGGTGCGAATTGCGGATGCGCGCCGAGGAACGCGTCGACGATCGCCTCGTTTTCCTCCGGCAGCACGCTGCACGTCGCGTAGACGAGACGGCCGCCCGGTTTCACGAGCGTTGCCGCCGCCGCGAGAATCGTCTGCTGTTTGCGCGCCAGCTCGGCGACCGCGGTCTCCGGTTGCCGCCACTTGAGATCGGGATTGCGCCGTAGCGTGCCGAAGCCCGTGCACGGCGCATCGACGAGCACACGATCGATCTTCCCCGCGAGCCGCTTGATCTTCGTGTCGCGCTCGCTCGCGAGAAGCTGCGGATGCACGTTGGAGAGCCCCGAACGCGCGAGACGCGGCTTCAGGTTGGCAAGCCGCTTTTCCATGATGTCGAATGCGTAGAGGCGGCCGTGCGAGCGCATCAACGCACCCAGGAGCAGCGTCTTGCCGCCGGCTCCGGCGCAGAAATCGACGACCATGTCGGTGCGTTTGGGTGCCACGAGATAGCCGACGAGCTGGCTGCTTTCGTCCTGCACTTCGAGCGAGCCGTCCTGCAGCAACGGGAGCCGCGCGAGCGCCGGACGCCCCTGCACGCGCAGTCCGAGCGGCGAGTACGGAGTGGGCTTCGCATCGACCCCCGACGCCGCCAATGCCGCGCGCGCTGCGTCGCGGTTCGTCTTCAGCGGATTCGCGCGGAGATCGAGTGGCGCTGGCGCCTGCCACGCGCGCGCGAGCGCCGCGCGTTCGTCGTCGCCATAGGCTTCACCGAGACGCGCCCACAGCCAGTCGGGAAGATCGGCGGCGACGGCGGGTTCGAGCTCCGTTGCCAAGCGCGACTTGAAGGCGCGAAGCCACACCGCGTCGGACTCTTTCAGCACGGCTTCCATTTCGCGCACGCTGCGTCCGAGCTCGCGTGTCGTGACGGCGAGCGCGAGGCGCCACGGATCCGTCGTTTCGGCGAGCCGTTCGAGCGAGCGGCGCCGGCGCAGGTACGCATAGACGCCGTCGGCGACGAGCGCGCGATCCTGCTGGCCGATCGCCGGATGGCGGCGAAAGAAATGGTGCAACGTCGTGTCGGCGGGCGCCGCGAGCGGCCGGATGTCGGCGATCGCCGCGGCGAGGCTCCCGAGCTGATTCGCCCGAAGCGTCATCGCTGCGCGACGGTTTCGTCGACGCGAATGGAATCGAGCAGTGCTTCGAACGTTACCCGCGGACCGATGTAGCGCATCTTGACGGGAATGTAATGCAGGCTGGGCGCGAGCCAGGCGTAACCCTCAACGCGGCCGTCCTCGCTCTTGTGATGCCAGCGCTCGGTGTCGATCTCGCCTTCGCCCCACGCGATCCGCTCTTCGCCGTCGCGCGTGACGGTGTAACGATTCAGGCGGCGCGTCGTCGCGAGGCTGAACGTCACTTCGTCGCGCGGAGGCGGCGTGAAGTAGTACTGCCACATGATCGACAGCGCATCGAACGTCGGCAATTCCAGCGCGGCGGTCTTCTGGTCCTGCAGTGTGACCATGCCCGCTTCCCAGTCGAATTGCGCGACCTCGCGCCGGTGGCGGCTCGTGCGCTCGAACGAGAACTCGAGCGGTTGCAGGCCGGCCGATGTGATGAGGCCGTGGCTCTCGACCTTCGCCTCCCCCGGGAAGAACAGCGCGAGGAGCCCCGAAAGCTTGCCGACGGAAAAGATCCGGTATTCGTTGCCGGTGTGCTCGAAGCGATAGACCGCGTCGCCGATCTGAAAACCCTGCGTCCCCAGATATCCCTTGTAGACGAGATCGACCCGCGGCGGCAACGTATCGGGAGAATGTTCCGCTCCGCCGGGCGCGGGCGTTGCGGCCGCGACGTCGACGGGAACCGCCGGCAGCTCGGGCCCCGCGGCGATCGCCTCGGGCGTCGGCTCGATCAGCGCGGGCGGCTCGTCGTGCGCATGCGAAGCAGACTCGGACTCGGGCTCGGGCGTGGCGACTGGCCGCGGAAGTGGATTCGTCGCCCGCCGCGCCTTCGCTTTCGGCTTCGCCGCCGCAACGGCAACGGGTGCCGGCGGCGGTGGCAGCTCGGTGATCGTCGCCTGCAAGGGTTGCACCTCGGGCTCCGTCGCTGGCTCGACGCGCACGAGCGACAACGCGAGATGCAACGCGATCGACGCGGCCAGCGCGATGACGAACCCCCGCCTTGCGGTCCATTGCGGACGCAGGGGAGCCCGAAGCGCCCGTCGGCGAAACGGCGTGCGGGCGTCACCGAGCGGGCGGAGCCTGGTGTGCGGCGATCTCACGTCAGAGGCAGGTGCGTTACCCAGGTCGTCCCCGCGTACGCGGGGACCCAGTGACGTTCGACGAAAGACGCTGGGTTCCCGCCTTCGCGGGAACGACGGACTCATTAGGCGGCGTCGGAACTTCGAGCGTGCCGGCCGGGATCGATTGACCGTTAACGCACACCCGTCGCCCGGCGATGACGAGGCGGCCCTCGCAGAACGCGCGCACCGCCGCCGGGAGCAGCCGGTGCTCGACTTCGAGGACGCGCGCCGCGAGCGCGGCTTCATCGTCATCGTCGTGAACCGGCACCGCTCCTTGCGCTATGACCGGCCCGTGGTCGACGTCGCCGGTGACGAAATGCACGGTACAGCCGTGAATGCGCACGCCGTCTGCGAGCGCGCGGCGATGCGTATGCAATCCGGTGTACGACGGCAGGAGCGACGGATGGACGTTGATCATCCTTCCGTCGTAGCGGCCTACGAAAGCGGGACCGAGAATGCGCATGAAGCCTGCGAGCACGACGAGGTCCGGTTCGCTCGCGTCGAGCACGGCGGCTAGCGCGTGGTCGAAGGCGTCGCGCTCGGCGTGGTCGCGATGGTCGACGACGCGCGTCGCGATGCCGTTCGCCGCGGCGATTGCGAGACCGCCTGCATCGGCGCGATTGCTGGCGACCGTCGTGATGTGTCCGCCGAGCGCGCCGCGGCGCTCGGTATCGATCAGCGCCGCAAGGTTCGACCCGCGACCGGAGATCAGCACGGTGACGCGAGGGACGTTCATCGCCGGGGTGCGCGGCGCGAGCGCGCTCGCGCCTTAGGCGACCGTAGTGGCCGGCGCGCCGTTCGCGCGCGGCACGACGGCACCGATTCGGTAGACCGACTCACCAGCCGCTGCGAGCAGTTGCTGCGCGCGGTCCGCATCGCCGGCCGCGACGACGACGACCATGCCGATGCCGCAGTTGAACACGCGATGCATTTCGGCGTTGTCGATGTTGCCGCGCTGCTGCAGCCAGTCGAAGATCGCCGGCCGCGGCCACGACGCGCGTTCGAGTCGCGCCGCAAGAGCATCGGGGAACATCCGGTGCGTGTTTTCCAGCAAGCCGCCGCCGGTGATGTGCGCCATTCCCTTCACGTCGACCTCGCGCATCAGCGCCAGCACCGGCTTCACGTAGATTCGCGTCGGGGCGAGCAGCGTTTCGCCCAGCGTGCGCGCGCCATCGAGTCCCGAAGCGGGGGCCCGGAGGTCGGCGCCCGAAACATCGAGAATCCGGCGGATCAGCGAAAAGCCGTTCGAATGCGGACCGCTCGACGCGAGGCCGAGGAGGACATCGCCGGTAACGATCCTGCGGCCGTCGATCGCCTTCGACTTCTCGACGACGCCGACGGCGAATCCCGCGAGATCGTACTCGCCCGGAATGAACGCGTTCGGATGTTCGGCCGTTTCGCCGCCGATCAGCGCACAGCCCGCCTGTACGCAGCCGTCGGCGATGCCCTTGACCACATCGGCAGCGACCCCCACGTCGAGCCGCTCGCACACGTAATAGTCGAGGAAGAACAGCGGCTCAGCGCCCTGCACGAGGATGTCGTTGACGCTCATCGCGACGAGATCGACGCCGATCGTGTCGTGCCGATTCAAGGCGAAGGCAAGCTTGAGCTTCGTGCCCACACCGTCGGTGCCTGATACGAGCACCGGCTCGCGGTAGCGTTTCGGCAATTCGACCAGCGCGCCGAACCCGCCGATGCCGGCGAGCACTTCCGGCCGCAGCGTTCGTTTGGCGAAGGGCTTGATCCGCTCGACCAATGCATCGCCGGCGTCGATGTCGACGCCCGCAGCGCGGTAGGAAAGCGGGGAGGCGGGAGCCGGGAGAGGGGGCGTCATTGCGCGGAGTCGGCGCCTGACGAATGTTCGCGCAGCATTGAGCGAATCGCAGGCACCGCGTTAAAGTGCGGAACGCTTGCGGATTTTACCGGAAACGGGCGATCGCCGGCCGCGTACTGCAAGCCTTTGCGCAGCGTCATACTCACCGCTCCGATGGAACAACTCGTCTTCGAACTTGCCGCGCCCGAGCCGCCGTCGTTCGGCAATTTCGTTCCCGGGCGCAACGTCGAGCTTGTCGCGATGCTGTCGCGCGTCGCCCTGGGTGCGGGCGGCGAAACGGGGCTGTTGGTCTGGGGCGCGGCGGGCGCCGGCAAGACCCATTTGCTGCGTGCCGCGGTCGCGGCAACCGTGGCGCGCGGGGCCCGCGCGTCGTGGATCGCAACGCCGGGAGAATTGCTGGCCGGCGATCCCGAAACGCTGGCGCAGCATGCGCTTCTCGCCGTCGATGCGATCGACGCCGCGTCCGCGGAATCCCAGGCGCGCCTGTTCACATTGTTCAATGCGTTGAAGGCGAATGGCGGCCAACTGCTGGCGGCGAGCCGCGCGCCGCCGGCGGTACTGCCCTTGCGCGAGGACGTGCGAACGCGATTGGGCTGGGGCCTCGTCTACGAGCTGCTGCCGCTCACGGACGCGGAAAAGCCGGCCGCGCTCGCCGCGTACGCGCGGCAACGCGGATTCAACCTGTCCGCGGAGGTGATCGGCTATCTCCTTGCGCACGGGCGGCGCGACATGACGACACTGGTCAGTGCGCTCGGAGCGCTCGACCGGCATTCGCTCGCGACCAAGCGGGCGATCACGGTCCCGATGCTCCGCGAATGGCTGCAGCACGAGATGCCCTTCGAGGTTCGGAACGCGGATCGGGGTTGAGCGAGAACAGATCCGAATCGGTGGCCGAGTCCTGCCGGCCGAGGCGGACGTGGACGACAGGTGCCAACGGGTTCGCCTGGGCCCTGAGCTCCGCCAACCGTACTTCAAAAAAAGTGCCTTTAATCAAATGATTATGCAAGAGGTCCGGGCTATGACCCTGTTGCCCGACGTGTCAACCGCGATGCAATAAGGGACGTTAATGGCCACGACACGCAACAACAGTGTCATCCAACCCATCGTGAGGAAAAACGAATGTCCAAGCTCCTGATGGCGATGATCGCCAGCGCGTTTGCGCTGACGGCGTTCGCCCAAGCACCAGCACCCGCTACCCCAGCCGCTCCCGCGGCGACCGCGGCTCCGGCCCCGGCCGCAACGCCCGCCAAGGATTCAATGAAGCCGGCTGATTCAGCGACGAGCACCAAATCCACGAAGAGCACGAAGTCCAAGAAGAAGTCCAAGAAAAAGGCCGCCACAACGCCGACGGACCAGGCGCCCGCCAAGTAGCCGTTTCTAGAGCCCACGCCGAGGCAATCCGCACCGCATCGCGGATTGCCTTTTGTGCGCCAAGTCTTTATTATTGGAAGGCTTTACGGCTCTTCGGGCAAACTGGCCAGTAAGTACTGAAATCTGCAATCTTCAACCATTGAGGAACCACAAATGAACAAGCTGATCGTTGCATTGATCGCCAGCGCGTTTGCCACGGCGGCCGCTGCGCAAGGCGTGGGTGAAACGCCGAAGGACAAAGCGAAGCAGAGTACCGTCGAAAAGGCGACCCAAGAGGGAACGACCTCGACGGCGACCCAGGCGGCAGAGAAGAAGGGCGTCGCCGAAGCGAAGGCGGCAAAGGGCACGGCGAAGGATCTGCCGACGAAGGCCGACAAGTCGAAGGCCGTTCAGGGCACGACCGCAATGAAGGCCGAAGGTACCGACGTCGGCGGCAAGGCGAGCGCCGAGGGCTCGGCCGAAGCCAAGAAGGGAAAGGGCACGGCGAAGTCGCTGACGAGCACGAAGGAAAAGCAGGAAGCCGTCGGAACCGAAACGAAGAAGAACGCGACGCCGTAAGACAAGCAATTCAGCACGCGATTTGAGGCAGGGGCCGCAAGTCCCCTGCCTTTTTTCATTTGCGTTGTCCGCGTTCCAAAACGTTGCGATGTCCGATCCTTCGTGGGAATCGTCCTACGCGCGTGAACTGCGTGCCGCGGAACGAATTCGGCGCGATCGAAATCAAATTTGTAGCAATGATTCGATGGCGCGCAATTGGTGCCATGCAAGCGATGTACGCGTGGACGGCAGGGTAGCCCGTAGCGCGGTGGATGATTGCTACCCGACGTCGGGTCTAAGCGTCGACAGCGCGATGCAAGTGGAGCAGGCCCGAAGATTTCCGGGTGCTGCACCCGGCTTCAAGTTGGAGGACACAGGAATGAACAGACTGACGATTGCATTGATTACCAGCGCGTTATGGGCGACCACGGCATCTGCTGCACCGACTCTGATGGATGCGCTCGAGGGCCCGACCGCGAAGGAGAAACAGCAGGAAGTGCAGGCGACTGCGGTCTATCCGCAAGAGGGCGCAACTTCGGGCAAACAGGCAAGCCAGCTTGCCCAGCAGCGCGACGCGCCTCCGGTGCTCGCGACGACACAGGAAAAGAAGGAAGCGGTAGCCGCTGCTGCCGTGTATCCGCAGGAAGGCGCGACATCGGGCAAGCAGTCGGCCAAGATGCGTGAGCAGCGCGACATGCCACCTCTGCTCGGGTCGATGCGCGAGAAACAGGAAACCGTCGCCGCGGTGACGCAGGCGAACGCCGGGGCATAAGCCCACTTTCCGGCGATAATGAAGGCAGGGGCCGAGAATCCCCTGCCTTTTTCATGCCCACTTTCACTGGAAGGATGGAATGCCCGAGCCCGAGTTTCCGCGCCCCGCGGCAACGGTTGCGACGATCGTTGTCCGTGACGGCCGCTTCCTGCTCGTCGAGGAAGAGACACCGGGCGGCATTCGGATCAACCAGCCGGCCGGACATCTCGAGTCCGGGGAATCGCTCGCCGCGGGCGCCGCGCGGGAGACATTCGAGGAAACCGCTTACCGCGTGACACCGACAGCGCTGATCGGCATCTATCGCTGGCAGGCGGCCGATACGGGCGCCACGTTCATCCGCTTTGCGTTCGCTGCCGACATCGTCGCGCACGAGGCGGAGCGTCCGCTCGACGAAGGTATCCTGCGCGTCCTGTGGTTACCCTACGAAGAGCTCGTCGCACTGCGAGCGCGGCATCGGAGTCCGCTCGTTCTGCGCTGCGTCGACGACTACCGCGCCGGCCGTCGGCGTCCGCTCGATCTGGTGACGGAGCTCTGATGGGACGCAAGCTTCGCGTGGTCGTTGGCATGTCCGGTGGCGTCGACTCGTCGGTCGCCGCGTGGCGCCTGAAGCAACAGGGCTACGACGTCGTCGGGCTGTTCATGAAGAACTGGGAGGACGACGACACCGACGAATACTGCACGTCGCGCGTCGATCTGGTCGACGCCGCGGCGGTCGCCGATGTCATCGGCATCGAGCTCGAGGCGGTCAACTTCGCGGCCGAGTATCGCGAGCGCGTGTTCGCACACTTCCTGCGCGAGTACGAAGCGGGACGCACGCCGAACCCCGATGTGCTCTGCAACAGCGAGATAAAGTTTCGCGCGTTCCTCGATCACGCTCGCTCGCTCGGGGCTGACTGCATCGCGACCGGTCACTATGCACGGGTACGCCGTGTGGACGATCGCGTCGAATTGCTGAAGGCGACCGACACGACCAAGGACCAGAGCTACTTCCTGCATCAGCTCACGCAGGAGCAGCTTGCGCCGGTGCTCTTCCCATTGGGCGAGACGCCGAAGCGCGAGGTCCGCGCGATCGCCAGGCGCGAAGGCATTCCGACGTGGGCGAAGAAGGATTCGACCGGCATCTGCTTCATCGGCGAGCGGCCTTTCCGCGATTTTCTCGCCAAGTATCTGCCGCGCACGCCGGGGCCCATCGAAACACCCGATGAACGCGTCGTCGGCCGCCATCACGGGCTCGCTTACTACACACTCGGGCAACGGCAGGGGCTTGGCGTCGGCGGCACGAAGGACGGGACCGACGCGCCGTGGTTCGTCGCCGGAAAGGACGCCGCGCGCAATGCGCTGATCGTCGTGCAAGGGCACGGCCATCCGCTGCTGCACCGTCAAACCGTAGACGCGCGGGAGATGCATTGGATCGCGGCAACCGCGCCCCACGCGTCGGTCCTCGCGCGCGTCGGTGCGAAGACGCGTTACCGGATGCCCGATGCCGCGTGCTGCGTCGAGCGGATCGCCGGCGATCGCGCGCGGGCGACGTTCGCGACGCCGCAATGGGCGCCGACGCCGGGACAGTATCTGGTGCTCTACGACGGTGAGGTCTGCTTGGGCGGCGGAGTGATCACGGGACCGGTGTGGACGCCGGCCGGGGCGGGAGCAGCGGCTGCGGTGACGGCTTGAATTCGAGCTCGCAAGCATCTTGGTTGCGACAGGGCGGAACTCGCCGTCGCCGAACGGGAACTCCCGAATGGCGTTGCGTATAAGTCTCTTCGTCGTCGCGGCGCTATTTCTTGGCGCCCATTTTTATCGCGCCGGCAATTTCCTGCTCGCAGCATTGTGCCTGGCCGCCCCGTTGCTGTTCTTCATCAGGAAGCGATGGAGCCTTATCTTGTTGCAATTGATGGCGTACGGCGCAGCGGCCGTATGGCTGGAGGCGGCGATTCGCCTGGTCGAATTTCGCCAGCAGACCGGTCGGCCCTGGGCAGTTGCCGCCGTCATCCTGGGAGCCGTCGCCGTGTTCACGCTGGCGGCGGGATTGCTGCTGAACTCCCGCTCCATCGCTCACCGCTATCCCGCCTAGGGGGCGTCAATCATCAAGACGCTGTGTTGTTGCGCAGTCGGATGCGTCGGGCGCATACAAGTTTGTCGTCCCCGCGGAGGCGGGGACCCAGCGTCGTGGGGCCGTCATAGGGTCACGGCCGCTCAAAGCCACTGGATTCCCGCCCCCGACTACCCCATTCGGGGGCAGGCTCTGCGCGGGAATGACGATTGGGCGGTGATCATGCGTCTCGGGTACGACGTCCTGAAAGGTCACAACCCTAAAACGGAATATCGTCGTCCAGATCGTCGGGGCTCCCCTTTTTCGCGCCGCCCTTGGACGCTGCAGGAGCGCCGCCACTCGCGCCGCCCGAACGCGAGGCAGAACCACTCGCGCTGCCACTGAATTCGACATCGCCACCGCCGCCGCCACTGCCTTCGCGCGAGCCCAGCAGCTGCATTTCCTCGGCGATGATCTCGGTCGTGTCGCGGTCCACGCCTTCCTTGTCCTGCCATTTGCGCGTCTTGAGGCGGCCCTCGACGTAGACGGGGCGACCTTTCTTCAGATACTCGCCGGCGATTTCTGCCAGGCGATCGTAGAAGACGACGCGGTGCCATTCGGTCTCCTCGCGCTTTTCTCCGCTCGCCTTGTCCTTCCATTGCCTCGACGTCGCGACCGTGATGTTGCAGATCGCCGCGCCGCTCGTCGAATACCGCGTTTCCGGATCGCGGCCGAGGTTGCCGACCAGGATCACCTTGTTCACCGAAGCCATTTACGTTTCTCCCATCGAATAGTCGGCGCGATCGTACGCCGGCGGCGCCGTCATCGTCGCACCCACGGCGAGCCACAATGCGGTCAGCACGAGGCAGAAGCCGAACACGGCGGCGGGTCCGTAATGCTGCGACAGCCAGCCGCCTGCCGCGGCGCCGACGAAAGCGCCGAAAAACTGCACGCTCGAATAGACGCCGACCGCCGTGCCCTTGACCGCCGGCGGTGCGAACTTCGAAATGAGCGAGGGCAGCGTCGCTTCGAGCAGGTTGAACGCCGTGAAGAAAAAGACCAGCGCTACGATCGTGAGCGCGAGCGACGCGCCCGCGAATGCGAGGAGCGCCTGTCCCGCGAACAGTATCGCGACTGCGCCGAGGAACACCGGCTTGCCGCGGCCCGGACGATCGGCGTTGAGCATGCCCGGGAGCATCAGCACGACCGAGGTGACGAGCACCGAAAGATAGACGATCCAGTGGCGTTCGCTCGGCACGCCGTTATCGCGCAACATGAACGGAACCTGGACGAAGAGCGCCATCAGCGCGGCGTGCAGGGCGAAGATTCCGTAATTGAGCCGCAGCAGCTCCGCGTCGGCGAACACGCGTCGCCATTGCCCCGGCGTGTCCGGCGGCCGCGCAACGAATTCGGCCTGCGGCACCGCCTTCAGCAACAGGCCGATCGCGCCGATCGCGAGCACGCCGGTGAGGACGAAAATTCCCTGCACGCCGATCATGTCCATGAGCACCGGGCCGGCGACGAGCGACAGCGCGAACGTCGCGCCGATCGTCATGCCGATCGCCGCCATCGCGCGCGTGCGCACCTGATCGCGAGTGAGATCTGCGGTGAGAGCGATCACGGCGGCGGAAATGGCGCCTGCGCCCTGCACCGTGCGCCCGACAATCGTCCAGAGGATTGTCGGCGCCCACGCGGCGACGAAACTGCCAAGGGCGAATACGACGAGCCCCGCGACGATGATCGGCTTGCGGCCCCAGCGGTCCGATGCCCAGCCGAACGGAATCTGCAGGATCGACTGGGTGAGACCGTAGGCGCCGAGCGCCAGGCCGACCAGCGTGTGGTTGCGGCCGCCGGGGAGCTTTTCCGCGTAAATCGCGAGCACCGGCAGGACGATGAACATCCCGAGCATCCGCAGGCCGAAGATCCCGGCCAGGCCGATCGTGGCGCGCCGCTCGACGGAGGTCATCCGCACTTTGGGCGTGCGCGCTGACGCGGCGGCAGGAGCGGGTGCGGAGTCGTGCGCCATGGGAGAAAAGACGGGAGAAAGAACCGCTTGGGAACAGCTGCGAATTGGCGGTATAGTAGCAGGTTGCCCACGCCTTCGGGATCGAGCGAAGGACCTAGGCCGAACGTCGAGGTCCGTCGCGTTCACGCGCAGCGGGTCCGCCTCCGGCTCCATCGGGAACGCATCGGAAAAAAGTCGCTCTAGACAAGGCATGGAATATATCCGCATCCGCGGCGCGCGCACGCACAACCTCAAGAACGTCAATCTCGATCTGCCCCGCCATCGGCTGATCGTCGTCACCGGCTTGTCAGGGTCGGGCAAGAGCTCGCTCGCTTTCGACACGCTGTATGCCGAAGGCCAGCGGCGTTACGTCGAGTCGCTGTCCGCGTACGCCCGGCAGTTCCTGCAGCTCATGGAAAAGCCGGATGTCGACCTGATCGAGGGCCTGTCGCCGGCGATCTCGATCGAGCAAAAAGCGACGTCGCACAACCCCCGCTCGACGGTGGGCACCGTCACCGAGATCCACGATTACCTGCGTCTGCTGTACGCGCGCGTCGGCGATCCGTATTGCCCCGATCATCCCGAGCAGCGCCTCACGGCGATGACGATCTCGCAGATGGTCGATGCGACGCTGGCGCTCCGGGGTGACGCAAATGAGGACCCGAAGCTGATGATCCTCGCGCCGGTCGTCGTCAACCGCAAGGGCGAGCAGCTCGAGCTCTTCGTGGAGCTCCGCGCCAAGGGATTCGTCCGCGTGCGCGTCGACGGCAAGGTGTGCGAGATCGATGCGGTGCCGAAGCTCGCCAAGAACACGAAGCACACGGTCGAGGTCGTCGTCGACCGCCTGCGCGTGCACGCCGACATGAAGCAGCGGCTCGCCGAATCCTACGAGACGGCGTTGCGCAACGGCGATGGTCGCGCGATCGCGGTCGAGATGGACAGCGGAGCGGAGCACCTGTTCTCGGCGAAGTTCGCGTGCCCGATCTGCAACTATTCGCTCTCCGAGCTCGAGCCGCGGCTGTTCTCGTTCAACAACCCGATGGGCGCGTGTCCGCGCTGCGACGGGCTGGGGGCGATCAGCTTCTTCGATCCCAAGCGCGTCGTCGCGTTTCCCCAGCTGTCGCTTGCATCGGGCGCGATCAAGGGCTGGGACCGCCGCAACCAGTTCTACTTCCAGATGCTCCAGAGTCTGGCGAAACACGGCGGCTTCGACCTCGAGCGGCCGTTTTCGCGGCTGCCCGACCGCATCCAGCAACTGGTGCTCTACGGCAGCGGCGACGAGAAGATTCCGTTCACGTACCTGTCGGAACGCGGCAAGCCGGTCGTGCGCGAGCATACGTTCGAAGGCATCATCCCGAACCTCGAGCGGCGCTATCGCGAGACCGATTCTCTGATGGTGCGCGAAGAGCTCGCCAAGTACCTGAACTCGAAGCCGTGCCCGGAATGCGGCGGCACGCGGCTGCGGCGCGAGGCGCGCCACGTGAAAGTTGGTGCGGGTGCCGATGCGCGCGCGATCTTCGAAGTCTCCGGCCTTCCGTTAAAGGACGCGTCGGACTATTTCGGCCGCCTCTCGCTCGACGGGCAGAAGCACGCGATCGCCGAAAAGATCGTCAAGGAAATCGTGAGCCGGCTCGCGTTCCTGAACAACGTCGGTCTCGAATACCTGTCGCTCGACCGCTCGGCGGAGACGCTCTCCGGTGGCGAAGCGCAGCGAATCCGGCTCGCCTCGCAGATCGGCTCCGGGCTGACCGGCGTGATGTACGTGCTGGACGAGCCGTCGATCGGTCTCCACCAGCGCGACAACGACAGGCTGCTGGCCACGCTGAAACACTTGCGCGACCTTGGCAACAGCGTGATCGTCGTCGAGCACGACCACGACGCAATCCAGGCCGCCGATTACATCGTCGACATGGGCCCCGGTGCCGGCGAGCACGGCGGGCAGGTCGTCGCGCAGGGCACGCCGGAAGAAATCCGGATGGCGGCGCATTCGCTGACGGGCCAGTATCTCGCCGGCCATCGGCAGATTCCGATGCCTTCGCGCCGCTTGCGCGTCGACCTCGGGCGCGTGCTGACGATCACCGGTGCGGCCGGCAACAACCTGCGCGAGGTGACGCTCAATCTGCCGGTCGGTCTCTTCGTCTGCGTCACTGGCGTCTCGGGCTCCGGCAAGTCGACGCTGATCAACGACACGCTCTATCACGCCGTTGCCCGCCACCTTTACAGCAGCACGACCGAGCCGGCGCCCTTCCACGAAATGCAGGGGATCGAGTTCTACGACAAGGTGATCAGCGTCGACCAGAGCCCGATCGGCCGCACGCCGCGCTCGAATCCGGCGACCTACACCGGGCTCTTCACGCCGATCCGCGAGCTGTTCGCGCAGGTGAAGGAAGCGCGCGAGCGCGGCTACGGGCCGGGACGGTTCTCGTTCAACGTAAAGGGCGGACGCTGCGAGGCCTGCCAGGGCGATGGTCTCATCAAGGTCGAGATGCACTTCCTGCCCGATGTCTACGTGCCGTGCGACGTCTGCCACGGCCAGCGCTACAACCGCGAGACGCTCGAGATCCGCTACAAGGACCGCAACATCCACGAAGTCCTGTCGATGACCGTCGAGCAGGCGTATGCGTTCTTCGAGCCGGTGCCTTCCGTTGCCCGCAAGCTCGCCACGCTGCTCGACGTCGGGCTCGGCTACATCACCCTGGGGCAATCGGCGACCACTCTCTCCGGCGGCGAAGCGCAGCGCGTGAAGCTGGCGCTCGAACTGTCGAAGCGCGACACGGGGCGGACGCTCTATATTCTCGACGAGCCGACGACGGGCCTGCACTTTCACGATATCGAGATGCTTCTTACCGTGCTGCATCGGCTGCGCGATCACGGCAACACGGTCGTCGTGATCGAGCACAATCTCGACGTGGTGAAGACCGCCGACTGGATCATCGACCTCGGGCCCGAGGGCGGCGGTGGCGGCGGGCAGGTCATCGCCGAAGGGCCGCCGGAAGAGATCGTCAAGGTCGCGGCGAGCTACACGGGCCGCTATCTGAAGCCTGTCCTCGACGCTCACGCGGCACGGAGAGGCCGCGACAATGCGCCGGCGGTCGCCTCGTCACGAAACGGGCGTGCTGCACGCAACCGCAAGGCCTCCGGCGACCTCCTCGGATGAAACCGCCGTCGCGGTTGATCCTCCGTCGACCGCAGCCATCCCGCTTCAACGAAGAACCAGGAAACATTCGAGTGGATGCGCAACGTCGTCTTCCCCAGGCAGTCAGTGCAATTGGCTCTTCTGCGCGACGAAATCGTCGGGTTCGCCGCACGCGACGGGGCTTGGCTCACCCAGCTCTGGGTCAAGCCTGGTTGGACAGGACACGGGATCGGGCAGCGGTTGCTCGAGTTCGTGCTGGAGGAAGCGGCCAAGGTGACGGCGACACTCCGCGTCCAGACCTTCCAGCGCAACGCGGGCGCGCGCCGTTTCTACGAGCGCAACGGCTTTGTCGCCGTAACGTTCGGCGACGGCAGCGGCAACGAGGAAAAGGAACCGGACGTGGTATACGAGCGCGCGATGCGATCGTGAATGAGGTGGCAGCGACGTGTCATTGTGGTTTGCCGGGAACGGCCTGAGCTGATCCAAGCACGCCGGCTATCGCCGCAGCGGGTCGACGACTTCGAGAAACGGGAACCGATGGAAATCGGCATCTCGTGTGCAGACCTGACGGATTCCGTGTTCCCGCATGAGGACGGCCGTGTGCGTGTCGTGGAGGAGATTGCCAGCGAGGTCGGGGAGTTCAGCAAAGACTTCGCCGGCGACGTCGGCGTGGCGTCGTGTCGCCGTGAGCACGCCGAGCCCGGGCGCGGCGAGCAGCGCCGTAACGAACTCCCACGCTGCTGGGGCTGTCCACGGATGTCGCATGACCCGCGGATGTGTCGTAACGCGCAGGAATTCGTAGAGGATCGACCAGGTGACATACCAGGCGTCCGGACGCGATCGTCGATTCTCGAGCCACTCGCGGCAGGCAGCGTGTAAAGACGAATCGGCGTCGGCAGCGTAAACGAGGACGTTGGTGTCGACGACGAGCACTAACGTCCTTCCATGGCCTGGTACAGGGCGTCGCGGTCCGCGATGTCGATCAGCGTCCCCCCGCTGCGATAGGCCGGCAGCGGCGGAAGCTCGCCGCGTTTTCGTGGCGATTGCAGGAACAAGCGCAGCGCAGTTTCAACCAGTTCGGACATCGTGCGACCCTGACGCGCGGCCTCGCGCTTGAGTTGCGCCATTACCGTGTCGTCGACGTTGAGTGTCGTCTTCATATGGCAAACCATACCAATGATATGGAAATATGTCAATTGATCCGATTGTCGGTCGACCTGGACCAGAGACCTGCGAAACCGAACAACGCGACGATCGGTGTAGCACGCTGCCCGCGTCGAACGGCGCGAAGCGACGCGACCCGGCTATACCGCCAGCCACGCCGCCAGATCGCGCTTGAGCTTCATCATGTCGGCCTCGCGCGTGTACATCATGTGACCGGCATCGTAGTAGTGGTGTTCGACGCGCGCGAGGACGTCGGCGGGCACGTCGAGCTGCGCGAGCGACCAATCGGTCGCGCTGTAGGGCGTTCCCAGGTCGTAACGCCCGCTGGCAACGAGCACGCGGAGGTGCGGGTTGCGCCGCAACGCGCGCGACAAGTCGGGGCTGGTGCACGCGAAGCTGTTGCCCTTCTCCTCGCCGCGGTTCCAGTTCCATTGCTTGTGCGCGTCCCACGACAGCACTTCGTAGCGTGCCTGCGTGTCGACGCCGAGGCAATCGCTCATGTAGGCGTGCGCCGCCATCGTGTAAGGCGCGACGATCGCTTCGATGCCGGGATCGAATTCCCAGTCGCGCGAACGACTCGCCGCCATCGGGCCCGTGACCCGCGCTTCGAGGCGACCGACAATCAGTCCGCGGTCGCGCAGGAGCTCGACGAAAAACGTCTGGTCGCCGATGCGAAGATTCTTTTCGTCGACGAGCGTCGGCGCGAGCCCGGTGAGCTGCGCGACGCGGTTCACGATGCGCCGCCGCGTCGCCTTGGTGAGCCTCGCTCCGGCGTGAAGAGCCGCCAGATACTCGTCGGCGACGAACTTTTCCGCTTCGGCGCGCGCCGCCGCGGGCGATTCCGCCAGCGGTCCCTTGAGCTTTCCATGATACTGGGCGACGCATGCGAATGCCGGCAGGAACAATCCGTACGGCAGGTCGTTGCGCGGCGCGAAGTGGATGCTCTGCAAGTCCATTGCGCACGAGACGAGGACGAGACCCGAGAGCGCAACTCCCGCGTCCTGCAGTTTGTCGGCGAGCGCCGCAGCGCGCGTCGTGCCGTAGCTCTCGCCCGCAACATAGACCGGCGAGCTCCAGCGGCGGTGGCGGCCCAGCCACGTGCGGATGCATTCGGTCAGCGCCTCGACGTCGCCGTCGACGGAGAGCATCTTCTTGCGCGCGTCCTCGCTCGCGGTGATCGAATAGCCGGTGTGCGGCGGATCGACGAACACGAGATCGAAGTGCTCGAACCACGACTCCTGGTTGTCGGTCACCGTATACGGGGGAGGCGGCATCGTGCCGTCTTCGCGGATGACGACGCGCTTGGGACCGAGCGCACCCAGATGCAGCCAGATCGACGCGGAGCCGGGACCGCCATTGAACACGAAGCACACGGGCCGCGCCGCCGGGTCTGCGCCATCGAGGAAATACGACGTCGTGAACACCGCGGCTTCCGTCTCGCCGCGCTTGTCGTCGACACCGCCGGCGACGACCGGAATGAATTCGGCGAGCGCCCGGTAGTCGAGCGTGCGGCCGGCGAGCACGATGCTTCCCTTGCTCTTGCACGGATCGCGGGCAAGCAGCTTGTCGACCTTCTTGCGCATCCGCTTTTTCGCTTCTTCGGTCGCGGGGGCCGGTGCAGGTTTGCTCATGAGCAGGAAGTCTCCGGAGAGTTGGGTTGACAGATCTTATCGGCGAACGCGGCAAAACCGCCGTCATTCCCGCAACTGCGGCTCAACGGTCGCCGGCGCGGCTGCGTTCTTGCTGATCGCTGCGAGAATACCTTGGAGCAGCGCGGTCGGCGTCGGCGGGCAGCCGGGAATCTCTACATCGACGGGGATCACGTTCGCGACGCGTCCGAGGGATGCATAGCTCTCGCCGAAGATACCGCCGGTACAACCGCAATCGCCCACGGCAACGACAAGCTTCGGCTCCGGTGTCGCATCGTACGTGCGCTTCAGCGCGATCGCCATGTGCTTCGTGACCGGACCCGTGACCAGCAGCATGTCGGCGTGGCGCGGACTCGCGACGAACCTGATCCCGAGTCCCTCGATGTTGTAGTACGGATTGCCGAGCGCGTGGATCTCGAGCTCGCAGCCGTTGCACGAGCCGGCGTCGACCTGGCGGATCGTCAGCGCGCGCCCGAGCGTTGCGAGCACCTGCTGCTGCAATCGGGCAACGACCGCCATCTCGGCGGCCGGCGCAGGCGGCGGCTCGGTCTTGATGCCGGTCTTCGCGATCTGGCGCAGGATGTAGAGCATATGCCGTCATTCCCGCGCAGGCGGGAATCCAGTGTCTTTCGTTGAAAGTCGCTGGGTCCCCGCGTTCGCGGGGACGACCGTGGCATAAGAGTGTCGGGTCATAAATCGTGGCCGCTATAGGACAGGTTGAACGACTTGTTGATCAGCGGAAAGTCGGGAACGATGTTGCCGATCACCGCGTGCTCGAGGACCGGCCAGTTCGACCATGACGGGTCGTGCGGATGGCAGCGGCGGATCGACCCGGCGGCGCCGCTTTCGAGCGCGA
>WNGE01005577.1_pt1 | contig 19248 bp, 16 predicted proteins | sample 5400651 | NCBI WGS metagenome assembly WNGE01 (sample SAMN13153370, study PRJNA577476) | soil metagenome | isolation source: 60 cm soil or saprolite under grassland replicate 2 | place: USA:California | collected 2016-06-15
CGTGCGCAGGCCATGCGATGCGGGCATTGCTCGAAGAAGCTGTACGTGCAAAAGCCATGGCCAAGATCGAAGTACTGCCAGGGCGCTCCACTCGCAACAGCGCCACTCTGAACAACCTCGCGGTCGATGAGCACCTCCACGCTGCGTACGTTGCGGGCGAAGTAGCCGGCGTCGCGGTAAGCCTTTGCCAATGTCGTCGGCGTGATGCGCGCGTAGTGCTGAGTCGTCTCCGGCGAGCGATGCCCCAACCAGGCCTGCAACTCGAACAGCGTCATTGGTTCTTTGGCGTTGTACAACTGGCTCGCGATCGTGGCGCGCGCCCGATGACTCGTAATTCGACCGCGCGAGTCTTCGAGCGGCAGGCCTGCCTTGCGGCAGGGGATCGGTATCAGCGTGTCATTAATCGTTCGCAGCGGCCGTCCCGCCGCCCAATGCTCCAACACCTCGACCACGTTCGCCACCTGCAGGCTCCTTCGACCCATGGTCACCTCACTTGACGAGAAGTGACTCCATGGTTCCAGGCGTGCCCGCGGTCCCCCGCGGGTGGGCGAATTAGCTGAACATCAGGTGGGTGAATTTCCTGAACATTTCAGCCTCAGCCTGGGTGAATTAATTGAACGCCGACACTTTGATGAGCGGAATCAGGAGGTGGTCGTTGAAATCATGCCAAAGCGCATCTTGAGTCACTCGTCGGGCAACAGCGAGCAACGAGTTCTGAAAAGTGGTCCCGGACCCTTCGTTCCGTTTGCTCGGCGGTGGCCCTGGCTTCGTCCAGCCGCGCGTGAGCGGCTTCCGAGATCTTAAACCGTGCGGAGCGGGCTTCGACGAGATCACCAGCCGCGACCAGCGCTTCGAGTGTTTCCAAGGTCTTCTGTCTGGGCAACTCGACCGCGAATCGCTTCCGTAGATATGCCCGGATCTCGTCGAGTGTGGGGTCCCTGTCAGTCAGCCAGATGCCCGCAAGAACGATACGTTGAAAGAGCGGCATCCCACCAGCCGTCCTTGTGCAACTCAACGTGGTGGGTGAGGGACACGAGTTCGATTGGAAGTGTCTGAATGTGAGTCACAAAGCTGCGCCCGGCACGGTCGAATTAACGAACATGCATTCTACAACATTCTGCGGCCTGCAGCCGGTACGGACGTAAGGGATGACGAGACCCAGACCGGCCATGCAATAGCCCAGCAAGTGGCCTGCGGCCCCTCGCCTGTCAACCGCGCTTCGCGCGGTCCTTCACTCCGCTCGTTCCTCGCTCCGTTGCGGCCCTAGCGGGTGACACGCTCACCCCGCTGCCCTGCGGGAGTTGTGGATGTTTGCTTGCAAACATCCTTTTTCCACTAACGGGAAAGTGCGCTTCAACACGCGGCGTGTGTCGCACCATCAGCGTGAGCGGAGGCAACACGTAATGATCAACATGTAGCGTACGCAAATGCCTATGCTGGAATAATTCCCGCAGCCTAGGGAACGTTTGTTCTATAATCTATCCACTGCACTCATGGCCGAATCGAAACAAAGAACCTCCTGAGAGGCCTAAACGAGGAGCGGAAGACGGGATTCGAACCCGCGACCCTCTACTTGGCAAGCAGATGCGCTACCACTGCGCCACTTCCGCAACAGGAGACCCCCAATGATACCTAACCCGACGAGCAAGGGCAAAACTAGCGAGGCGGTCATCCTGGCAGCGCTCGTGAAGCTGGGCAAATCGGTGCTCATCCCATGGGGCGAGGAACGCTACGACCTGGCACTTGATGAGGACGGCAGGCTGGTGCGCATCCAGTGCAAGACTGGCCACATTCGGGATGGCTGTGTCTGCTTCAAGACCAGCATCACGGATGCGCGACGGCCGCTTGGAGACGGCGGCTACGCGGGCCAGATTGATGCGTTCGCTGTGTACTGTCCGCAGATCGAGCGAGTGTTCCTCGTGCCGATTGAGGCGGTTCTGACGACGATTGGCGCGCGCTTGCGCTTGGAGCCGGCTAAGAACGGGCAAACATGGAACGTCAGGTGGGCTCGAGACTTCGAACTCATTTACAGCAGATAAGGGTAACTCCGCTCGGGCAAGATTGTGCGCTACCACTGCGCCACTTCCGCCTGGAGCAACTGAAATGATACCGAACCCAACTGGCAGGGGCAAAAGGAGTGAAGCGATCATCTTGTCAGCGCTGGCGCAAACTGGGCTGTCGGTGCTGCTCCCGATAGGCGAAGAGCGGTTCGATCTGGTTGCCTATGATGGGCAACCGTTTACGCGCATCCAGTGCAAGACGGGCCGGCTGCGCGGTGGCTGTGTCGAGTTCAACACGTGCGTGCGGGATCTGCGCCGGCCGAACGGCGACGGCGGCTATCACGGGCAAATCGATGCGTTCGGCGTGTACTGCCCGCAGAACCAGATTGTGTACCTCGTGCCGATCGAACGCGTGCCGTGTATCACCCTGGGCACGCTGCGCGTGGAGCCGCCGCGGAATGGGCAGACGCACAACATCCGCTGGGCCCGCGACTACGAGCTCATCCTCAACCGCTAGCCGAGCTTCCACAAGACAAAAAACGGCCCAGGCTCTCCTCTGCGTCAACGGCAAAGGAGCCCGGGCCGATGGCTGGGGGCACTGTTTGAGATGTCCCGCCCGGAGCCTAGTCCAGCCTGGTGGGTGTCAGCGGGGACACCACGAGAAACGCTGAGGAAACGCGAATTATTCCCTCGCCGGCGACAGGTTGCCTGAACTGGTGGAGGGGCTGGAATGCCGCATCGGAATCTCGCGCCACACCAGGCTGCCGGCCAGGCCGAACAGGCTGATCACGGCTGCGGCGCCGAATACCCAGTGCAGCGCCCCCGCGAGCGCAGCGCGGATTGCCAGCTGGACCGCCGGGGCGGCGGAGGAGTCGAGCAGCGCCAGCGGGTCGCGGAGCGCCGCGGGGTCCAACGTCGCCAACGCGTCGGGCGGCAGCGCGACGTGCACCTCGGGGATGAACCGCAGGATCAGCAGGCTCCCGAACAACGCTGCGCCCAGGGTGCTGCCGATCGAGCGACAGAACTGGTTCAACGCCGTCGCCACGCCGAGCTCGCCGAAGCTCACCGCGCTCTGGTAGGACAGCGTGAGCGTGGGAAAGATCATCCCGGTACCGGCGCCCAAAACGACCAGGCAGACCGGCAGCGCAAAGCCTGGTGAGCTGGCGTCGAACTGGGTCATCGCCACAAACCCGACGACCCCGAGCGCGAAGCCGATGATCGCGCAGCCCTTATAGCGGCCGATGTGCGCGATCAACATCCCCGCCGCGAGATTGCTGACGAGCATCGACGCCAGCAGCGGCAGCATGATGGACGAGATCGCCACCACGTTATTGCGGAACAGACTGAGGGGTAGCAGCGGGTCGGCCGCGCGGCCCTCCAGCCACAGGAAGAGCGCCAGCATGGCTACACCCGTCAGCAGTAAGCCGACCACGAGCGGCGAGTCCCACGCATACTCGCGACCACCCCAGCTCAGACCCAGCAGCACCAGGACGATCCCGCCGATGCTGGTGACGACCCCGCCGTAGTCGATCGGACGCCCGCGGCTTAACCCGTACTGGACGTTGGGAAAGAAGCGCCACAGGACCAGCAGCGCGATGAGGCCGATCGGCAGGTTGACGTAGAAGACGGCTCGCCAGGAGAAGACGTCGGTCAGGTAGCCGCCGACCACGGGGCCGGTGACTCCCGCGAGGCTGAACACGCCGGTGATGAGGCCACTGATGCGGGCGCGATCGGCGGGTGGGAGCAGCTGGCCCATCACGGCGAAGACCGTGGCGGTCAGGACGCCGCCACCGACGCCTTGCAGGGTGCGCAGGGCGATGAGCTGGGGCATGCTCTGCGCCAATCCGCACAGCAGCGTCGTGGCCAGAAAGAAGCCGGCGCCGCCGATCAGCAGCGGTTTTCGTCCGTAGCGGTCGCCGAGCTTGCCGCCGATCGGTGTGACCGCCGTGCTCGACAGCAGGTAGCCGGTGGTGACCCAGGCGTACAGCTCGAAGCCATGCAGCTCGGCGATCACTCTGGGGAGTGCGTTGGCGACGATCGAGCTGTCGAGGGCAGCCAGAAAGACGCACAGCATGAGCGCGCCGAGCGTCAGGGATACTTCGCGGCGCCCCATCTCGTCGGAGAGGAAGCGAGGCGCCGCCATCGAAGAGATCGCCCGATTGTACCGAGCTACTATCGGGTGCTGATGGCTTCGCCGCGTGCCACGATCGAGCGGTTACTGGGTGCAATGAACGCGCACGACATCGAGACCTTTGTCGCGTGCTTCGACCCCGGGTACGTGAGCGAGCAGCCGGTGCACCCGGATCGCGCGTTTGGCGGTGTGGAGCAGGTTCGCAAGAACTGGTCGCAGCTGTTCTCGACGCTTCAGGACTTCCACGCGGAGTTGCGCGCGGTGAGCGAGGACGGCGAGACCGCCTGGAGCGAGTGGCACTGGACGGCGTCGCAGCCGGACGGCACGGCGTTCGATTGGCGCGGAGTGATGGTGATGGGGATCCGCGGTGGGCTGATCGCGTGGGCGCGGCTGTACATGGAGCCAACGGAGCTGGCGGGCGAGGGCATCGACGCGGTCGTGCGGGACATGACCTCGGGTTCAGCCCCGAGCTAGGGCTAGCCCGGCCCTAGCTAGCCTCACCCCTTGATAAAGCCTTTCCCAGGGGGAGAGGCAGGAGGTCAGGAAGTCAGAAGTGGGGCCCGGCTAGGGCGTTTTGACCGTCAGGTGCTCGAGCGCGACCTGGTTACCGTCGCCGCCCACGAAGATGCCGATGTTGCCCACGGCAAGGGTGCCGTCGTTGCGGAAGCCCACCTCGGTGCCGTTCACCGTCAGCGACAGGCGATCGCCGCTCACTTTGACCGTGAGCTCGTTGGCTGCAGTACCGGGGCGGACGGCGTCCGCGCGCTGCCATGGCAACAGGTCGATCCAGCGGTCGCCTTCGCGGCGCCAGATGCCGACCTCGCCCTTGTCGCCGACTTCGAGCACGTAGTAGCGGCCAGCCTGATTGGCGCCGTCGCGCGGGCCCGGGCCCTGATCGCGCACGATGATGCCGTAGCCACCGCCAGCCGGGCCGCCGACCTTGCGGAACGTCCCGCTCACGGTCACGTCCTGCAGGATCTCACCCACCGGCGGGACGGCTAGCGCCACGAACTGACCCGCCTGGCGCGGCGCGATGCGCAGCGTGCCGCCGGTGACCCACGCGACGCCCTGCGGATTGTTCGGCCAGTTGCGGCTGCGGGCGCCTCGGCGGCTCCCGTCGCTCCAACAGCGCCGGTGGCACCAGTCGCCCCGGTAGCCGGCGCGGCGGCGTCCGCGGCCACGGTCGGCCTGGGCGCGGGCAGCTCGGATACCGGCGTGCCCGCGATCACCGCGCTGGCATTGGGCAGCGAGGACAGGTCGACGCCCTGCTCATCGGTGAACAGATCACCCAGCCGCGGCACGAGCAGCGCACTGACGACCGCGATCACGATGACCACCACCGCGGCCGCGGCGAGCGCGCCCGGGGGCAAATTGCCGAGCAGCCGGCGGGGCGGCGTGGCCTCGATCGCCGCGGTCGCGACGTTCGGTCGGCGCGGCGGCGCGGGCGGTGCAGACTCGACCTTTGGCTCGCCGGCAGGCGTGGCGACCGGCTCGTCGATCACCGTCGCGGCGCCCAAACCCGAACGGATCGGCCGCGCGCGCAGTGGCGTCGGCTGGCTGGGGCCAGGCGTGGTCTCGATGGGACTGGCAACATGTGCGGCCGGGCGAGCGCGACCGCCGACCGGCAGGCGCACGATACGCGGGTCATCAGCCAGGGGCACCTGGGGCTCCGCAACGGTCTGCTTGACCGCCGACAGCGGCGCCGCGGGCGTGACGACGGTGGCTGCCTCGAGCGCGCTGGGAGCCAGGCCGGCCATCGCCAGACGTGGGCAGGTGCCGTACTGCTCGCTCAAGCACAGCTCGCGCTGCTGGTCCAGCGACAGCGGCAGAGGCGTGCCGGCGGCGAAACAGCGGTGCAGTCGGGTGGGGCGGGCGAAGGAGCTGGACGGATCGTCCTCGAAGCCGAGCTTGGGGCAGCTGGTGAGGGCGGTCGACGGGCCGGTCGTGAGGGGCACGACGGGCGTGGGCCGCTGCGGCTCGGGACGCGGCGCCACGGACGGCGGCGCGACGGGCTGCACGACAGACGGCTGCACGACAGACGGCTGCACGGCCGACGGCTGCACGGCCAACGGCCGCGGCTCGGGCCGCTTCGGCTCGCGCACCTCCGCGGTCCGCGTCGCCCGCGTGGGCGTTGGCGTGCGCGGCGGAGGTGGAGTGGACTTGCGCTCCTCGCGCACCGTCATCGGTGTCGCGGCGGGCGCCGACGCGGACGCGGCTTTCGGCGCTGCGTGCGGGGCGGTGATGCTGACCAGCCCAACCTCAGCCAGGTTGGCAATCTGCCACAGCGCGTCGAACGAGCCGCGAACGCCGATGATCTCGCGCACGGTGCGGTGACCGTCGATCTGCAGCAGCGTCTGCAAGGTGCCGCGATCGAGCGGCACGGTGTCCTCGTCGGTCGCGTCCTCGATCTGCGGTGTCAGGCGTGGTACCGACTCGAGCGACGGCAGCACCGGACCGCCACTGGCAGTCCGGGTGGCCAGATCTTCCAGATGCGCCAGCAGCGCCTCATGGCTGAGCTCGACATTGGGCGTTTCGGGCGCCTTGGCCTCGACATCGAACACGAACGCGCCGCCCGGCAGCGCCTGCACCAGCGCGTCGAGCGCCGTCAGGCCCTGGCGCGAGCCGAGCTGGGCCGAGATCACACGGCCAGCATCGAAAAAGACGTCGCCGTGCCAATCCTGGTTGGTTACGCGTAGCGCACCCGTTTTGTGCAGACCGGCCAGAAAGCGCACGATGGCCGGCAGCCCAACGCCTTCCAACGTGCCACTAAGTTCTGTCATTCTTCGCGCGCCTCCGGCAGAGTTACGTCCCGTAGCCTAGGCCGGATCAGTTGAGTGCCCCCCGCCCAAAGGTCCGAGGCCGGTTGAGATTTGGTTGAGACGGCCTCAGTCTACGAAAGTGGGAGGCTGCCTGGCGCGCTTGGCAGATCGGCACGCATCTCGACGCGGCCTGTGCTCTCCGCGGTATCGGCCGAGATCGTGTAGCCGCGGCCGCGCACGGTGATGATGACGGGCGCCGTGCGCGACGCGCGGCGCAGCTTGAGGCGCAGCCGACCGATGTGCACGTCGATCAGGTGCCCGGTGCCCAGGTCCTGGTACCCCCACACGATCTGCCCGAGCATCTCCCGCGACAGCACTTCGTCGATGTGCGTGGACAATGCCACCAGCAGGCGGTACTCGGTCGGCGTCAGGTGGACTGCCGTGCCGCCGAGCGTCACCGTCCCACGCGCCTGGGCGATGACCATCTCGCCAACGCGAATCTGGTCTGATGGTATGGACGGCACGTCACGCGCCCGTGCAGCGCGCCGCAGCACGGCCTCGATCCGTGCTTCGAGCTCGTCGAGGTCGAACGGCTTGGCGACGAAGTCATCGGCGCCCAGCTTCAGCCCTAACACCCGGTCGACCTGTTCCGTGCGCGCGCTGCAAATGATGATGGGCGCGTTTGTCAGTCCCTTCAGCGCGGTCGTCAGGACCAGGCCGTCCGTGTCGGGGAGCATGAGGTCCAGCAGGATCAGGTCCGGGTGCAGGTGCACGATGAGCGCCTTCGCCTCGCTGCCCGTGTCGACCGCCGTGACGCGGTAGCCACTGTTCTCGAGCGCGCGGGAGAGCGCACGTGCTGTATCCGCGTCGTCTTCGACGAGGAGAATATTCGCGGCCACAGCGCTACCCTCCCGCACACGGCAGGCGAATTAACTCCCCTAACGCTCTCTCTATACGCCTGTTATGGCCCGAGAACAAGGGGTGAACGTCTGGTGTGAGTCTGTTGTGACCCCAAGCGATCACCGAATTAAACGTTTGGCCCTGGTCGACCGGGACGTTTGGCTGCCGAAAATGCCCCATTTGGGGGGCGTAAACAGGCTACCTGAGAGCGGATAGTCAGCGGCGGCGGCGCCACCTCGTACGTGGCAGCTGGCCGAAGGTACTTGATGGAGGTAGGACCAATGCGGTTCTTTGCGAGCTGGTGGGAACGAGTCCCGGTGCGGCAGATTGGCGCCGTCGTGGCGGTCGTAGCAGTACTTGGCCTGCTCAGCTTCCAGTTCGGCGCAGGCGCGCGGCCTGGTTCGGTGTTCGCGAACCTCCACATCCAGCGACCGAGCGGCGAAGTCTGGGACTGATCTCGTCCCGTCACGCCCGGCGTGACGGGATGCAGGTCGACTGATGCGCCCCAAACTCAAGGGCTACATCGCGTTCATCGTCGCCGCGGCGGTGGTTCTGCTCGCGGTCGATCTCGTCGCGCTGCCGACGTGGCACCACACGTGGTCGCCCGAGCTGGCGCTGGCGCTGCTGCTGCTCACCCTGATCGGCGAGCACCTGCAGTTCGAGGTGCGCCGCGGCTGGTCCACCAACTGCAGCGCCGTGCCGCATCTGGCGGCGGCATTCCTGCTTCCGCCAGCGCTGGCGATGAGCATCGCCGTGCTTGCCGCGTGCGCGCGGGCGGTGCGTTACTCACCCTCTCCGGCGAAGCTGGTCTTTAACGCCGCGGCGATTGGCCTCGCGGTGCTCGGGGCGGGGCATGTCACGACCCCGCTGGGTGGACCCGACCTGGTGCGTACGGGCGGCGCCTGGTCCGACCCACTGGTGGCGATGGTCGCCAGCGCGACGTACTACGCGTTGTCGGCTGCGATGGTCGCGGGCGCCGTCGCGCTCGATCAACGACGCTCGTTCTGGCGGGTGGTCGGCGGTCGGATCGGGGTCAAGGCCGTCAGTGAGATCGGACTCGGTCTGGTCGGCGCGATGCTGGCGGCGATGCTGCTCAGCGCCCCGAACTGGGCACCGATGCTCGTGGTGCCCGCGGGATTGCTGTACTTCGCCAAGCGCTCGATGGATCGCGCCGATCGGCGCTCGCACAATCTCGCGGTCACCAGCGCCGTGGGCCGCTCGGTCGCGGGCACGCTGGATCCCGAGCGGGCGTTCGAGTCGATCACGTCGACGGCGGTCCTGGAGGGACTCAAACTCGACGGCATCGGCGTTCTGCCACTCGGCGAGGTGCCCGCGTTCGGCGAGCACATCGCGACCGAAGCCGATCGACCCCTCCTACGCGCGGCCATGCTGGCCGAGATCGCACAGCTGCCGCGGCAGCTCGAGGTGCACGGCGAGCGCTGCAACCCCCTGGGCTGGCTGCCCGAGGATGTGCGCGATGGGCGGGTCACCGCGGCGGCGATCCCGTTCGGCGCGGGTGGGCGACCAGTCGGCGTGTTGATTGCCTGGCGCGAGCTGCTGGCGCGTCGGCCCGCGTACTTGAATCAGGAAGACCTGCTCGTGCTCAAGACCCTGGCCGACTACGCTGCTGTCGCGCTCGAGACCGCGCGGCTCGCGCACGAGACGGCACGCCTGCACCACGAGGCAGGCCAGGCCGAAGCGCGGCGGGAGATGGAATCGCTGCGCCAAGTGTCGCGGCTCAAGGATGAGTTCCTGGGCCAGGTGTCGCACGAGCTGCGGACACCACTGACCATCATCCACGGCTACTCGGAGCTGATGGTCGATGGCTTCGTCGACAACGAGGACCTCGTGCGGCAGAGCGCGAACGAGATCCACGCCAGCTCGACGCTGATGCTGCGGCTGGTCGACGATCTCCTGGACACGTCGCGCCTGGACTCCGGCCGCATCGAGCTGAAGCGCGACGAGCTCGATCTGACGGCCTGGCTCGAGCGGGTCGCGGCCAACTTCTCGCAGGCGGTGGCCACGCACCGCGTGGTTGCCGATGTGCCGCAGCGGCTACCGACGCTGAGTGCCGATCCGTACCGGCTCGGGCAGGTGATGAACAACCTGCTCTCGAACGCAGCTCGCTATTCGGCGGCCAACACGTTGATCCGCGTGTCGGCCACTGTCGTCGGCGACTCGGTCGAGATCACCGTTTCGGACGAGGGGTCGGGCATTCCGTCCGAGGACTGCGAGCGCATTTTTGAGAAGTTCTATCGTGGTCGCGCTGGTGCGACGCTGGCGGTACGTGGCACCGGGCTCGGGCTGGCGGTGGCGCGGCAGCTGGTCCAGGCGCACGGCGGCACGATCGGCGTGCGCAGTCGGGTGGGCGAAGGCTCGACGTTCTGGGTGCGGCTGCCGCTCCGTTCTCCTGTTGCGGGGCCCACGGCGATCGAGCCAGTGGCCGCGCTGGCGCTCTCGGCCTAGCCGCGCAGGGCAGTCAGTCTGGCGCGGGGCGCGTGACGGGGTCCGCGCGAGTGGGCTTCGGCATGTGGCCGCCCGAGCCCAGATGCAGAAAATTGCCGATCACGGTCGGGACGTCGCGGCTCGCGCGGCGCAGATGTTTGAGGAGCGGCTCGCCGTGTGAGTGGTACACCGCCGCGGTCGGCTGGTAGGCGATCAGATAGCCGCGCTCCTGCATGGTGCGCACCCAGGCGATGTCTTCGGCGCCGCCGATGGCCTCGTCGAAGGGCAGGTCGAGCCACAGCGACCGGCGGAAGGCTCCGTTGGCGTTCGAGAACAGCGGTCGCGTTGACAGGATCCTGGGTTTGTCGCTCAAGACGCCCGTGAGGCGCATGCCGGCCAGCTCGAGGATGGTGGCGTTGGCGCGCGGGAGTTGTCGGCCATAGACCCCGGCGACGCGGGCCTGACGGAAGGGCTCGATGAGGCGCCGCAGCCAGTCGGGGTTGGTTGGCAGCGAGTGGGCGCTGAGTGTGGCCACGATCTCGGCGTCGACGTGGGCCACGCCGAGGTTCAACGCAAAACCGTAGGTGAACTCTTCGGGCTTGATCTGGATCAGCGTGGTTGGGAAGCCGCGCACGATGTCCTGGGTGCCATCCGTGGAGCCCGAATCCACGATCACCACGTGCCGTGGTGGGAGGGCGGCGGGATCGAAGATGGCCGCCAGGGTGTCGCCGATAAAGCGCGCCTCGTTCTTGGCCCGGATCACGACCGCGACGCTGGGTGCGATGCTCAGGATCGAGCATTCTACTCGCCGGGGGCGCTTGCGCTTGGGTAGAATTGCCGTTGCTCCACATACGTGGAACACGCGGTGGGCGTAGCTCAGTAGGTTAGAGCGCTAGGTTGTGGCCCTAGAGGTCGCCGGTTCGAGCCCGGTCGCTCACCCCCACGATTGACCTTTGCCGAGCGCCCGTAGCTCAACGGATAGAGCATCAGTCTTCGGAACTGAGGGTTGGGGGTTCGAGTCCCTCCGGGCGCGCTCTTGTGGCATGGACGCTGCCTCCTGTTCATCGATAGGAGGAGCCCAATGCCACAAACAACCTGGACTACCAAGGACGAACGGCAGTACGAGCACATCAAGGACAGCACCCGCGAGCGTGGTGTCCCCAAGCACAAAGCCGAAGAGATCGCCGCGCGGACGGTCAACAAGCGCCGCCGCGTCGAGGGTCGGACGTCCAATCGACGCACCCGCGGCACCGGCAACCCCAATCTCCCGCTCGACGAGCGCACTCGAGATGAGGTCTACAACCTGGCCACGGAGCTGAATGTCCGCGGCCGCAGCTCGATGACCAAGTCTGAGCTGGTCGAGGCCGTCCGCCCCAGGCGCTCGCGTCAGCGGCCACACCACCCGCGAACCCAGGCGGTAGCCCAGCGGCCACACTAGCCGCGAACCCAGCCCGCGCGGCTAAGCTAGCGTGCGGTGCCCGATGCAATCGTGATCGGCGGCGGCGTGATGGGCCTGGCCATGGCCCGCGAGCTGCGCCGCCGCGGCCACACCGTCACGTTGCTGGAGCGAGCACAACCCGGCCGCGCGGCCTCGTGGGCATCGGCAGGCATCATCGGCGCGACGGTCCGCGAAGAAACAGACCCGAGCTCGGAGATGCGCCGGGTGAGTGAGCAGCTGTGGCCCGCGTTTGCCGAGCAGCTGCAGGCGGAAACGGGCATGGATCCCGAGTATCGTGAGACGGGCTGCCTGTATCTCGCCGAAACGGAACGCGAGATGAGCTGGCTGCAGCGGGTGGCGGCGCGATCGGCGGCTCGCCCGGTCAAGACCGAGCTGCTCGACCAGCAGCAGCTGCGCACGGTAGAGCCGGCCCTGGCGCCAAACATGTGTGGGGCGCTGCGCGTACCTGGTGGCAACGTCGAGCCCAGGCGACTGTGCCGCGCGCTGGAGATCGCGGCGCGCCGCGCAGGCGCCCGCATTCGGAGCGGTGTCGAAGTCCGGGCGATCGTGACCGCGGGCGATCGCGTCACCGGCGTGGCAACCGCGGACGGCGAGATCCCGTCGGACCTGGTCTTGATGGCGGCCGGCGCATGGTCCAGCACTATCGAAGGTCTGCAGCAGGTGCCAGTGCATCCGCAGCGCGGCCAGATCCTGGCCATCGACCAGTCGGCCGTCGGCATTCGCCACGTGTTGCTCACCCCCGACGATCCGTACTTCGTCCCGCGCTGCGACGGTCGCCTGGTCATCGGCGCGACGCGCGAGGAAGCCGGCTGGGACGCGAGTCTCACCACGGGCGGTGTCGCGTGGCTGCTGAACCGGGCGATGGCGGTGGTGCCGAAGCTCAGCGAGAGTCCGATCGGCGAGATGTGGACGGGCTTTCGACCACTCTCCGCCGATGGCCTGCCATTGATCGGCGCGGGCCTTCTGCGCGGGCTCCACCTGCTCACGGGCCACGGCCCGAGCGGCATCTCGCCGTTGCCGGGCTCCGTCGCGCTGCTGAGCGCGCTGATCGCGGGCGAGTCGCCACCGCTGAACCCGGCGCCGTTCGATCCGCTGCGCTTTACCCGCTCGGAGCGCTAGTCAGCGCTAGTCCAGGTACGCCCGCGCCAGCGCGCGCGATGAGCTGCTGGTGACCACGTCGGCGCCCAGCGCGAGGACGCGGGCCAAGCGCTCGCGCCAGCGCGGGGTGTCCGCGTTCAACGTCCACACGTCGAGCAGAGCGCCGTGCGCATGCACCAGCTCGGGCAGATCGTGAAAACCATCGTCGAGCATGCGCTCGACGGCGAGCAATCGCACATGCAGATCGCGCACACCCGGCACGAGGCGCAGTAACCCGGTCAGTCGGTCGCGCAGGTAGTCGGCGGTCGGGCCGAAGCGTTGCCGAGCCAGCGGATGCGCGTCCAGGTAGCTGTAGGCGCCGCGAACCCCGGGTATCGCGTCCGGCTTCGTGGTTTCGGGTACCCAGTCCAGATACTGGGTGATCGTGAAGCCCATCGGCAGGCTCGGGTCGACGTGCAGCAGACGGCGCAAGTTCCAGTCGGCGACGCCGCCGAACGTAATGCGGTCCTTGACCGGCTGCAGGAGGCGTGCGAGCTCTTCCACGCGCGGCCATGGCCACGGGTTCCAGTCCTTGAGGTCCAGCTCGAGGATGGTCGGGAACGGCTCGGCGGCAATCGCGTCGACCACGTCGCTCAGTAGCGCTGGACGTTCACTGGTGACCGCGCCCGCGTGGGTGAGGTGTAGCCGCTGTGACGCAGCGCAGGTGGTCTCGTCGACGCGACCGCTGCCATCCGTGGCTTTGGCGAGATTGAGATCGTGCGCGACCAGGAAGTCGGAATCACGCAAGAGCGCGATGTCGATTTCGGCCCGCGCGACATGCTCTCGGAAGCATTCCACGATGGCGGGGAGCGAGTTTTCGGGGAATTCGCCGCTCCAGACGCACTGGTGCACCTTGAGCTGCACTTCGCGGCCCGCATCCGTGCGAATGACGGATTCAGGGTGCGCGACATGGACCATCTACCACGATGATAGAGGCGCACCTGGCCGTTGACCGGGGCCGGCGGGTCAGGCGGCGACGACCTGCAGCGCGTCCTCGACGGCTTCGACCAGATCGTCGACCTGGAAGGGCTTGCCGATGCAGCGGCGGACACCGAAGCGATCGAACGACCTGGGCAGGATGGGGTTAACCGAGACGACGACGATCGGGATCGCCGCGCCATCGGTCTTTTCGAAGTAGCTTTCCATGAATGCCCAGCCATGCATCACCGGCATGAGCAGATCGAGCACGACAGCCGACGGCCGCTCCTGATCCAGCGCCTCCAGAGCTTCCGCGCCATTTCCGACGGCTGTTACACGGAAACCGCGCTCATCGAGAACTTCGCCGATGACCTGGCGGATCACCTGGTCGTCCTCAACGACCAGCACAAGCTTCCCGCTCAGTTGCCCAGCCACGGGCGTAATCAACGCTGAGCCCTCCAGGTCCACTAGAGAGAATCGTAACGCAACTTCGGTGTGCGTGTGGCGTGACGCAATCGTTCGCAGATCTTTACGTTTGCGCGCGCTGCGTGCGTCGCCCGCACACGTGAGCTAGAGCCAGGTACGCTTTGGCTGGGTGAGCTTCGGCATCGACGCGAGACCGAGGAAGTTGCGCGGCCACTGATCGGCTGCCGCGCCGCCGGCGGTGATGGGTCGGAAGCTCTATTACGGGTGGGTCCTCGTGGCCACGCTCGGCGTAACCGAGACCATCTCGTGGGGCATTCTGTACTACGCCTTCACGGTGTACCTGGCGCCGATGGAGGCCGAACAGGGCTGGTCGCGTGGCGACATAACCGGCGCGTTCTCGCTTGGACTGCTGCTCGCCGGGCTGGCGGCGATCCCGGTCGGGCGCTGGCTGGATCGAAACGGACCGCGGCTGTTGATGACCGTCGGCTCGATCGCCGGGACGCTGCTGGTCGTTGCGTGGTCGGGTGTGACCAACTTGCCCCAGTTGTACCTGGTGTGGGCGGCGATCGGACTGGCGATGTCGGCGACGCTGTACGACCCGGCGTTCGCGACTGCCACGCGCTGGTTCGAACGTCGTCGCATCCGCGCGCTGACCGCGATCACCTTGCTGGCCGGGTTTGCCAGCACCATCTTTCTGCCGCTCGCGGCGTGGCTGGTGCAGGTGCAGGGCTGGCGCGCATCGCTCTTGACGCTGGCGTTGATTCTCGGGATCGGCACAATCCCGGCCCACGCGCTCCTGCTGCGACGCCGACCCGAGGACCACGGACTGCTGCCGGATGGCGAGCCGATGCATCTCGGCCAGGTCGAACGCCGCGTGGCGCCAGCGGGCATGCACGTGGGCGAGGCGTTGCGCGACCCCTCGTTTCGATGGGTGGTGGCGGCGTTCTGGCTGACCACGATTGCCACGATCGCGGTCGGCGTCCACCTGGTGCCATATCTGCACGACCGGGGCTACGACCCGACCTTTGCCGCCACTGTTACCGGGTTGGTCGGCGCCATGCAGGTCGTGGCGAGGCTGCTGCTCGCGCCGTTCGGCGAGCGGGCCAGCCCACGCTTGCTCGCGGCGGGGATGCTGTCGCTGGTGCCGATCTCGCTCGCAGTGCTGCTACTCCTGCCCTCGACGGCGGGTGTCTTTGCGTTCGTGGTCCTGTTCGGCGCCGCGCGCGGGGCAGGCACCTTGATCCGACCGGCGCTCCTGGCCCACCTGTACGGCCGGACCCAGTACGCGAGCATCGCTGGGGTGCTGCAGTTTTCGCTGTCGATCGCACAGGCGATCGCGCCGGTCGGGGCGGGCGCGGCGTATGACTTGTTGCACAGTTATGAGCCCATCTTCTGGGGCCTGACCGCGCTATCAGCGGTGTCGGTGGTCGCGGTGCTACCCGCACACAAGACCGCAAACGCGCAGTCCAATTCGATCGAGGCGCTACAGTCAGAGCCGTGATCGAACCGATTGGACTCTCGACCTCCTGGAATGGACCAGGCAGCAACCTGCAGGCGTTATTGGACCAGCATCGCGCGTTGGGATTCCGTCGGCTCGAGGCATACATGCACTTCACTCCCAAGGAGCTGCGCGAGCTCGCATCCCTTGCCCAGGCGAAAGACATGGAGATTGCCAGCTTGCACTCGCCGTGTCCGGTGCCGATGAATGCGCGTGGCGAGCGCGAGCGCTGGACCGATGGCCTCGCTTCGGTCAACGACCGCGAGCGGGTGTTCGCGGTCGACGCCATAAAGGCCTCGCTGGACGCTGCCGCCGAGGTGGGCGCGCAGGCGATCGTGGTCCACCTCGGAAACACGGGCGTCGCGTCGCGGCAGGGCTCGATTTTCGACGCGATCACGCGCACGGGACGGCTCAGCGATGAGCACCGCCGACTGCGCGATCAGGCGTGGGCCGAGCGCGAGGCTGCCAAGGGTCCGCACCTCGACGCGGCCTTGCTGAGCATCCGCGCGCTTGGTGAGCACGCGCGTGACACCGGCGTGCGCATCGGCGTCGAGTGCCGCGATGGCTACCACGAGATCCCGAGCCTGGATGAGTTCGCCGCTGTGCTCGAAGCGACCGACGGGCTACCGGTTGGCTACTGGCACGATGCCGGTCACGGAGCCAAGCTCGAATATGGTGGCTTCGTCGAGCACGAGGACTTTCTGCGGCGCTATGGCGAGCGGCTGGTCGGCATGCACGTGCACGACACCCTCAAGGCGCGCGACCATCTCGCGCCTGGTATGGGCAATACGGACTTCGAGATGCTGGCGCGCTATCTCGGCCCGGGGGTGCTGAAGACGCTCGAGCTCACGTCCAGTGTGACGCCGAACCAGATCAGTATCGGGCTGGAGGTTCTCGAGATGGACGAGCGCTTTGGCGTGCGCGAGGGGATTCTGATCGAGCTCTAGAAGAATGTCATCCCCAGGCGAGCTTGCGAGCCGAGGGATCTCATGCGCAGACCACGAGATCCCTCGCAAGCTCGGGATGACATTGGCTAAGTCGCGGCCATGCGCGAGCGCTCCTTATTCGGAGCGGGTGTGCCGTGCGTGTGCAGCAGGTTGTGGACGCCGCGCACACCGGGAATACGCAGCACGCGCTCGGCGAGCTGAACGACCTCGGCGGGCGAATCGAGCTCCCCACGCAGGATCACCGTGCCGTGTTCGGCGGAGATGTTCACGTTGCCCTTGGGGATGTGGCGATCGCGGAACAGCTGGCTCTCCACGCGCTGGCGCAGGGTCTCATCGTCGGTGACTTCGGTCTCGCGCGGGACGAGATGCACTATGCGGTGCGACATGCCGTAGGCATCGGCGGCGGCGCCGCGCCACATCGTGCCCATCGCGCGGCTTACCCGACGCAGGCGGGCCATGCCCCTTTCGCGCAGCATCGAGCGGCGGCGGCGACCCTGTCGCGGATCGAACAACATCGTCAGCGCCGTGGTGCCGATCGAGCAGCAGATGGCGAGCCAAACCGCCTGCCCGCGGCTGATCGCGTGGCGGTCGCACGAGGTGAGGGAGATTCGTGGCAAAGGTCTCTGAAGCACGCGAGCTACCTCCAGTCCGTGCTGATGCCTTTCGGCAGAACGCGTGCCACTTTCACGTTTCAGCGCGGCGACGACACCTCCCCTCGCCCTCTGGGAGAGGGATCGAGGGTGAGGGCTGGCTGTCGGCTGCAAACGCACCCTCACCCTGCCCTCTCCCAGAGGGCGAGGGTTCTCAGCTCGGTGTGAAGCGCATCACGCACCGAGTGTGGCCCACATCACTGTCAAAAACGCCCTCTGGCCTCAAGCTTCGTCCTCGCCATAACGGCGCAACTCAGGGGGTACCAACGTGCATTTCAGGGGAGCAACCCTTTCCTCCACCGTGCTCAGTCTGCTCGCGTCCGCGAGCGTTCTCGTCAATGCCGCGGGCCCGGTGGCCGCGCAGAGCGTGCCAGCTCCAGGCCAGGACGATCCGAGCAACGTCATCTACTCGGTCGAGATTGGCAAAGACGGCAGTCTGGGCAAGCTGACGACCGCCAGCATTCCGGATCGGGCCTTTTACACCAGCAAGCCCGACCTCACGCCCAAGAAGGACCTGGTCGAGCCCAAGGAGCTGAGCCGCCTGCAGCCGGAGCTCGAGCAGCTGATGTCGGGCGGTGATCCCAACGCCATCATCGCCGTGCTAATCGGCCTCAAGGAAGACACCACGATTCCACGCTTCCCGGACCTGCCCTACGGCGAGACCCGCGAGTCGTCGATCGCCAAGGACCTCGGCCAACAGCAAGATCAGCTCGCGGCCGATCTGCTCAGCCGCCGCCAGAAGTCGCAGGCACCGTTGCTCGCCCGACTGCAGGACACCGTCAAGCTCGACGTCACCGAGCAGTACTGGCTCGTGAACGCGTTTGTGGCGCAGATGCCGCTGGGCGCGGTCAAGGAGCTGCTGCAGTACGACGAGGTGCAGTACGTGCAACTGCAGAGCGCTGGCGAGAAGCCGCCCTCGGACGGTAACCCGAACAACGACGTCGCCGACGGTCGCGGCCGCATCGTCTCCGATCCGTACTTCAATCTGCCGGGCATGACCGGCGGCTTCGTCGGACTGCTCGACACAGGTGTGCGCACCAGCCACACCACGTTCGCCGCACCGAACGATCACATCGACTTTCTGCGCGATTGCGTGAACGGCGGCACCACGTGCAACAACACTGGCGCGGCTGGCTTCAACACCGACGACAACTGCTGGAACCACGGCACCTCGACCGCCAGCATCTTCACCGGCAACAACAACCAGGGCGCCGATTTCCGCGGCATAACCGCGATCACGCTCGATAGCTGGAAGGTGTACGACTGCACTGGTCTGGACACCGCCGCCACGGTGCGCGGCTTCCAGGCGGGTCTGCTGGCGTTCGACCGCGTCTTCATCGGCGAGCTGCAAGCCAGCGAGAACGAGAACGGCACCATCGCGACCGCGGCGGACAATGCGTTCGACGCGGGCGCCGTCGTGATCGCCGCGAATGGCAACTTCGGTCCCGATCCAACCACCGTTCGCTCGCCGGCGATCGCGCACAAGGTCATCGGCGTCGGCGGCTTCGGCGTCGAGACGCTGACCACGCTGGCCAGCCAGGGCCGCGGTCCGACCAATGACTTCCGCTTCAAACCCGACATCCAGACGCCCAGCCTGACCGAAACCGCCAGCACTGCGTCGGCGACCGCCCAGCACATCTTCACCGGCACCAGCGGCGCCACGCCGTACGCCGCGGGCGCGGGCGCGCTCACCCGCAATTTTCTTCGCGCAGGCGGACTGATTGAGCCCGGCCATGTCTACGCCCGCATGATCCTGTCGGGGCAGCACGTATGGCCGTACGACAACGAGGAAGGCGCGGGCGACCTTAAGATGCCCACGTGCGGCGTGCACTTCTTCGGCAAGATCAACGTGAACAGCACCGGCTCGACGGTCGACGTCCCGATCGGTGTCGACGCACTCCACAACAACGGCATAGAGGCGGCTATCTGGTGGCCCGAGCGGGTCAGCGAGAGCCACGACGACGTCGACGTGCACCTG
>WNGE01003526.1_pt1 | contig 19244 bp, 16 predicted proteins | sample 5400651 | NCBI WGS metagenome assembly WNGE01 (sample SAMN13153370, study PRJNA577476) | soil metagenome | isolation source: 60 cm soil or saprolite under grassland replicate 2 | place: USA:California | collected 2016-06-15
TAGTCCTGCAGAAGCTGATTGCGAATGTGCGACGGCGCTGTCTTTAGCTCAGAAATACCATCCCGAGTATCAACTGAAGCGTGTAGCGAGTGTACGAGCCGTGGATGAATTATTGAAGGGCCGAAAGCGCTAAAGTGAGGGCGTTGCCCCACTCAATGTTCGGCTTCCTGCGTCGCCACTATGTCGCCACTTGCGTTTCGGTAGAATTACCCCGACTGTATTTCTTCGACAACCTAATCGTCAAGGCGTAGGGGCTACGCGACTGAAACCTCGCCTCAAGAGCCGGGCTACAGCCCAAACGCGTAGAGCTTGCCGTCCCAGGCCCCTACGAAGACCCGTCCGTTGACCACCATCGGCGCCCCAAATATTGCGCCCTGGATCGTCGAACCGCTCGACCAGAGCAGCGCGCCGGTTACCGCATTGAAGGCCAGGAGCCGTTTGCCTGGCCCGTCTCCGTAGTAGACCACGCCTCCAGCGACGGTCGGCGGCGAGACCGACGCGAAATTCGGTCCTATCCTCACCTGCCAGGCGAGGTTGAGTTGGCAGTTTGCGTCCACCTCAAGGGCCACCATGCCGTGCCTAAACTGATCCGAATTCGAGTCTGAAGAGTTGCCAATGTAGAGCATTTGCGTCGTGTCAGACCACGCCGGAATGCCGTTGAACTGCCAGTCGTTGACGTTCGCGACCTGCAGCCGCTGGGTGGGGCCTGCCGAAACATTGCCACGTTCATAGGTAACCAAAACGCCCGACTTGTTCTTCGCGGCGACCATAGATGCACAGCCCGACGGCTGATAAAGAATGGGAGTAGCCCCGAAGTCCACGTCGCCACCTGTTAACCCGGGGTAGTTCGAACCGAGCACGCGCAGAGCCGATGAGAGCTCGACCACGTTCTCACAATATCGGTAGCTCTCTGGGTCGGTCAGCGCGTTGCCTGTCGCGGCAAACACGTGGCCGGTTGCCGGGTCAATCGAGACACCGCCGGGTCCCCAGATCCCGCCGCCGTTCACTCTGGGGCCAGCCGGAAAGAATGCCCGCACCCCGTGGTTGGCGATATTAATGGCTACGACCTTGCCGTGATACGGCGTGAAGTCGCAGTAGCTGGCGATCTCCGCGTAGGCAATGCCGTTGTTGATATTGACCGCCCCATACGTGTGCTCGTGGGCGGGGTCGGTCGTGACGGCCACCGGCCAACCCGAGAGCGTATCTCCTGTCGACAGGTCAAGGGCGTACATATTACCGTCGCCGCCCACCACAAACATCCTATTGTTGGCTCGGTCGAGGAACGGTGAACCGCTCACTCCAAAGATACCGTCAGGGATGTCGCCGCAGCTGGTCTGCTGCGATCCGAGATTCCGGTGCCAGACCATTCTCACCGAGGCCACGTCAATCGCGTAGAGGTCGCCATGCTCGGTCCCCATGTAAACGAGGTCCTTCCGTGATCCATTAACGATCACGCCGGCCGCCAAGACTGGCTGCATGATTGTCACCGCGCCCAGATCAAAGCTCCACAGCTCGTGGAGGCCCGCGACCGTCGCGGGTGTGATGATTGACTCAAAAGGGTTCTCGCCGGTCCGTTGCAGGTTGAAGCCGAACATCGGCCAGTCAGTGGCGGCAGCCGGACTGGCACCGACTGTCAGCCCTAAGGCGGCGAGGGCCATGAGCAAAGCTCCGGGAAGCCTCGCAAGTGTTCGGGATCGAGCGCTCGATATCATCGGGTCTGACGAATTTTTCATCGTCGCATTTGTACCGGCGTGCATGTCGAAAAGTCAAGCATCATTAGAAGATTTGACGCGTCGAGGAAATCTTTGCCGCAAATCGTCCTCAACAATCAGTAAAGCTGCCGAAGCAAATAAGCAGCAGCATTTAACAATCAACCGTCACGCTTCACCGCGTGGTGGCGAAAGCGATTGATCGCGGCCGTGGCCATCTTCATCTTGTTTGCGGCTGGCGCTTGTGGGCGCTCTCGGGTTTCAACAGGGATTGCCTCATCTGAAACCGCCTCCTGATTCGCTTTTATCGCCAAATGCTTCGATTCGCCACCAGCCAGCTTGAAACGGGTTTTCTGTTTCTGGAACGCCGTGAGTTGCTCTAAACTGACAGCGGTGTCACGCGTGCCAGACTAATTCACTAGCGAAAATGGATTACATTCTGGCACTGGAGAAACAGTTACCGCAATGTGAATGTTGAATGTATTCTTTCCTTACAGGCTCTGAGGTTGAGGCTTTTCGATACTTTCAAAATGTCACCATAATTCCGATGACGACAGTTCCCAAGAGAAGCTTCGCAACCGCGCCGTTCTTAGTCGGCGCCTTGATGCTGCTCTGCGCTTTGACGTTCTATTACTTTGCGGTTCTTAAAATTGACTACCGCAAGACGGTGCTAATGGATCTCCGTCCATCGGATGCAGCAGAATATTTCGCGCAGGCTAAGGCGCTGGTGAAGGATGGATGGCCCTCCATACAAATCGGGTACGACAAGCTGCCATGCACGACTCCTGTTGGTTATCCCGCGCTGATGCTTCCCTGGCTAAAGATCCTTCCGGAAGCAGATTCCGTTCTGGTGCCGTTTAGAACCAATCAAACGCTTGGGTTGCTCCTGCTCTTGGCCGTGTTTGGCTTCTATGCCTATCTTGCGATGCCATTGACCGGCGGGTTTGCGGTGCTTTTGCTGGCCACGCTGCCCGTTTTTTTCACCTTCTGCCGTTCGTCGATGAGCGAAATCAGCGCATCAGCGTTGTTTGTATTGGCCTTTATGTTTGCGTATCTCGGCATGAAGGAGCAACGCCGCTGGAAAATTTATCTATCGGCCGTTTTCCTCGGCCTTTCGCTAAACATCCGTTTGCAATCGCTCTTTTTCGCGCCGCTGTTGTTGGCGGCGGCTCTGTTTCCAGCTAAAGAAACGCCTCTGCGCTGGTTTCTTCATTGCGCCGCGCTTTTGATCGTTTTCGCTCTCGCGGCCAGCCCGGTGGTGGTCTTGAATACGATCCAGTTTCATTCGCCTCTCAAAACAGGATACGGCTTCTGGCTCCCGGCATTGCTCCAGAACCACGAGCTTTTTTCACTTCACTACATCCCAAGCAACACCGCCATGTTATGGAGGGAATTTGCACTGCGCCCGCAACAATATACGGTCGCCAATTTTTTTGGCACCGGCACATTCTTCGTCGCTGCGTTTGTTTTATTGATATGCGCAGGAGGATTCTTCATCCGGGCGAACCGGTTCGTTATCTGCGCTTTTTTAGGCGGCTTGAGTTTCCTTGCGGCGACCGCAAGCTTCCGGTTCCCAGATGGACGCTACTACCTGCCGCTCCTAATCCTCTTGGTTGCGGTTGCCGTTTTACCTGTGACATGGGCGACAAAAAATCTTTTTTCCGGAAAACGGATCATTGCCGCCGTGGCCATCTTCGTTTTGTTTGCCGCGGCCTGTCTGGGTTACCCTTCGCGCTCCGGCTACAACACAGTGCGAACCGATCGATCCCAAGCTTGGGACGCTCTCCATTTCACTAATCCACCCCGCCAGTCCACCGAGTTTATCGCGCAAAGACATCTTGTTGAAGTTTTCGGCCGACAGCCTGGCATCGTTCTCTCCGACATTAATCCTGTTTATCTGAATGCCCTCTTACCGCAGCCATTCGTCGCGGCGCCTCTCGACGGACAGCACAAATACCGGTTCAGCGAAATATGGCGTTACGATCGGCCCCAAGCTCTGGCGCTGGTAAAACGCGGCTTGGGTCGATCATTCCCGGTTTACGCGTTGTTTGCATCGCCGAAAGAGATGGACGAAAAAGCGTGGCGATTGCCGAAACTCGGCGGCTATCAATGGGCCATTGTCGAACCAGCCAAAGAGGGTGTGGTGTTAAAACTCGTGATGGTCGCCGTTTCCGGAAACTAATTTGCAGAGGACGGTGTGTCGTGCCGTTGTGTCAAATCCAGTCACTGCCGGGAGGCAAAAAGATTGACGTACCACTCCGCCCGTTCTTGAACAGCTTCCACTCGGAATGCTTTCAGGCCGTCTTTCGAGAATTGCCGAATCACAAGACCCTGCCGCTCCAGAGTCGTCACAAGATCCCTCCATCCTGCGCCCGCCTGCTCCAAGCCATAAGGCCAGAATTCGAGCAAAAGCTTGATGTCCGGATTTTCGTGCAAGACGCGTTTTGCCCCCCGCAAGGCATGCAGTTCGTAACCTTGAATATCGATCTTGATCAAATCGATGCGTTTGCCGGGTTCGAAGTAATCGTCGAGGGCTACCATTTCGATTGCAAGGGTGCGACGCGAATCTCCATCGGGCATGTAAGTCCGATGATCGACGTTTAGTTTATCCGAAAGATAGAGCTCGGACTTGGCAGTACGCTCTCCCACCGCAGCTTGAGAGAGGCGCACATTTGCGAGTTTACGCGTAGCAGAACGCAGTTGCTTGAAATTGTCCGGCGAGGGTTCAAATGAATGGACGACGCCGTTTAAGCCGACACAGCGTGAGAGGAACTCAGAGTAAATTCCAATATTGGCACCAGCGTCCACGACGACAGCGCCAGGTGACAAAACCTTTCTCAACACCCGCCGCTCTGCCCGATCAGTGTAAACTTTGAAGGCGCGATAAAACGGACGGTAGATGGGAAAGGCGTATTTGTATAGCTTATTTCCAGCGCTATAAATAATGGAAGTTGCCGACATTAACGCCGCGTCAGAATGACTTCGCAATACTAGAAAAGAAGGTTCAATGGTCGCCTCCGACCGGCGCGGTTACGCAAAGCCTGTTTCTTCTGCACTCGTTGGGCCGGCACGATGTTCATTTGACCGCTCGTATGTAAAGCGAGCCGGCAAACTCCGAAATAACCGGCACTTTCTCGAGAAAACGGCTGAGCGCGTCCAAGCGATCGGCCAAACGAATGGGGGTTTTTGGATGCAGGAAATCAAACGGGTCAATCTGAACATCACGATAGCCTGTCTCTTCGAGGAGCCGTCGGAGCGGCCTCCGGAAAAATGCCCTCTCATCAGGTGAGTCGCCGAGCCTGCGTTTTATCCAGGGGACGTTCTTTTGGATCGCGATCTGGGGATTCAGCATGTTTGGCTCGGTAAAATAAATTGTCCCACCGGGCCCTAACACACGATAAATCTCGCGCAACGCCTCTTCGATTTCGAGGTGATGTAAAATCGAGCTGCCGACAACTGAATCAAATGTCGCGTCAGAATAAGTCAGCGCGCACGCGTTTTGGATTTCGTAACGAACATTTGGCGCAAAATATTTCGATTTTGCGATTTCCAACAGTTCGGGTGAGACATCGATCGCGATGATATCTGCTCCGGAACGTACCAGTTCGCGAGTAAAGTAGCCCGTGCCGCAACCGAGTTCGAGAATTGTCATCCCCGGTTTCAAGTGACTGCTGAGCATTTTCACGCGCCGGGTCCAGCGAAGTTTGCCAGCCGGACCTTCCCAATTCCAAATTTCCCCGGCTCCATGCTTCGCCAGGAAACGTCCATGCGCGATCTCGTGATTGAGGCGGTTCACGAAAACATCTTTGGCAGTCAAACCAATGTATCTGCAGCTGCTTATCGCGCGTGAAGAGTTTCGCGGCCGAGAAACTTCAGACGCCGCGCAGCGAAGACCAGCATGCGTAGAAGGATCAATCCATGACGCCAGCGCTGGATGTTCGTGTTCCCGTATTTTCTCTCGCGGTAATGGACGGGAATCTCGACGATTTTTAGGCCCATCCGCGCCGCGCCAAAAAGAAGATCGAAATCGCCAAATGGATCAAAATCGCCAAAGAATTCCCGCGCAGCCGCGAGGCGTCTGTAGTGCGCCAGCGAGAGCACTTTCGTGCCGCACAAGGTGTCTTTGAAACGTTGCCCGAGGACGAAAGAAAACGCGACCGCGAAAAACTTGTTTGCTAGAATATTAAAAAACCGCATCGCCTCCTTCTCCATTGGATAAATCAGCCGGCTGCCGTTAACGAACTCCGCTTTGTTTCCAGCAATCGCATTATAAAATTTCGGCAGTTCTTCGGGCGGTGTGGTCAGATCGGCATCAAGAATCATGAGGATCTCTCTGCTCGCCAGGTCGAAACCAAGCCGCACGGCATCGCCTTTGCCTTTACCTTTCTGCTGCGCTAGGAAAAGGTGATGAGGGCCTTTGTAGGTACGCGCAGCCTCTTGGATCTTTTCCCATGTGTCATCCGTGGAATTGCCTTCAACGAAGATGATCTCGTCCTGCGGCCCCATCATCGGGCAACGAGCAAGGATATCGTGGATGTTCCCGGATTCGTTGCGCGCCGGTACAACAACTGAAACCGACGGACGCGCTTCGCGTGTGGATTTCAGAGGGCGCGCGACCACGATATTAAGCATGGTGAACAGCCGGAAAAAGGGCAGTGGCGCGACATAACGATTTAGAAAGTTGGCCAGGAGTGGAATCGGTATCGGGCAAAGCAGCTTCAAGTCGTGGCGGATGATTTCGAATCCGGCGAGGTAACAGAAATTTTCCAGATCCTCATGAGCGATCCAGTTCTGCTCCGGAGTGCGAACGCCCATCCCCGTTTTTGAGGCGAACCGCGTAAGCGGCCTCCAGAGCATGCTGTAGTACACAAATAGTATTCGCTCCGATCCTTCGAGCGCTTGCTGCAATTCGTTCAGCATCTCCTGAACATCACGTTCATAATGAATTGTGCCATTCAGCAAAACATAATCTGCCCGTTGATGAGGTGTCTTAAGCGTCGCGATACTCGCGACGGCGCGATAATTTGCGAATCGCCTGCCTAAGCCCTCGGAGCGAGGATTGATCTCGATGACTTCATCTTCCGGGCGAACGTACAGCGAAAGATAAGAGGCCAGTGTGTTGTAAAAATACCGCTGCGTCGCGGATTCCCTCCTTTTAGAGATGACCGGGTGCTTGCGAGGCGCACGTTCCAGACCGCTGACTTTGCGTTCGTTGTTCGTTTCAGCAGCCATTCTCATATTTAGCAGAGCGTAGCTTAGTTGGCGCCCAATCAGCTCCTGCGCCGATCGAGATTGTATTTCAATATGGCGCAAATTGCTCTCACGCCGTCTTTCCAGTTGATTTTTTTGCCTTCCGCGTAGGTTCGGCCGCTGTAGGAAATGCCGACTTCGTAGATTCTACAGCTCGTGCGAGCGAGTTTCGCGACAATTTCCGGATCAATAGCGAAACGATCTTCCTCGATCTGAATCGATTTGATAACGGGAGCTTTAAAAGCTTTATACCCTGTCTCTATGTCGGTCAGATTAAGGTTGGTGAAGATGTTGGAAAGCAGGGTCAAAAATCTGTTACCGACCATGTGCCAGAAGAAAAGGACGCGATGCGGTCTGCCGCCCATGAACCGGGAACCAAAAACCGCGTCCGCTTTTCCCGACATGATTGGTTCTAAAAGAAGCGGGTATTCCTCTGGATTATATTCCAGATCTGCATCCTGCACCAGGATAATGTCCCCAGTCGCCGCGGCGAAGCCACTGCGCAAAGCCGCTCCCTTGCCGCGATTGACTGGATGATAGATGATCCGATCAACCATTTGCGAAATCTTCTCTTTCAGCACAGCTTGCGTGCCGTCTCCCGAGCAATCGTCCACTACAATAATCTCCTTGTTCTCAATTGGAGCAGAGCGAACCGCCTCGGCGATCTCCTCAATCGTATTCTTCTCGTTGTAGCAGGGGATAACGATTGAGACTTTCATCTTTTTACGAAGCCGCTTGGGCGGCCAGGAAAATGAAAATACACGCCGCCGCGATCGCCAGACCGTCCGACAATCGGGGCATTGAGACGTCGCGTTGGCGTCCGGATGTCATTACGAGCTTGCCAAATTACTCAAGTTCTCAATCCCGCCGAGTTGTCCGGCAAACACACACTCCCTTCGTCGAGATGAAGCGGCCTGTTTCACGGTCCATAAGGCAATTTCGCTGGAGAAACCGGCGAATCCGCGCACGCTTTCGATTACATCAGCGGCCTTGCCGAGTTTTTTTCGCAACCGCCTCACATGCGTATCAACCGTGCGCGTGTCGATGACGCTTTCGTAGCCCCAGACGTCTTTGAGCAAACGGTCGCGTGCCTGGACGCGGCCGCGTCGCTGCATAAGCGTTTGCAAAAGTTTAACTTCGAGACTCGTGAGGTTCACTCGCTTGCCATTGACAGAAACTTCGTGGCGCGCCGCATCGATCCTAATCGGGCCGACCGCCAGATGTTCTTCCAGTTCTTTCGCATCGGCTCGCCGCATGATCGCCCGGATACGCAAAACGACTTCGCGCGGACTAAACGGCTTTGTCACATAATCGTCAGCGCCAAATTCCAAGCCCACTATTCGGTCAATCTCTTCGGCCTTTGCGGTTAACATCAGGATTGGAATTTGCTGCGTGGCAGGTCACTTTTCAAAATTTTGCAAACCTCGAGCCCAGGCATTCTCGGCAGCATGAGATCGAGTATTAATCAAAGCTGGTTTCTCGCTGCGCGCTTTCTCTAAACTCGCAGCGCCATCCCGTTGCAGTGGAGACCGTGAACCCCGCTTTGCGTAAATTGAGCTTGAGAAGATCTACAACATCGCGTTCATCCTCAACAATCAAGATTGTTTTTCCGGAAGCCGCTTCCATTCGCAGCAGCTTTATCGCCGAAACTCCACCAATTCGCCAGCGAAGCTTTCGCTAACCCCCGATCCATTATTCGAAGCCTGAACTGCTGTAAACTGGAAGGACACGATCGCTGTCGGGATTTTCCGCTGGAGAAAAACAGCTGTTGTGCTTGACTCAAGTTTCACCATTCCTCATCAGGGTGTTTATGCAGCTTATCGAGTAAATGCAATAAATCGGCCGAATTTTGTTTCTATTTAAACTCCTTCTCCTCCATGTCTGAAATCTGCGTTAGCGAACCACCTGTGCCTGTATCATCAAGCATTTGGGCTCAAGGTTTGGCGTCGACTTATGTGGCGACTGCTGCTGAAGCGGTTAGAAACTGGCGAAAGAATCCTGCCAGCCGGTGGTATAGGGATGGAGCCGACCCGAATCACGTCACAGGCGAATACGCCTTTCAACGGTTGCATCAGACTTGGTTCAGCCCCAAGATCGACCCTAAGTTCAAATTTCGACGCGAGGACAAATTCTATGCGATCGGCTCATGTTTTGCCAGGGGACTTGAACAGTCGCTCGTTGGGCGCCGGATCACGGTTGAAAGCGCAGCACCGGAGTTTGCTAAGCTCAAAGCACTGGCCAAAGGAAGCTCAGGGCTCGGTTTTATCAACAAATATAATACGTTTTCGATCCTGAATGAACTTCGTTGGGCTCTCGATCCCGCAGCAGTCTTTCCAGTGCAATCGATTGCTGAAGTCAGCGAAGGAATCTGGTCCGATCCGCACACCAACCCCACGCTTAAGCTTGCTGGGTTGGAGGAAACTCTGGAACGACGCTCGTTGATGCAAAGGGTCACGAAACGCATAATCCAGTGCCGCGCAGTAATCATCACCCTGGGGCTGGTCGAGGTGTGGCGCGATCTCCAGGCAGATGTCCACATCAATTGCACGCCCATCCCATCGCTGTTCAAAACGCAACCCGACCGATATGAGTTTCACTTAAGTAGCTTCGCCCAAAACTGGGCTAATCTGGAAGCGATACACGCATTGCTGTCTCGCTGGGCGCACCCGGGTCTTCATGTCGTGATAACAGTTTCTCCCGTGCCTTTGATGGCGACCTTTTCACCAATGGACGTGGTCGTGGCGAACACTTACGCCAAGTCTCTCTTGAGGGCAGTGGCACAGGAATGGGCTCAAGCTCATGATAATGTGGATTACTTTCCCAGTTACGAGATCGTTCAAAACTCCGACCGCGCAGCAGTGTGGGAGCGCGATCTGAGACACGTAAAAGGCGCCGGAGTGCAGCACATTATGGAACTGTTCATGGAATCCTACCTTGCCTAAAGTCTCTCTCGAAGAGATTCTTTGAAGAACCGGCACTAGCCAACTATCCGAGCGAATAATGGCGATCGCCTAAACTTACTATTTGTTCATGGGTGCGGATAAGGCTCAACAGATCATCGATCGGGCGATGGCCGACCGCCGTGTGTACGACGCGATGGCCGCGCGCGAAAACGAAGTGTGGGGTGAAATTCTGCCTGCTTTGGAACGTTGCGAAGCGAGAATCGAGGACACGGAAGCAAGCGCTAAGCTCGGCGTCGCTCGTCATCAGTCATCTCTGTTCCAGGTCGCGCAGGAAAAGAAACTGAAATTTGAGCATGGTCTCACACTGGGATGCGGCGCCGGGCGGCTGGAGCGCGCTCTCATCAGCGGCGGAGTCGGTTGCAGCTTTCATGGAATCGACATTTCGGAAAGAGCGATCGCAACTGCGCGCGAGATTTCGAAAAAGGAAAGTCTGCCGCTTACGTACGAAGTTGCCGACTTGAATTTCGTGGAGCTACCGGAGAAAACATTCGATCTGGTGGTCGCCCAAACCTCGCTCCATCATATCCTTTTTCTCGAGCGAGTGGCGAAACAGGTGTGGCGTTCCCTGAAAGTCGATGGCTATCTTTGGATTCATGATTTCATCGGAGAGACGCAAGGCCAGTACGATCCGAAGCGGCTTTCAATCATGAACCAACTTTTGGCAATCTTACCAGAGAAATTTCGCAAAAATAAAATTCACGACCGGGTAACGGCGCAGATCAAGCCACCCGAACCGGGGCATCTTTCTTCGCCGTTCGAGTCCATTCGATCGGGCGAGATCATTCCGGTTTTTCAACGCTGGTTTACAATCGAATGGAAAATGGAGTTTGGTGCATTTTTGCATCGTGTCGCCCCGCCTGGAACCCGCGCGGCCTACCTTGAGAGCGAAGACACAAAAGCTCTATTTGAAATTCTTATGCTCCTGGACCATTTGTGTATCGAAGAGGAGATTGTGCGACCAACCGGCGGACAATACCTTATGCGTCCGAGAGCGGTTGACGATGTTCCTGCGAAGATTACGCCGGAAGGCTAATCCAAAAGAGCCGGTCTAAGAGGCGGGCAATGAATGGGCTGCCGCGCGTGACCACGAGGATTAACTCCAAGCTACGAGATCTCGTGAAGAAGTTTCAAAGAGAGCGTCTGCGACGACACACATGTTGGTCGGGATATTGCTGCCCTTATGCGCGTTGACATTTTATTACTTGTCGGTGCTTAAGACTGATTATAAAAAGACGACGCTGCTCGATCTCGGCCTCCATCCAGATGCGACAGAGAAAATGACCAGCCTAAATTAAGCGCCTCGATTGGACCTGAATGCTACATCGATCGGCGCGATCCCATTATTTCATCGGGAAATCTTCGGGTATATATTGTTGACACCCGTGAGGCGGATCAGGACATCAAAGGCAAAATCAACAGGCATGGCTTTTGGCATGCCGATTGTTGCCACGCCACGCGGTGGATGGATGGCTCCTAACGGCTCGTGAAACATCATCGTGGCATTTGCCGACATATTGATCAAGCTTTATGAATGGGAGGAGCTTCGGAACAGTCTCCCGGAGAACTGTCCAAGAAAAGAGAGCGCTCTATTCGGCCGAGACGGGGCGCGAACGCTTAAGCTACATCTCTAGCAATGGACGCACCAACGATGGATACCAAGAGGGAGTTCATGAACGACAGATCGCCACGAAAGACATAAAATCTCAACGACGAAATGGAATCCTCGATTAAACAAATAAATAAGCCGATCTTCATAGTAGGCTCAGGCCGATCGGGATCGACTATCCTCACCTGGTGTCTTGGCCAACACCCGAACATCGTCCCTCAGGAAGAGTCAAATTGGTTGGGGCCCTTTGCGATCGATGCAGCTGTCAGCTATCAACGCGGAAGTATACGCGGAGAACGCGGACAGCTCAGTGCAAATTTCATTCAACGCGAGGAATTTCTCTCGCACTTCGGCCAGGCTATCAACGAGCTAATTGTAAGCCATCGAAGCAAGTTCGAGGACGTGAATCGTCGGCAACAGGCTGGTTGGTATCCGCCGCCATTTAGAATCTCCCGCGTTGCCGACGAACCGAAAACACGTTGGGTGGACGGAACGCCCGAATACTCATTTTATATTTGCGGACTGCGCAAACTTTTCCCTCAAGCTCTCTTCGTTCATCTGGTTCGAGATGTCACAGCTGTAGTGCGCTCGCTGCTAAACTTCTTTCCGGACGGTCGAAATCGGTTAGTCGCTAACGAGCAGGCTGCGTACGAATATTGGCTTCGCAGAGTAACCTCCTGTGTCGAAGCGGAGCAAGCGTACGGTCCAGATGTCGTTTATCGGATGCGCTATTCAGATCTGGTCGAGCAGCCCGAGTCCACCATGCGATCGCTGCTGGATTTCCTCGGCGAACCCTACACTCCGCAATGTCTGGAGCCTCTCGGTGAACGCATTAACAGTGCTAATGTGCCAGTCGATTTTAAGGCCGACGATCCTGAGACCGACCCGGCAATTGTAAAACACGCTGAGGAACTCAGTAATGAACTTCAGAGTCCCACGCAGAAGCGCGAAGCTTCGCCGCGAGTTGCTGAAAAGCTGGAAGCTGAATTTAATCACCAGGTGCAATATTTTGCCACCTTGGAAGCGAAGTACAACGAGAGCCAAAGACTAATTGCCAGACTTCAGCAGACAAAGCCAGTTGCGTAATTGTCATCAGCAATTAAGAGAAGGTACGGACTTCTCGTGGCAACGCAAATGCACGAACCGATAAACAGGCCAATTTTCGTGGTGGGTTCACCGCGCTCGGGGACGAGTATTCTCACCTGGTGCTTGGGTCAACATCCCAACATTTTTCCAGTTCCGGAGTCGAGCTGGATGGGCGAGTTCGCCATAAATGTCGCGATCAGCTATGAGGTCGGCGCCGCGCGCGACAACCGTACGATCTTGAGCGCCATGGATATCTCGCGCGATGAATTCTTCGCAAACTTCGGCCAGAGCATCAATGGGTTGATTCTCCGCCACCGGCAGGATTTGGGGAAAAAACGCAAAATGACGCGCCCACAGTCTGAACCCAAGGCACGCTGGGTCGATGGAACGCCGGAGTATTCGGTGCATATCTATGCCCTGCGCAAACTCTTTCCGGAGGCAGTCTTTATCCACGTGCTGCGCGATGTTCGTGCCGTCGTCCGCTCAATGCTCAATTTTCATCGTGTGGCTGGGATTCACCTCGTCGAGAACGAGGAGGAGGCCTACAAATATTGGCTGCGCACAGTGAAGGCGTGTGTGCGGGCCGAGCAAGCCTACGGTCCACGCGTAGTCTATCGATTTCCATACGCGGCTTTGATCGACAATCCGGAGCCCGCGATCCGCTCGTTACTGAATTTTGTCGGCGAGCCATATTGCGCCAGGTGTCTTGATCCGCTCAGCCGACGCATCAATAGTTCTAACGTACCGCCTGATTTTGTCGCTGAAGACCCTGCTACCGATCCCCGTGTCGTCGAGGATGCCACGAACCTCTGCAGCAAGTTGCAAGAAATGCCGCCGTCGGCCGAAGCGTCGCCAGCCGCCGTTGATGAAATTGAGGCTGCGTTTACCGAGCGAGTGCAACATATGGCGACTGTCGATAACCAGCTTCAAAAAGCCATGCAGATAATTCAGACTTTGAAAGCAAAACATGAATAGAGAGCAGGTGCAGGATGAGGCTTCCCTTAGAGAGGTTGGTATCGGCAGTCTTCACTTCTCAGGCTGCTTCGAATAGGAATGTCACCTGATACGGTTCCACGTCGCATCGCGTTTGATTACAGATTATAGCCAACCTGCGCGGTCTTCCGCACTTCACACTATTTAGCGCAAGCATTTACCTTGCGCCTGCACAACATTAGCCGGTTCCAATGTGCCGCTCGGGCGTCCCGGCCAGCCGGAAGAGATTGCACCAAGTTCTCGGTCTCGGACGCAATTTTGATAATTTCAACGAGGTATGAATTGAGATAGAATAGAGACCTTTAAGGAAGCAAGGATTCTAAAAAATTAGGGACAACGATACCTGGTGCAAACAAGGTTAAAAGTTTCTGATCATTTTGCCGTTTTGTTGCGCGGCTTACCAAGGGTAATCAATGCCATTGACGCGAATCTACGCCGGACCGCGTTTGCCAGGGTTTCCCGCAAGTCTTTGGTACTCACCTGCCTTTTTCTCGTTTGCCTCGTCGGATATATCGACTATTTGACAGGATACGAGCAATCGCTGCTTCTCTTTTATCTCCTGCCTATTTCTTTGGCGGCGTGGTTTGACAGCTTGGCCCTCGGTTTCGCGATTGTCATCGTCAGCATCTTGATATGGATGCTATCAGACATTGCGGCTGGAATCCCGGCGGTTGGGTTTTGGAACGTCGGGATGGTCTTCGCCTCCTATGCCATTTTCGCCGGCGTGTTATCGAAGTTACGAACGCTTATTCGTGAACTGGATCGACGTGTGCAGGAACGGACGATGGCCTTGCAGCGCGAGGTGGCTGAGCGAGAGCGGCTCGTTCAAGAGATCGCGCGAGTGGCGGATCGTGAACGGCGTCGGTTGGGCCAAGATCTGCACGACAGCCTTGGCCAGCACCTGACCGGCACGGCTCTCGCGGCTCAAGTATTAAAGGAAAAACTTGCCGCAAGGTCGGCGTCGGAAGTGGCCGAAGCGGAAAAACTCGTTCGTTATATTGAAGAAGGGATCGATCTCACCCGCAATCTCGCTCGCGGCTTTTTCTCGCCAGAACTGGAGGCCGACGGATTAATGGTGGCCCTGAAGGGTCTCGCAGAGCACATAACTGAACGGTTCCGGATCAACTGCGTTTTTAATGGCGATGAATCAATTCGGATTCACGATTCCACTGTTGCGACGCAGCTTTATCGAATCGCCCAGGAGGCGGTTGCAAACTCGGTCAAACACGCTGCTGCTAATCGGATCGATATTCGACTCGAGATGGATGGCCCCGAGCTTTGCCTCACGGTCATCGATGATGGGGTCGGGTTTCCTGACAAGCAGCCGCAAACCAAAGGACTCGGTCTCCACTTGATGCGTCACGGCGCGGCATTGAGCGGCGCAACCTTCGACGTGCGGAGAAATGGCCTGAACGGGACCATTGCGACGTGCAAGTTACGGATTCTGAGCCACAATGATTTAAGATTTACGCGATGAATCAAAGACCTTCTGAAACAGTCGCGCGCAAGAGTCGCATTTTTTTAGTCGACGATCATCCCCTCGTCCGTGAGGGCCTCGCTAACCTCATAAACGGGCAGGATGATCTGATCGTCTGCGGTGAGGCCGAAGATTCAGCCGGAGCGATGGCGGGAATTGTAAAAACGCGGCCCGACGTCGCGCTTATTGATATTTCTCTCAAAAACGAATCCGGGCTGGAATTGGTCAAAGACTTGGAAAGCCAATGCCCACTCGTTGCGATAATCGTTCTCTCGATGCACGATGAAGCGTTGTACGCCGAACGTGCACTGCGCGCGGGCGCGCGGGGTTACGTGATGAAGCGCGAGACAACAAAGAGCGTGCTCGCCTCAATCCGGCGGGTCCTTCAGGGCGGCGTTTACCTAAGCGAGCAGGTTGTAAACAGCATGGCCCGGAGACTTAGCTCACCGCGCAAAACAGCCGCGAGTTCGCCTGTCGAACGCTTGAGCGATCGTGAGTTAGAGATTTTTCGTTTGCTTGGCCAGGGTCGCACCACGTCGCAGATCGCCGATGACCTGCATCTAAGTCTGAAAACTGTGCAAGCTTACTGTGCCCGCGCCAAGGAAAAATTCGGCGTCAACTCCTTAGGCGAATTGCTTCGTGCCGCCATTCGATGGGAAGACGCTAGCCACATAAAGTAGCGCGTCTGACAATTACCCAGAAGATCGCTGGCACCCGTAGGATTTAGTCCGACAAAAACATTCGGCGGCGTCCATCTGTCGCCAGTTCCTTGACTGCGCGAACGTTGGAGCCGTGAAAATAAGACGCTTCTTTGCCGATTGGCCCCGGCAAGCTTTGGAAACAGGGAGAAGGAGAACTCTCGGCGAATTTTTTTCCGCGCGAATGAGACAAGTTGAAGGCCGCGCTTCAGAAGGCAGAGCAAAATCCAATGGAGCGAGTCGCCAACAGAACAGCTCTCAACCCAGGACGTCATCACTCGGCGAGCTTGCTATTACGACCGAGCGGAGTCTTTGGAAAATTAAGTTGGCTCATCGTGCCAAATCATTTTGGTATCCCTATCTAACGTTGCGCAACGTCGCGATCCTGGAGCGGCTTTTGGCAACGGTCGGGCTTAATCTGCTGGAACTGTGCCGAGGCGAACACGGAAAGGTCGCAGACATTGGAGCTGCCGATGGAGACCTCGCATTTTTCCTAGAGAAGCAGGGCCTATCAGTGGATGTAATCGAGAATGAATCCACTAACTTCAATCGTTTGAAGGGGCACGAATCTTAAAGGAAGCATTGAATTCATCTGTAGCGATTCGATCAGTCGATTTGGATTCTCAATTTCCACTCTCCGGCGAAAAGTACGATGCCGTTTTCCTCCTTGGAATTCTCTATCACTTGAAAAACCCTTTCTTCCTCTTGGAGCGACTAGCCCAAATGACAAGCTACTGTTTCGTCAGCACTCGCATTGCCAATCAAACCGCCGAGGGTCAGCCGCTATCGCCGTACCCGGTCGCGTATTTGCTCGCCCCGCAGGAATGCAACAATGATGATACGAACTACTGGATCTTCTCGGAGACAGGATTGAGAAGGCTGGTCGATCGCGCGGGTTGGAACGTTTTGGCGTTTCTCACGACAGGTAATACCACAGACTCGATGCCAGGCGGTTCGGACCGGGACGAGCGTGCGGTTTGCCTTCTGCAAAGCAAAATCGTGCCCACTCTTCGCGCCTTCCCCAATCCAGTCCCTGCTGAAAAAGGCCTGGGCAAGACGACGATTTCGTGGAACACCGCGAATGGGGATACAGGAAAAGTCTGTGTCTCGACCAACGGGGGAGAAGAGTCGTTATTTGCAACCTCACGCGAGGGCTCCGCTCCTGCTAATTGGATCCGGACAGGTTCCACCTACGAGTTCCGCCTCTACAACTCAGATCACACTAAGCTTCTCGCCAGCATTGTCGTTACCAAAGCGGCGCAATAATCACTACCGCACAAACAGATTTGCTACCCATTCACGTCCGCCGCGTTGTTGACGAGAATGTCGATCTTGCCGCAGTCATCGACTGTTTGCTCGACTGCTTTTCGGCGAAATTTCTTGTCACCAACGTCGCCCTCGATTAACAAACACTTTTTCCCGTGTTGCTCGACCAGCCGCTCCGTTTCCCTCGCGTCTCTGTATTCCTGTAAATACACAACAGCGACATCTGCTCCTTCCTTTGCGAAGGCGATCGCACCCGCGCGACCGATCCCGCTGTCGCCGCCAGTGATCAGCACCGCTCTTCCCGCGCAATTTTCCGCTGCCGCGATATTTTTCGTCCACCGCTTTCGGAGGCGGCTTCATTTTATGCTCCCGGCCGGGTTGTCGATTTTGATGCTGCGGCGGCCCGAAGCTTCTTTTCTTTAGGCACGCCAGAGAAATTCGCTTTTCGCGCCCACTCCAGCCGTTTCGCCCAACGCGCGCTCTCTTTCTCCCCGGCTGGAAAATTCTGGGAAAATTGATTTGACGAAGCAATTCCCCTCGCTAATTTGATTACCCCGCTAACCGCGGGACTCCTCTAATCAGGGAGTTCGTTCTTGTACATTTGGGGACTGCAAATTGGACTCAATTTTGTCCCGGCATGATTAACGGAAACGTGAATTATCGTCGGCATGAGATTGAGTTTTTTTGTCGCCAAATGTGCGAAAGAGCTGGTTCTTTGACATCTACATACAGGGTAGTAAGAAAGTACAACTTTAAGAGCTGAGTCTGAATCCAAGCGCTCCGATTCGAAAGGATCGGGGCCGAGAGTTTCAGTTATCATAAAAATCTGTGTCATGCGCGGGAGCAATCCCCCGGTGGCACAACAGATTGATCAAGCTACAAAGAGCGCATCATGGATGCCTTGGTGCCAATAGGCGATGAAGGACGTGGTAAGCTGCGATAAGTCACGGACAGCGGCAAACACGCTTTGACCCGTGAATGTCCGAATGGGATAACCTGAGTGGGATAACACCTGCTCGAGCTTGTGTGAATTCATAGCACAAGCATCGCGAAACCCGGCGAAGTGAAACATCTCAGTAACCGGAGGAAAAGAAAGCGAAAGCGATTCCGTCAGTAGTGGCGAGCGAAAGCGGAAGAGACTAAACCCGACTCATTCATGCGTTTCACGACCCAGCGAATCGATTAGAAAAGCCGCAGGCTTTTCAAAGTCTCTCCCAAGGGAGTGGCTCGGTGAGCTGGCAAGTTGAGCGCGAGAATGAGTCGGGGGTTGTAGGAGCCCGATGTGGTAGTGCAAAGGTTAGGTGAAGCTTCTGGAAAGCTGCGCCATAGAGGGTGAAAGGCCCGTAACCGAAAACCGGAGCACGCCTAGGGATTTCCTGAGTAATACGATGCACGTGAAACTGAACCAGTACCGCGAGGGAAAGGTGAAAAGAACCGCTGTGAGCGGAGTGAAATAGTACCTGAAATGATGTGCTTACAAGGTGTCAAAGCCGGGCCTTCTCTGGAGGCAATTAGCGAGTGAATGATTTAGCGATTGAGCGATTTATGCAATCTCCCGATCTCTTAATCTCCAGGTCGCTCAATGGCCATCAGAGATGGCCCGGTGATGGCGTGCCTTTTGCTTAATGAGTCTGCGAGTTACTGTCAGTGGCAAGCCTAAGGCGTTCTGCGCTGGAGGCGAAGCGAAAGCGAGTCCGAAATGGGCGACCCTAGTCGCTGGTAGTAGACCCGAAGCCGAGGTGATCTACCCATGAGCAGGTTGAAGGTTGCTTAACCGCAACTGAAGGACCGAACCCGTGAAGGTTGAAAACTTCTGGGATGACTTGTGGGTAGGAGCGAAAGACTAATCAAACCCGGTGATAGCTGGTTCTCCCCGAAATAGCTTGAGGGCTAGCCTCGTGTGCTGACCTGCGGAGGTAGAGCACTGGATGAACTAGGGCCCATACCAGGGTACCGAACTCAATCAAACTCCGAATGCCGCAGGGTGTAACACGGGAGTCAGTGCGTGGGGGATAAGCTTCACGCGCGAGAGGCAAACATGCCAGACCAGCAGCTAAGGTGCCCAAATACCGTTCAGTGGAAAGGATGTGAGGTTGCACAGACAGTGAGGATGTTGGCTTAGAGGCAGCCATCATTTAAACAATGCGTAATAGCTGACTCATCGAGCGATCTCGCGCCGATAATGATTGGCGATAA
>WNGE01003267.1_pt1 | contig 19241 bp, 18 predicted proteins | sample 5400651 | NCBI WGS metagenome assembly WNGE01 (sample SAMN13153370, study PRJNA577476) | soil metagenome | isolation source: 60 cm soil or saprolite under grassland replicate 2 | place: USA:California | collected 2016-06-15
GCATCCGGGTTCACCTCCGGGATCTGGACCCCGCCCGGAGCGATGGACTGCAGGTAGTCGCTGATCGCGCGGATCTCGGCCGGGCCCAGCACCGGGGGCCGCCTCCGGGCCTGCACGCCGGGCTGGTCGAGCGGCATGCGGCCGGTCGACATCATGAAGTCGTAGTAGGCGGGCCCCAGGCCGGCGATGGGCGGGGCCTGCCCGGTGCCGTCGGCCCGCGAGCCGTGGCAGGTCGAGCAGCGCTCCTCGTACACCTCGCGGCCGGCGGTGAGGTCGGTCGGGGTGGGAGAGGCGGATGCGGTCGGGGACGCCGAGAGCGAGGGCGAGGGCGTCACGGCCGAGGACACGGGGGTCGGCGTCTGCGACACCGTGGCCCGGGGACCCCCGGCGGCCGTCGGCGCGAGGAGGATCCCCAGCGGCACGCTGACCGCGAGGACGGCCGCGACCATCGCCAGGAGGGCACGGCGTCCGAGCGGAGCTCCGCGTTCCCGCCTACCCCTCATCGGACGACGAACAGCACCGAGAACAGGGCGATCCAGACGATGTCGACGAAGTGCCAGTAGTACGTCGCGACCTCCACGCCGGCGTGCTCGTCGCCGGAGTAGGCACCCTGCCCGGCGCGGCCGAGGATCACCAGCATCAGGACGAGCCCCGCGAACACGTGCAGGCCGTGGAACCCGGTCATCGTGTAAAACGCGGACCCGTACGCGTCGGAGTGGATCTTGAACGGCAGGGTCAGCCACTCGTGCGTCTGCCCGCCCAGGAACACCGCGCCCATCACGAACGACAACCAGATCCACCGGCGCATGCCGGCCAGGTCGCCGGCCTTGATGCGGTTGACGGCGTGCTGCATGGTGAAGCTCGACGCCACCAGGACGCTCGTGAACACCAGCCGGGTGAGGTCGACCTTCACGTCCTCCGGGGTCCACGGCTGGGTGTGCGCCCGCAGCGTGAAGTACATGCCGAACAGCGACGAGAAGAACATCAGCTCGGAGCCGAGGAACAGGACGATGCCCACCACCAGCAGGGGGACGGGCCTCGCCGTCCGAGCGGTGGGCCCGCGCGCCGCCGTCGCGGTCGGCACGGTGGTCACGGATTCAGCCTACGACCAGTCGGCACGCTCGTTCCTCCGCAGTCGGATGCGGTCGGGGCGCGGCGCTCGGGGACCTCGCGGAAGGCTATCCCCGGTCCTCCCGGTCGTCCAAACCGGTCGCCCGGCTATTGTGATCCGTCGGCTCGGGCACGGCGACGAAAGGCGGGCGGATGGACGGATGGCTGGGAGAATTGGCGGCCGCGCTGGGCGTCGAGCCGCTCGGGCGCGAGGAGACCGGCCGCCTCCTCCGGGCCACGCGGGAGGTAGCCCACCGCGTGGAACGCAAGGACGCGCCGCTCGCCGCGTTCCTGCTGGGAGCGGCGGCCGGCGGGTCCGGGGAGGGGCGAAGCGCCGCCCTCGAGGAGGCGCTCGACCGGCTGGAGGCCATCCTGCCGCCGGAGTCGGCCGAACCGCGGCCTCGGTGAGGGTTCTCAGGCCGGCGGGATGACCCCTAGCTGGGTCGCGAGATCGAGCAGGTCGTCGCTCAGCCAGTACTCGCGGACCTGTCCGCGGTCCGCCCGCCAGATGTCGTTCCCGTGGAAGCGCACCCGGGTGCCGGCGGGGGCCGTGCTCCCCGGGATGCCTCCCTGGTAGCCGCCCTCGGCGACCCACCGCCCGGCGACCATGTCGCCGTCGACGACCGGTCCCACCTCGGCAGTGAACCGCAGGTCGTCGAAGAACGAGCGGGTCTGCCCCACCCACGCGAGCAGGTACCCCCGCCCGCCGGGCGAATCGGGGATATGGGGAGCCGGGATCCGGTGCAGCTCGAACTCAGGGTGGATGATCGTCTCGCCCTGTTCGAGGTCGCCGTTCCACAGCTCGATCCAGCGATCCCACAGGGAGATCATGTCGTGTTCGGCCATCTGCGGCTCCTTTGCGCTCGAGGCCCGTGGGCGGTTGCGGGACGCATTCTGCTGGAACCGGAGCTCAGCCGCCGGGCGCGGCCGGAGGGAGTTGGTCAAGATCCTCGGGCCGGTTGACGTTCCACGCGAACCGGCCGCTCGGATCGGCCGCGCGCCACTCGTCCGGCTCGATCACCAGGACGTCCATGCCAACCAGGGCCCGCTTCACCGAACGCTCTCCGGACGCCAGGGCCGCCCTCAGGCGCCCCGCCGCCGCGCGCGCATAGACCGCGTGGAGCGGCTCGAGCCCGCTATCGGACCGCGGCACGACCGCGTCCTGTCCATCCCGCCGTTCCGCGAGCAACCTGAGGACCGCCGGGCTGACGAACGGCATGTCCACGGCGACGACAGCGACGAGCTCGGTGCGAGCAACCTCGAGCCCGGCCACCAGACCCGCCAGCGGCCCCGCCCCGGCGACCACGTCCGCCACCTGCGGCAGCCCCAGCCTCTCCAGTCGCCGCCCGTCCCCGGAGGCCACGATGACCTCGCCGCAGGCTTCCTGCAGTCGGTCAGCCACTCTGCGCGCCAATGTCTCCCCCTCGAACGCGAGGCCGGCTTTGTCGACCCCCATCCGGCTGCTCGATCCCCCGGCCAGCAGAATGCCCGAGAGTTGCGACTTCACCGCCCGATGATGCCCGTCACGCGCTTCCAGCGCCACGTTCGCAGTCTCGGATGACGGCCGCCTGGCGGGCGAAGCCAGACGCCGCGTCGCGGACTCAACCCAGGCCCGGGATCCGCTCCCCTCCGGCGTACAAGTTGAAGCCGCCCGGGCGGAGGAAGCCCACCAGGGTCGCGTTCGACGCCTCGGCCAGTTCCACCGCCAGCGTCGATGGAGCGGAGACCGCCGCGATCATCGGGATGCCGGCCACCACGGCCTTCTGGACCAGCTCGAAGGAGGCCCGGCCTGAGACCAGCAGCACGTGGGCAATCAGCGGGAGGTTGCCGGCCAGCGCGTGGCGGCCGACGACCTTGTCGACGGCGTTGTGACGGCCGACGTCTTCGCGCAGCGTGACCAGGTCGCCGGCGGGGGTGAACAGACCGGCCGCGTGGAGGCCGCCGGTGCGGTCGAACACCCGCTGGGCCTCGCGGAGCCGGTCGGGGAGCGACGCCAGCACCTCCACCGTGATCGTCGGGCCGTCGGCCACCGGTCCGGCCGAGACGCGAATGGCGTCGATCGAGGCCTTGCCGCACACCCCGCACGACGACGTGGCGTAGAAGTTCCGCTGCCAGCCCGCCGACGCACGCGCGCCCGGGCGCAGGCGGACGTCCGCAACGCCGCCGTCGCCCTCCTCTGAGCGGCACTCGGTGACGCCGGCCACGGCGGCCGGGGACACGATCCCCTCGCCGACCAGGAACCCGACCGCCAGCTCCGTGTCGTGGCCGGGTGTCCGCATGGTCACGGCGACCCGCTCGCCACCGAGGCGGACCTCGAGGGGTTCCTCTGCGGCGAGGAAGTCCGGCCGCTCCTCGACCCTACCGTCGCGGAGCCGCAGCACGCGCCGCCGGGCCGACGGCCGACCTCCGGGGCGTTCGGGACCGGTCCGCAGCATCACGAGCCCGCGATCCGCTGGAACGATTCCGTGTCGCCGCCGAAGCCGCCCGCCGGGGAATCGACCGCGAGGTGGCCATCGGGTCCGGCCACCGCCGCGCGCCCCGTGACCTCGGCGGCACCCAGTCCGGCCCGCTGCTGATGGAACGTCGCCCGGGGCTCGCGGGCCGACGCCTTGCCGGCGTGGAAGATCGCGAACCGCATGGCCAGCGAGCCCGCGGCGCCGAGCGTTCCCTCCACCACCCGCCGGAACCGGGTCCGGCGGCCGGGGAGGAGCGACAGCGCGAGGCTCGCCGCGGTGAGTGCCTCCGACGCCTTCCACAGCGTCCCCGCCACGCCCTCGTGCAGCGGCCTCCCGACCTGGTCGATGCTGTCGGCCTCCCGCTCGACCGCCTTTGACGCCATCAGATCCGCGATCCGCCCGGCGACCCCGAACCTCCGGACCACGCGCTCCTCCCGTTCGTCGAGATCGAGCATCCCGAGCAGCCCGGCCGCCGTGGTCACGGCCGAGGACATGAACAGCGCCGGCAGCGTGCGCCGGGTCCCCTGCCACACCGGGACCGCCGTGTTCGACAACAGGACCGCGGTGTAGCCCGCCAGGGGCACGCCCAGTGCCCCGGAGGCCAGGCCGGCCGCCTCGCCCGCTGCCCCGAGCGGTCCGTCGAAGCGGTGCAGGATGGACGATGCCGCTGCCAGCGGGGCGACCCCCGCCAGGAGCCACGACCCCACGCTCATCGGCGACGACGGACGGAAGACGCGGAGCATGTTCAGCGCCCGCGACGGCTTTCCCAGGTCCAGGACCAGCAGCGACGTCCCGATGCCTCCGCCGATCGCCGTGAGCACCCGGGCCCGTTCGATCAGCCCGTCGAACCCCTCCCGGTCGGCGAACTGGGCCACCCCGCCCAGCGCCGCGGCGGCGCCCGCGGCCCCGCCGACCCAGAAGTACACGGGCACTGCGGAGATCCACACGGGTTCCTTCAGGACGGGCCGGTCGTAGTAGGTCGGGTCCTCGAGCGCCGCCGTCGGCTCCGCGGCCCACGGCTCCTGCGGGGCGTCGGGCTCCGCTGCCCTCACCCGCTGCCCGGCGCCTTCGCCCTCGAGGACGCCGCGCTCGGGGTCGATGTGCCGGCCGTCGCCGTCGCGCTCCTTCATCGCGCTCCGTCCCTCGCCGACAGCACCGCGCCCGCGGCCGCCACCAGCATCCCGAGCCCGGCCGCGGCCATCGACAGCCAGGCCGACCGGGCCTTCTTCGCCGGCGCGACCGGGTCGGGCGGCAGGTTGTACACCTCCGGCCGGTCGACCAGGAGGAAGAACGCGTTGACGCCCTCGGTGCCCGGCTGGTTCTCGGCGTCGACCCCGTACAGGTAGGCATCGCGCTGCCCCCGCCGGTGCAGCATCGCCACCCGCTCCTCCGCGCGCCGGCGGAGCTCGTCGAGGTCGCCGAACTGGATCGATTCGGTCGGGCAGGCCTTGGCGCAGGCCGGTTCCATGTCGCCCTTCAGCCGGTCGTAGCACAGCGTGCACTTCCAGGCCCGGCCGTCGTCGTCGCGGCGGTCGATGACCCCGAACGGACACCCGGCGACGCAGTACCCGCACCCGTTGCAGATGTCGGGCTGGACGTAGACCGTGTCGAACTCGGTACGGACGATGGCCCCGGTGGGGCAGTTCTCCAGGCAGCCGGCTCGCTGGCAGTGCTTGCAGACGTCCGACATCATCAGCCACGAGAACTGCCCGTCGCCCGTCGTCTGGGAGCCGAACGCGGCCGGCCGCTCGACGAACGCCACGTGCCGCCACGTCGACGCCCCCAGCGTCGTCGTGTTGTCGTACGACATCGCGGTGAACACGTAGCCGTCGTCCGGCAGCTGGTTCCACTGCTTGCACGCCACCTCGCACGCCTTGCACCCGATGCAGACGGTGGTGTCCGTGAAGAACCCGCGACGTCGGGGGGCTCCGCCCCCCGACTGCCCCCCGAACCCTCCCGGTGCAAGCTCCCTGCTCACGCCTGCTCGCTCTCCTTCTCCTCGGGGCCTTCCAGGCCGTGCGCGCCCTCGGGGCGCTTGCCGACCAGGGGGAGGTCCCGCGGTGCGCTGCCATCCGGGACGTCGGGGACCAGCTTCCCGCTGGTCACCACCCGGCGCATTCGGCTCCTGCGACCCGGCTCGATCGTGCCGGTGAGCGCCTTGGTCTCCTGGATCGAGACGTTGGGGTCCGCGACGAACGAGATCAGCTCGTTCGTGGTGTCGCCGGTGACCCGGCCGCGCGAGCCCCAGTGGTAGGGCAGCCCGATCTGGTGGACCAGCCGCCGGCCGCCCTTGCCCATCCGCAGCGGGCGCACCCTCCTGGTGACCAGGACCCGGGCCTCGATCTCGCCGCGGGCGGTGGTGATCGTGGCCCACTCGCCGTTGCGCAGGCCCCGTTCCTCCGCCAGCTCCGGCGACACCTCGCAGAACATCTCGGGCATCAGCTCGGCGAGCCACGACAGCCACCTGGTCATGCCGCCCGCGGTGTGGTGCTCCGTGAGGCGGTACGTGGTGATGACGTAGGGGAACCGGGGGTCGTCGTGGGCCCGGTGGTACGGATTGTCGGACCGGTCGTACTCGAACCGGACCGGGTTGCACTGCTGCCCGTACAGCGGGTTCTTCAGCACCGACTCCTGGGGCTCGTAGTGCGTGGGCAGCGGCCCGTCCAGCAAGCCGCTGGGGACGTAGATCCACCCCTTGCCGTCGGCCTGGCGGATGAAGGGGTCGATGCCGCTGATGGTGTCCAGGCCGGACGCGCCCCGCTCGGGCCGGTACGACGGCGGGCGGTCGGCGATGAAGTCGGGGACGTCCTCTCCGGCCCACTTCTCCTCGCCGGCGTCCCACCAGACGTACTTCTTGCGCTCGGACCACGGCTTCCCGTCGGGGTCGGCCGACGCGCGGTTGTACATGATCCTCCGGTTGGACGGCCAGGCCCACGCCCACTCCGGCGCCACCCAGGTCTGGTCGCGGCCCGGTTTCTTCCTGGCGGCCTGGTTCACGCCGTCCTGGTAGATCCCCGAGTACAGCCAGCAGCCGCACGCGGTGGTCCCGTTGTCCTTCAGGTCCAGATAGCCGGACACGGGCTTGCCGTCCTCAACGGTGAAGCCGTTGATCTCGTGGATGACGGCCTCGGCGTCGGGATCGTCGTGCTCGCCCTCGGTGGGGTAGTTCCACGCCAAGTTCTGGATGGGGAGGTCCCTGGACTCGACCGAACCCGTGTACAGCGCCTTGAGCCGCAGCCCCAGGTGGTACATGAACCACAGGTCGCTCCGGCAGTCGCCGGCGGGCTCCACGGCCTTGTTGTGCCACTGGACCAGGCGCTGGGTGTTCGTGAACGACCCGTTCTTCTCGGTGTGGGCCGCCGCCGGGAAGAAGAACACCTCGGTGGCGACGTCCTGGGGCCGGATCTCCCCCCGGCGGATCTCGGGGGCGTCGCGCCAGAACTCCGCCGTCTCGTTCGGCGCGAAGTCCCGGACCACCAGCCACTTCAGCCCGCGGAGCCCCTTGCGCTGCAACGCCCCGTGCACCGAGCCGACGCTCGGGTTCTGCCCCATCACGAAGTAGCCCGTGACCTCGCCGTCGGCCATGTCGGCGACGGTGGTCATGTGCGAGTGGTCGCCGCCGATGCGGGGGAGGTAGTCGAAGCAGAAGTCGTTCCCCGGCCCGGCCGCGCCCCCGAACCACGCCTTCAGCAGCGACACGATGTACTTGGGGAACTCGGTCCACCACCCTGAGGTGCCGGTGTTGTTTCCCAGGTAGTCCTGGAACGTCCGGTCGTACTTCGCCTTCGGCATCGACATGTACCCGGGGAGCAGGTCGTACAGGGTCGGGATGTCCGTGGACCCCTGGATCGAGGCGTGGCCCCGGAGGGCCATGATGCCGCCGCCGGGCCGCCCGATGTTGCCCAGCAACAGCTGGACGATCGCCGCCGTCCGGATGTACTGCACGCCCTTCGAGTGCTGGGTCCAGCCCACGGAGTACACGAACGCGGACGTCCGCTCCCGGCCCGAGTTCGCGCACAGGGCCTCGGCGACCTTCAGGAACAGGTCGCGGGGGATGCCGCAGGCCTCCTCCACCATCTCCGGCGTGTACCGGGAGTAGTGCCGCTTCGTGATCTGGAAGATGCACCGGGGATCCTGCAGGGTCTCGTCGCGGTGCTCGGTGAAGATCGGCGCCGAGACCTGGCCCTCACCGGCCTGGGCCTGCCCCTGCTGGTGCACCATCTCCATGTCGCCCGCAGAGCCCTCGACCGGCGCGTCCTTGTACTGCCACGACTTGATGTGGTAGCCGCCCTGATCGGATTGCCAGCCGCTGAACAGCCCGTCGAGGTCCTCGGTGTCCCGGAACTCGTCGGACACGATCACCGGCGCGTTCGTGTAGTGCACGACGTAGTCCCGGAAGTACCGGTCGTGCTCGAGGATGTAGTTGACGATCCCGCCAAGGAACCCGATGTCGCTGCCCGCCCGAATGGGGACGTGGACGTCGGCCATCGCGCTGGTCCGGGTGAACCGGGGGTCGACGTGGATGATCGTCGCGCCGCGCTCCTTGGCCTCCATCACCCACTGGAACCCGACGGGGTGGCACTCGGCCATGTTCGAGCCCTCGATGACGATGCAGTCGGAGTTGGCGAGGTCCTGCTGGAAGGTCGTGGCGCCGCCTCTTCCGAACGAGGTCCCCAGACCGGGGACCGTGGAGCTGTGTCATATGCGGGCCTGGTTCTCGACCTGCACGATCCCCAGGGCCGAGAACAGCTTCTTGATGAGGTAGTTCTCCTCGTCGTCCAGGGTGGCCCCGCCGAGGTGCGCCATCGACAGCGTACGGTGGGCCGGGTTGCCGTCGTCGTCGGTCTCCTCCCAGTGCTCGTCGCGCGCGGCCTTCACCCGTTCGGCCACCATGTCCATCGCCCGGTCGAGCGACAGCTCCTCCCATTCGCTGCCGTACGGCCTGCGGTACAGCACGGTCTTCACCCGGTGCGAGCCGGTGACCAGCTGGAACGTGGCGGCGCCCTTCGGGCACAGCCGCCCCCGGGAGATGGGGGAGTCGGGATCACCCTCGATGTCGATGATCTTTCCGTCCCGGACGTAGACGTCCTGGCCGCACCCGACGGCGCAGTACGGGCAGATGGACTTCACCACCCGGTCGGCGCTCTCGGTGCGCGGCCGCAACTCGATGCTGCGCCTGGAGAACGAGGTCGTCGAGTCGGCGTGCAGGTCCCCGGTCCGGAGCTGCCGCGCCGCCGGCCATCGGGGAGCGGACCCCACCGAACCCTCCTCCGCCACCGGTTCCTCCTCAGCAGGTGTCGCGACGGTTCAGTTCATACCCGGATGGCGGATTCTGGCAAACGAGACCGGGCCGCCCGGTTCGCTGAGCGGCCCGGCAGGTATGCCGGTCGGCCGGTCGGAAGAGCCCCGGTCAGCCGGCTCTCTGGACGCGGTCCGGGGTGCCCCGGTCGGGGCCACCGGCCTGGCCGGCAGTCGACTCCGAGGCCGAGATGTCCTCGAGAGCCTCGCCCACCTCCCGGCCGGACGCGTCGGCGAGGGCCACGTCGCCCAGCGACAGGATCCCGACGAGTTCCTCGCCCTTCATCACCGGCAGCCGCCGGACCTTGTGCCGGGCCATCAGGTCCCGCGCCTCCGACACCTTCATGTCCGGGGTCACCGTGACCGGGGACCTCGTCAGGATGTCGCTCAGGGGGACCCGGTCCGGGTTCTGCCGGTTGGCCACCACCCGCAGCACGATGTCGCGGTCCGTCACGAGGCCGACCAGCTTGCCTCGCTCGGCGACCGGCACGACCCCGATGTCGAGCTGCTTCATCAGCCCGGCGGCGTCGGCAGCGCTCATGTCGGGCTTCGCGGTCTGGGGGGACTCGGTCATGGCGTGGCGCACCAGGATGCTCATGCGACACCTCCCTCGCTCGCCGTGCGAGCGCCTCGGTTCCTGCCTACCCATGCCGGTGCCCGGTACACATCAGCTGGGGTTCGCCACGCACGAGCCGGGGCAAACACCAGGACAGAGCTGTCGTCATCGACCGCATTCGACAAGGAGGAGGAGGTCGCCGTGCCGAACAAGCGCCCGGGCGTGAAGAACGAGAAGCAGTACGAGGGCCTGCGGAAGAAGGGCATGTCCAAGGAGCGGGCCGCCAAGATCTCGAACACGCCGAACGCCTCCAGCAAGGGCGGGAAGAAGTCGGGCGGCTAGAGGAAGAAGGCGTCGTAGGCTCCGGCCATCGAGTCGAGGAGGTTCCGGTGCGATCGATCTTCCGATCCCTTGCCGACGCCGTCGAGCGGGTCGAGAGTCTCGACCCGCCCTCCGACCAGGTGGCCGGCCTCGTCGCCAAGGTGGTCCCGCCGGGCCAGGTCAAGGACTTCCTGGCCGGCACGTGGCTCGGACACCCGCTGCACCCGGCGCTCACCGACGTGCCGATCGGGGCGTGGGCGTCCGCCGGGTTCCTGGACGTGTTCGGGGGCCGGGGGAGCCGGGCGGCGGCCCGGAAGCTCGTCGGTCTCGGCGTCCTCGCGGCGCTCCCCACCGCCGTGGCCGGCCTCGCGGACTGGATCGACACGCGCGGCGCCCCCGCCCGCCGCGTCGGATTCGTCCACGGGGCGGGGAACGTGGGCGCGCTCGGGCTGTTCCTCCTGTCCTGGAGGGCCCGACGCAAGGGCCACCACTGGCGCGGAGTCGGGTGGGCGATGCTGGCCAACGGCGGGGTCCTGGGGACGGCGTACCTCGGCGGGCACCTCTCGTTCGCCCAGGGCGTGGGCGTCGACGAGACCACGTTCGAGGAGGGGCCGGCGAGCTGGAAGGCCGTGGACGTGGCGCCCGACCGGCTGGGCGACGGCAAGAAGGCCCGCGCGACGGTCGGCTCCGTCCGGGTGCTGATCTACCGGTCGGGCGAGCGGCTCTACGCGCTGAGCGACCACTGCTCCCACCGGGGGTGCGCGCTGGCCGCCGGGCAGATCGAGGGCGCCGGCCCCGACGCGGTGGTGATCTGCCCGTGCCACGGCAGCACGTTCCGCCTCGCCGACGGCGAGGTGGTGCGCGGACCCGCCACCGCCCCCCAGCCCGCCTACGAGGCCCGCGTCAACGGCGACAAGGTCGAGGTCCGCCTGCGAGCCTCGTGAGTCGCCGACCTGCGGGCACGGACTACGGGTCGAACCTCGCGCCGTAGACGTTCAGGTCGAGGCCGCCCTCGATGAGGCAGGTGGTGATGCCGAGCGAGTATCGGGCGGCGTCCTGGACCTCCCAGTTGGGGTTGCTGCCGGCGGCGGACAGCCGCTGCTCCAGCCAGGTCCGCCCGCCGTCCGAGGACCGCGCGAGCCAGGTCTGTACGACGTTCCCCGAGTTCCTGCCGTCCGCGGTCTCACCCGGCGGGTGGCGCGGCGCGAACGCGGGGTCGTCCCGGGAGTGGAGGTACACCACGTCCAGGTGGCGCCCGTCGGTCGCCACGTCGGCCATCCACTGATGGCCGACGCCTCTCCGGTGGACCTGCACCGATGGGTCCGGCCAGGTGGACCCGTCCGGGGACGTCTTGACGAAGACCCGGCCCCGCCCCACCGGGTCCGCGTACACGGAACCATCGTGCCCGCCGCCGGTCGCGTCGACCGCGAGCGCCGGCTTGTCCTCCAACCCGGTAGCGCCGGAGCGGCGGACGGGCACGGTCTCCACGTAGCGCTCGCCGTGGTCCTCGTACCGGGCGACGTAGATCGAGCCCAGCTCGACCTCGCTCGCCCCGAAGCACAGGAACCCGAAGTACAGCGTGCCGTGGCCGTCGAAGGACAGCGCGGGGTCGCTCGCGCCATCGCACGCGTCGTGGACCGGGGAGGCGATGCCGTCCGGACGGCAGGCCGTGTGCTGGCACGACCGGCCGACTATGGCACGCTGGGTGCCGGTCGCGCACCGGATTGCCGCCGCACCCGGCCGGTAGACTGGCTTGTTATGGCCGGATCGAGCAGCACGGGCGCGCGTGACGAGCGCCCCGGCCCCGGCCCGGTCATGGTCATCGGGGGGGCCGAGGACAAGATGAAGGACCGGGTCATCCTGTCCCGGTTCGTGAAGGATGCCGGGGGGGCGGAGGCCCACATCGTGGTGATCGCCACGGCGTCCAGCCTGGGCGACGCGGCAACGGAGTTCTACCGGAAGCTGTTCACGCAGATGGGGGCCGATCGCGTGTCGGGACTCCGTCCGGTGACGCGCGAGGACGCCAACGACGACGCCGGCGTGGAGCTCGTCGCGGACGCCACCGGCGTGTTCCTCACCGGCGGGAACCAGCTCCGGCTGTCGTCGGTGGTCGGCGGCACCCGCCTGGGCACGGCGCTCATCGAGGCACACGAGCGCGGCGCGGTCCTGGCCGGCACGTCGGCCGGGGCGAGCGCGCTGGCCACGCACATGATGGCGTTCGGTGCGTCCGGCGCGACTCCCAAGCACCGGATGGCGCAGATGTCCGCCGGCCTCGGGATCGTGCGGGGGATGGTCATCGACCAGCACTTCGAGCAGCGGACCCGCCTCGGGAGGCTGCTCGCGGCGGTGGCGCAGTCCCCGTCGATGATCGGCCTCGGGCTCGACGAGGACACCGCGGCGATCATCCATGCCGACCAGACCCTCGAGGTCATCGGCCGGGGGGCCGTGACGATCGTGGACGGCTCCTCGGCGGTGACCGACGCGTTCCACACCAAGGGATACCGCCCGATGATGGTGTCGGGCGCGGTTCTGCACTCGCTGCCGTCGGGATTCGGCTTCGACCTCGAGCGCCGCGTGCTGCTCCCGGTCGCCGAGCCGACGGTCCGCCCCGGCGGCCGGTCCCGGCGGCGCATGACGCAGATGGCGCGCCGGATGGCGGCCGAGGGGGCGAACAGCTTCTCGGTGGAGGAACCCGTCCGGGAGGCCTCGGAGTGAGCGCCGCCGGGTCCGGTCGGGGCGGCTCACCGGGCTCGAGGAAGCGATCCGTTGGATCCGCGGCCAAGCCGGCCGCCCGGAGCCGGTCGGTGCCTCGTGCGAAGTCCTCGAAGACCAAAGGCGACGCCGTCCTGCCGGACCCGGCGAAGCGCCCGTCCCGGGCCACCGCGACGCGGCGCGACCGCGAGCGCACCAAGCGCGAGCCGGCGGAGCGCAAGCCGCCGGCCCGGCCGGACCTCCGCATCCTCGAGACGCAGGTGTTCCGGGGGCCGAACTACTGGTCCTACGAGCCGTGTATCCGCCTGCTGGTCGACCTCGGCTCGCTGGAGCACTGGCCGTCGAACACCATCGAGGGATTCAGCGAGGGCCTGCTACAGTTGCTCCCCGGCCTGAAGGACCACTCCTGCTCGCTGGGCAGGCCCGGCGGGTTCCTCGAGCGGCTGAAGGACGGCACGTGGGTGGGCCACGTGGCCGAACACGTGGCGCTGGAGCTGCAGCGCGAGTCCGGGTCCCACATCTACCGGGGGAAGACCCGCAGCGCCGACGAGTCCGGGCAGTACCACGTGATCTACGGCTACCTGGAGGAGCAGGTGGGGGTGGCCGCCGGGCGCCTCGCCGTCCGGCTGGTGAACCATCTGGTCGCGCCGGAGGAGGGGTTCGACTTCCTGGCCGACCTGGAGGGCCTCATCCGCCTCGCGGAGCGGCGGGCGTTCGGCCCGTCCACCCAGGCGCTGGTCGACGAGGCCGCCGGCCGGGACATCCCGTACATCCGGCTGAACGAGGCGTCGCTCGTCCAGCTGGGGCAGGGGAAGTACCAGCAGCGCATCCGGGCCACGATGACCTCGACCACGCCGGCCATCGGCGTCGACATCGCGAGCGACAAGAAGCTCACCGCGCAGCTGATGGCCGCGGCCGGCCTGCCGGTGCCTCGCAGCGAGTTGGTCCGGACCGACGCCGAGGCCGTGCAGGCCGCGAAGCGCATCGGGTACCCGGTGGTGACGAAGCCGCTCGACGGGAACCACGGCCGGGGCGTCGGGCTCGACCTGCGGGACGAGGACGCCGTTCGCCGGGGGTTCGCGCGGGCGCTCGAGGAGGCTCGCCGGAAGGTCGTCGTCGTGGAGAGCCACGTCACCGGGAACGACTACCGGTGCCTGGTGGTGGGGGGCCAGCTCGCCGCGGTCGCGCAGCGCGTGCCGGCGCACGTGACCGGCGACGGGAAGCACACGATCCGCGAGCTGGTCGAGGTCACGAACCAGGACCCCCGCCGGGGGATCGGCCACGAGAAGGTCCTCACCCGCATCAAGGTCGACGCCGAGGCCGAGCGGCTGGTCCGGTCCCAGGGCTTCGAGCTCGACGGCGTGCCTCCCAGGGACGCGTTCGTCAAGCTCGTGGCCACCGGGAACATGTCGACGGGCGGCATCTCGATCGACCGGACCTTCGAGATCCACGAGGACAACGCCGAGATCGCCGAGGAGGCCGCCCGGGTGGTCGGGCTCGACGTCGCCGGCATCGACTTCATCGCCCCGGACATCTCCCAGCCCGTCCGGGAGACCGGGGGCGCGATCGTGGAGGTCAACGCGGCGCCGGGGTTCCGCATGCACACGAACCCGACCGAGGGAGAGCCGCAGTACGTGGCCAAGCCGGTGATCGACCTGCTGTTCCCGGCCGGGACGCCGTCGCGCATCCCGATCGTCGCGGTGACCGGCTCCAACGGCAAGACCACGACGGTCCGCATGATCGCCCACATCTTCAAGGGCATGGGCCGCAAGGTGGGGATGACCTCGACCGACGGCATCTACATCGACGAGCGCCTGGTGAAGCGGGCCGACGCGAGCGGACCGAAGTCCGCGCAGATGGTCCTGCAGAACCCCCGCGTGGACTTCGCGGTGTTCGAGGTGGCCCGGGGCGGCATCCTCCGCGAGGGCCTCGGGTACGGCCGCAACGACGTCGCAGTCGTGCTGAACGTGACCGGCGACCACCTCGGGCTGAAGGACGTCCATTCGATGGAGCAGCTGGCCGCGGTGAAGCGCGTGGTCGTCGAGGCCGTTCCCCGCAGCGGGTTCGCCGTGCTGAACGCGGACGACCCCCTCGTGGTCGAGATGCGCCGGCACTGCAGCGGCTCGGTGATCCTGTTCTCGATGCGGGAGGACAACTCGCTGATCGAGCGATGGGTCGCGCGGGGGCGGAAGGCCGTCGTGCTCCAGAAGGGGACGCTCGGGGAGATGATGGTCATCCGCGAGGGCCGGCGGACCATGCCGATCGGCTGGGTCCACCTGCTGCCGGCGACGTTCGAGGGCCGGGCCCGGATGATGGTGCAGAACTCCCTGGCCGCCGCGGCCGCGGCGCACGCCGCAGGCGCACACCTCCACGACATCCGCCAGGGGTTGCGAACGTTCTCGACGTCGTTCTACCAGGCCCCCGGGCGGCTCAACGTGTTCGAGCTCGACGGCGTCAAGGTCGTCATCGACTACGCCCACAACGCCGCCGGCCTGGGGACGGTCGGCGACTTCGTGCACAGGATGACCTCGGGCCCGAGCGGCCCGCACGGCGCGAACACGTGGCAGGCCAACGTGAAGGTGGTCGTGATCGCCACCCCCGGCGACCGCCGCGACGAGGACATGCGCGAGCTCGGCGTCGTCGCCGCGAGGTACTTCGACGAGATCATCATCCGCGAGGACGTGAACCTCCGCGGCCGCCAGCCGGGGGAGACGGCCGGGCACATCCTGGAAGGGGTGCGCGAGGCGCAGCAGGCCGGCGCCCGGGTCGGCAACGTGGAGATCGTGCTCGACGAGATGGCGGCGACGCGTCGTGCGCTGGACCGGGCCCGCCCCGGCGACCTGGTGGTCCTGTGCGTCGACTACGCGACCGAGGTGTGGCAGGAGCTCGAGTCCCGCCGCAACCTCGCCGCCCCCCGGGTCTTGCGCGCGCGCGAGTCGCTGGGCGACGGCCAGGTCGAGGGCACCGGCGGAGACCCCGACTTGGTCGAGCTCGAGCTCGGCCTCGGGTTGTAGGGTTCAGGCGCGCGAGCGGCGGGCCCGGCGGGCCAGTTGGCGCACGCGCGCGGGGCCGACGCGGGTTCCCCCCCGGCGCTCCACGAGCGCGAACAGCTCGGGGCGCTGGCCCAGGGCGGTGATGGCGACGACGTCCCGCGGACGAGACCGGTCCAGCATCCATTCCAGCGCGTGGACCTCGTCGGGGAAGTCGGGCACGTCTTCCTTCCCCCCGTCCACGACGCCGGCCCGGAGGCGGTCGATGAGCTCCCGGGGCTCGCGGCCCCGCAGGTAGTGCAGGAGCTGGGTCACCGCCACGTGGTCGGCGCCGCGGGCGGCGATGAACCCCATGCCGTGGATGATCTCGTCGCTCCGGTCGCCGGCGGCCGAGAACGCCAGCCACACCTCCGACCGCGGCGGACACAGGCCCTGCGCCACCTCCACCAGCCCACGCATCCCGGCCTCGTTGTGGGCGTAGTCGAGGACGACGACCCGCCCCTCCACCTCGAACAGGTTGGCCCGGCCCGGGTTCGACTCGGGGTCGAGCACGAACGACTGCAGGCCCTTGACGACCGCCTGCTCCGGCAGGCCTGCGCCGAGGGCCGCGGCGCACGCGGCCAGGGCGTTGGACACGTTGTGCGACGACAGCCCGGCGAGGGTCACCGGCACGCGGTCGACGGGGACGAGCGAGTGGGGCCCCCGCCCGGGCCCCAGGGTCGCGATCGCGCCGTCGATCACGGTCACGGCCCGTCCGCGCTCCTCGACGACCGAGCGGAGCGCCGGGTGGTCGGGGTCGAGTGAGAACAGCCAGGTCCGGCCCCGCGCCACCCGGCGCATGGCGAGGACCCGGGGGTCGTCGGCGTTCAGCACGTCCCACCCGTCCGGCTTGGTGATCCGCAGGATCGTCGACTTCACCTCGGCCAGCTGGTCGAGGGTCTCGATGCCGTGAAGGCCGAGGTGGTCGGCGGAGACGTTCGTCACAACGGCCACGTCGTTGTGGGTGGTCCCCATGCCGCGCAGGAGGATCCCCCCGCGCGCGGTCTCCAGCACGGCGACCTCGACGCCGGGCTGGGACAGCGCCTTCCCCGCCCCCCCGAAGCCCGAGTAGTCGCCGGCCTCGACCAGCCGGTCCTGGAGGTAGACGCCGTCGGTCGAGGAATACGCCACGGTCATGCCGGCCGTGCGGGCGAGATGCGCCAGCAGCCGGACCGTGGTGGTCTTGCCGTTCGTCCCGGTCACGGCGACGACCGGGATGCGAGGCGTCGGGACCTCCGGCGACGAGCCGGGGTCCGCGGCTTGCACGCGTTTCGCGGCCGCCCGGATCGCCGCGCCGATCGAGCGGCGGCCGGGGAGCACCTCCACCAGCAGCCGGGCCACCTCGCGCGCGAACGTCTCGGCGGCCGTCCGGTTCCGCCAGGGGAACGCCACCACGATGCCGCCGGCCTCCGGACCGGGTCGGGCGCGTACGGCGAGGTGGGTCCCGGAGGCGTCGGCCGCCACCCGGGTCACGTGGGCCGCCACCCGGGCCAGGAACCTGATCCGCTGCCCGGAACCGGGAGGGCCCGGGCGCAGCCCGGGGCCGGAGGACTGCACGCCGGCCTCCGCGGCCCGCCGGGCGATGCGCTCATCGGGCATGGCGGCCAGCGCGGTGAGCGACATGCTCAGCTTGATGGCCGGGCGGGTGAAGTACAGGTTCGGGCCGTCGAGGACGCGGAGCTCCACGAGGCGACCGGACGGGGCGCCTCGACCGCCGGAGCGAGCGCCTCCCACCGGCGTGTCGAGCGCCTCGTCCGCCTTCCGCATGGTGCCGGCGAGCCTACTGCCGGGCGCCGGCCGGCCGCGCCAGCCGGCCGATCAGCGTCCGGGCGGCCGATTCCCCCGACTCGATGCAGTCGGGGACGCCAACCGCCCCGAGGGACGCTCCCGCCAGCGCGATGCCATCCGGTAGGGCGCTGAGGGCGTCGCGCACGCGGTCGCCGTGGCCCGGGCCGAACACCGGGAGGGCCTGTTCCCAGCGGCGCATGCGGACCAGGTCGGGATCGGTCCGGGCGCCCATCGTCCGGCTCACCTCGGCGGCCACGAGGTCGCGGAGCTCGTTGTCCGGCGCGGCGAGCCGGCCGGCGTCGGTGACCACCGCCCGGAGCACGACGCGCCCGCCGGCCAGGTCGGGCGATTTCGAGGAGAACCACGAGCACGCGGCGACGGCCCCGCCCTCCTCCGGGTCCACGAGGTACCCCGAGCCGTCCAGGGTCCGGATGGCGGAACCGGCCGGGTACCGCAGGATCACGACGGCCGAGGCGGCGTACCGCATGTCGCGCAGCGGCGCGGAGGCCTCGGGGGCGATCCCGGAGAGCATCGCGGCGGCCGCGCCGGCCGGCGCGGCGACCAGGACGGCGTCCGCCGGCTCGGCGCTTCCGTCGGTGACCACCTCGTACCGGTCACCGGCGGCCGGCCGGATCGCGGCGACGGGCGCCCCGGTCCGCACCGAGCCTTCAGGCAGCGTGGCGACCACGGCGTCGACCAGGCGACCGAAGCCGCCCCGGATCCCCAGGAACTGAGCCCCGCCACCCGGGCGCCGTCGGAGCGATCGCACCAAGCTCCGGTTCCCGGCCGCCTGGGGGAACGCCGAGCGCACCCCGATCTCCGACCCCGGCGCGCCGAAGACGCCGCGGAGGAGCGGCTCGACCAGCCGAGATGCGGCCTCGCGGCCCAGGCGGCGGCGGGCCACGGCGGCGGCGGGCTCGTCGGGCTCGCCGATCGGCCGCCCCGGGATCAGGGGCTCGATCGCCGCGCGCGCCGCGCCGGCGACCGAGACGAGTCCCCCCCGGACCGCCGCCCGCAGCGCGCCGCCTGTCGTCGGCACCCCCATGACCAGGCCGCCGGGGAGCGGCCGGAGCCGGTCGCCCCGCAGCAGGAAGGCCCGACGGGTGCCGGGCGCGACGGGGACGAGCCCAACGCCCAGCTCCTCCGCCAGGCCGCGTCCCCGGGGCTTGGCGGCGAGGAACGAGTCCGGGCCCCACTCCACGGTGACGCCGTCGGCCTCCTCGGTCCACAGCTTCCCGCCGGCCCGCTCGCCGGCCTCCATCACCGTCAACCGCACGTCGATGCCGGCCCGGCGCGCCTCCGCGATCGCCGCCCGCGCCCCGGCCAGCCCCGCGATCCCCGCACCCACCACCACCAACCTCCGCACGGCCGAAGATGCTACGGGCGTCCACCCCGAGTGGGAGACTTTTCCCATGGCCGAGAAGAGCGACGACGAGAAGCTCCTGCGGAAGGCCGAGGAGGCCCTGACGGAGATCAAGGTCAACCAGGGGCTGTCCGAGCGGCACGCGGCGGTGCTGGCCGCCCTGCGCATCCGCCTGAAGGGCACCGCGGGCAAGTCCCTGGACGAGATGATCGAGGCCGCCGACGACCCCGAGTCCGCCGAAGGCGGCTCCGGCATCGACGAGCTGTTCGCGAAGGAGCAGAAGCCGAAGCGGTCCCTCGACGACCTCTTCGCGGAGCAGCCGAAGAAGCCGGAGTGGCCGTCCTAGGCACCGAGGGCAGGTCCATGCCTCGAGGCCAGCTCGATCGAAGCCAGCCCAGATGAAAGCGCACTCGCGAGGCGCCCGAGACAAGGCATGTGGGTGGCCCTACAGGCCCCAGTCGAAGGGCAATCCGCTGATGCGAAGCACGGTCTCTCGATACGGCGGCTTCAGCGAGACAAACCTCCAGGTGCCGTCGGCCTGAGGGAACATCACCCAAGCACCCAATGGCTCCACGAGCGGCTGGAGGTTCCCCTGGAGGTTCCCTCGG
>WNGE01012391.1_pt1 | contig 19241 bp, 20 predicted proteins | sample 5400651 | NCBI WGS metagenome assembly WNGE01 (sample SAMN13153370, study PRJNA577476) | soil metagenome | isolation source: 60 cm soil or saprolite under grassland replicate 2 | place: USA:California | collected 2016-06-15
GACCCGGACACGCACTACCGCGACCTCGGCGCCGACTTCTACGAGACCCACATCAACCAGCGCCGCCGCGAGCGATCGCTGATCAGCCAGCTCGAACAGATCACCGGCAAGAAGGTCACCCTGCAGCCTGCGCCACAGCGTCCAGCCGCCTGATCCAAGCCGCCCACCCGCAGCTGCCGCCGTAACCTCACCTGATTTTCGGGTCAGTGCGCGGTTGAAGCGCAGCGGTGATGAGCTGTTCCGTGGGACATCACAGCCTGTCTACCAACCTTGCCAGCATCGTGGTGTTGCGTGCCGTTGTTGGATTGTCGGGCAGCGCCTGCAACCACCGCTTCGGCCCTAACGTCGTTTCGGGCGACCTCGAGCGGATGAGCCAATGCACGTCACGGCCGACGACTACCACCTCGTCGTGGTCATTGGACAACGCCTCGACTGCCCGCTTCTCCGTGGCCGTGAGCGGGCGCAGGGTCAGCAACGCGAAGTGCGTGTGGCCGGATGCGATGACGCCGAACGGCTTGGCGGTGGCGAGGGCCTTCACCTGGCTTGCCGTGCGAACGAATGTCGTGAGCTCGAAGCCAAACTCGGCCTCCAGCGCCGCCCGGATCACCACCTCGTGGTCGGACGGTTTTCCGGTGGCGCTGAACAGCAGGTTGCCGCTGTTCGCGTAACTGCCGACCTGGTCAAAGCCGAGCCCAACCAGCACCCTGCGGGCGGTGGCCAGTGCCACCCGCCGGTTACCGACGTTGACCGCACGCAGAAAAGCTACGAAGCGCGCCACCGCCCGATTCCACCACGACCCGCGGCTCATCGACGAGGGCTGACCCGCCCACACTCGGACGCCAGGGGCCTTGGCTCGGCCGGCGCAGCCTGCGGACTGTCAATACTGACCTCAGGCCCGAGGATGGGACGAGCCCAGCTGCTGAGATCCGCACGCCGTACTCAAAACCGCTCGTTGCGGTCGCCGAAGGTGCGCAGGGCCGGCCGTTCAGCAAGGGACTGATCTGCGTCATCGACATCCGCAACGGCTTGTACATCCTCCGGTACGCCGGCACGGACGCGTCCGAAGCTGCGGGCATCACCTTCCTGGAAGGCAACTCGAACCTGGGAGACGCGCTCAGGCTCGCCCACAACCGCTGACGACACGTCCCGAGTGAGGCCCAAGCCGTCGAACAGTTCTTGGCGGGAACTCCTCTGGACCCTGCTGAGAATCGCCCAGCACCAACGTCGGATCTTCGATGAGGCGCCGACCGAGGGCGTGACGAGCCGCCACGTTTCGGCGGACCATTGCCGGCATGACGTCTGGCACGGGCGTGCGCCCGGCCGATGGGAGACGGGATCCGCCGCTGCGCCGGCGGCCGCGACGGGTTGACTGGGCTGTCGCTGCGGTGGCGGTGCTGTTGCAGTTGCTCGCCCCGCAGACCGGCGCAGGCCCGGCGGGCGAGAGGTCCGCCTGGCTAGGGGCGCTGGCCACCGTGCTGGCGATCGGGCAGGGGCTCGCCCTCGCCTGGCGCCGCCGGCACGTCTACCAGGTTGCTGCGATGGTCCTCATCTGCTACGGCGGATATGTCGTCGCGGTTGGCCTGGTCCCCCCGTTCGCCGGCTGGGTGGTCATCTGGTCGCTCGCGACCTTCGTGCCCGATCGGCGCCGGGCGACCTACGCCGTTCTAGGCGCCGCAGGCGCGATCTGCGCGGTCATTCTCGCCGGCGAGGTGGTCCGGTCGAAGCCTGACGCCGCGGCGCTGCTGTCGCTGGTCACGGTTATCGTGGCGCTGGCGGCGGTGCTGCTTCGCAGCGAACGCGCCCGCGTCGACGCGGCCCGCGGACATGCGGTCGCCGAGGAGCGGCTGCGCATCGCGGGTGACCTGCACGATCTCGTCGGTCACGGGCTGAGCGCGATCGCGGTGCAGTCCAGCACCGCGCGGGTGGCCCTCGACGCCGGCGACGAGCGGACTGCCCATACCGCGTTGACGGCTGTGGAATCGACCAGCCGCACCGCGATGCGCGAGATGCGGCAGCTGCTGGGAGTGCTGCCGCACGGAACGGGCGACGGGCCGGACGCGGATGCCGCGCCGCCCGGGCTCGCGGACATCGCCACCCTTGTCGACAACGTCCGCGCCGGTGGCGTGGCCGTGACCGCCGACGTGTCGCCCGTGACCGAGCAGGTGCCGGTCGCGTTGCAGTTGTGTGCCTATCGCGTCGTCCAGGAGGCGCTGACCAACGCGGTCAAGCACGCGCCTGGCGCGATCGTCACCGTGCGGGTGAGCTCGGCCGAGGGCAGATTGCACGTGGTGGTCGACTCGTGCGGCGGCACGCGCGCACCGCGCGAGGCAGCAAGCGCTGGCTTCGGCCTCGCCGGCATCCGCACCCGGGTCGAGGCGGCCGGCGGACAGTCCCGCATCGGCGCCACCGCCGACGGGTGGCGCGTCGATGCCCGGCTGCCCCTGCGCCCGGCGGAAACCGCATGACGATCCGGGTCGGCATCTGCGACGACCAGCCGCTGCTCCGCGACGGCCTGCGCGTGCAGCTCGGCCTGGTCGGGGATTTCGACGTCGTCGGGGAAGCCGCGAACGGCGAACAGGCCGTCGCGCTGGCCCGCCGGGAGCGTCCCGACGTCCTCGTTATGGACGTTCGCATGCCGGTGCTGGACGGTATCGAGGCCACCCGGCGCATCATGGGCGGGCCGGGCACCGAGAACGGTGGCCGGCCGCGCCGTGAGCTGCTCGCCTCGCTGACCCAGCGAGAGACCGAGGTGCTCCGGCTCGTCGCCGCCGGCCTGTCGAATGCCGAACTCGCGGACCGACTCGTCATCAGCCATGCGACGGCGAAGACCCACGTCAGCCGGATCCTGACCAAGCTCGGGCTGCGCGATCGCGCCCAACTCGTGGTGGCCGCGTACGAGGCGGGGCTGGCCGGGCCCGGCCACTGACCCCACGTACATCCGCAGACGTACGGCCAAGTGCACTCTGCAGACCGACGACGCGCCGGCCCGGTCTCCCTAGCTTCGAAGGGACGAGCCGCGATGGACGCGGCCGACCGGACCAGGGAGACACCGTGGCCCAGATCGAGTTCCACGAGCTGACCAAGCGCTACGGCCACGTGACCGCCGTGGACGGCTTGACGTTCGCGCCGCAGCCAGGGCGCATCACCGGCTTCGTCGGCGCGAACGGCGCGGGGAAGAGCACCACCATCCGGATGCTGCTCGGGCTCACGCGCCCGAGCTCGGGCACCGCGACCATCGACGGGCGCCGCTACGCCGAGTTACCCGACCCGCTGCGGTCGATCGGGGCGATGGTCGATCCGAACACCTTCCATCCCCGGCGCACCGGGCGGAACGCGCTGCGCGTCATCGCCCGGGCCGCCGACATCCCGCAGGCGCGCGTCGATCAGGTCCTCGCGCTCGTCGGCCTCACCTATGCCGCGCGACGGCGCAGCGGCGGCTACTCCACCGGCATGCGGCAGCGGCTCGCGCTCGCCGCAGCACTGCTCGGCGACCCCGACACACTCGTGCTCGACGAGCCGGCCAACGGCCTCGACCCCGAAGGGGTGCACTGGCTGCGCGGCCTGATCAAATCGCTGGCCGCCGAGGGACGCACCGTCTTCGTGTCCAGCCACGTGCTCGCCGAGCTCGCGCAGACCGTCGACGACGTCGTGATCATCGCCCACGGACGCCTCGTCACCCACCAGCCGGTAGCCAGCCTGCTCGCCCACGGGCAGAACACGTCACTCGAGCACGCCTACCTCGAACTCACCCAGTCGCCCACCGACAACCACGTCAAGGAGACCTCATGAGATCCCTCATCGCCGCCGAGCTGCTCAAGCTGCGCACTACCCGCATGCTCGCCGTGTGCGCCGGCGTCGTGATCCTGGCCGCGGCGGCGCTGCCGATCTTCAGCGGCGCGATGGCTGGCCACCACGGCGAACCGGCGCTCGCACCGTCGAGCCTGGCCGGCTTCCTGCGGGCGCCGGCACAGCTCACAGGCGGAGCCGTACTGCTGATCGGGCTGCTGACCGCCGCCGGCGAGTTCCACCACCGCACGATCTTCACCGCCCGGCTCGAAGAGCCCCGCACGACGCGGCTGCTCGCCGCCAAGCTCGTCACCCTTGCCGGCGTCGGGGTCGTCGTCGGTCTGGCCATGGACGCCGTCGCCACTGCCGTCGGCGCGATCGTCCTCGCCCGCCACCACGTCGCGGTCGAGCCGCTGGCTCACGGCCTGCCACGGCTGGCCGTCCTGCTGCCCGTCGTGATCGCACTGCAAGGCGTCCTCGGCGTGGCGGTCGGGGCGCTGCTGCGCAACACCGCGGCCGCGGTCGGGGCCACCCTCGTGTGGGCGTTCATCGTCGAGGGCATCCTGCCGCTCGTCACCGGCCAACCCCACCTGACGAACTGGCTGCCCAGCGGCGCAATCCGCGAGATCACCAGCAGCCACACCGCAACAGGTCAACTCAGGCCGGTCGCAGCCGCCGCCGTACTCGTGGCCTACACCGCCGCACTGATCACGGCAACCGCCGTACTCGACCGGTCACGCGAGACGGATCTGTGATTCTCCTCCGGGACTGTCCCGCGTGAGCTGGGGTGCAGTGGAACGCGATGGCCTTGACCCCTTCTTGCTCAGCGGGTCAAGGCCATCGCTTCGATCAACCGGCCGCCAGTTGAAACCGGCAGGCGGCAACCATGCGGCTCAGCCGTTGATGAACACGTAGCCGGCCTGGTAGGGGACGTTGACGACCGGCGTAACCTGCGGGTCGCACGCACCGGCCGGGGCGACGCCACCGACTGTGTTCAGGCGGAGCACCTCGACGACGTGGGCCAGCAGTCCGGTGGACGCACCGATCTGGGTCGCGTCGAGGTTCAGCTCGGCGATGTTGCCGTCGCCGTTGGCGTTCTTGGTGACGAGCTTGCCGGTGACCGCGCTGCCGTCGGGCGCCTGCCACTGCGGCGGTCCGGCGGCCGGCTGCACGAAGGTGTGGTGGATGCCGCCGGTCAGGTGCGCCTCGACGCCGAACTGGGTGAAGGCGAACGAGCCGTCGGCCTGCGGAGTGCAAGCATAAATCTGGCTGCCGAGAACCACCGACTCCTGGACGGCGGCCACGCCGCTCGTGCCGACCGCGTGGTTGAGCAGATGCAGCTGCGCCCGCGCCGCGCCGTCCGGGAAGTCGGTGGTGCGCAGGTCGGTGTAGAAGCCGCCCGGGTCGGAGCGCAACGCGGCGAGCAGGGTCGGGTCGGTGACGGTGACCGTGCCGGATGCCAGGCCGCCCGTCGGACGGGGCGTCGTGAACAGCGGCACGACGACGGGGCCGTCCACACCTCGAGGTCCGGCGTGGATACCGGCCTCGATCGGCGTGCCGATACCGCGCCACGCGATCGAGTAGCTGACTGTGTTGCCCTGAATCCCTATCAGTTCCAGGGCCTGCCCGGCCGGAGCGCCCGCCGTCACCTCGTTGCGGCCCTCAAGGCTCGCCACCAGGACAGCGGATGCTCCCGCCGAGTCGCCCGGCACGGTGATGCCCGTGGGCGGCGTCACCTCGCTGTCCGCCGAGGCCACGCTGATGGCGACCGTGGCCAAACCAGCGGCAGCGGCGAGGGCCGCGCCGATTCCGCAGACCAAGCGGCGTGTCGTGGTGCTAGTCATGGTGGTCCTGCCAGATCTAACGGCCGACGCCTTGTGCACGGCCCGCATCGAGTAGTACGGAGATGATCGGGCCGGCGCCCAGCCGGCAAATGCGGGAAGGATCACAGCCGTCTGGGTGAGCCCAATCGGTCCGGCACACGTGTCGCGATACCTATTCGCGCGCGTCGAGGAGACGACGCCGGCGGCGCAGCCCGACGACGGATACGCCGCCGGGTCCGCTGATGCCGCGTTGAACCAAACGTCGCCGGCATCCGTACTCGGAGGCAAACCAGGCAGAGGGGAGCCACCACCATGATCCTCGTCCGAGCAGCTTCGATCTGTTCCGTGCTCGCTTTGGTGGTGGTGAGCCCGGCGGTGGCGGCCGGCAAGGTACGGCCGTCGCCGTCAGGACCGACCAACCTACGCATCACCGCGACGACGGCGACAAGCGTGTCTCTCGCCTGGGACGCGGCCAAGTCCGGCTCCACAAACTGGTGGTACTGCGTCCAGCACAATGGGTCCGGCTGCGTCCGCGTGGATCCGCCGCAGACCACTCTCACGCGCGGGTCGCTCTTGCCGGGGCAGACGCACACGTTCTCCGTGTACGCGATCGACACCGCCGGGCAACGGTCCGCGGACAGCAACACGGTCAGCTACACGACTCCGGCCGACACCACACCGCCGAGCCCGCCGCCGACGCTGTCACTCGTGGCGGCCTACCCGACACGCATCTCGATCGCCTGGACATCGGCCACGGACGACACGAGCCAGGTCTGGTACTCCCTGCTCGTGAATGGCAACCCTTCCCCCAGCGGCGTCACCGTGCAGGGAACGACCTTGTTCTACCTTTCGCCAGCCACGACATACACGTTGCAAGTGACCACGCGTGATGCCTACAACAACACCTCGGCGAGCAACGTCTTGTCGGTCACCACGCCGGCGGTAACCGAGCTCGTGCCGCCGACACCACCGACCAACCTGCGGCTGTCACCGGAGAGCTCGGCCCCCGAGGCGTGGCTCAACTGGGAGCAGTCGACCGACAACGCCGATCCGCAGTCGTTGCTTCTCTACGAGGTGTATCTGAATGGAGTCCGCAACGACGACGGCGTGGTCGGCTACGGATCGACGATCACATACTGCCGCGACGTGGGGACGACCGAGATCGTGCTTCGCGCCGTTGACACATCGGGCAACCGGTCGGCCCCGAGCAACGCGATCCTGTTCGACTGCTAGCCGCAAACACCCACACCAGCCGGACGTACTCGGGCTGAGACGATACGGCGGTGGCAACCGGATCAAGAGTCTCGTTGTAGAGCCGAAAGGGTCAGAGTCCCACCCTGCCCGGCGAGTGCTACTCGTCTGGCAGGTAGTGCTCATCGCCAATGCGCGCGCGCTCCAGACGACGCTGCTCACGCCGCTCGCGCTGCGCCTCGCGGCGGGCCTGCCGCGCCGCGCGACGCGCCTGGTCCCGACGTTGTCGCCAGACCGGATCGAACCGCGTTCCCATAAGCGGGTTGTCCCAGGATTGGGCGGGTCCCCAGATCATCAGGGCGTGAGCGCGAATCCAACTGATCGGCTGCTGCCCCGTCTCTGAGATCCGCTCGTCGCGCTTGCTCATGTCCATCACCAGCTCCGACACAGCTCGTCGCGCGTGACACCTCCCAGGGTAAACCACGGAATGTGGTGGGCGGCTCAGTCAGCTACGCCCGACAGTGCGCTGCTCATAAGCGGACACATGTACAGGCAGCAGAGCGTGAGTCCGGATCGCTTATGCGGCGCCGGATCCCGGGCCCGTGGTCCGGGCCCGGGATCCGATCGTGTGTCATATGAGGACGGGCGCTGGCTTTGGCCTCCGGCGCGGACGCCGGTTCGTGGCGGCTGAAGGTGAGGCAGCCGAGCCAGCGAGGGAGGTACCAGTTCCGGTCACCGAGCAGCTTCATCGTCGCGGGCAGGAGCACCGCGGCGGACGATCGTGGCGTCGATCAGGATCGCCGACGCGAGTCCGACGCCGAACTGCTTGAACATCAGCATGGACAGCGTCCCGAAGATCGAAAAGACGCCGACCATGACGAATGCCGCGCTGGTCACGACACCGGCGGTGGACTTGACCCCCTCAGCGATCGCCTCGTCCAACCCGGCGCCGCGCTGGAACAGCTCTCGGATCCGGCTGATGATGGGGTCCATGCACTACGCCCGAGGCGGTGTGTCCGGAACCACCCGGGATCGCCACGCGAGTGTAATGAATCATGGCGTCACGTATGACGGATCGCCCACGGAACACGGGAACCCGTCGCCACGCACGTGTATTGACGCGCTTCCGGCCCGTCGACATGCTCGCGACGGCGCTCTGGAACGGCGATCGTGTACGGCATTCGTGGCAACGCCGTCACTCCCCTATCGCCGGCTCAGCGGCCAGCCAAGCACTGCCAGCTGGGTCGCTCTCTTCGGGCTTACGGCCGTGGGTGTATCTGCGCGTGTGTTCTGGGCCTCCGGCAAGTGACGGCGCGAACGCGATTACGACGGATGCTGGGGGACGAGATGAAGCGCACATCTATTGTCGTGATCCTGATGTTGGTACTAACGGCCTGCGGCTCCCAGTCCGGCCGCAGCCGAAGCGACGGTCCGAGCAGCGGCGGTGACAGCGACGGTCCGAGCGCCAGTCCGATGGGCGGCGCCTACAGCACGGTGTCCGGGCAGATCGTGGACCGCGTCACGGGGGAGCCATACCCGAACGCATATGTCCGGTTCGCGTGGCTCGTGGACGCCAACTACGAGCAGCAGACCCACACTGTGACGGACGGCAGCGGGAGGTACGAAATTCAGCTCCCAGCGGGCCAGTACCAGGTGACGGCGGGCGACTCTTGCGACCTCAACGCAGGGTTCGCCATTCTCGGGAGAATGCCGGACGACGTAATGATCACCGTACCCAGGACAAGCGTCGTGGACTTCGTCGAGTACCCGGTAACCCCGGGGGCCGACCTGCCGGGCGCTTGCTAGCAACGCACCACCAGACGCCAATCGGCGGATCGAGGCAAGGTGCTGCTGGGTACGACGCCTCGGTGCGCGCCCGATCGGTCGCTCAGCCTCGGGTCGTTGGGTTCGACCGGGGGCCTTAGAACTGGCGCGTTGGAACAGGGTGGCCAGGACCAGGAAATGCCAGGAGCGAGTCGCCGAAGACGATGTTCGGAGCGCTGCTTCGCGGAGGCGCTGGTCTACCGCCGGCTGCACCTGGTGGCCTCGGCGCTGCTACGCGAGCCGCGCGGACACGACGAGGTTGTCGAGGTAGCTGCGCGCGGACCAGTCGAAGTGGCCGGTGCAGGTGACCAGTCGCAGTTCGGGCAGGGGCGTCGGGCCGTACACGGCGGCGGTGGGGAACGCCGTCTTCGGGTAGCGCTGCACGGTGTCGACTATGAACCGCAACGTCGAGCCGGCATGCGTGCGCACCAGTACCGGCGCGCCGACCCGCAGGTCCCGCAGCCGGTAGAACACCGCCGGACCGTTGCGCGAGTCGACGTGGCCCTCGATGACGGCCGGTCCCGGGTCGCCCGGACGTACGCCGTTCGCGTACCAAGCGGCGACGCCCCACTCGTGCGGCGGTTCCAGCGTCCCGTCGGGCAGCAGGCCGACCGACTCGAGGCCGGTGTCCACGCCGATGGACGCGACGATCAGCCGCACCGGCGAGGACACCGACGAACGGGCGGTCGGCGCGGCATGCGCCGGACCAGTGGGCCCGCGCGGCAGCGCCGGCAGCCCGGTTGTGCGCGTTGGGGTGGTCGGGGCAGGCGTCGTCGCGGGCCGAGGGGTGATGGGTCGAGGCGGCGCGGCGTGGTCCTGCGGGTGCCCGCAGGCCGCGAGCACCATGCAGGCCGCGACGATATACAGCCAGGCTGTCTTCATGCGGCCGCGGCGCGCCTCCGCCCGAGCACGACCAGCCCGGTGGCGCCGAGCGCGGCGGCCCCGGCCGCCCACACCCACGAGACGTCGTCTCCGACCGGACGAGGCGCCGTGCCCCCGCCGCCGGCGGGTACCGCGCCGATCGGGTGGGTGGCCGCGCCGGCCGCGTCGATCAGCGTCCGGATCGTCAGCCCGCCGCCCTTGCCGTCCAGCAGGACGACCGAGTTGACGCTGCCCGACTCGATGTCCACCGTCGCCGAGGTGCCGAGGCTCTTGCCGTCAGCCCTGGCAGTGACATGTACCATACCGGCCGGTACGGTCGTATAACGCGTGGTGCTGGCGAACGCCGCCGACTTGGCGAGCACCACCCCGTTCTGCGCGGTGATGTCGGCGCGCGGTGCTCGGCTGGCCGCCTGGATGACGCGTACCCGCGCCTGGCCGGCGGCCGGCATCGCGAGTTCGTCTTCGATGATGATGCCCCGCAGGTTCTTGTTCATGCCGACGCCGGCGGCGGTGTACGCGTGGCCGGCCCGCGCGGTGAACGTCCACCTCAGTGCCGCCGGAGTCGACGGCGCCGCCCCGTGCGGGCGCATCGACACGGCGTACACGCCGGGCTTGAGCCACTCGTACGGGCTGACGTCGCCGTAGCCGACGCTGGACAGCCACAACGTGGTGGTGCCGCCTGAGAACGCGGTGAGGTAGACATCGACGTTGGTGGTGTCCGGCGACAGGTGCGCGCCGCGGATCATCGCGTTCTGCTCGGACGGCGCGGCCGACGCTGCCGGTGCCGCCAGGCACGTCGCCGTGGCCACTGCGGCCAAGATCAGGATTCGTCGCATTCCCTTGCCCCCTGTCCAGATCGTCAGAAAAGCCCCTCGGGCGCCAGCCCGACGGGCCAGGTCAGTTGCCGCACCCCCCCGGGGCGCGCTGACACGCGCATCGGCGCATACGACGACGGCAGCGCGCGTAGCACGTCGGTGAGTGCCGCGCGGTCCGGCACCGACAGCGCCATCGTGCGAGCCGGCCGGTGGGCAGCCGCTTCGGCCGGATCGACCGCGATACCCACGACGTGCACGTCGGTGCGCGCCGCCAGCAGCGCAATCACGGTGGCGGCGCGCAGGTCCAACCGGGCGTCGGCGAGCCACGGCCGCAGCGGGGTCGGCAGCGCGAGCCGCGGGTTGTTCAGCAGGCTCTGGTCGGCCGTTCGCCGCTCGGACGCCTCGCGAGCCAGTCGCCCGCCCAAAGTGACCGCCTTGCCGTCCACGAGCAGCGAGACGTCGACCCGCTGCACGCCGGAGCCGAACGATGCCACCGGCAGCGACGAGATCCGCCCGGCCACGCCGGCGAGATCGCGTCGAGCGCGATCACGGTTCTCCGCGGTCGTGACGAGATAGGCGCCGGCTCCGACCGACACGCCGGGCCCGGTCGCCGGATAGCCGGCCGCGATCAGGTCGGCGGCGACGGTTGCGTCCGCGTTGACCGGTGCTGCGGCCGGGACGTTCGCGCGGATCCACGCCTCGGCCTGCCGGACGGTGGCGAACGTCCCACCCGACGGAGGTGCGGCAGAGTGCTTCGGCGATCGATGGGTCAGGACGTAGCCGGTGACCGCGCTGGCGGCCAGCACCCCGACGGTGCACGCCGCGACCACCATCCGCACGACCGCCGCGCCCAAGCACCCGTCTGGGTGTCCACTGGCGTATCGACGAGTCGTGACCGGCCGCGACAGCGCGCCGCACGCCGGCGCGCCGGCCCGCGACTAGGCGTGGCGGTGGCGGAGGCTTGTCGGGAAGGTTGTCGAGGGCGTCCGCGACGGCGCTGTGGCGCACCAACCTGGTGCGCGGTGCGGCAGCGCGACGCACCTGCGCGTCCCCCGATCGCCCGTCCATGCGCCCCCCGCCGGACTCTATGGACGAGGCGGTGCCCGGGCCGCGCAGCCTCGTTGCCGCCCGAGCCGGAGCGCCGTCTCACGCGCCACCGTACGCCGTATATCTCCATTTGTGGAGTTGTTCGCTACCAGTAGTGCGGTGACTGCGTAAAGCGTTCGCCGCCACTAAACCCCTGGGCGGTTCGGGTGGCGCTGGCGCCGCGAAGGCACCGCCCCGACCGTCATGACCGGGTTCGCTCGCCGGGAAGATGGCGGCCACCCCGCCGGGCAACGTGGTCAGCCGGCCGCCGGGCGAGAGCGAGGCGAGGGCTTTCCAGCACGCGAGCAGCGTGTCGTGGCCGGGCAGGCGGAAGTCTCGTTCATAGCTCTTGTACGAACCAGACGCGGTCGAGCAGCGGAATGCCGTTGATGTCGATGGGGTCGGGGTAGCCGGTTACCGGCGTGAACGCGTCCGGCTCCACCGACCGGATCCGGAAGCCGACGCGCTGGTAGAAGCGTAGGTTGCCGACGTCGGCGGCCGCGGTGGCAACAACCATGCGCCGCCAGCCCTCGCCGGTGCAGCGGCGCAGCGCCTCCTCGACGAGCGCGCGTCCGATGCCGGTGCCGCGCAGCTCGGAGACGACGGCCATGTTCTTCAGCTCGATCTCGCCTGGCGTGTCGGTCGGTATCAGCTGCAGGTGCCCGACCGGTTCTGTTTTCCGGCTGGCCACCAGGACCCGGCCCAGGTGGAGGTACTCGTCGAGCAGCTGCTGGGAGTCCTCGGCGAATTCGAACAGCGGACGCAGCTCAGCCCGTGGGCCGTGGTACCAGTCGATGCGAAGCGACATCGCCTGATCGCTGCCGGCAGTGTCGTCGCGTGCTGCGATCACGACCCGGTATCCGTCGGGGTCGAGGACGGTGCGTCCCCACCGGTTCCAGTACGGGTTGGCGTTGGAGACGGCTCGCACACCCCGGGCCAGCAGGTCCTCGACGACGGCCTCGACCTGGTCCATACCGTCGACATACAGCACGAGCAGCTCCTCGGCGTTCCCGCCGTCCGGGAACACGGGGCCGGCGGTGACCTCGAGCTCACAGCCGCCGGGCAGGGCGAAGAACACCCCGCCGTATCCGTCGTGATCGTTGAAGCCGCCCGTCCAGGGCAGTCCGAGCAGGTCGCGGTAGAAAGCGACTGCCCGATCGAGATCGGACGTCGGCCGCGCTACTCGCACCGCGATCCACGAACGTGTCCGCACGGCTCGGTCCTCCTCGTGGTGGTCCGTCGCAACGCGGCCATTGCGACGGACCACGATGCGCGAGCGATCGGTTCAGCCTGCGGCGATGCCCTCTCCGCCGACGGCGCCGGGCACGGTGACCGAGCCGATCTGGGTCAGCGCGCCGTCGTTGCCGATGCGGAACTCGTCGACGATGCCGGCGGCGCCGGTCTGGACGTACAGGTAGTGGCCGTCCGGGGTCGCGGCCGCGTCGACGGTGCCGGCGTTGGTCGTGGTGTTGCCGAGCGGTGTCAGCGACGCGCCCTCATCGGCGAAGCCGGAGATGCTGGCGCTGCCGGCATTGGATGTGTAGAGGTTCTCGCCGGTGGCGACGATCCAGCAGGTGGCCACCTGTCCGGTCGGGGTGCGGTCGAGCAGGGTGAGCCGGCGGTCGGCGCCGATGGTGAACCGGGCCACCGCGTTGGTGCCGGCCTCGGCGACGTCAAGGTGTCCGGCCGGGTCGAAGGCGACCGCGAACGGGACCGCGGCCGGATCCGCCGTGACGACCGGCGTCGCGGACGGGCCGCCGAGCGCGTTGACGCCGAAGACCTCGATCTCGCTGCCGTTGCCCTTGGTGGTCACGATCAGCTTGGTGCCGTCCGGGCTGAAGGCGACCTGACCGGGAGTGCTGGTGAACTCCGCGGTCAGCGTCGGGTCCAGGCCCAGGCTGCGGTGCCACAACGGCACCCGCACCAAGGTGTCGCCGAGGCGCAGGAAGCCTTGCACCGAACCGCCGTCGCGGGCGTTGAGCACGTACACGACGTTGCCGCGCACCGCGATGCTGACCGGGAACGTGCCTCCGGATCTGATCACCTGTCGGCGCACCAGCCGGTCGCCGGACACGTCGAACACGGTCACGGTATTGCTGCCCGCGTTGACCGCGTACAGCAGACCACGTGCCCGGTCGTAGGCCAGAGCGCCCTGCGAGGCGAGGTGGTCGACAACCGAGCCGTCGAGCACGCCGCCCAGGCCCCCTGTCGGGTAGCTGCCGGCCTCGTGCAGCGTGCCGTCGGCGGCTCGGTCGTAGACGACGACGCTGTTGCCGGCCGGGTTGTCGGTTTGGACGAATACCGGCCCGAGATGGCCGCCGGTGGACGCGTGCGCCGTGCCGGCGAGTCCCGTGACCAGGCCGGCACTGGCCAGGGCGAGGCCGCCGACGGCGGCCCGGCGAGCAGTGTTGCCCATGACGCTCCTCTAAGGTGAGTGGTGGTTGACGATGACTTGGCGTCACCTCGTCGCCCGCCCTTACCTGTGACCGCGCCGGTTCCCCAGTTCGTAAGAATCAGCGCGTCGAGTCACGCACCGCGGCGAGCAGCCCCTCGAAGTCCTCGTTGCACGGTCCGCACGCGCGCAGGTGGGCCGCGATCCCCGGGTAGCGGGCCGCTGCGTCGGTGTCGCCGGCCACCCGCTCGACGTAGAGGTGCAGCACCTCCATCGCCTGCTCGCAACCCACGTCACGCGGGTCGGTCTGCAGAAAGCGGTCCAGCTCGGTCCAGCCGTTCATGAGCGCCTCGACGTCTCAGCTTGCAGATAACCATTGGCGACCAGAGCGGCCCGCAACTTACGTCGCGCATCGAACAGCGTCTTGTAGATCGCGTTGCGGGTAGAGCCCAGCTGGGCGACGAGCGCGTCCAACGGCACCCCGTCCAGCACGATGGCGACGAAGATCTGCCGCTGCCGGGCGGTCAACTCCTCGTCGACCGCGCGGCGCAACGCGGCGACGATCTCGCGTGATTCGGCCGCGCGAGCCGGATCGAACCCGAACCGATCGGGCAGCCGGTCCCAGTCCTCCGACTGCATCGGCACCGGCGGGTTACGCCAGAAGTGCCGGCCGATCTTGGACGACACCTCGAGGATGGCGAACTTGTACGCCCACGTGGTGAACCGGCTCTCGCCGCGGAACTGCGTGAGCTTCGCCGTGATCGCCAGCACCGCGTCGGCCGCGGCCTCGTGGGCGATGTCGTCCAGCTCCGGCCCCGAGATCCGCAACCATGGGCCGCGCCGGCGCACCTCGGCCCATGCGATCCGCAGCAGCAGCGCATGCAGCCGAGCGACGGCCGCCTCCCGTTCGGCGCCGGCACCGGAAAGCTCCCGCAGCCACGTCGCCGACTCGGCGTCGGCGCCCACGGTCGAGTCGGCCGGCATCACGTCCTCGATGTTACGAACCAGAAGCGCAGATAAGAACCCGCCGGCAGCGGCACCAACCCCACAAGCCAGCCCCCGTCCGGCCCCGACACACGCAGGTTCCTCCACGCCCACGCTGCACCCCGGCGACACGTTCCCCACCCTGCGCCTGTCGCTGCCCGGCGGCGGCACCCTGACCCTGCCCAACACGCTGCGCGGCCGCTTCGACGTGCTGGTGCTCGACCGCGGCACCTGGTGCCTATACGGCAACGCCCAGCTGCGGGCCGTCCAACGCGCCCCGCCAGCTCTGCCATCCGGCTGCACCCGGGACACGGTGCCTTCAGCGACGACCGCGGCTGCCTTCTGAGGTCCGTTCCCGGACGCGTGCGAGCGCGGAGCTTACCGCGCGAAGGTCAGCATCTGACAGTGCAGCGGCGAAGTGCTGCTCGATGCCGCCGAGATAGACCCGCGCAGCCTGTTTGAACCGCTCGACACCTTGCGGTGTCAACACCGCGAATGCTGATCGAGCGTCTGCTGGGTTTGCGTGCCGGCGTACCAGCCCGGCTTCGGTCAGCTCATCCACGACGCGGCTGACCCGCGTGCGGCTAAGCACGACCCGTTCGGCGAGCTCGGTCATCGTCAGCCGCCGCTCATGGACTGCCGACAGCTCGAGCAGCACGTCGTACCACGCCAACGGCAGAGCCGCATGCGCGCGAAGCTGCCGGTCCAGAACCGGCACCAGCTCCGCATGAACCTGAAGCAACGCTCCCCACGCGTCGGCCGCCAACTTCTTCCGCGAACTGGGCACGAGGTTACCGTAGCAGTTGCGTGCGCGCGCACATAGTGATAGCGTGCGCACGCACATAGCTTGCACGATTCTGAAAGGTCACCATGTCGAAGCTGCTGCACATCTCCGCCTCACCACGAGTAGCCGCATCCGAGTCGCTGGCCATCGCCGCGACGCTCCTCGACACGCTCACCGATGTCCGACCGGACATCACCGTGGAGAGCTGGGATCTGTGGGACGGTACGCTCCCGCCGTTTGCCACCGCTGCCGCCGCAGCGAAAATGTCGATCTTCGCGGGACAGCAGCCCACCGGGGAGCAGGCCACGGCCTGGGGCGCCGTACACGCCGCCTTCGAGCGCTTCGCGTCAGCCGATTACTACCTGTTCAGCGTGCCGATGTGGAATCACGGCATCCCGTACATCCTCAAGCAGTTCATCGACGTGGTCAGCCAGCCCGGCCTGGTCTTCAGCTTCGACCCACACACCGGGTACACCGGTCTGGTCACCGGCAAGAAGGCCGTGGTCATCTACACCAGTGCCGTCTACGGCGATGACCGCGGCCCACAGTTCGGCATCGACTTCCAGGTGCCGTACTTCCAAGACTGGCTCCGCTGGGCCGGCATCACCGACGTCGAACAGATTACCTTCCGACCCAACCTCGCCGTTGACGATCCCCAACCCGGACGGCACGCCGCCCACGCAGCCGTACGCGACGCAGCGAAGGCTCTAACGCCCGGCGCCTGAGCGACCAGGACCCATCGCCCCAACTGTTGGAAATGTCGGCCAGCGCGCCGTCGGACGCGCAGCCGCCGGCGCGTTCGGTTCAAGTAGAGCCCGACTACGTCGCGGATCTTTGCTTCCAGTTCCGGATCGGTGGAGAACTTGAACGTCTCGACCCGCCACGGCGGCGCGCGCGGTGGCCCTCCGGACTTGGGCCGGTCATCCAGCCCAGCGATGCCCTGCTCGGCGAACCGACGCTTCCAACCACACCGCAGGGCCGGCGTCCCCATCGCCAACGGCGCCGCCATCGCCGTACTGGACCCAGCCGGCAGCCCCTCGCGGCAGCTGCGCCGCCTGGAGCCGTCTCGGCGCGGTAGGTCAGTCGTGCCGGGCGGCGACAGGCGGGCGGCGGCGGAGTCCCTGCTCTCGCTGCGGGAGGCGGTCGCCTGGTGCTGCCACCATGGCTGCTGTTGCGGCTCCGGGGATGGAGCCGACCACCACGTGGTACTGCGGGTACGGATCCCGCCCCAGACACCCGGTTACTCGCCCGCAGCCGCCGTGCCAATCCCAGGCTGGGCCACCCTCACCGCTGTGGCAGACCGCCGCGGGGGCCAGGTGGGTCTTGGCCTCAGTCGGTTGCGTACTGCGGGCGGCCGGCGGGTCGGTAGACCTGCAGCGTGATGCCCTTGGGGAAGGCTCGCGATTCGAGCAGGTCAAGCGCCATGTCCGGGCCGCTGTCGGGGAACAGCCGCGCGCCCTGGCCGACGACCACGGGACAGACGAGCAGGTTGATCTCGTCGACGAGGTCGTTCGCGAGCAGCCACCGGGTCAGGGCACCGCTGCCGTGCACCTGCAGCTCGCCCGCCGGCTTGGCCTTGAGCTCGCCGACGGCGGCTGCAAGATCACCGGAGAGGACGGTCGTGTTCGCCCAGCCCGGGTCGGTGAGCGTGGTGGAGGCGACATATTTGGGCTTGGTGTTCAAGGCACCCACGATGGGGTTTTCCAGATCGTTCCGCACGCCCCAGTAGCTGGCGAACAGGTCGTAGGTCCGGCGGCCGAGCAGGAACGCGTCGGCGCGCTGGTAGGTCTGGTCGACGAAGGTCATGGCCTGGCTGTCGAACAGTGGCCTGGCCCATCCGCCGCGCTCCATTCCGGGGTCGAGGATCGGATGCCGGCCCCCGTTTGCCTGCATTACTCCATCGACGGAGACCTGCGTGGTGGTCGTCAGTTTCATGATCGCGCTTCCCTTCTCCTTGGTTCGCTGGTCATTCGGTAGGCCCGGACCGCCGCGACCGACTTGTCGGTCATCGCGCCCGCTCCGCGAGATAGCAGCGGAAGACGACGCCCATGCGCACGGTCCCGTCGGCCCGTGTTCGCGGCGCGAAGAAGGACCGAAGCGCCGCTTCGACGGCCGCGCGGCCAGAGTGACGGACCGCCGCGGCGACCGGGCCGGCCGGCAGCTGGGCGGCGACCGCGTCGTCCTCGTTGTCGAAGTCGACGTCGAACGCGACGTCGGCCATCGCCGCGGATGCGAACCCGGCATCGAGCAGCGCGCCGCGAGCTGCGTCCGCGTCGGCGAGGTCGAGCGTGCTGCGGTCGGGCACCTCGTCGTGGGGGGCGAGCTGATTGATCAGCGCCGCGCTCTCGGCCTGCTCGGGACCGGCGCCCGCCGTCACGACCGCCCGGCCCGAGGAGGCGGTCACGCGCGCGATCTCGGCGAACGCGCGGCGCGGGTTGGCGGCGTAGAGCACGGAGTTGAACGCGGTGACGACCTCGAAGGCGCCGTCGTCGAACGACATGCGCTGCAGGTCCTCGACGAGGTAGGCGGCTTCCGGGCGCCGGCGGCGCGCGTACTGGACGAGTCCCGGGGCCACGTCCAGGCCGATGACGTGCGCGCCGGCCTGGGCGGCCAGCTCGGCGAACAGGCCCGATCCGCAGCCGGCGTCGAGGAGCCGCATCCCGGGCAGAAGGTCAAGACGCTCGAGAACACGCTCGTACAGCGGCCGAATGCGGCCCTCCGCGGCCTCCGCCCAGCCCCCCGGATCGCTGCTCCAGAGCTCGCCCTGGACAGTCGCGCTCATCGGGACCTTCCCCGCGCCGGACGCAGAAGTCGATGTCGTGGTGCACGCGCGCACACCACCGACACACGCTGGCAGCCGTCGATCACGTAGCGGCCGTCCAGGCGGCGGCCGAGGGTGATCGGCGGCAGCGCCCCGGCGGTGCGGCGCGATCGGCGGGGGCGACCGAAGTCCTGCCGCGCGTCGAGCAGCGGCTGCCCCGCCGAGTTGGAGGTCGTGATGCCGAACATGGCCGAACCGTACGGCCGGACTGCCGCGCACTCTTGAACAAACCGGGCGTCCCTCTCGCGGCAAACCACTAGGCCCCGGCACACTTGGTCACGTGACCGGCGAAGCGGTCTCCGCGCCCGCCGTCGTCGGGCAGAGCTACCTCGAGCGCTCGCCCGTCCCGGCGCTGCGCGCACTCGCCTCCTCGGTCTGGATCCAGCAGGTCGGCCGCGACGCCGCACCGTACGTCCACCGGCGCGTCCCCAACGGTGCCGTCGAGCTCGTCTGCCGGGTCGGCTCGGCCCCGCGGGTGATCGGGCCGCTCACCGAGCCGCTGGTCGAGGTGCTCGAGCCAGGCACCACCGTGGTCGGCATGCGCTTCGTGCCCGGCGCCTTCCCGGCGGGTCGCGGCGCAGCCCGCGTCGGAGCTGGTCGGACTCGCGCTCGACGCCGAGGAGCTGTGGGGCCGCCCGGCCGCTGCGCTCGGCGAGGCGGTCGGCACGGCGGCCTCGCCCCAGGAGGCGCTCGCCGCCGTACAGCTCCATGTGCACCATCGCGCCGGCGCCCGCGAGCCCCCTGACCCGCTCGTGTCCGAGGTGGTGCGCAGTCTCATGCCGTGGCGCACGGCGGACGTGACGTCGCTGAGCACGTCTCTTCACATTTCCGAGACGCAGCTGCGGCGCCGCTG
>WNGE01008536.1_pt1 | contig 19231 bp, 16 predicted proteins | sample 5400651 | NCBI WGS metagenome assembly WNGE01 (sample SAMN13153370, study PRJNA577476) | soil metagenome | isolation source: 60 cm soil or saprolite under grassland replicate 2 | place: USA:California | collected 2016-06-15
TGATCGCGGAAACGGGCGCAGGCCAACACGGCGTCGCGACGGCAACAGTTTGCGCGCTGTTTGGATTGCGCTGCGTGATTTACATGGGCGCAGAAGACGTACGGCGGCAGGCGCTGAACGTTTTCCGGATGCGATTGCTTGGAGCCGAAGTGATCACGGTAAACGCGGGCACGCGCACGCTGAAGGACGCGATCAACGAAGCGCTGCGCGACTGGGTAACGAACGTGCACGACACTTATTACTTGTTAGGCAGCGCGCTTGGTCCGCATCCCTATCCACTGATGGTACGCGAGTTTCAAAGCGTAATCGGGCGCGAGGCGCGCGAACAAATTTTGTCCGCGACAGGAAAATTACCACGCGCGCTCATAGCCTGCGTGGGTGGCGGCTCAAATGCGATCGGCCTATTTCATCCGTTCATTGCAGACGAACGGGTCAGACTGATCGGTGTGGAGGCTGGAGGGCACGGCGATTCGCTCGGCGAACACGCCGCCAGATTTCACACTGGCGAGAGGAGCGGCGGCGGTTGCATCGGCGTTTTGCAAGGCACTATGTCTTATGTGCTGCAGGACCCGAACGGTCAAATCGCGACAACGCATTCGATCTCAGCCGGACTGGATTATTCGGCGATCGGGCCTGAGCACGCGTTCCTCCACGACAACGGGCGCGCCGAATACATCAGCTCGAGTGATAGCGAAGCGCTCGAAGGCTTCGAGCTTAGCGCCAGACTTGAGGGAATCATTCCCGCGCTCGAAACAGCGCACGCAATTCTGCCTGCCGTGCGTATCGCTCGCGAGTCGACACGAGATGACGCGATCATCGTTAATCTGTCCGGTCGCGGTGACAAGGATGTCCAGCTCATCGCGGATTTACAGCGATGAGTCGGATCGCGGAGACGTTTGCAGCGCTGAAACGCCTTGGACGCGGCGGCTTTATTCCATTCATCACCGCAGGCGATCCCGATATTGCAACCACTGAGCTCTTGCTCATCGAGCTGGCTGCAGCTGGGGCAGACATCATTGAACTGGGCGTTCCCTTCAGTGATCCAGTCGCCGATGGCGAAACCATTCAGCGCGCATCTGAACGCGCGCTGCGCAAAGGCGTGACGCTGCGCGACGTACTAACCTGCGTTGCACGTGCAAAACAACATATCGATGTTCCGATCGTCCTCTTCAGTTACTTCAATCCTCTCTTGAGATTTGGCGAAGACAGGCTGGCGAACAAAGCGAAAGAAGCCGGCGTGGACGCGGTTCTTGTGACGGACCTTATTCCTGAAGAAGCCCAGACTTGGATCGAGATATTGGTTCAACGCGACCTCGAACCGATTTTTCTCGTCGCGCCCACAACGTCAGACCAACGACTGAAAGAAATTGCTCGGCAGGCGCGCGGATTCATCTACGCTGTTTCACGTGCTGGGGTGACTGGCACACGCGATGAAATGACGGGTGACGCCGAAGCCCTCGTGAAACGTGTGCGGTCAGTAAGCGATTTGCCAGTGGCAGTTGGATTCGGCATCTCAACGGCGGAACAGATCCGCCAGGTCTGGCATTTTGCAGAGGCGGCTGTTACCGGAAGCGCAATCGTCAGAGAGATTGAAAAACTGGCCGGTTCCGCGGATCTGGTAGATCGCATCGGCGAATTCGCGCGATCATTACTAGCGCCGAAAACTAACGATTCGCCCCAACAGGGAACATTACCCTCTCGGGCGCAGCATTGAGTGCGACTAGAAGCTTTTTGATCAATCGCGTTTTGACGCGACCCGCTTCGCGCGGTGAGACGACATAGCGGACAATCGCTTCAAGCCACGTATTTTCGCTCACACGAAAAATAACGCGTGGTCGCTCCCGCACTTCCAGTTCATCAACTGGCGTACGGGCAAGCAAGTCACGAAATGTTTCGATGCGTTTCAGCATTTCCTCGCCCAGCTCCTCCTCGGTAATTCTCTGCATTGTGCTGGCGATGAACTCCAGATCGGCATTGTAGGCGACATGGAATTTGATTTCGTTCCAGATGTAAGGAAAAAGCGGCCACGAATAGTTATAAACGATCTCTTCAAGCACTTTTTCGTTCGGAAACTTGATGAGACGTCCACTCGGATGATCACCCGAAATGTACTGACCGCCGAATTCCCACAGGGTGGTATCCAGGTAACCAACATCGATTACGTCGCCAGTGGCGTCACCAATCTTAATGCGATCACCCACCCGAAAAGGCTGACGGACGAGAATATAGATCCAAGCGATGAAGCTTTTCATCGGGGTTTGTACAGCCAAGCCAATGACGATTGAGCCGACACCGAGCGCGGCAACTGCGGCATACCAATTGACAAAGATTACCGACACAACAATGAACGCAATAAGGAGGGCAACGACCAGATGCATGATGCGCTGGAGCGTGAAACGTGCAGAAGCATTCTCAACACGACCGAGCCCATACACGGAAACACCTCGTGCAAAGCCAAGAACCACCACGATCAGGGCTGTGCCGCGTAGAATTCGCCCCGCAATATTGATAGTTGGCTGCGGCAACGGAATCAGTTTCGAACCGATCAGAAAATAGAGCACAGCGCAGCCGACGAGAAACAATGCGTGTGTAACAAACCAGAATTTATCCCTGCCGCCTGCTTGAACCTTGTGGCCACGTTTTTCGCCGGTAGCCCGTTGAAGCTCTTTGCGCACTTCAGGTTGCTGCGAGATTTCCTCTGCTGTTTCAGGCATCACTATTAAAATCGCATCGAGAGGAAGGAACGCGCGCCAAGCCTCAGTAATGTCAGCTGGTCGCCAGCTTGGCGTCCTGAATCGCTGGCGACCTCAGTTTGGCTGCAACGATGCGCGGTCTCTGGACAGCAAAGCAAAAAAAGTTGCTCGCGTACTCCCCAAAGTGGCTGGTAGTGCATGACCATGTCATACGCGTGCGACGCGGTCGTGGTCCGACCATTGGCGGCGGCGCGCGCTCAGCCGAGCTCACGTTGTCGGGCTTTGTACACGACGTTTGTTCCGCAGTTCACCCGCTGGCTGCCGGGTCGCCGTTTTTCAAAACGCTTCCGCTCGAACGATTCGGGCTCGAATGGATTCAACCCGAAATTCCGTTGGCACATCCGCTCGATGACGGTTCCGCGGCGTGCTTGCATCGGGATGTCGATTTTACAGCAGAGCAACTCCCCGGCGATTCGCGCGCTTATCGGCGCCTGATGAAGCGGCTTGCGAGCAACTGGGAAAAATTGGCTAACGAATTTTTGCAACCGATGTTGCATTTGCCCCGCCATCCCCTGGCGCTGGCACGGTTTGGAATTCCGGCGCTTTGGCCGGCAAGCTCGCTGGCGAAGATTCTTTTCAAGCACGACCCAGCCCGAGCATTGTTTGGGGGAATCGCAGCACATTCGTTTCTGCCTTTGGAATCGATCGCTTCATCCGCATTTGGTTTGGTCCTGGGAATGGCTGGACACGCCGTGGGTTGGCCAATTCCGCGTGGTGGATCGCAGGCCATTGCAAATGCGCTCGCCAATTGTCTTCGCGAACTCGGTGGAAAAATCGAGACCAACCATCGTGTCAAAAATCTGAACGACCTGCCGAAATCACGGGCGGTTCTTCTGGATGTTTCGGTGTGGCAATTTTTGCGCATTGCTGGCCAAGGAATGGCGGCCGCGTACCGGCGTCGATTGGAATCATTTCGACACGCGCCCGGAATTTTCAAAATTGACTATGCGCTGAGGGAGCCGATTCCGTGGAAAGCAGAAGCTTGCCGTCGCGCCGGCACAATTCATCTCGGAGGCACCATGGATGAAATCGCTGCTTCCGAACGCGACGTCGCTCACGGAACAATTCCCGAGCGTCCGTTTACACTGGTCGCACAACAAAGTCTGTTTGACGAAACCCGGGCACCACCCGGACAACACACGCTGTGGGCCTACTGCCACGTTCCATTCGATTGCAAGATCGACATGTCAGATCCCATCGAATCTCAAATCGAGCGGTTCGCTCCGGGATTTCGCGATTGCGTTCTCGCCCGTCACAAAATGAGCGGCGCTGATCTCGAGAAATCGAACGCGAATTTAGGCGGCGGCGATATTAACGGCGGCGCGGCGAACCTGATGCAGTTAATTGCGCGGCCGACTTTCAGCCCGACGCCATACCGGACCCCGTTGCGCGGGGTTTATTTATGTTCGGCGTCCACTCCGCCAGGCGGCGGCGTCCACGGTATGTGCGGTTATCACGCTGCTCGATTGGCGTTGCGCGAAATTTTCGCGAAGCACTAGCAGAATACGAGAAAGTACCTGCCCCGTAGATACGGCCGGGGAACCTTTGAAAGCCGTCTATAAGTTGATGGGAGACCCACGCAACATCGCTCACGCCAAGAAAGTCACTCAGGAGAAGCATCACAAAGCCAAGCATGCTCAAAAGGCTGGTGCGTCCCAGCCTGTCAAGAAGCCGCAAATCGAGGAAACGAAATCAGCTGCCACAGAGCAAAGCACTGAGTCCAAGCCGGAGGCCGAAAAGTCGGTTCAACCACCGGATTCAACGCAACTGGAAAAATCGCTTGCCGTTCTCTCCAAGCTAAAGGAGTTGGAGTTTCACTCGCGGGCGAATATCGAAAAGCTGGCTGAACTTAGCTTGACGATCGAGGAAGAGCTCAAGCAAAAGGCGTTCGCTGAGCCCATCGGAGCGCTCTACTCGGCGCAGGATGCCTTCCAATCCAAAATCGTAAAGTTGATTGAAGACTACGAAGCGGAGTGCACTCGCTTGAAACCGGCGGGATAAGATTTTGCTCTCAACTGCAAACGCGTTGGACATGGCGCGTCCCAATCTTCAACGGAAACCAGCCAGCGTATAAATCAACCCGAGCAGTCCGCTACCTAGAATGACTGCGATGATGTTCCATTTCCAACGGAGCATGCCGACGAAAGCGATTGTGCAAACCACAAGCGCAAACCAGTCGACGTTCCTGCCAGGCGGAAAGATGACGTGAATTCCGAACCAGACGGCGAGATTCAAGATCACGCCCACGACGGCGGCGGTGACAGTTGAAAGCGCGGCGGTCAATTGTTTGGCGCCGCGCAACTTCTCGATATACGGCGCGCCGAGAAAAACCCAGAGAAAACAGGGAACAAACGTTGTCCAGGTGGTGATTAGTGCGCCGAGTGTAGCCGCAAGAAGTGGCGGCAGACCACCCGGTTGATTCCAACCGCCGAGGAATCCAACGAATTGCAAGACCATGATGAGCGGGCCGGGCGTCGTTTCGGCAAGGCCGAGTCCATCGAGCATCTGATCGGCACGGAGCCATTGATAATGTTCGACCGCCAGCTGAGAGACGTAAGGCAAGACCGCGTAGGCGCCGCCGAATGTCACGAGGGCCGCTTTGCTGAAAAATAATCCCTCACGAAAGATTGTGTGTCGCGGACCAAGAAAAATTCCGGCGAACAAAATCGGCGCCCACCAAAGAAAGATCCATGTCCCGGAAATCTTGAAGGCGCGAATGAGTAAAGATCGCGCAGTCGGAGGCGGGCCGACCTCTTCAACGAAAGATGTCGATCTTGCGCCTTGATCGAGCGAACCGAGAAAAAATTGCGGCAGAATCTTCCCGCCAATGAGCCCCATGATTCCGGCGCCGATGATGATCAATGGAAATGGCACGCGGAAAAAATAAATCGCCACGAACGCCGCCATGGCGATTGCCCACATGACGGCGTTCTTGAGCGCTTTGCTGCCGATGCGGATCACGGCCGCGCCGACAATCGCGAGCACGGCTGGTTTCAATCCGTAAAAGATCGCAGCAATCGAGGGAACGTGACCATAGGCGACATAAATGTAACTCAGCGCCAAGAGAATGAAGATTGATGGAATGACGAAGAGCGCGCCCGCCACGATGCCGCCACGCGTCTTGTGCAAAAGCCAGCCGATATAAATAGCGAGTTGCTGTGCTTCCGGTCCGGGCAGCAGCATGCAAAAATTCAGGGCGTGGAGAAAATGCGTTTCGCCGATCCACTTCTTTTTCTCGACAACCTCCGCGTGCATCATCGCGATCTGGCCGGTCGGCCCGCCAAAGGAAACAAAGCCAAGCTTGAGCCAAAAGCGGAAGGCTTCGCGAAAGGTTGGATGACTTGTTTGGTATCCACTTTCCGCGACTGCAAGTTGTGGCGAGGCCTTATTCATCGCTTTTGCAAAAATGAGTAAAGCGCGTCAAAACACTCAAAACCGCGACGGAGAATCTCCTCGTCAGGCAATCCCTCTTTGGCCCAACCTTTCAAGACACGATCAATACCGATGCACTCCGAGCGCTGGAACTTCTCGTCTTCGAGATCGGCATCATGAATCATTTCGGCGATTTTCCTGCCGGCCTTGTCTTCAATTCCAAATCGGCGAATCAATGTCTCGAATGTGCAGCAATCACCGTGATGGGAGAACTCCACGTCCACCATGTCGAATGGAATCACCTCGCGATTAGACGGAACTGCCGCGGCGAAAATAAACCTCGCTCGAGGATCGATGAATCGTCGAATCAACCACGCTGACCCAACCCGATCGATTTCGGGACGAGGCCGTGTCAGCCAGGTTTTGCCGCGATAATTTTCCGCTTCGAGTCGCGGCAGCGTTTTTTTAGGCGCGCCTTCAGCTCGGTGCAATAGCATCTGCACGTCCTCCCCTCGCGCGCTCTGAAAAAAATCGATATCGCGGATTGCCCGGAACTGACGCGTGAGCCGTTCCAGTTCTGTGGCTTTTGTCTCGGGATCGGTTTTCTTGCTCCGGGCTAAAAAGTCATGCAACGCCGTTTTGATCGCGCCGTATTCTTCGTCACGCGCCCGGTTAAAAAGCGCGATCAACTTCTCATTCGGCATCCCCTCGATCTCTTGAACTCGAACCAGAGTCGCGTCACCGCTGAAATCTCGAATCTGCTGCGCCAGCCACTGAAAATGCTCGTACTGCGGCGGCAGATCGGGTAGGAGATATGTCGATGTTTTTATCTGGATGGCGCCGATCTTTTTGAACCGCCGCCAGATCGCGACCCGCTCCGTCTTTTGTCTGGTAGGAAGGCTATAGAGAAGAAGAAGCCAGGAAGTTGCGCGCATACAACGTTAGTAATCAGTGCGAATTATCATGACGATCATGAAACAAATTGTTACCATAGCTTTAGTCTTCGCCGCGTTGCTTTGTACATCGGTAGCGGCTGGCCTCGAGACCGCGCGTATCGATGAATTAACCGGACTCAAAGGGAAGATGAACGAGAAAGAGGGCGTTTATCGGGTCACGTTCCCGCGCGATGACGTAAAGGTCGTTGTGGATGGATGGACGATGCCGCCGTTCATGGGTCTTGGCACTTGGGCAGCGTTTACTGAGACTAGCAATGGCGCAATGGTGATGGGAGACACCGTTTTGTTTGAAGACGAGGTGAACTCTGCGATGCCAGCTGCACTCGACAACGGGCTGAGCGTTACCGCGTTGCATAATCATTTCTTCTTCGATCGACCCAAAGTCTTCTTCATGCACATCGAAGGCGAAGGCAGCGTCGAGAAGTTAGCAAGCGCTGTTAAAAAAGTTTACGACGCCGCCAAACAGATTCGAGCCGCAAGTCCGAAGCCGAAAGACTCTTTCGGTGCTCAGCCGTTGCCAGACAAGAGTTCTATCAGCGCTGCGCCTCTTAACGAGATCTTCGCAATGCAAGGCGAGGCGAAGGATGGAATGGTTAAGTTCACCATTGGTCGACCGGCAACAATGCATGGCGTCAAAATCGACAAGGACATGGGTGTCAACACTTGGGCGGCGTTCGCTGGTGCCGACGACAACGCGATTGTCGATGGAGACTTCGCAGTCACGGAAGATGAACTGCAACCGGTCTTGAAATCGTTGGTCAAGGACAAGATCAACATCGTCGCCATCCATCAACACATGACGCACGAAGAGCCGCGCATGATGTTTTTCCATTACTGGGGACGAGGCCGGGCAAAAGATTTAGCGCAAGCTGTCAAAGGCGGGATTTTAGTAGGTGGACTGCTCAAGGTCAGCTCGCCGCTGCCGTAACCCTCAGATTTATACAGGAGACTATGAAGTCATCGCTCTGCATCATGCTTGTGACGACAACGGCAATGGCGCTCGCCGCGGCAGCGGCACGGCGAAATGGTCCGTTGAAAAAGACAATTCGGCTCCGAGCAAACCGAATGTGTTGAAACAATCAGGTCAGGCAACTTTCCCGGTCTGTTTCAAGAACGACACGAACATCAAAGACGGATTCGTCGAAGTAAAGTTCAAGCCGATTTCCGGCAAGGAGGACCAAGCGGGCGGCGTGATCTGGCGGTTACAGGACGGGAACAACTATTACATTGCTCGCGCCAACGCGCTCGAAAACAACGTTACGATTTACCACACCATCAAAGGCAAGCGCACCGAGAAAAAGCGCACCAAAATGCAGGTCGCGTCCGGCACGTGGCACACATTACGTGTGGATTTCAATGGCAATCATTTCACTGTCACGTTCGACGGGAAGCATCTGTTCGATGTCGAGGACACGACGTTCACCGAAGCTGGCAAAGTCGGCGTCTGGACGAAGGCTGACAGCGTGACGTTGTTTGACGATTTTACCTACGGCGGGAAGTGACGCCGCTCACACGCGAACGACATCGTGAACCCCATCGCTTGTTTCAATTTCTTGAAGCTTGCAGTTTGGCCGATGGTTATTTAACAAGACATAAGACCCATGAACTCGGCACCGAAAATCTCGAACTCGTTGGCGCAACAACTTAACCTAATGGCCTCCGCGCTTCTTCCGGCCTTGCCGCCTTTTGATAAAACCGCGCCGGATGTGGCGGCGTTGCTCAAGCGTTTGACAAAAAGTGAGGACGATCAGGACATCGCTCAGTCGGCGGCGGTATGGCGGGCGAGTGCGGCGGATCCTTTGCGGCATCAGCCGGCGGTGCGGCGCACGGCGGGTTGGCGGAAGAAGCGCGGGCTCGATGCGAAGGCCGTTTTTGGCGCGAGCAAGAGCGGAAACTTTCAGCTCATTGGCAAAGTCGGCGGAGAAGCTGTGCCGATGTCGCGCGCCGAATTCTACGGGCTCACGCTGCCTGCTTTTAAGAAAACGGTGGCTAAGATTAATCCCGGAACCGATCCGAAGAAATGGCAAGAACTGGCCGCTGCCTTCATGACGGATGTCGTAAAGGATGGCACGGGCAAAAATGTCTGGCCACCGGAGCCGGCAATCAGTGGGTTGAAGGCTTCCCAGTTTGCCCAGCAACTCCTGCGCGATTGCCTGATGGAGGCGATGGGGATGCTCGACGGCCCTCCGGCGACGCCTCCGCCTTTGCTCGTGGCTCTCGGCGAGCACCGCCGCTCCGGCAATCACTACACGCGGGAAGACGCGGAGTTGCGGCGCAATGAATTGATCAAGGAACTGCAAAAGCCGGCGGCGCCGGCCGGCTCACCTGCCTGAACAATCCGGGCACTCATCTTCAACCTCTATGCGGTCATGAAAAAGAATCCGAAAACGAGCTTCGTGGTAGTCGGCAGCGGCGGTGGTGGAGGAACCATTGCGTGGCTGCTGGCAAAGGCCGGGCACTCGGTCACGTTGTTGGAACAAGGGCCGGACGTGGCGGACCGGTATCGGAACGCGCACGATGGCCGGCCCGCACCGGCCGGCGGCGACCCGGATGGATTCAACTCCGTGATGCACGACGAGTATTACTTCCGCGTCAAACGCCCGGACCCGAAGCGCCGCCTGCGCGGAGACTATAATACCTTCCGCGTCGGGGGCGTGGATACGGCGAAGGCTCAGCCTTTCGTGAATGGCTGGACGGCTTCCGTGCTGGGAGGGGGCTCCGTCATTTGGGGCACTTGGGCGTTTCGACCGCTGCCCGTGGACTTCAAGCTTGGCACGTTCTATCAGAACCTGGGCCGTCTGGAGGAGCTTCGGAGTTGGGGTTATTCATTGATCGACTGGCCCGTTGGCTACGAACAGATGGAGCCTTTCTACCGCGTGGCGGAGGCGCTGCTGGCTGTTTCCGGCGACCGCGCCAAGCTGAATGCCAGCATCACCGCCAGTGCCTGGTTCAAGGAACTCGCCGGCAATGCGAAGGTGGGCGCTCTTTTCAACGGCGCCACGGTGGGCGAACCTTACCCGTGTCCGCCGCACCCGATAAACCCCGTCGGTTACTACGTGGAGCAGGCGATGAATCGCGCGGAACTCGGCCTGGCCGCGGCGCCGCTGCCCGTGGGTATCGTATCGCCGGGCACCTCCACCTACCGCACGCGGGAAATCCTGGCGCAAGCTGCGCAAGCCGGTCCAGCCCAGCTTGAAGGCGCCGATTTTTGGAAAAAGACTCCCGACCAACTCTGGTCGGAACGCATCCGGCAGGCGTGCAACATGTGCGGTTTCTGCGGCGAATACCTCTGCTGGGGTGGCGCGAGAGAAGTGCCTGGCCAGACCCTCATCCCTGGCGAGCCTAAATCCGGCGCGCACGCTACCGTCATTCAGGAGTTGCGCGACATGGGGCAGCAGCCCGGGAGCAAAGTCCGGGTGCTGTGTGGTGCCCGTGCTTACGAGATCACGCTCAACCCGAAGACCAAACGCGCCAATGGCGTCCTCTACCTTGACATCTCCGATCCCGATCATCCGGAGGCTGTCTCGCAACCCGCGGAGACGGTCATCGTTTCCTGCGGAGCCGTCCAGTCCGCCCGGCTCCTGCACATGTGCGGGGAACATGGCTTGGGCAATGAGCACGACCAACTCGGACGCAACGCCTGCTTCCATCTCTTCGGCATGGGAGCCAAGGTGACACTTGAGGAACGTTTTCGCGGCCTCCTTCATGCTGAATTCGGTCCCACGGGCAACACCACCTCCTTCGGCCCTTACTTCATCAAGGACAAAGACGGGCGCTGGCTCAAGGGCGGCACCCTCACCAGCACCGCAAAGAAGAATCCATTGGAGAACGCCGTTGGAGCCGTGGCCGGCGGCAGCTTCGGCGACGCGCTCGGCAAGAGCATGAAAGACTATGCCATCAGCGTGGAACTGCGCCTGACTGCCGACGACCTGCCGATGCCCCGCAACCGCGTCGACCTCGATCCCACGCATGTGGATGAATTCGGCTTCCCCGTGGCCCGCATCACCCGCGAGGTCGGCACCCACGAGTGGCTCATGTATCAAAGCGTCGTGCCGATCTTCCAGCAGGCTTTTGAAAAAGGGAAGAATGGTGTGACCAAGGCGACGTTCTCTCCGCACATTCTCGACCTTATTGGCGACCACCAGATGGGCACGTGCCGCATGGGCGATGATCCGGCCACGTCCGTCGTGGATTCATGGTGCCGGCTGCACGGCACGAAGAATGTCTTCGTGGTGGATTCCAGCGTGATGACCACCGGTTTCGGTCTTAACCCCATGATCACCGTCGTGGCCAACGCCCTGCGCGTCGGCACCTTTATCGCCGATACGCTCGCCAAGGCCGGCGATCCAACCAAGTAAACTCAACCCTCAAACACACATGAAGCTTCGAATCACCACCTTCAACGTCCAAAACATGTTCAACCGCTACGCCTTCCTTGATCAGCCGTTTACAGGGCGCGACTTCGAGCAAACCGTCATGGCCACAGGCGTCGTGTCGCTGGCCAGCCAGCAGGGCGATCTGGTTCCCTACGCCACGACGACGATTCAGCGGAACAACACGGCCTTGGCGATTCTCGACGCGCAGCCGGACATCCTCGCGGTGCAGGAGATTGAAAACATCTACACGCTGCGCAACTTCAATGAGCAATACTTGGGCAACTACTTTGGCCACGTCATCTCCATTGATGGGAACGACCCGCGCGGCATTGACGTGGGCCTCTTGATCAAGCGCGACCTCACGAGACCTGACCTGAAAAGCCTGACGGTCGGCGGCATTCGCACGCACATCGACGAAGCCGCGAACAAGAAAGAGATGGTCAGCCGCCGATACATCGGCCAGTTGGGAGGCAAGGCGGCCTACCTCGCTCCAAATGCCATCTTTTCCCGCGACTGTCTCGAGGTGGACGTGGTGATCGCAAAGAAGGACGGGACGAAAAAAACGCTCACCTTGCTGGTGAACCACCTCAAGTCGCAATTGGGCGGCAAACCGTCGGATGAGCGCCGCCTCAAACAATCCACACGCGTGGCTGCGATCGTGAACGAAAACGTGGCAGCGGGCCGCTTGCCCGTGGTGCTGGGCGACCTCAACGCGGACGCCAGCCTCAAAAACGGCACTAGCGTGCATCCCCTGACGAAGCATCCCGAGCTGCAGGATCCCTTCGGCGCGCTTCCTAAAACGAACAAATGGACGCACTTCCTCGACTCCGGCGGCGGCGAAGTTAGCCGGCTCGATTACGTGCTGCCTCACAAGAGCCTCGTCGTGGATCCCGTCGATGTGGTCGCGCTCGACGCCAACACCTCAATTGTCCGCAAGGGGCTGTCTACCAAGTGCCACCAATACCCGATGAATCTGGCACGCTACCCCACCATTGGCCCCGTGGACACCGAAGCCAGCGATCATTGCCCGGTGATCGTCACGCTCGAGTTGTAAATTTCTACCCGCTGGATTACCCGCAAGAAACTCTTCGACGTGGAGGACACGACGTTCACCAAAGGCGGCAGGGTTGGCGTCTCGACGAAGGCTGACAGCGTGACGCTATTCGATGACTTCAGCTATGGCGTAAAGTGAAAACCCGATTTCTCCTCGCGCTGGTTTGCCCGCTCCTGATTGCGCTTCCCTCGCAAGTAGAGGCAGCCTTATCGCCGGGTTTTTGACGGCCGCCGGTTACGTCGGTGGACTCATCAGCCACAAATAATCGATAGGAAAAAGTTATGCGGAACAGACAGCGAAAAAAGGAAGAGCAGTAAAGTGAAACGTTTAGCTCTTGTTATCGTCATTGCAGTGGTTGGCAACTATCTCGCCGCTGAATCCGGCGGACTTCAACTGAAGCAGACGATCCCGCTGCCGGGGGTAGAGGGACGGATCGATCACCTCGATCTCGACGCGGCTGGTGAAAGATTGTTCGTCTGCGCGCTTGGCAACAATACCGCCGAAGTCCTCGACTTGCGCAAAGGCGAGCGCGTCCACACGATCAGCGACCTCGGAGCGCCACAGGGTCTCGTTTATATTGCCGAATTGAATCGCCTCTTCATCGCGAACGACAAAGGCGGCGTTTGCAAGATTTACGACGCAAAATCATACCAGAATGTTGGTGAAATAGATCTTAAAGACGATGCCGACAATGTCCGTTACGACAGTGCCACGAAAAAAATTTATGTCGGGTTTGGCAGCGGCGGAATCGCCATCGTCAACGCGCTAGATGGAAAACAAATCAGTTCAATCAAACTTTCGGCTCATCCCGAAGCGTTCGAGTTGGAAAAGAACGGGAAACGAATTTTTGTAAATGTTCCGAATTCCCGCCATGTGGCAGTAATCGATCGGGAGAAGGGCGAAGTCGTCACCACATGGAAGACAGATCTGGCATTTGGAAATTTTCCCATGGCTCTGGATGAAGCGAATCATCGGCTATTTGTCGGCTGCCGTCTTCCAGCAAAGCTTGTCGTGCTCAACACGGAATCCGGTGACATTGTTGCAAAGATCGATATCTCCGGCGATCCCGATGACGTTTTCTACGACGGTAAACGCCATCGCATCTACGCGATTTGCGGCGCGGGAAAAATCGACATCATCGAGCAGACTGATCCGAATACCTATGCAGCCTCAGCTAGGGCGAACACAGCAGACGGCGCTCGCACCGGACTTTTCGTTTCCGAACGCGACACCTTGTTCGTAGCTGTTCCACATCGCGGATCGCAAAAGGCCGAGGTTCGCGCTTATCATGTCGAATAATTTCGTAATTGAACAATGATTCAAAGAATACTCGCTTCCGCCAAGCCCGCTCTTTCACAGGGCCTGGAGTTGTCCAATGAGCCGTAGTTCGAAATTTGCAAAAGTCGGCGCAGTCGCATTGATCCAAATCATTTGGGCTTCAGTCGCCCACGCAGCCGACACCAATTACGAGCTCAAACCAATTAGTTTACCGGGTGCGACCGGGACGGTAGCGCTCGACTACTTCGCTTATGATCGCGCGACAGGGAAATTATGGGTGCCGGCGAGCAATACCGGGAGCGTGGATGTAATCGATGAGGCAACCGACGCTGTTTCGCAGGTGACTGGGTTTAAGACAAGAAAGGTCGAGCTGCGCGGACGAAGGGTCACACTCGGGCCAACGGCAGTCAGCATCGGTGACAGCGTCGTTTATATCGGCAATCGCGGCGATTCGACACTTTGCGTGATTGACGCGCATACTTTAGCGCGCGGCGAATGTCTGGAGGTAGCTCCTGTTTCAGCAGGACGCGCCGCTGCGCCGGATGGAGTCGTCTATGTAGCTGCGACGCGCGAACTCTGGATCACAACGGGCGCCCCACCACTGGGTATCGCGTCGGCAGACAAGTCCCTTCAAGTCTTCGACGCTTCCGACCCGCGCCATCTGAAGCGCAAGACTAAAATTCCATTGGAGGGTTCGGCTGAAGGATATGCGGTCGATAATCAGCGCGGCCTCTTTTACACCAATCTCGAAGAGACCGGAAAGACAATAGCCATTGATGCGCGCTCGCACAAAGTCGTCGCGAAATGGGATCCCGGCAGTCGCGAGCTGCAAGGATTAGCGTTGGACAGGGAACGTAACTTCCTCTTCGTCGCATGCGGGGATCACGTTGTGAGTATCGATGCCGGTCATGGCGGAAAGGTGATCGACTCAATCACGACAGGACCTGGTCTCGACAACATTGATTATTCAGTGGACGCAAAACGTCTCTACGCCGCAGCTTCTCTAGCTGCGAGCCTCACCATCGCTGAGGTAGACGATCATGGAAAATTTCATTTGAGAGCGACGGTTCCGACGGTCAAGGGCGCACGCGGCGTTGTCGCTGGCAAAGGCGAAACAGCATATCTGATTGACCCCGCTGAAGGACGTATCCTGAAGCTGATACGGAAATAAGACAGCGCGCCTTTCAGGCGTGAGATCGCGTCGATGCTTCCGGATCGAAGATTGCCAGCAACGCGGGCAAAATGATTAAGACAAGCGGCAAGGAACAGATAAGTCCTGAGATAATCGCGATGGCGAGTGGTTGCTGCAGGGCGGAACCGTGCCCGATCCCAAGCGCCAGCGGCAACAGCGCGAGAATGGCAGCGAACGTCGTCATCGAGATCGCACGCATCCGATTCGTCCCTGAAAGGATCAAGCGGTCGTCGCTGGCCGGCAGTGAGCGAAATTCCGAGTAATAAAAAATCGCGATCTCGGTGACGATACCGACAATCATGGTCATACCCATGCGCGAAGTGATGTTGAATTCCGTGCCGGTGACCCAGAGGCCGATGAAAACGCCGGCAACGGCGAATATCGGGACGAGTAACAGGGCAAATGCGACGCGGAAACTTTCGTAAATAAAAAGCAGGAGCAGAAAGACGAGAACAATTGCCGTAATCAAGATGATGGTGAGCCCGCGGAAAGCGATTTGTTGTTGTTCATAGAGTCCGCCGAAAGTGTAGAGCACGTCATTTGGAATCAGCCCCGAGCTGACGAGTTTGCGTTTCACCTCGCGGACAGTCGAGCCGAGGTCGCGACCGCTGATACGCGCGGTCACTGCAACCATACGTTTGAGATCATCCCGCATAATTTCCGGCTGGCCGCTAACGGGGATGAGCGTGGCGACTCGTTTTAGTGGGAACAGGTGGCCATCCGGCGCGCGCAAAAGCAGATTGTCGATGTTACGCATGGTTTCGCGGGCGTCGCGTGGGATCCAAACGCGAACGCCGATTAGCTTCGGCCCTTGTTGAACATGCGTGGTCACATTGCCGCTCAAAAAACCAGTGAGCGCTTTGGTGACCGCCTCAGGGTCCATCCCTTCGAGCCCAACCTTTACCCGGTCCACCTGAATGTTGAGAGCGTCGCCCGCAGGTACGATGCCGTTTTTTACTTCAACTACGCCGCGAACCTTCGAAATGGTGTCGGCCACTTGCGGCGGCAAGGTGCGCAGAACTTGCTCGTCGTCGGAATACAGTTTGATCTCGATCGGCTGCGGCACGCTGGTGAGATCGCCGATCAAATCTTCCATCAACTGCAAAAGCTCGACTTGAAGACCGGGAATATGTTTCTCGATCTCATCACGGACATTGTTCATTATTTCTTCAATTCCGCGGCGCGGAAATGGTTTTAGGCGAACGAAAAAATCGCCTATGTTCGCTTCAGTGACGCCACCGCCGAGCTGCAAGCCGGTGCGCCGGGAATAGGTCTGCACTTCCGGCGTCTTTTGCAGAACGGATTCCACCTGGCGCAATAGACGATCCGTCTCCGCCAGGGATGTTCCCGGCGGCGAAATGTAATCCAGGATGAAACCGCCTTCGTCCATGACCGGCATAAATCCCGAGCCGCCGCTTTTGAATGCGATGAAACCGAGCAACAGAAGCGGCGCCAAAAAGACAATTACGAAGCGCGGCCGACGAAGAAGCCGCTGCATGTTCTCGCGATAAACTTCGTGTACGCGACGCGCGAAAGATCCGTATTCCTCTATCTCGGCGTCTTTTCTTTTCAAGAAAGTCGCGCATAGGATCGGCACAGCCAGCCACGCTACGATGAACGAAATGACAAGACTCGCCGCCATTGTGAAGGAAAGCGCCTTGAAAAATGCGCCCGTAACTCCCGACAAAAACGCCAGCGGGGTGAAAATGATGATCGTGGCGGAGGAGGAACCGGACAGCGGGTTGGTGAATTCACGCGCCGCTTCGAGTACTCGCGAACGCGGATCGCCCTCGCGTGCGCCGCGAACACGACGCACGATGTGTTCCACCATTACGATTGCATCGTCGATAATGAGACCAACAGCCGCGGCCATTCCGCCAAGCGTCATGATGTTGAAACTCATCTTCAGGACGTAAAGCAGCAGGATGGTGGCCGCGAGCACGGCCGGAACAGTCAAAGTCGCGATCAGCGTGACTTTCCAGTCGCGAAGAAAAATAAGCAGAACAAAAGCGGCGAGGACCATGCCGATCAGAATTGCGTCGCGCGTGCTGTGTTCAGACGCGAGAATGAGATCGCTCTGGTCGTACCAGTCGGCGATCTTCACTCCTTCCGGAATTTGTTTCCGTATTTCGCGCAGCTTCGCCTTGATGCCGCGCGCGATCTCGACCGTGTTTCCTGACGGTTGCTGGTAAACTTGGAACAGAACTGCGTCGTGCCCGTCGGCGGTCACCCGAACCCATTGCGGTTCCGCTGAGCGTTCGACGGTGGCCACGTCGTCGAGCAGCACCACGCCGTCGGGATTCGATCGCAATACGGTATGCTCAATTTCGTCAAACTTTTTGAACCGCGTGTCCGAAATAACGAGATAAAGCTTCTCGTACTGCTCAAGACGCCCCACTGCGACCAGCACGTTCGACGCGGAAAGCGCGCCGGCGACTTCGGACAGCGTCATGTTGAACGATTGCAGTTTGTCTGGATCGACCGTGACGCGGTATTCCTCGACGCGACCGCCTTGGACGCCGACGCGCGCAACTCCCGGAACTGTGGAAAGCGCCGGACGCAAAGTGTAGAGGGCGAGATCGCGCAGCTCGATGAGCGAATGCGAATCGGAAGTCAGACTATAGGCGATCGTCGGAAAAACGGTCGGGTCCATCCGCTCGACTTCGAATGAAGTGCCGGACGGCAGGCTCGGCAGAATCTTGTTCACCTGCGACTGGCACTGAAGCATGGCCGAGACCATGTCTTCGCCCCAATTGAAGTTGACCGAGATTTCTGCGGTGCCGCGGCTGGTTGTCGATCTTACGCTGCGCACACCGGGAATGGCGCGCACTGCTTCTTCCACTGGCGTGGTGACCTCTACGGTCATCTGCTCGGCAGGACGATCACCGGCATCGAGTGTGATTCGGACACGCGGGAAACTGACCTGGGGAAAAAGCGCGACCGGCAGAGAAAAACTCGCGACTGCGCCCGCGAGCGCGAACGCACCGAGCAAAAACAGAATCGAACGCGCATGGCTGTGCGTCCATGCGGTGAAGCTCATTTTTTCACCTCAACGGCCATGCCGTCTTCCAGCTCGTAGTTGCCCACGGTCACAACGAAATCACCCGGATGAAGATCATCGGCGATCACCTGCATTTCCTGGGGATTTTCCGCGCCGATTTTTACCGTGTGTTTCACCGCGCGATTATTTGCCACCGTAAAAACTTCAAACTCGCGCGACTCGTTAGGCAACACGGCTGACCGCGGCACGACCAACGTCTCTTTCTCAGTGCGCTGGATCTCGCCGCGGACGTAACCATCCAATAACAGCTTTGTCCCTTCGGGCAGCGCGACGTAAACATCGACAAGGCGGGTGGTCGGATCGATTCGACGTGTAACCAGCCGGACTGTGCCTTGTACCTTTGCCGCGGTTGGGTCGTTCACCGGCACAATGGTGATGGGCGCGCCCTCTTGCGCAGCGGTAAGATCCTCCGCTTCCACGCCCAGTTTCACTTCGATCTCATTCTCGGCAACGAGCTCCACCAGTGGACCGCCAGGTGGAACGATCTGTCCGTCTTGCGCGTCCACTTTGGCGATCACGCCCGACATGTCCGAGTGGATGCGGTTATCGCCTCCCGCGCCGGCGCGTTGCAAAGCCGTGAGCTGCGCCTCGGCGTCACGCGCAGTTTTTTCCGCAGCGCTCAGCTCCTGATTTGTAGCCAGCTTCAAGTTGAAACGCTCTTGAGTCTGCTTGAGTTCCTTGCGCGCAGCTTCCGCTGCGTTCTTAGCTTGTTGAAACTGCACTTGCGCGCCCGGGCTCAATTCAATCTCGATTCGTTTTCCTGCACGAACTGGCCTGGCGCGACGAGAATGTGGCGCACGCGCGTCTCGAAGGCGATTGAAACAGAATGCGTCTTACCGGGCTGCGCGACCACGCTTCCATAAACGATCACGGTTTCAGTGATGGTTTTTTGCTCGACTCTTGCGACCTGCACCTGTGGAACCGGGCCGGCCTTTTTTTGCTCTTTCCCAACCTCGAATCGCTGTGCGATCCAGACAAGGCCGCCCAGGACCAGGACGGCCACGAGCGAGCCTATGACGATATGTTTCTTTTTCATCTGGGCTGCAACGCTCTGTTCATCGGGAGATAACGCCCGGAAGCGATCTCCAGCGCGGTGTGCGCTTCGAGCAATTGCTCCTGGAGCTTGATCAATTGAATTCGTTTTTGCAGCAGATTGCTGCGCGCAGTGTAATAACTGAGCACGTCAGCG
>WNGE01003572.1_pt1 | contig 19225 bp, 15 predicted proteins | sample 5400651 | NCBI WGS metagenome assembly WNGE01 (sample SAMN13153370, study PRJNA577476) | soil metagenome | isolation source: 60 cm soil or saprolite under grassland replicate 2 | place: USA:California | collected 2016-06-15
GTCCTGGTCAGCAACGGGAGTCCCACTACCCCTTTCTCCCAGAACAAGCAGAACGAACCAGCGCTCGCTGTTGACGCCAATCACCCGAATGTGTTAGTAGCTGGCGCCAACGACAACATCGATCTAGAGGCCTGCAACGCGGGCAACGACACAACCTGTCCGTTCACTCCTGGCGTTGGCGGCTCGGGCGTCTACTTCTCATTCGACAGCGGCACCACCTGGACTCAGCCTACGTACCAGGGCCTGACCGCCCGCAACTGCCTGGGAGTCGTTGGGAACAGCGACCCGCCCTGCACACCCCAGGTCGGACCGATTGGTACGCTGCCCAAATATTTTGAAAACGGGCTGGTCTCCGGCGGCGACCCTGCGCTGGCGTTCGGTCCTCGGCCAGGAACCGATGGCACTTTCTCATGGGCGAATGGTTCACGCCTCTACTACGCGAACCTCACCTCGAACCTCCCCGGCACGCAGACGTTCAAGGGCTTTGAAGCCGCCGCCGTCTCGCGCACGGATAATGTGCAGGCGGCGGCAGCGGGCGACGCGACTGCCTGGATGAACCCTGTGATCGTCTCCAAGCAGTCATCAACGACGTTCAGCGACAAGGAGCAGATCTGGGCTGACAACGCCGAGAGCAGCCCATTCTTCGGCAATGCGTACCTCTGCCTCGCCTCGTTCCGCAGCCAGGAGAAAGGCCTGGCCTTGCCGCAGCCACTGCTCGTCGCCACGTCAACGGACGGCGGCGCGACCTGGACACAAAAGCAGGTCACGTCAGCCAGCAATAACCCCTTTAACACGAAGCAGGGATTCGGGCGATCCGGCTGCACGGTCCGCACCGACAGTCATGGTGTGGTCTACGTCTTCGCCGACCAGTTCGCCGTCGGCACGCCAGCGAATAGTTCTCACATCATGATCAAATCCCTCGACGGAGGCAAGTCGTGGACACGGCCCGTGAACATTGGGCTTGCTGTTGACACGTGCTTCCTCGTCCAGTTCGATGGAACCGGCTTCCGCTGTGTGATGGACGGCGTGGGTGGCGCGCGCGACGACCTCTCGGCGGCTCCAAGCGTGGATATCGCCAACGGTGCAGATCCTGCGCACCTGGGTTGATGGACGTGACGGGGTCAACCATGAGCATGTGTTTGTGAGCTTCTCGACCGACGGTGGAAACACCTGGTCGGCTCCCTCGGCAACAGAAACGGCGGGTGATCGCGGCTACTACTCCGCCATTGCTATCTCGCCGAAAGGAACAGACGCATACCTCGTGTACAACGCGTTCACCACGCCGTTACGCAATGATACCACTAGCTCGCGCACGCTGGTAGGTGTGGTGAAGCACGCGGACATTGGTGCAAATGGAGCGCCTGGCACGTGGAGTGAACTGAACCGTGGCGCGCCCGGAGATCCGCGAGGCTCCAGCCAGAACAACCTGTTCCTTGAGTTCCTCGGCGATTATGTGTATGCAGTCGCGACTGACACCTACGGTGCCGGGGTCTGGAACGACGTGCGGAACGCAGCCGACTGCCCGGCAATTGATACCTGGCGGGCGGCAGCTCAGTTGGATCCCACAACTCCGAAGCCTGCACCCGAGCAGGACTGCTCAGCGACATTTGGCAACTCGGACATCTTCGGAGGGTCTTTCGCTGATCCCACACCGTAAGTGGATCGGATCGGTGTACCTGATCATTTCGCCAGGGGTGTCCTCTGGGCGCCCCTGGCGTGTGAATCTCGTCGTAGAACAGGAGGCATTTCCTGTTCTACGAATTTTCAGCTAGACTTTATTGACTCTTCCTCAGATTATCATCCGCTTTGTACACAAGGACTTTGGTCTTGTTCCCTTTGACAGTGCTACTGATGGCACGGTACTATTTCTTGTGTGATTGATCACTATTGTTACTTGTACCTTATAACTTTGTGCAAGTAGTATGCTTTTTCCAATGGGAGAACTGCCCCACCAGGTAGTTGTTCTCTTTGTAACACCAGGGAGGTGAAAGTAATGTCCAATGAAACGTCTCCTACTCATGAACAAGTTGCCACCCTAAAGGCTCATTTAGAACGAGTGCGACATACATATGAAATTAATGGTGGTGAAAGAGATGTCCAATGATGCCACTCCTTTTCAGGAGCAAGTAGCTTCACTCAAGGCCCGTGTCTTCGCGCTCGTTCGGGCATGTCCTGTGGGGCGGGTGACGACCTATGGCTGGCTAGCCAAAACAGTTGGTTACCCGCGTGGGGCGCGCATGATCGGCTGGATTATGAATGAATCACCGCAGGGAGTCCCTGCACAGCGCGTCATCAACAGTAAAGGCGAATTGTCAGGCAGTTGGGCATTCGGCCAAAGCAGAACCATGCGCCAGTTGCTGGAGGCAGAGGGCATTGTCTTCACGGCAGACGAGCGCGTGGATATGAAACGCTATGGCTGGGATCCTACCCGTGACCTCAGCGAAGAAGAGTTGAAGCACATTCTTGATGATGCTCCTCACACTCCCGTCAATGCCAGCGAGCGGCTGATGTATCTCATGCGAAATGACCCGGCCTCGCCACTTCGCGGTATATAGGACTCGCAATGATTGCTCAGCCAGAGAAGTGAGATAAAGTGATGGCAGAAATCGACTCATCTCGACCCCGGATACCGCATGAGTTGGTCGAGTTTTGCGAAGCACGTGCTGCTCGTTACCGCCAGTTAGCCCTACAGGTATTTCATCAACAACCATACAGTCTCCGAACCTATTCAGGTCGGTAGACTACGTAACCATCGAAGACGAGGCGTTGATAATGCTGCCTGGAGTGAGCTATTCTCTGTGCGAAAGCGATAGCATCTGGAGAGCCTTCGGGGAACAGATAGGTAGCATGGGTGTCAGCGCTCACGGTCACGTAATATGGGTGATAGCGTTCACGGCCCAAGGCAATCAGCCCATAAGGGATAGCACAGATGATCTGTTCCTGACTCTGGAACATCAAGCGGTAACCCGTCCAGTACTCGACGTAGACGCGTGTAGCGCTGATACGCAGGAGATCTTGCACCAGGGCTTTTTGTTGCTGGTTATCGGCCTCGACGCTGGGAAGAGAAGCGAACGTGGCCACCGTACCAGCCAGTATTGTGAGACTGATAAGCACGAGTATGCCTTGTGTGAAGGACTTCGAGAGCTTTGCAGATTTTCGTGACAATAGCTTGGGATCATCGAAGACTAGCCATAGAGGCCAGAGCACAGCAGGAACGGTTATCAGCAGCCCAACCAGGTAGCGTGTACTCCACGGCTTCAGTCCTGATAGCGGGCTACTTACATAGAGCAAGAGCGTTATACCAGCAGCGAAGAGTATCATCAGACGGGCAAAGTGAATGATCGCGGCATACCTCTCCTCCTGTGACCAGTCACGTGCACGTATCCTGCGCAATAGCCAGAGCTTCCACAATGCCCCGATCGCCAACAAGCTAGCAATTGTCAAGAGAGCGATATAGCCCAGACTCCAGGCACCATGAACGATGATGCATGGAAGTGCACTGGCAGTTGGCGATCCATAGTATGGTAAATCGACGAGAGCGCAGACAGGAGTGAGATCGGTTGCAATAGGCAGGCTCCACAGGCTCGTCCCTATAACCCGTTTTCTCAGTAAATGCTGGCTGTGCTGGATCTCCAGATGAGTGGAACTACGGATACCTAACGTTTCGATGATGGTGTTGTCTTCCAGGGGCGCATGAAGATTGTAGATGATGAAAGGAAAAGCGCCGATAACCAGACCCAAAAGTAGAAGGACTGGCGCCCAGGACAGTAACTCGCGAGAACAGAAGAACACCAGGATCAAGCCTCCCGCCAGCACAAATGGGACCACAAGCAGGTGAACCCAGATGCCAAGTCCGGCAGCTAACCCCCAACAGCCATACGCAACCAGACGCCAGCACTGTATACGCGGCGCCAGCTTTTGTCCTGACGTGAGAGCCAGCCAGGAGGCAAGTAGCAGTACAAGCGAGCCGAAGAGCAGAGTTTCGATAGCCCCACCAACAGCCCTGAGCTGCTGGATCTGTACATCACTTGCTACCCCAAAACCCAGCAATGCCAGTGTGAGCAACGCCAGCTTTTTCGTATATAGCAAGCTTACTAAAAAATACATGCTGACCATAAAGAAAGCAAACATCATGATCATGCCGGTGCGCAGGGTGAAGACCGAGACCCCGAAAAGATGGAAGAAAAGCGCGGCAATATATGCTTCCAATACCCCCATATAGTTCTGTCCATAAAGAAAGATAGGATGTTCCCCTCGGAAAGCAATATGCATGGCTTCCAGGCCCATTGTACCCTCATCGCTATTGGTTTCCGGCATATGTAGAGCGACCAGGACAATGCGTAGTATGACAGCCAGAGCTATAATTGCAAAGGCGATTTTCTCATAGGAATCAACTTTGGGGCGTTTCCAACGAATTGTACTCCACCGAAACATCATTCTTCCTCCCCGAAGTATAAGCAAAGGCTGCGGTAGCAATCGCAGGCATAAAAGCTCTTACATAGGGGTCACTATATCATTTCGTGACCCCTGGCTGATAATCAACATACAAGTGTTAGTGGAGCCACCTTGTGGACACCTTTCGCTTCAATTGCTCTGATGATATCCTCCACGCTAATAACAAATGTTAGTGGAGCCGCCCTGTGGACACCTTCGAATATCAAAAGTAGCCAAATTCTGGATATTAGGAGGGAGGCTGGCATAGTAGATACGTGCTATGGCATCAAAGTTAGGACTTAATGGTTCATGACCTGCCGTTTCTAACGTAATAAGAAACTTTTGAGGATTGTTCGCGAGCAGGTTGTTGTGCTGATAGGTAGAGGACAGGCTGCCGTTATGTGTCGTTAATGACCAGTGGATAGAGGATAGGTTTTCACTGTTGATTTTCAACCAAGCATAATATTGCTTACCAGTAGGTGCGTCGTTAATATGCTGAATAGTAATCTCAATCTTATCGATGTTTCCTGGAGGAGCATTTGGACTGCTGAGAAAGCGGACATTCCCTACGGCTGAGTTTGACTGGGATGTTGTGGTCGTTCTGTTTAGGGCCATGAAGGCGAAGAGAAGCCCTGAGCCGACTACAGCAGCGACGAGCGAGGCGATCAAGACAACGTACAGGGTTCTCCGTTGTTTCGCTGATTTTGCTATGACGCTGGCAGGCGTGTTCGTACCTGGGCTTGGGAACGAGACGCTTCCTGGTCTGCCGTCGGCGAGAGTCGTTGCACGAGTTGGTCTATCGTTTGCTGACGTTGTGTATTCGGAAGCTGACGAGCTGATTGGGGACGGCGAGAATTGGGATGAGGTTGGTGTTAAAGGTGCTGGAGTCGTCCCCGGTGGCCGGGAAGGCCGTAGTGGGTTGTATGAGTTCACCCTGCTGGTATCGGGCGTAGCAGTTGGCCCCCTCAGTTCGGCAGGAACGGGTACGTTGAGGGATTCAGCGACTGCGATGGTCAGAGCAGATGCACTGGGGTAACGTGCATCCGGGTCTTTCGCGATGCTTTTGAGAATGACCTCAGAGAAGGCAGGTGGAAGTTCCGGGTTGATCAGAGCAGGCGGCGTGGGGATATCCTGGAAGTGTTGCATGAGGATAACCATGACGGAAGCGCCACGAAATGGCGTGACGCCTGTGGTCATTTCATAGAGGATGATACCGAGCGAGTATAGGTCGCTCTGCTTGTCACCCACAAGTCCTTGCGCCTGTTCGGGTGAGACATAGAGGGGCGTACCGAGCACTTTGGTCGTGTCGGCAGAAACTCCTTGCAATTTGGCAATACCGAAATCTGTGAGGATAGGCTCACCTATTGGTTTCCTCCTGGGTGAGCGCTGGTCAAGCATGATGTTGGCGGGTTTGATGTCGCGATGGACCATGCCTTTCTCATGGGCGTAGTCAAGGGCGAGGCTGACCGCCGTGAAGATGTAAACGATGTCGGAAGCATCTGGAAATTGTCCTTTGCGCGATGTGTTACGAATATAGTCAGCGAGCGTCTGTCCTTCGATATAATCCATTACCATATAGGCCGTGGTGGTTTCCGAGTCAGGATCATGGACGAGTTGAAAGTCGTGAATCTGCACGATATTGGGGTGGTGCAGCGAGGCAATAAACCGTCCTTCGCGCTCGAAACGGGAGGTGAAATCGGGATCGGACTGAAAATTGGCGTGGAGCTGCTTAATGGCGACGTAGCGTCGTAGTTGGGGATCAAAAGCCTTCCAGACTTCTCCCTGCCCACCGCGTGCCAGGCGTTCTCGCAGTTCATATTTGCCAAGGCGTCGCGGCTCCATGCTCATTCTTGCTCCTGTCTGTCGTGTAAGTTTGCTTATCTCCCTGTCCTTCAATTATTGAGCACAGTATGAAAGATGTCAATGCAATAGTTCACGTTTCGCAGGTCTCAATCACAGGCTCTTCGGGACATTCTTTGTGATGTCAAAGGTTGCGAGTTTCAGCACTTCATAGTGCACCTGGAGCACACCAGGCTTGACGGTGTTCGTGATCGGATCAAACTGGCCGATGTAGGCGTATGTGGCTTGTGTGACCAGGTCGTCCAACACATCGAGTGCCGCGGGCTGCGCCAATTGATCAGGCGTCATATTGAAAAGCTGTTTGGCATCTGTACGCGCCTGCTGCAACCATCCCTGCACATTGCCAAGCGCAACAACAATCTCCTGCGAGAGTGTATGCATCTGTGGTGTTGCGTCAGGTGCCCTGTTCAGCTCAGTGAGATGAAGATCCATGTGAAAGAGGTCGCCAGGCGGGTTGTTTCTCTCTGCTCCCTGGTGAATCTTGTCTACCATCAGGAGGCCTATTTGAGCAATAGTGGGATCGGCCTTGATAGGTGTGCCAGGCGATACATCAAGGTGGACGTTTGGAGTGCCATCGAGATAGTCCAGGATGGTGGTGAACAGGTTGTGCATTGATCCATAACTGCTTGTTGTTCCGTTGAAGTCGTCTCGCGCACTGGTGGACGACTCCAGGATCTTTTCTGTATTTCTAAAGATCCAGATGTCTAGCCCGCCATAGAGCGCGAGCACTAGGAGGTTGTTCTCGTTATAGTACAGGTGGCGAATATGATCAAGCCCTCTCAAACCAGGGGGGTGACCCGGCAGTGGGGCAATGACTGCCTGGGGCAGTTCCGCATAGTACCTCCAGGTAGAGCGATCAGTGGATGGGCTGGTAGGGGGTTCCCCTTTAACCTCCAATGTGATGAGCAGGCGACTGGTTGCTGAAAGCAGGTTGTTGTGTTGCGCATCACCCGGGTAGAAGTAATGGACGCTTCCATTCTGCTGCACAGGCAAGTTATTGCTCAGCAGGATGGGCGGGTGTACTGGTGGTGGTCCTAGCAGGTCTGGTTGATGTGTCGTGACTTTATCAGCCAAGAGCCAGAGGTAGTAGCTTTTCCCGAGCGGAGGGGTCTGCACGTTTTGCAGATCGACCTGCAATTGATCGGCAATGCCTTGCTCACGGTCTGCTAGTTGTCCGCTGCTGACATAGAAAGCGTGTCCCACAATCGAACCTTGCGCAGGCACTCCCCCAGATGTAGTCCCACCACGTTGAAAGAACAGGAAGTAGGCTGCCAGAGAGCCGCCCACTAGAGCGATGAGGAGGAGAGCAATTAAGCTGTAGAGCAGCCATCTCCGTTGTCTCGTAGGTGTTGGTGGCGGTGTTGGCAGTACTGGTGCGAAAGAACCGCTGGACGTTGCTGCTTGATACGGTTGCGAAGGGAGAAATGGAGTACTCGGCGTTGTCGCATGTGCGGGAGTGGCAGCTCCAGGGCTACTGCCCATCGAGAGCGGAGGCGTGCTTTGCCCACCGCTTGAGGAGAGTGCAACCGACGAGCCAGATTGGGCTATCACAGCAGGGGGTGGGGTTGAGGTTTTCACAATTGGCAGCATAGGTGAGGAGGGGGTCGCCCCAGACGAGAGATTAGAGGGACTGGGAGCGATATAAGTTGGCATATCCTCAGCATCCACAGGATAGGCCGGTTTGCCCAGGCTTTCCGGTACCGGTACGTTCAGTGCTTCTGCGATTGCGGCGGACAGTGATGTGGCACTGGAGAACCGGGCCGCCGGTTCTTTTGCAAGACAACGCATAATAACTATGATCAGAGCAGGTGGGATGTTCGGATTGAAGTTGACAGGAGAGGGCGGTGGCGTGTTGAGATGCTGCGACATCACCGCAGTTGGATTGTCACCCTGAAAAGGAAGTGTACCAGTCACCACTTCGTACAGGATAATCCCAAGCGAGTAGATATCACTGCGCTCATTGCCGGCATAGCCACTCACCTGTTCGGGTGCAATGTAGAGCGGTGTCCCAAGCTGGGTAGCCGTGAGTGTAGCATGGGACGATCCCACCAGTCTTGCAAGACCAAAGTCGGTCAGAATGGGTTCGCCTATGGGATTGCGCGTCGTGTTCCGCTGGTCAAGTAGAATATTAGCTGGTTTGAGGTCGCGGTGAATCATGCCTTGCTGGTGCGCGTAATTGACAGCGAGGCCAATAGAGGTAAAGAGTTGCACAATCTCTGTTGGGGCTGGAATGTTCCCCTGGCCTGAGGTATTGCGAATATACTCTGCCAGTGTCTGGCCCTCAACATAATCCATGACCATATAAGCAAGCGTGTCCTCTTGTTCAGAAGAGGCAATCTGAAAATCGTGGATTTGTACAATGTTGGGATGATGCAGTGAAGCAATTAGCTGTGCTTCACGTTCGAACCGGACAATAAAATGGGGGTCCTCTTTCAGATTCGCATGCAGCAGCTTGATCGCAACATAACGTTGGAGTTGCGCATCGAGCGCTTTCCAGACCTCTGCCATGCCACCCTGTCCCAACCGCTCCTGGAGTTCATATTTACCGAGGCGTAGTGGATGTGTACTCATAACTCATCTCCTCATCTATGAGCAGGAATTCTTCCCATTCGTGATCGTACAAGGCGTCACATCAAAGGTGGCCAACCCCTGTATGTTGTCATGAATCTGCGCCACCCCTTCATTCACACTATTCGTGTTTGGATCGAAATGCCCGACCAGGGCAATCTGGGCCTGGGTGAGCATGTCATTGAGCAGAGATAAGGCAGCAGGCTGCGACAACTGGCTGTTGTTCATGTGCACCAGCTTCACTGCATCAGTACGGACAGCTTCAAGCCGGTCCTGCACATTGTTGATGGCTCGCCCGATCCGAATAGCAAGCGTACGCTGCGCCGCCGTCTCGCCGGGTGAACTCGCCAGTTCCCGTAAATGGGTCCCCACATGATCCAGATAGCCTGGCGGCTGCTGATGCACCGGGTCAAACTCTAGCAAGGCCACGCGCGCAATGGTTTGATCAATCAACACTTTTGTATTCGGTGGGACATCGGCCTGGACATAGGTGCTGCCATCCAGGTAGTCCAGAACACGTACCAGCGCTCGGCTCACGAAGTCGCACGCCCCATTATTTGCCGTAGTGCATTGTTTCTGCGCGTCTCTAGCACTGCCTGCCTGTTCCACGACCTTCGTGACATTCCTAAAAAGCCAGATGTCTAGTCCTCCCCCTAGACCCACAGCCTTAAGTTTGGGATCCTGGGCAAGCAAATGCCGCAGGTGGTCGAGCAGGCTGAAATGATTGACAGTATCACCTGGATTAGGCGTGGTTGGGAAGGCAGCGGAATAGCGCCAGGTAGTGGGGTCGAGAGAAGGAGTAATTGGTGGGGGATTCGCATTCTCCTCGGTGACGAGAAAATGACCGTAGTTGGCGAGCAGGTTGTTACGCAGCGGATCCCTATACGTCATCGTTATTTGCTTTTGATTGAGTGTTAATGTCCCAAGAGGGACGGCTGGCAAATTTGTTTGATTGTCGTTCATCAGCCAGGCATAATAGCGTTTACCAGCTTGAGGATTGGGAAGGTGCTGTAAGTTGATTACTAGCTCATCGGTGATACCCTGGTTGCTGCTCAGGTTACTATTACTACTCAGAAGGCCGCTACTCATAAAGAATACATGTCCTACTATCGTAGATTGAGTTTGAGATGTGATGTGTGTGTTGAAGAGGTATACTCCGAAAACGGAGCCAGCGAGCACAGCCAGCAGCAATGCAACCAGCGCAATATAGAACCACCCTGGTCGCCTCTTTTGTACTGGCGGGGAAGTAGGCGTGGGTGATAGTACCGTTTGTCCCGGTGCTCGTGGCAGTTCTGAGGGAACTGGGGGAGTCGTAGGAATAGGTGTGCTTGCTGAGACGGCTAGTGATGGCTGCGATATCTGTGATGTCGATATGTCACTCTCCTCGGGTGTCGGTATCACTGGTACTGACCCTGTCGGTGTCACAGGCAAGACAGGTGTGGAAGATGAGATGACAGGAGTTGGTGGCAAAGCAGGTGTATTGCTGCCCGCTACAATTGGTGGAGCAGACGGTGCCTTTGACAGTGACTGCTGTGATGATTGGCTGGGATACGTTGGACTATTCATCGTATCCAGATATCCGCTGATTCCGCTCAAGGATGGTGGATTGATGGGACCTGGCGATGGGTGAGAATGACTGACGCTCTCTGGCATACTCGTGTTCAGCGCCTTTGCCACCGTTGTAACCAGCGCTGTCGCGCTAGGGTAACGCGCTGCAGGTTCCCTGGCAAGGCTTCGCATGATGGCCGCCGTCAGTGCAGGAGGGATATGCGGGTTGATGAGTACAGGCGAGATAGGTGTGCCATGAATATGTTGCATCAAAATGTCGCTAGCCGTATCACCTTGGAAAGGCAGCGCACCTGTACACATTTCGTAGAGAATCACTCCCAACGAATAAAGATCGCTCCTGTCCGTGCCCTCGAAACCCTGCGCAATCTCTGGTGAGATGTAGGACACATCCTCGAGTGGGAGAGCAAGAGGAGTCTGTATGTGATTGAACCCAAAATCGGTGAGTTTTGGTTCTCCCGGTGAAGGGGTTGTTTCACTGATTTTGTCAAGCAGAATCGCAGATGGTTTGAGCGCGCCATGAATCACCTTGCGCTGGTGGGTGTAGTCAAGGGCATCAGCTACAGGTGCCAGCAGGCGCACAATCTCAGCAGGAGGAGGGATTTTTCCCATGTGAGCAGTCGCGCTAAGATAGTCGGCGAGTGATTGACCCTCCACGTACTCCATAATAATGTAGGCTTCGCTCTCGCTTTGTGCTATGCGGAAATCCCGTATCGGTACGATATTAGGATGGTGTAGCGCTGCGAGGATTTCTGCGTCGTGATAGAAACGTTGAGTGGAATCGGCGCTAGTCTGTGCATTGACTGGAATGATTCTAATAGCAACATAGCGATGTTGTTGAGTGTCATATGCTTTCCAGATCTCATCTACAGCACCAAGCCTTGAACGCTCCCGTAGTTCATACTTTCCAAGTCGGCTTGGATTCATACCCATAGTGGTACACCTCGCTTCTTATCTTAACTATAGAGGCCGCCCTCGAGGTAGAAAATCCTTCTGTAATTATTGAGTAGGTACACTGTATGCCAATGCGGCGGAACTCATATCTCAAGAGATATGATATCAACTTGGGTTAATCACTGCTAAAACGCTGAGTATTCGATTTTTGGGTTATGGATTTCTAGTAAGTTAAGACACACCTTCGTTCCGCCAATCATAGACCGCGGACCAAGCGGTACACTCATCCGGTAGCAGGCAACCATCACAGCAGTCACTGCGCAACATGTACAAGATCCCTTTGAGAATCCGACGAAGTTCCCCGCTACTGGGGCAGCCTCCTGACTTGGCCAGGGGGATCAACGGTTTGAGGATCGTCCATTCTCGGTCAGAGAGATCACTATACATTTGTTATCAACCCACCATCATTTTATTAGCCTGAGAGAGGATTGGTAAAACCTGATGTTTCGTCAATAATCGTATTCACTGGAGGTACGACCCAAAGCTGTGCGAGCAGTAACTGCTCAGCTACCTTGTAAGTGCGTTTTAGTTGGAACAAGAAATAATGAGAGCATTCCTTAACTTTACAGCCATAGCAGTATTTCTCACCTGTAGCATAACCCAATAAAACGATCATTGCAAGTGCTTCGCACATCGCGCCAACTCCAAGTTAAGAACGAGTAAGTAAGCAAACCCTGGTAATTTTAACTAACATAGGTCCATGTAAAAGTCAAGTATTTTAGAAAAATTTACAAGTATGATATAAAGTGTAAGTATCTATTCAGGAGCCTGGGCGATCTGCTGTCTTCTCGCAAAACTTTGGATCCACCTATGCATCGGCACTATGCATGGCAAGCGATGAGGCTCTCAGCAGGAGAGGGTTGTTAGATCACCCAGGAGATGAAACTGTGTTGTGTCACTCACGAAGGTCTTTCAGTAACAGCCTGGACGGGAAAAACTTACATTGAAAACCATTCGCTAGCTATGGTAAGATTATGATCAAATTGAAGAGCAATTCGGCTGTATCGGTCTCAAATCTGTAGAGACCAATTCCCAGGGGCCGCGCCATCTCGTCGATTTTTCCTTTAGAACGAGCGCGGCATATATATGAAATAATGGTGATGAAAAAGATGTCCGATGAAGCCTCACCTTTTCAGAAACAAGTAGCCCCACCCAAGGCCCGTGTCTTCGCCCTGGTTCGGGCATGCCCTGTGGGGCGGGTGACGACATATGGCTGGCTAGCCAAAACAGTCGGCTACCCGCATGGGGCGCGAATGGTCGGCTGGTTTATGTACGAATCGCCGGAGGGAGTGCCAGCGCAGCGCGTCATCAATTGTAAGGGCGAATTGTCAGGAAGCTGGGCTTTCGGTGAGCAGGGAAAGATGCGTAGTATGTTAGAAGCAGAAGGAATTGTCTTTTCTGCCGACGGGCGCGTCGATCTCAAACGATATGGGTGGGATCCAGCATGCGACCTCAGTCAAGAGGAGTTGCGTGGCATTCTGGAGAATGCCACCAATGTCCAGTATGAGGCCAGCACGAAGCTTCTCGGACTGATACGAAACGATCCGGCCACGCTGATGAGGTCGTCTTGAATGCTCATCTTTTGCAAGTGCTTTAATCGTTTCTACGAACGTTCGGGAACATCCAGCGGTAAAAAGCGATATTCTGTTGCGATCCACGGCTGGATCGGCAAAGCCCTGGGCTACCCTCGCGGAGCGCGCATGATCGGCTGGATCATGAACGAGTCTCCAAACGGAGTACCCGCACAACGCGTCATCAACAGTAAAGGTGAACTATCAGGTAGTTGGGCATTTGGCCAAAGCGGAACCATGCGTCAGCTACTAGAAGCAGAGGGCATTGTCTTCTCTACAGAAGAGCGTGTAGATATGAAACGCTATGGCTGGGATCCGACACGCGACCTCACCGAAGAGGAGTTGGAGCGTATGCTTGATGCTGCCGCTCACACTCCTGTCAAAGCCAGCGAGCGCCTGGTATATCTCATGCGCACCGACCCGGCCTCGCCACTTCGTAGTACAGAAGACTCGCAATGATGGCTCAGCCAGAGAAGTGAGACGATATTTTTGTGTTTAGCGGAGTTCACTCTTCAAAATCTTGCCCGTGGCCGTCATAGGCAGCGTCTCACGGAACTCAATCATGCGCGGATACTTATAATCGGCCATGTTCGCTTTCGACCAGCTAATCAACTCGGATTCCGAGAGCGTAGCCTCTCCCTTGAGAATGATATACGCTTTGACTTCTTCCCCGTGGCGCTCGTGTGGCACACCCACAACGGCTGCCAGACTCACAGCCGGGTGCGTCATCAGCACTTCTTCGATTTCGCGCGGATAGACATTGAAGCCACCACGAATAATCATGTCTTTCACACGATCAACGATGTAGATGTAGCCCTCTTCGTCACGCCGCCCGATATCACCGGTATGGAACCAGCCATTTCTGAACGCTTCGGCAGTCGCTTCGGGGCGCTTGTAATAGCCCTTCATCACATTGTGCCCGCGAATGATGATTTCACCCAGTTCGTTGATCCCCACATCATTATCCTGCTGATCCACCAGGCGCACCGAGACGCCCCACACGGGCAAGCCAATCGAGCCGGGTTTGGTTGGACGATCCAGGCGATTGAAGGTGGCAACGGGACTGGTTTCTGATAGGCCATACCCTTCCAGGATGGTGACGTTGAATTTTGCTTCAAAGGCCTTCATGACCTCCACTGGCATAGCTGCCCCGCCTGAGATGCACAAGCGCAGGTTGCTGGCGATTTTCTCCAGGTCGTACTTGTCTGCTCCTGGGTGATTCAACAAGGCCCAGTACATGGTGGGCACGCCCGCAAAAATGGTGACGCTCTCCCGCTCCATCAGACGGAAGGTCGCATCCGGGGTAAAACGTGGCAACATCACGAGCGTGGCCCGGTTGTACAACCCGGCGTTCATCTGGACACTTTGTCCAAAGGAGTGGAACAGCGGCAACGTGATGAGATGCACGTCGTGATCCATTTTCGGGTACATGCTCTCGGAGAGGCGGGCGTTCAGTAGCATATTGAGATGGCTGAGTTCGGCCCCCTTAGGCTGACCCGTCGTCCCACTGGTGTAGAGGATAATGGCCGTATCGTCAGGGTCCGTCATGACCGTCTCAAACGTGATCGGCTGATTTTGCATAAGCATGCCAAGTGTCTGAGCGCCTTCGATGGGAGACGAGGCGATGGGATCGGTGGTCATCAAGAAGAAATGCTTGCAACTATCCACTTCCTTGAAGGCCGTGAACCCCATCTCGCCTATTGGGAGTTCACGTGTGCCTTCCAGGCAAAAATAGGCCCTGGCTTCCGCGTCCCGCAGATGATAGGCGATTTCACGCGGCTTGAGCAGCACATTGAGGGGTATCACCACGGCTCCTGCTTTGAGGATGCCATAGTAGACAATCGGGAAGTACGGGACATCCTGGCAACTCAGGGCGACCGTGTCCCCTTTTTGGATGCCCGCCAGGGACAGAACATTAGCTACCTGGTTCGCGGCTGCATTCAGTGCCGCATACGATAGTTTGGTCTCCTCAAAGACGATGGCCGTGCGCTCCGGCACTTCCCGCGCACTATCTTCGAGGAGGATGGTCAGATTTAACATGAGATATCTCCTTTTCTTAGAAATGCATGCACGAGCAAAGCCACTTGCTCCTTTTCGGTGAGGGCGAACAAGTGCCCCCCCTTAAAGACCCGGAGGGTCGCATTGGGGATCAGTCGCGCCATAATCCTGGCATTGATGGGTGGCACGATCACATCGTCCTTTCCAGCCAGGACGAGGGTCGGCTGGCGTAGCCGGTGCAGCCAGGGCATGCTGGTCCAGCCCAGGCCCGCCAGCAGTTGCCCGTAGTACCCCAGGCTATGTGGCGCTCTGATCATTTGTGCATGCGCACGCGCCAGGTCGGGATTCTCCTGGAAACTCCCACCATAGAGGAGCGGCGCAATGGTCTCCATATACGACGGTTGAAAGTAACGACGCGGACTCAGCAATTTGGCAAGGACATCGAATCTGCCAGGTACCGAGATCCCGCCGGTCGAAGTCGACACCAGAATCAGACGACGGCACCGCCACGGGTATTGGTGAGCGAATTGTTGCGCCAGCCCACCACCCCACGAGATGCCCAGCACATCCACTTCCTGATGCCCTAAAACATCTAGCATCTGCGCGACCAGATGAGCCAGCCCTCGGAAGCGCAACGGGAAGCGGGGGAGCGGTGACCCCCCAACGCCAGGGACATCAAAGCAAAGCGTCCCGATCTTCTGCCCTCCAACGTTGTCAAGCGCGTCAAGGAAAGGCTCAAACAGCTCAAGGTTGGCCCCAAGACCATTGATCAGCAGGAGCGCTGGCTCGCTGTTATCGCCTGGTCGGATAGCGACATAGACCTGTGTACCTTGAACGTTAATCGTTTTGGTTTCTGTAACGGTATCGTCGAGCATTCTATCCTACCTATTCGTACACATATGTCCCAGGTGCCTCAACCACGGGCTTGTACGCGCTATTGCCAGGCAATGCAGGTGCTGCCTTCTGTGCACCAGAGCGGGCGAGCAGCCACACTTTCCAATGCTCCCACCAACTGCCATTCTGCTTCGTGGCACCTTCAAACCAGGCTTTCGCATCAGCAGGTTGCTCGCTATTGGTGAAGAATGTCGCCTTCGGATTTCCGGGCGGATTAAGAATGCTCTGGATATGACCACTGTTACTCAGGATAAATTCGCGCTTGCCGAGCAACAAACTTGAGTGATAACAGGACTCCCACGGCACAATGTGGTCAGTCACACCACCGACGTCGTAAAAATCGCAATCCACCTGTGAAATGTCGATAGGTGTGCCACACACGGTCAGTTTGCCCGCTACTGGCAACAGGTTCTGCTGGTACAGGGTTAAGAGTTCGCTATGAAACTTCGCAGGCAGGCGGGTGCTGTCACTGTTCCAGTATAACACATCAAATGCGGGTGGCTCATTGCCCAGAAGGTAATTATTCACCCAGTAATTCCAGACCAGGTCATTGGGACGCAACCAGGCAAAGACTCGTTCCATCTCCTTTCCATCTAAGACACCGTGCGCATGAGAGCGTCGCCGTGCCGCTTCAATCGCCTCTTCAGTGGCAAACAAGCCCAGGATGCCTGAATCGTTCCCTGTATCGAATGAACTCACCAGCAAAGTCACGGCGTTGACTTTGCGCTCCTTGCGTGCCGCTAGGTGTCCTACTAATGCAATGGCAGTCATCCCCCCTGCACAGGCTCCCAACAGATTGCAATCGTCGCTGCCGGTGATGTCACTCATCACGTCCATCGCCTCTTCGATGGCCCCAACGTAGGTGTCAAGCCCCCAGTGGCGCCGCGCCGGTGTAGGATTGCGCCAACTGATGACGAAGGTCTGCACGCCATTGCTTAGCAAGTACTGCGCCAGGCTTTTCTTCGGAGAGAGATCGAAGACATAAAACTTATTGATCTGCGGCGGTACGACGAGCAGTGGACGCTCATTGACCTTTTTGGTTATGGGCTGGTATTGAATAAGCTCCAGCACCTCGTTGCGAAAGACCACCGCGCCAGGGGTCGTGGCAAGGTTCTCACCCACCTTGAACGCGCTTTTATCAACCTGGCTGGGCATTCCGCCATTGTACCGCAGATCATCGAGCAGATGATGCATGCCCTGCACAGCGCTGTTTCCGCCCGTTTCCAGCAGTCGTTTCAGCGCCTCTGGATTGAACACACTGTTGCTGGGGGCCAACGCATCGGTGAACAGGGATAGCACGAAATGCGCTCGTCTCCTGTCATCAACGTCGGGGATGGAGGCATCGACCCAGTCATGCGCCTCTTTGTTCGCTGAGAGGTACAGTTGCAAGCCGCTCCGGTAGAGCCTGTTCTCTTTCCAGGTGGGATCTTGGAAGCGACGATCTTTTAGGTCTGGGGCGAGTTCAGACGACCCTCCCAAAATGCGACTGACCTCTGCCGCGAACGTAAACCCGTGGGCGAGTACCTGGTGCGGCTGCCTCAGCGCTTGCCTGGCGAGCATGCCGAAAGTTCGGAAGAGATCTTTGCCGCGCAAGCCGACCACCGGGTTGGGACCAAGGATGTTCTCGGCTGCCTCTGTCCCAACCTCTTTGCGCTGCTCTTCATGCACCTCTGCCTTCGTTCCAGCTTCTTTGCGCCGCTTTTCGCGCAACATTATCTCGTTCTGCTGTGTTGTAGTCATAGTACATCTCCCTCCTGCTCTCCTGTGCCTACACAAACGCGCTGAAGCCAGTGATAGCCCGGCCCACAATCAGCGTATTCATTTCGCGTGTGCCCTCGTAGGAGTAGATAGCCTCGGCATCGGCCACGAAGCGACCAACCTGGTTCTCGAGTAAGATGCCGTTGCCAGCCAGCAGTTCGCGAGCATAGCCCACCGTCTCGCGCATTTTGACGGTGCAGAACGCTTTGGCCAACGAGGCATGTTCATCACTCATGATTCCGGCATCCTGCATCTGTGAGAGGCGCATAACCATGCAGTGGGATGCGGTAATGTTGCCGAGCATGCGCACCAGCAGGTCCTGTACTAACTGGAAGCGACCAATCGGACGCCCAAACTGCTGCCGCTCCTGGGCATACTTCAGCGCCAGCTCATACGCTCCTCGTGCGCAGCCGACCGCTTCCCATGCGACCCCAGCCCGCGTCATGCGCAACACGGCGGCCGTATCCCGAAAGGAGTTCGCCTGCTGGAGCCTGCTGGCTTCAGGCACATGACAGTCCTCCATTGTGATGAGCGCATTCTGCACCACGCGCAAGGCAATCTTGTCCTTCATTTTCTCCGGTCGGAAGCCGGGGGTGCCCTTCTCGACCAGGAAGCCTTTCACCTGGTTGTCGGCTACGTCGCGAGCCCAGATGACGGTCACGTCACTGAAAGTAGCGTTGCCAATCCATTTCTTCTGGCCATTGAGCACCCAGGTATCTCCTTCGCGCCGGGCGGTGGTGGTTAAGCCTCCAGCAGTCCCGGAGCCGGCGTCTGGCTCTGTGAGACCAAACGCGCCGATTTTTTCCAGTCGCGTCATAGCCGGCAACCACTGTTGTTTCTGCTCGTCGGAACCGCACAAATAAATCGAGCCCATCGCAAGCCCGCTGTGGACACCAAAGAAAGTGGCAATCGAACTATCCACCCGCGCCATTTCCATGGCTACCATTCCATCAAGCAGGCTACTCTTGCCAGGGCATCCATACCCCTGATAAGCCAGACCAGCGATGCCTAGCGCCGCCAGCCCTGGGATGAGTTGATGCGGAAATTCCTCGCGGGTCCAATACTGATTGATAATTGGGGTGACCTCGGTCTCCATGAAGGCCCGCACCCGGCGCAGCAGTTCCTGGTCTTCCTCACTCAAGGTCGCGCTAATGTGATAAAAATCGCCATTGACTCGTGGAAGTGACTTCTGTGCAACACTCGTCATAGTACCCTCCAGCAGATGTTTTATGGCCACCTGCGACAACGACATGCGAGACGATGGCCGGGGAGCCCGTATGCCGCACCACTATGGCAAACAAAATCAGCGAGTTCGCGGAAGTGCTACAAAAATAACCCATAGTATTATAGCAGATTATCCTGCGCGATTCCCTGTTCAGGAGCAAACACATGAAGGCAGAAACGGAAATATGAAGAGGAGAAACTTGAAAGCAGAAGAGCGTCATGCTGCCAAAGCGAAGGTGGCGATGAATATCCAGGCCGGTTGGAGTGAACCCTTACTGCCAGACCACTACTTGAGTCAACATTGTACATCTTGATAATAAGCCATTTCAAATTCGACTGGAGGCATATAGCCAAGGCTAGAATGCAACCGTTTGGTGTTGTACACATCATCGATGAAT